>Ga0302321_100005316_pt1 | contig 11275 bp, 13 predicted proteins | sample Fen_T0_1_FD_202505 | JGI IMG/M metagenome (GOLD analysis project Ga0302321, IMG submission 202505) | Peat permafrost microbial communities from Stordalen Mire near Abisko, Sweden - Fen_T0_1 | ecosystem: Environmental > Terrestrial > Soil > Wetlands > Permafrost | place: Sweden: Abisko...
ATCGCGCGCTCGAGGTACTCGGACTGGAGCTCGACCGCCGACAGCTCACGCCCGTTCGCCAGGCGGACCTTGCGCCGGCAGGTCACGTCGTGGCTGATCTCGCGGATCGCGCGAATGGGGTTCTCGAGGCTCAGGTCGCGCCAGGGCGTCTGGTCTTCCTCGAGCATCCGCAGCAGGATCGACATGGCGCCGGTCTTGAGGAACGTGGCGTACTCGCTCATGTTGGAGTCGCCGACGATCACGTGGAGCCGACGGAACCGCTCGGCGTCGGCGTGCGGTTCGTCGCGCGTGTTGATGATGGGACGCGAACGCGTGGTCGCGCTCGACACGCCCTCCCAGATGTGCTCCGCGCGCTGGCTCACGCAGTACATCGCACCGCGCGCGGTCTGCAGCACCTTGCCCGCGCCCGCGTACACCTGGCGTGACACGAGGAACGGGATGAGGACGTCGGTGAAGCGGCTGAAGTCGCCGTCGCGCTCCACCAGATAGTTCTCGTGACAGCCGTAGGAGTTGCCCGCGGAGTCGGTGTTGTTCTTGAAGAGGTAGACCTCGCCCCGAATGCCCTCTTCTCGCAGGCGCTGCTCGGCGCTGCGGACCAGCGTCTCGAGGATGCGCTCCCCCGCCTTGTCGTGGACGACGAGGTCGGAGATGGAGTCGCACTCCGGCGTGGCGTACTCGGGGTGGCTGCCGACGTCGAGGTAGAGCCGCGCGCCGTTCTCGAGGAAGACGTTGCTGGACCGGCCCCACGACACGACCCGGCGGAACAGGTACCGGGCGACCTCGTCGGGGCTGAGCCGCCGCTGGCCGCGCAGCGTGCAGGTGACCCCGTACTCGTTCTCGAGCCCGAAGATCCGCCGCTCCATCGAACGAGCGTACCGGGGGCCCGCACATCCTGCGTACCATCGCGGGGTGCCGCCGCTGGTCGCGTTGACCACCGTTCACGGATCGTTCACCGCCCATGTGCTCGCGGCGCGCCTCGCCAGCGAGGGCATCGACGTCGAGCTGCGGGGCGCCGTCGGCGGCGCGTACGGCCTCACCGTGGGCGACATGGCCCGGGTCGACCTCTACGTGCCCGAGGAGCAGATGGAGGACGCGCAGCTGGTGCTGCTCGCGTCCGAGATCGACGCGGCGATGGACCCCGACGATCGCGAGACGCGCTCGGCGTTCACGGTCAACTGGGCGTGGGTGGCCGCGCTGGTGCTGGTCGTGGTCGCGGTGGCGGCCCCGATCCTGCGCTTCCTCGCCGCGTGAGCGTCAGCCCCCGCTGCTCCCGGTGCCGGTGATCAGCGGTGCGCACTCTGCGGTCGACTGAATCAGGTCGTTCAGCTGGCTGCCCTTGTCCAGCGAACTGACCTTCTGCAGCCCCTTCTGGAACGGGGCGTCGATCGTCGACAGCCGCTTGCTGAGCCCGGTCGCCGCCTTGTCGAAGATCTTCTGCGACTTGGTGGGCAGGGCCTTGGCGATCTTCTCCATCGCGGCCAGGTTTGCCGCTGTTCCGGCGATGCCGGCCAGGATCGCGGCCTGCATCTTCACGCCGTTCGTGATCTTGGGTGCGCCGGCGCGCTTCATCGCTGCCCCGAAGGCTTTGGTGCTCGCCAGACCTGTTTCGACGAACTGAACGATCGCCTGCTTGTTCTGGGCGGCGGTTGCCGTTGGGTCCGACGCCGCATCCGCCAGGCTCTGCAAGCCTGTGCTTGCTCCGGTGTGCCAGGTGATGGTCTCGGTGCAGAAGGTGGGAACCCAGGTCGAAGGGTCGGTGAGCGCACCGGCCGGCGCGGCCAACACCGCGGCGAGGGCCATCATCGCGAACAGGGCCAGCGCGCCGCCGAGGCGGGGTCGGGCGGACGAGTGCATCGGTGGCTCCGTGGTCAGTCGGTGAACAACGCGGCGAGATCCTCGCCCCGGATCCGCTCGAACGCCCTGCGGGTTCGCGTGCGGTCGAGGAACGCCACCTCGAGCTGGCTGGCGGGTAGGGCCTCGCCGCCGTTGGCGAGCAGCTCGGCGCCGAGCCGGACCGCGCCGCGCTTGTCGAGGTCGGCCTGGTAGCGCGCGCGGGTGGCTTCGATGATCACCTCGGCCTGACCGCCGAGCACCGAGAACCCCTGCTCGTCCATCACGGTGCCGTCGTAGAGGATGTGGAACAGCTCGTCGTGGTCTGGGGTCTCGCCGACCTGGGCCACGAGGATCTCCACCTCGTACGGCTTCATCTCGTGGGTGAACACCTGGCCGAGGGTCTGTGCGTAGGCGTTGGCGAGCGAGCGGGCGTTCACGTCCTCGCGGGCGAAGGAGTAGCCCTTCACGTCGGCCTGGCGGACACCGGCGATGCGCAGCATCTCGAACTCGTTGTACTTGCCGACGCCGGCGAACGCGATGCGGTCGTAGATCTCGCTGATCTTGTAGAGCGTGCGCGACGGGTTCTCGGCCACGATGACGATCCCGTCGGTGGTGCTGAAGGCGATGAGGCTGCGGCCCCGGGCGATGCCCTTGCGGGCGTAGTCGGCCCGGTCCTTCATGACCTGCTCGGGCGAGACGTAGAAGGGCATGCTCACAGGCCCGCCCCTTCCTCTCGACCGCCGAGCAGCGCCTCGGCGCGGGTTCCGATCTCCTCGACGGTGAGGGCGGCGTAGCCCTCGTGGTCGATGGTGGCGACGACGGGGAAGATCCGGCGCACGAGATCGGGACCGCCGGTGGCGGAGTCCTCGTCGGCTGCCTCGAACAGCGCCCGGAGCGCGAGGTCGACGGCCTCTTCGCGGGTCATGTCCTCGCGCCAGGAGGCCTTGATCCAGTTGCGGGCGTGGACGCCGCCCGACCCGGTCGCCTGGAAGTCGATCTCTTCGTACTTGCCGCCGGTGGCGTCGTAGGAGAAGACCCGGCCCCGGCCCCGGCGTTCGTCGAAGCCGGCGAAGAGGGGGACGACCACGAAGCCCTGCATGGCCGCGGGGAGGTTGGCCCGCACCAGCCCGGCGAGCTGGTTGGCCTTGCCCTCGAGGCTGAGCAGCTCGCCCTCGATCTTCTCGTAGTGCTCGAGCTGCACCTGGAAGAGCTTGACCAGCTCGACGGCCGGCCCGGCGGCGCCGGCGATGGCGACCCCGGAGTAGTCGTCGGCCGGGAACACCTTCTCGATGCGCCGGCTGGCGATGTGCGACCCCGCGGTGGCCCGGCGGTCGCCGGCCATGACCACACCGTCGGCGAAGCGGATGGCCACGATCGTGGTGCCGTGGGTGACGTGGAACGGGACGTCGATCCCGCCCGCGGTTGCCGCGCCGGGCACCCGGTCGGGCGAGACGCGCCGCAGCAGGTCGACGAAGGACGCGCCCGGGTCGTCGCCGGTCGTGAAGAAGGGAAGGCTCTCGTTCACCGGGGCGGGAGCCTAGTTGCCCCTCCCTGCTCCCCCGCCCCGCGGCCAACGCCGCGACGCGTTCCCGGGTGAGGGACTCGAGCTCGGTCACGCCGCCGGGGACGGAGCCGCCGCAGTCGAGGGAGTCGGCCGCTCGGCTCAGGCGTTCGGGGGTGGTCGAGCGGCTGTTCCTCACCGCACTTGGCGCATCGCTTCACCCGCTCACGATCTCACGAGGGTGCGACCTTCATCCGAGAAACGGACAAAAAGTCCTACTCTCCCCCTTTCTGGACATAGGATTTCACGAACTCCTCCGCGTTCTCCTCGAGGACGCCGTCGATCTCGTCCAGGAGATCGTCGAGGTCGGACTTGAGCTTCTCGCCGCGTTCGGTGGGGGCGGCGACGGTCGCTTCCTCTTCGACGCGCTCCTTGGGAGCGGGACGCTGCTTGCGCTGCTGCTCGGCCATGTGGGCGATACCTCCTGCGAACCTTCAGCGTGCCATGTGGGGGGTGGGCGACACGGGGATGATTACCACTCGGGTGCGACGGGGACGGGATGGACGGGATCAGGCCTGCAGCCGGGAGACGAGGTCGGCCGGGGTGCGGGCATCCGCGAACAACGCCTCGACGTGCGCTCGTGTGCCCCGCAGCGGCTCCATCATCGGGATCCGCTTCAACGGGTCGGCGCCGACGTCGAGGATGATGCTGTCCCAGTTGGCCGCGACCACGGCGTCGGGCCAGCGTTCGAGGCACCGGCCCCGGAAGTAGGCCCGGGTGCTGTCGGGCGGGTTGCCGATCGCGTCGACCACCTCGTTCTCGGTGACGAGCCGCTCGACCGTGCCGGCCTTGACGAGCCGCTCGTAGAGCGACCGCTCGGGCCGGACGTCGTGGTACTGGAGGTCGAGCAGGGAGAGCTTGGGGTCGCCCCACTCGAGCCCGTTGCGCGCCGCGTAGGCGTCGAGCAACTGCAGCTTGGTGACCCAGTCGAGCTGGCCGTCGAGCGACGCGAGGTCGGTCTCGAGGGCGGTGAGCACCTGCTCCCACCGATCGAGGACCATGCCGCCGACCTGCTCGCCGCCCACCATCTCGAGGCCGACGGTGTCGGCGTACTTCCGCGCGAGCCGAAGGAACTCCCACTGGAGCTCGACACCCGTGCACCGTGACCCGTCGGCGAGCTCGACCGTCGCGCGGCAGGTGGGGTCGTGCGAGACCACCCGCATCGCGGGGACCGACGCGGCGAGGCTGAGGTCCCGGTCGAAGAACTCGTCTTCCACCATCGCGAGGACGATCGCGGTGGTCCCGACCTTGAGGAAGGTCGCGACCTCGCAGAGGTTGGCGTCGCCCGCGATCACGTGCAGGCGCCGGTAGAGCTGGGGGTCGGCGTGGGGCTCGTCGCGCGTGTTGACGATCGGGCGCTTCAGCGTGGTCTCGAGCCCGACCTCCTCCTCGAAGAAATCGGCCCGCTGGCTGATCTGGAAGTCCACCACGCCGGCGCCGTTCTCGCTGCCGACCTTGCCGGCTCCCGTGAACACCTGTCGGCTCACGAACCACGGCAGTAGGAACCGTACGAGCTGGGCGAACGGCACGCTGCGGTCGACGAGGTAGTTCTCGTGTGTTCCGTAGCTGTTGCCCTTGCCGTCGGAGTTGTTCTTGTAGACGACGATCTCCTGGCCGGGGTCGAGCAGCCGCGTGGCGGCGCGCATCGACCGGGCCAGGATCCGCTCCCCCGCCTTGTCGGCGACCACCAGCTCGAGCGCGTCGACGCACTCGGGGGTGGAGTACTCCGGGTGCGCGTGGTCGACGTAGTAGCGCGCGCCGTTGGTGAGCACGGTGTTGACGAGGTGCGTCTCCACCTCGGGCGGCATCGCGCCCTCGCGGGCCGAGCCGCGCGCGTCGCGCCCTGGGCTCTCGTCGTCGAAGTCCCAGCCGACCCTGCGCTGCTCGACGTACGCGTTGATCAGCAGCGACGAGGCGAGCACGGGGTTGGGGTCGGCCGCGCCGCGCAGCACGACGCCGAACTCGGTCTCGATCCCGCAGACCTTGGGGATGGCCACGCAGGGAGACTACCGGCGGCTCCGCGCGGGGCGGACGACGGCTGCGGGCCCGGTCGGGTCCGGCCTAGAGGTACTGGCCGGTGGTGACGCGCTCGATCTGACGCCCGCCGCCGGCTTCGTCGCCCTTGTTGACCAAGGTGCGCACGAAGACGATCCGCTCGCCCTTCTTGCCCGAGATCTTCGCCCAGTCGTCGGGGTTGGTCGTGTTGGGCAGGTCCTCGTGCTCCTTGAACTCCTGGCGCACGGAGGCCACGAGGTCTTCGGTGCAGATGCCCTTGGCTCCGCCGTCGATCTGGCGCTTGATCGAGAGCTTCTTCGCGCGACGCACGATGTTCTCGATCATTGCACCGGACGAGAAGTCCTTGAAGAACAGCACTTCCTTGTCGCCGTTCTGGTAGGTGACCTCGAGGAAGCGGTTTTCCTCCTCGACGGAGTACATGTGGTCGACCGCCGCCTCGATCATCGCCTTCACCGCGCCGGCACCGCTACCGGCGGCCTTCACCTCGTCCTCCGCGAGCGGGAGCGACGGGGTCAGATAGCACGAGAAGATCTTCGTGGCCGCGACTTCGTCGGGCCGCTCGATCTTGATCTTCACGTCGAGCCGACCGGGCCGCAGGATCGCGGGGTCGATGAGGTCCTCGCGGTTGGAGGCGCCGATCACGATGACGTTCTTCAGGCTCTCGACGCCGTCGATCTCGGCGAGGAGCTGAGGCACGATCGTGCTCTCGATGTCGGACGAGATGCCCGTGCCGCGGGTGCGGAACAGAGAGTCCATCTCGTCGAAGAAGACGATGACGGGCACGCCCTCCTCGGACTTCTCCCGGGCGCGCTGGAAGATCAGCCGGATCTGGCGCTCGGTCTCCCCCACGTACTTGTTGAGGAGCTCGGGGCCCTTGATGTTGAGGAAGTACGAGCGCGTGGAGGAGTTGCCCGACTTCTCGGCGACCCGCTTGGCCAGCGAGTTGGCGACGGCCTTCGCGATGAGCGTCTTGCCACAGCCCGGCGGCCCGTAGAGCAGGATGCCCTTCGGCGGCTCGAGCTGGTGCTCGGTGAACAGCTCGGAGTAGAGGTACGGGAGCTCGACGGCATCCTTGATGAGCTCGATCTGGTCGTCGAGGCCGCCGATGTCCTCGTAGTTGACGTCGGGGACCTCCTCGAGCACGAGCTCCTCGACCTCGGGCCGGGGCAGACGCTCGACGATGAGGTTGGAGCGCATGTCGACGAGGAGGTGGTCGCCGGCCCGCACCTTCTGGCCGACCATCACGCCCGCGAGCTCGCACACGCGCTCCTCGTCGGCCCGGCCGACCACGAGCGCGCGCAGTCCGTCCTCCATGAGCTCCTTGAGGATCACGACCTCGCCGGCGACCTCCATGCCGCGGGCGAGCACGACGTTGAGCGACTCGTTGAGCGCGACCTCCTGGCCGCGCTCGAGGCTCTCGACGTCGACCTCGGGGTGCACGGACACCCGCATCTTCCGGCTGGCGCTGAGGACGTCGACCGTGCCGTCGTCGTTCGCGCCGAGGAAGGTGCCGTACGCCGACGGCGGCATCGTGAGCTTCTCGACCTCGTCGCGCAGCGCGGCGATGTGCTCGCGCGCTTCGCGGAGGGTCGCGGAGAGGCGCTCGTTCTGCGAGACGGCCTGGGCCAGCTGGCCCTTCGTCTCGAGCAGGCGCTCCTCGAGCGTGCGCACCCGCTTGGGGGCGTCCTGGAGCCGGCGACGCAGGACGGAGATCTCCTCCTCGAGCGACGTCACCTGCGCCTGGAGGTCGGCCGCTTCGCGTGCGTCTTCCGCCGACACCTCGCCGTCGTTCGCGTGGTCGTTCGCCACCGTCGAGCACCTCCTCTCGCCCCCTGCTGACTGCTTCGCGCGGACACTACACGGGGCATTCCACCAGTCCGCGACACCGTTCGACACTTCATTTATCCGGCGGATGCTTGAGAAATACGATGGCGCGGGCTAGCCTCTGGGGTGCGGCCGGAGACCCGTCCGCCCGACCCGGGGACCGACGATCGGCCCACTGAACTGAAGCGACGGAGGAGACGGCATGAAGGTCTGGATCGACCAGGACCTCTGCACCGGCGACGGGCTGTGCGAGGAGATCGCGCCCGACGTGTTCACCCTGCTCGACGACGGCCTGGCCTACGTCAAGGAGGGCGCCAAGGTCTTCTCGGACCCGGGTGGCCCCGAGGGGCTCGCCAACGTCCCGGCCGGGATGGAAGAGGCGACCATCGAGTCCGCCGAGGAGTGCCCCGGCGAGTGCATCTTCATCGAAGTCGAATGATCACCGCGCCCGCGGGCGCAACCTGATCTCGAACGGCCCGGGCTGTGCCCGGGCCGTGTTGCGTCCGGCTCAGCCCCGCAAGCAGGGTCCGGTGTCGACCGGCTGGGTCGCGGCGAGACCGGGGCCGAGCACCGCGTCGAGCTCACGCCTCGAGAGCGCATACCCGGTGGTGCTGTCGCCGGGGTCGATCGCGAACGCGACGCCCGCGACACGGCCGGCGGCGTCGATGAGCGGCGCGCCGGAGTCACCGGGTTGGAGCTGCGTCGCGAGCACGAGCACCTCACGGCTCGTGGGCGACGTTCGGTAGATGTCGGTGCCGCGCGCATCCACGATCCGGTCGACGCGCGCGGGGGCGGCGCGCAAGGGACCGCCACCCGGATGCCCGACGACCGCGCCGGTGTCGTCGAGCCCGATGTCGCCGAGCTCGAGCGGGGTGAGGCCGCCGGCCACGCGGAGCAGCGCGAGGTCGCGGGCCGGATCGAACGCGACGACGGTCGCGTCGCGGCGGCGCCCGTCCTCGCTGTAGACGGAGGTGGACTGCTCCCCCGCGACGACGTGCGCGTTCGTCACCACGAGCGACGGCGTAGCCGCGAAGCCGGAGCCGTCGACGACGAGATCGCACGCCTGCCCTTCGACGCGCACCACGCCCGGCACCACGCGCGCCTCGATCGAGGGATCGAGGCCCGTGGCCGGCGGGTCGCCCGCGTTCGGATCGGTGAGCCGGCGGAACACCTCCGGGAACGGCGCGTCGCCGACGAGCCGCCCGAGGGCGGCGACCGAGGACGGCGGATCCGGCGCGACGGCCTGCACCTCGCGGGCGATCCACGAGCCCCGCACGCCGCGGGCGGTCCAACCCGGCGTGCTGGCGAGAGCCGGGATCAGGAGCCAGAGGACCACCGCGCCGGCAAGGCCGCCCACGAGCGCGCCGCCGACATGGTCGGCCGTGCGCAACCCTCCGATCGGCGGCAGCACCGCCGCGAGGACCGAGCCGAGCGCGATCCCCAGGCTCTGCGCGATCACGACCACCAGCAGCATGTAGGCGATCGCGATCGCGATGCGGGCCTGGGGCGTGACCGAGGGGAACGCGTTGGCGACGTCGTCGACGAAGGCGACGCCGACGATCACGCCGATCGCGAACCCGGCCCATCCCAGGACGCCGCGCAGGAGGCCCAGGCGCCAGCCGCCCCACGCCGCGAGTCCGAGGAGGACGGCGAGCGCGAGGTCGAACGCGTTCACTCGATCGGGGCGAGCAGTCGGGCGAAGGTGAGGAAGCCGGTGTGGGCCACCATGCGGTGGTCCGGGCGGACGGATTGGCCCTCGACGTGCCAGGTGCGCTGGAGCACCTCGAGGGTCTGGGCCATGCCGAACGCGGACTCCGCGAGCACGTCGCGCAGCTGGGACACCTGGAGGATGGTGGGCAGGTACGCGAGGAGGATCCCGCCGGGCGCGAGGGCCTTCTCGGCGTGGGGCACGACCTGCCACGGCTCGGGGAGGTCGAGGAGGATGCGGTCGAGGCCGGTGACGTCGATCCCCTGGTAGATGTCGCGCACCTCGATGTCGAGCGGGATGTCGGTGCCGAGGAGCGCCTCGACGTTGCGTCGGGCGCGGTCGGCGAAGTCGTCGCGGATCTCGTAGCCGAGCAGCCGGCCGGTGGGCCCGATCGCGCGCAGCAGCGTCATGGTGAGCGCGCCGGACCCGATCCCCGACTCGAGGACTCGTGCGCCCGGGAACACGTCGGCGTGCATGAGGATCGGCCCGAGGTCCTTCGGGTAGATCACCTGCGCGCCACGCGGCATCTCGAGGATGTAGTCGGACAGCGTGGGACGGACCGCCACGAGCCGCGCGCCCTTCGTGGTGCGGACGCTGACGCCTTCGTCGGCACCGATGAGGTCGGCGTGCTTGAGCACGCCCGCGTGCGAGTGGAACTCGCCGTCGTCCTTCAGCACCACGAGGTGACGGCGGCGCTTGCTGTCGAGCAGCAGCACGCGGTCGCCCGCGACGAACGGGCCGCGGTTCACGACGCCGTCACCGGGATCGCGCGCTCGCGCAGGCGGCAGAACGCGCACAGCTCGCCGGGCGTGGGCGCGCCGCAGCCGGGGCACGGGTGCAGCTCGACATCCGGGCCGGCGTCGCCGCGCCCGAGCTGCTCGTGGGCCCGTTCGAGGAAGCCGAACAGGAACGCGGCCTTGCTCCCCGGCGAGCGGTGTTCGAGGTCGTTGAGGGTCTCCTTGTACCCGAGGTGCCGATTGCCGGCGGCCATCGGGCACTCCTCGACCTGGTAGTCGATGCGCTCGAGCACGCAGTACGCGGCCATCTCGCGCTCGCCGAGCCGGTAGAGCGGCTTCACCTTGCGGGCGAAACCGGGCGCGGCCGGCAGCGCGGGGTGTTGGCGGGCGAGGTAGTCGAGATCCCAGTGGAGGACGTTGCCGAGCAGCACCGCGGCTTCGTCGTCGAGGTTGTGCCCGGTGGCGATGACGTCGTAGCCGTGCTCGAGTGCGAACTGGTTGAACACGTGGCGCTTCGACAGGCCGCACGCACCGCACGGCGCGCGACGCGTGGCCGCGGCCGCGCCTGGGATCGTGAACCCGTGGTCGGCCGCGAGGTCGACGACGTGCAGCGTGCGCCCGCGCGATTGGGCGTACTCCCTCGCGTACCGGTGCGACTCGTCGGAGTACTCGTCGATGCCGAGCCCGACGTAGAGCCCGTCGGCCGGGATCTCGAGCCGGCCGAGCAGGTCCCACAGCGCGAGCGAGTCCTTGCCTCCCGACACCGCGACGACCACGCGCTCGTCGGGGACGATCATGCGGAAGTGCTTGATGGCGCGGCGCACCTGCTCCTCGCAGTGCGCGACGAAGTGCTCGCGGCAGAAGTTCGCGTTGTGGCGGCGCAGGTCGATGACCGCCGGTTCGCGGCACACCCGGCACTTCATCGGTACGCGCGTCATCGCGGCCCTCCGGCGTCGGCCCCGCCCGAGATCACGGGGCGGATCTCGATGTCGGCGTCGGCGGCGAGGCGCGCGTCGTTGGTGACGAGCTCGTCCCCCACGATGACGAGCACCGATTCCGGGTTGAGCTCGAGGCGGGCGAGCAGCGCGTGCACGGTGGTCGGGCCCGGGATCTCGAGCTCACGGCGGGGGTTGCGCAGCAGGACCTTCACGGCGTGCCCACCGCGGGGCCTCAGCGCTCCCCGGGCTCGAACACCCGGATCTGCAGGCCCGCGCCGGGCTCGATCGAGCCGCGGAAGACCGTCTCGGGCTTCCCGTTGAGGAACTGCCGAGCCATGGTCAGGACCGCGGTGGTGGTGCTCGCGCGCTGGAGGTTGCGCCTCCAGTTGCGGAAGAACCACCTCCACGCCCAGAGGAGGAGGGATCGCCACATGGGGTCAGACCCGCTTGATCTCGACGATCGTGCGCTTCTTGCGGCCGTGGCGGCGTCCCAGGAGGTAGATGACCCCGACCGCCACCACTGCGCCGGCGATCATCGCGATCTTGCCGAAGTCCCGGCCGGTCTCGACCCCCGTCTCGACGTCGCCCTGGATCTGGCGGAGCTTGGCCTCGATGTCGGACCGGCTCACCTTGGTGTCGGTGTTCGTCTCGGTGTTCG
>Ga0302321_100005318_pt1 | contig 11273 bp, 7 predicted proteins | sample Fen_T0_1_FD_202505 | JGI IMG/M metagenome (GOLD analysis project Ga0302321, IMG submission 202505) | Peat permafrost microbial communities from Stordalen Mire near Abisko, Sweden - Fen_T0_1 | ecosystem: Environmental > Terrestrial > Soil > Wetlands > Permafrost | place: Sweden: Abisko...
TAGGTATTTACGTAATTTGGTAATGAAAACGTCCATGCTGCGGGTGGTAAAATAGCTGTCGTCTCCCCAGATCTTTAGCAGAGCTTCTTCCCGGGTCAATATACCGTTACGTTTGTCGCAAAGCATTTTTAAAAGTTCGGCTTCTCGGCTGGTTATCTTTTGTTCCTTGTCCCCTTTTGTGATGGTTCGAAGTTCGTAGTTAAAAGTATAGCTCGCTACCTGATATTCGATTTGTTTTTCAGGCAGGGTAGTTCCTGCGGCATTTCGGTTTAGAATCGCCCTGATTTTGTAAAGCAATACCTCCGAATCGAATGGTTTTGTGATGTAATCGTCGGCTCCAATTTTAAAACCTTCTACAATATCTATTTTTAGGGTCTTGGCAGTCAGAAAGATCATGGCGATCTCTTTGTTAATCTGCTTTATTTCGCGTGCCACGGTAAAGCCATCAATATTGGGCAGCATCACATCGAGTATGCAGATATCGAATATGCCGGCGCGAAATTCTTTGATGGCTTTTTTTCCATCATTTACCCAAACCACGCTGAAATCGTTTATGTCCAGATATGCCTTTAATACTGATCCAAAATTATCGTCGTCTTCTACTAAAAATATTTTATGCATAATGTCAGCAATTTTCTGTTTTCAGCACTATTTCAAACTTACTTCCTTTTCCTTTTTCGCTTTTTACGCTTATCCGGCCTTTATGTGCTATGATAATTGCCTTTACATAGTTTAGCCCCAATCCAAATCCTTTTACATTATGTATATTACCCGATTGCACGCGGTAAAATTTTTCAAAAATCTTATTTTGCTGATCTCTGGTCATACCAATGCCTTTATCCTGGATGGTAATGATAATTTCGTTTTCGGAATTTTGAGTGGTTACCATAATTTCGGGTGTTTGCGGAGAGTACTTGTTGGCATTGTCCAGAAGATTAAAAATAACATTGGTAAAATGTACTTCATCTACGAATGCCATTGATTTTTGTGCGCCTAATTCAAAATCAATGAGGCCATTTCGTTTTTCAATTTGTAACGAAATGTTCTCGATAGCAGTCCTGATAATTTTATGCAAATCAATAGATCGAATGGTCAGGTTAAGGTTCTGCTTTTCAATTAACGCTATCTGTAAAATTTTTTCTACCTGGGCATTCATGCGTTGGTTCTCTTCTTTTATTTTTCGCGAGAAGAACAAAATTTTGTCTTTGTCGGAAATTATCTTTGGACTTTCAATGGCATCAACAGCCAGCGAAATAGTGGCAATCGGAGTTTTAAATTCATGTGTCATGTTGTTGATAAAGTCTGATTTAATATCCGAAATCTTCTTTTGTCTTACAATAACGATGATCGATAGGGTAAAGGTTAACAATAAGATGATCGTGAAAAAAAGAGAGCCAATTAATAATGCTGTTAACGACTTAACGATGCTGTAATTTTGTTTGGGAAAATATACCAGTAATGTGTAGGCTTTCGAAATAATATCGTTTGGGAAGAGTGCAACTTTATATTTTTCTTCCTTAGTGCTGGGGGTAAAAACGCTTGATTTCAATGAAAGTAAAGAATCCCTTTTTCCATGGATGATACCATACTCATAGGGTAGATATATTCCTTTGTTTTTTAATTCATTGGTAACGATACTGTCCCAGTTTACCAGATGCAGTCGTTTCTGAACAGACGCTTCAGAAGTTTCTAATTCCAGGGCAAGCTGGTTATAAACTTTATCGAGCTCACGTACTTTATGGTGAACTTTTTCTAATTTAAGTTTCCGATGGAGTTTTATACTTGTATCTAAATCTGTACTTCTAATAAAGGTGTTATTGTCTGTTAAATCGCTTTTGAACATGGAATCGTTCCTTTTCACCAGGATCGAGTCTCCTCCATATTCGGAAATCGTAATATTCGTGATATGTTTGTCTAAGCCATTTATTACATCGCCTATTACTTTGGCAGTTCGTTCATTTTTTAGTTTTTTTTCCACATCATCAACATAATTATCGTAATGCCTGTTGGACGGTTTCTTATGATCAGGTCTAATAAAAGCGGTATCACGCATAATTTTACGTACAATAACACGCGGGTGTCGGTTATTGTCGTTATGCAATATTTTATTTTGCTGATAAACATGGAGCGAGTCTCCGATTTTATCACTGATGTTTTCTGATAAGAACATGACGGTATTTCTTGTTTCTAATTTACTAACAACTTCATTCAATGCTTCATTCACGCTATGAGAGAATTGTTCTTTTTTTATGGCAATGGCGTTTTTAATCCATAAAACCTGCACAACTACTATTCCGGCAAGAACAATACTCATGAGTGAAACCAGCAATATGAGGAGTCTTTTCTTCATTCCTATACCATTAGGTTGGTGACAAAGTTAAACGATAATTGTACCCAATTTTCTATCTTAACTTTTGCTTAACTTTTTTTAACCTGTGGTTAACGCATAATCATTTTTAACTACCCTACTTTCGTATCGACATTATTTATAAAACATAATAAATGAACGATATGAAAACTAAAAATTTACTTTTCGGACTAAGCATTGTCTTACTATTGACCTGGAGTTTTGGGCAAACGGCCTATACGCAAAACGACACAAAAGAAAAAAAGACGGTAAGGCATAAAATTGTAAAAAGTATGAACGGTAAAACAACCACTACCGATACTACTTTCGAGGTATCCCCTCCACTTGATTTATCGGAAGGTAAAGAGCTTTCGTTTAATTTTGAAGATAAGACATTGAAACTTCAGTTTGATTCGGTTGGGGAAAATGTTAAAAAGCTGATCAGTATTCGTACGCTAACCAAATGTAAGGATACACTGGAGGTTCAAAGACTTATCGAAGGTAATTTGGATTCATTACTGATGAACGACAAATTCAATCATATTCAAGGATCCTTAGATGACATTAATATGTTATTGAGCAAGGATACTTCTTTCATTAATAATTCCAATTTAATTGGGAATGATAATGAAGACACGGATGTTCAGGTTAGTGTTAACGGGGATACCATCATTACAAAAAGAGTAATAAAAAATATGCACAAAGCGAATGACATGGGTAATGGTCCGACGCATAAAAAGATTATGATACGAAATTTCGGCCATACCGGCAATGTTGATCTTCAGGGCGACCAGGGAAGCAAGAAAACAATAATGGCCACTATGAAAATTGAAGATTCAGCATTCGAAGACAGCAAGCAGCTTAAAAATTCGGACCTTGATGCTGATGCCGAAAACGAACTAAAAGTGGAATCCCTCAGTTTTGAACCCAACCCCAGCAATGGACTGTTTACTTTAAAATTCAGCCTTATTACCACAGACAAAATACAAATAAAAATTTTCGACATCAACGGAAAAGAAGTATATAGCGAGACGCTGAAAGATTTTAACGGCAGTTATGCCAGGGACATTGACATTTCGGCTAACGGACCGGGCACTTATATTTTAAAAATCATACAAAGCAAGAAAAGCGTAAGTAAGAAAATTGTAGTCAGATAAACTTATAGAAAAGCTTCGCCGTCATACTTTTTTTTCCTCCCTATTCTTCCGAGCATGGCTATGCACACAAGTATGTAGGTCTGCAAAAGATTGGACCTTCGGCGCAAGATGATGAGGTTGAACACAAATTTGTATTTGAAAAAGATTTATTTTTCATACTTTTATGGACTCAATTAGAAAACTACTTACCATGAGTTCTTTAAAACAATTAAAAATAGCCACATTCTTTGCTTTGATCACGCCGATGATGATGGCGCAGGGACGCATGGAATGTTACAAAGTAACAAGGGTAGCCGATAAAATAACTACCATACTCGAAACAGTTACCAATGGCAATGTAAATATCTACATTGTTGAAGGTAAGGACAGTGCCCTGATTATTGATACCGGCTATGGCACGGGCGATATCGTGGGATACATAAAAACACTTACTAAATTGCCTTTAATTGTTGTGAATACACATGGTCACCGCGACCATGTGGGAGGCGACAGTCAATTCTCGAAGGTATTTCTGCATCCCGACGATTTTTATATGGTTGATACCCGTTCTAATAAGGATGCAGCAGATAAACATAATGGCAAAACAAATCCCGTTGAGGATAAACCGGTTATAGTTGGCACGACCACTTTTGTTCCGGTAAGGGAAGGTCATGTTTTCGATCTTGGCGGACGTAAACTTGAAGTAATTGTAGTGCCTGGCCATACACACGGCAGCATCGTGATTCTTGACAAGGAAAACAAAATTTTATTTGCCGGCGATAACACCAATTCTATTGTTTGGTTATTCCTGAAGGATTGTTATCCGTTGGAAGTATACCTGAAAAGTCTTGAAAAGGTTGAAAAACTTTCGAATCATTATAACATAGTCATGCCCGGTCACAACACTCCGCTGGACAAAGCATTTATCAGCGATCAGGTTGGCGCTGTCAAGAGTATTTTAGATGGAACCTGCACTCCTTTTCATTACAATCATCCCTTTAATACCTTTGGTGCCCTTGAGTACGACTACAAAACCGCTAAGGTAGCATACGATCCAAACAATTTGAGGGTAAAAAAATAACTTTTTAAGATTTATAATCATCATTTGATTTCCCAAGTCCAGCGTAGCGTCTCGCTAGGTCGGGGCTTGGAAAAGATGTTTTTATGGTTTATTTCTACAATTTTGTCACACCTGCCTGACAGTCGGGCAAGACTACGGTGTTTGGGAACGAATAAGTATCATTTTAATCCCGAAGGGTTTGGCTTAGCGTCCCGCTTCGATGGATCATTCAAGGCCTCCTGCCTGTAAAATGAGTTATATCTTTTACCTGTTTTCCCCCCAGGTGCCCTTGTTTCCTTGTTCCTCATCTTCCTCTTTAGTTCTTTGTTTTGCGTTACCAAAGCCTTGCAATTCGATATGCTGTGTGGTTCGGTTGTCATATTCGGGATAAATACGTTCGCCTGTAGGTTGGATGAAATCCTTACGACGGCATGATAACAAATGGGTGTGGAAAGGGTTTTGCCGGACTTGTAACTTTATTTGGATATTACCGTCATATCGCAAAACCATAATACGATAAGAAATGAGACTAATGATGCTGTTGTTGTTTTTTGCTGCTTCTATCAGTTCTTTTTGTCAATCTTCAAATACTGATAAATTTATTAATTCATATGTATTGAGTCATAAATTTAGCGGTACGATTCTAATACAGGAGAATGATCATGTCCGGTATCATCATAGTTTTGGATTTGCAAACCGGCAATTCAGTATTCCTAACACCAATGAGACTAAATATAAAATTGCATCGATCACCAAACTTTTTACATCCGTTTTAATCATGCAACTATTCGAACAGGGCAAGGTGAATTTAAATCGTTCTATTAAAACATATTTACCAGATTATTCAGGAAATGGAGGAGATAAGATAACAATCCGTCATTTATTGAATCATACGTCAGGTTTACCTTATGTCGGTCCAAAGAGTAAAGAAGAAGCTTTGCGAAATGGTATGGAAGAACTCCAAATGCCACATTCCATTGACGAAATTATAAGTAAGTATTATAGCGGTGAATTGGTAAATGAACCGGGAAAAGTATTCAACTACAGCAATGGCGAATATATTATCCTGGGAAAGATAATTGAAAAAATTTATGGAAAAAGTTTTGAGGATGTTCTCAGGCAACAAATCACAAACCCGTTAGGAATGAATTGTTCAGGACTCCTCTTCCAATATAGAATCATTGACAACTTATCAGATTCCTACTTTACCATGAATGATTCAATCGGATTGGTGAATGATTTACCCGTGTATATTCAAAACTGGTATTCAGCGGGCGCTATGTATTCAAATACTTCCGATCTGAGTAAATTCTCTGATGCATTATTTTCAATTAAACTTCTCAAAACGAAAACCCTTGACCTATTGCTGCAGCCCGGACTTGACAAATATGGATTCGGTATATGGGTGTATGATATTGGAATCAAGGATAAGACATATAAGGTTATTAAAAGACCTGGTGATATCATGGGGGCTCAGACGATGTTTATTTATTTACCCGATAAAAAGTTATCCATTATTATACTTGCAAATACAGATGCTGTGAACCTGGATGATTTTTCATCTGAAATTATCAAGCAACTCATCGAATAGAAAGAGCATGGATGAGGCAAGACAACTCTAACTCCCAAACCGGTTATTGAAAATAACTTAATTTCATAGGTTTAATTATCATAATAAGCATACAACGTGAGTATATATGCTGCAGAGCCATAGCCCACCATTGGAATTGTACCAATATATTGATCGTCTTTATCTCTGAAGCAATTACACCAAATATTGTTAGGTTTATAATTGTCTGTCACTTTTCGCATTTGCCATTGGTTACTAATCATCTCGGGAAGCGTATTATTATTTACAGCTGCTTGTTCGGTCATATAATTCAACAATTTTGCTGCTTCCAGTTTTTGGCCAAATAAAATATAAGCCAGCGATATCCGTAAATTAATAAATACCCATTCCTGATTTTCATAAGGATCCGCGGTATTTAGACGTATATAACCAGGTCTGTTACCTTTAATTCTCAAAACTTTATCATATTCATCCATGTGTGATAAAAACAAGGTTTTATCTTTCATCAAACCGTTGGCAAAAATTTCATATACACCTGAATCATAATATTCAGGGTCAGTCTTTTGTTTATCATTTACGTTGCCTTTGATGTATCTATTTTCACAAAGCATATGTAATAAAATGCTTTTTTTTATTGTCTCAGCCGCTAAATTGTATCTTTCGTAAGGCAAATTAAATTGCCTTTGCAACGATGCAAATTGTTCAAGCCCCCGCCCACAAACACCTGAAGTAAAGGTGTATTGTTTTGGTATTTGCAAATGGTGTTCCCATGGACCAGCATCAGCTTTGATTAAAGAATTTGTGTCCAGGCTATTTATCGTAGCATCTGCGACTTTTGTGCACATCACCTTATTCCACTTTTTATAAAAAATGCTGTCTTTGCTGCGCATTACATAATCGGAAAAAGCACACAAAAACAATCCGAAATCATCGTATTCGATGTTAGGTCCAAATTCATTATAGTCGCATTCTTCCCTGCCATTTCCAAAATATCTTGTAAGCGAAATTTGATAATCGACTCCAGGTCCATAGTCCTTTCCATCTTTATAGATGTAATGTTTAAAATGGCCGGAAGGGGCCTTTAGCATAAATTCAAGACCTTTTTTTGCTTCGGTAAACATTCCCAACCTGGTCATTGATTGTATGGCGTAACTTCCATCTCTGACCCAGGCAATATGCCATAGCCCGGGGCGTATGGACGCCATAATTTGTCCATGAGCATCAGGAAAAATTTCGTTATCGGCAACCTGAGACATTTTTAAAATGGTAATGGATTGCTCCACTATATTTCTTTCTTTAGATGAAATATATTTTGGGACGAAACACGTTGAAATAAAGTGTTGCATATAATTGATTTCTTCATCCAGCAACGAATATTTTGAGTTGGCTATTTTGGCGATAGCTTTAGTGACAATAGTTGTGTCGGTATGCAAAGAATCGGTAAACGAATACAAGTAATATTTCTCGCAAACGGTTTTATCGTATTTACATAAAATAGTACCTGTAAGTATATTTCCTTTAATGCGAATCGGTAAATTCTGTAAGTGATTTTCTAACAGTGTTATTCCACTGACAGGTTTTCCCTGACCGGTTTCAGCATTAAACGTTAGGTTTTCAATCATTTTTTTTTCACCACGTACTGCGATATAAAAAATTTTGTCACTATGGGTGAACGAAGAAAAATAACTTATTGTAAAGTTCTTATACGTTGCTGTTATTACATGTGTATTTTTCACATAACCTGTAATTGAAGGTTGCTCGGAGCTGTTTAAAACTATGTTGCCAACAAAAGGGAACACATATTTACCGGAATCGTAGTTGGCAAACAAATGGGGATACACATCGTCTATTCTGTTTTCTTTTGTGTTGTAGACAGCGACAATCAACCCATTGGAGGTTGTTAATTTAAAGTATGATTGTTTCAAAGTGTTCGATTCTTGAGCTGTCAACAACGGAACATAAAAGATTGAAATCAGGGTTTTAAGAATCATTATCTTTTTCATGGTAATTTTATAAAATGAGTTTCGTAGATTTTGGGCTTTAGCCAAACGGAAGCTATATCAATTAATCAATTCAAAACTGTCTTTTAGACGAATATCTTTTGATGATGCACCAATCATTACTTCAAATTCGCCCGGTTCGGCAACCCATGCTAATTGCTGATTGAAAAACGAAAGTTTTTCCTTGTCAATCAAAAAAGTAATTGTTTTTGATTCACCCGCTTTTAATTTTATTTTTTTAAAATCTTTTAATTCCTTTACTGGTCTGACCATAGATCCCACGACATCGTGCAGATAAAGTTGTACAATTTCCTCTCCATCGTATTTTCCTGAATTTGTAATGGTCGCAGACACTTCAATCTGCTCATCAGTTTTCATTTTCCTCTTGCTCAATTTCAAATAACTGTATTGAAAAGTGGTATAACTTAATCCATAACCAAATTCGTATCGGGGGAAAATGGATAAATCCGTATAAGCGCTTTTGTAGAACCGATCGCTATCGTTTTGGGGCGGATGACCAGTATTGAAGTGATTATAGTAAATTGGAATTTGTCCCACACTCCGGGGAAAAGTAATGGTTAGTTTTGCTGACGGATTAACATCACCAAAAATTACATCGGCAATTGCATTTCCGGCTTCGCTCCCCAACCACCATGTGTATATAATAGCCTGTGCATGATCAGCAGTATAATCAAAAACCAATGGTCGTCCGGCATTAATTAATACCACAACATTTTTTCCAGTAGCTAATATTTCTTTTAACAAATCTTCCTGTACACCAGGAATATTTATAGTACTGCGGCTTCTGGCCTCGCCAGACATATCACGACGTTCGCCAATACTTAAAATAACAACATCTGCCTGTTTGGCAATGCTTACTGCCTCTGCAAATCCTTCTCTATAATCTCCTTCAATGTCGCACCCTTTCGCATATAAAAGTTTAGTTTTGTTACCCACCTTATTTTTGAGTCCATCCCATTGCGAAACAACATAACTTGAGTCAATTCCTGGAACTTCAACATCCCAAAATCCTTTATTTTGCATTACTGCCTTTACTAAAGGACCGATACATGCAATTGTTTTTGTATTTTTTGACAACGGTAATAGGTTACTTTGGTTTTTTAACAACACCATACTTTTTTCGGCAATGTTTCTTGCGGCAATCGAATAATCAGGGTTATTCAATTCTATCTTTTCTCTTTCAGCATTACAAAATTTGAAAGGATCTTCGAACAAACCAAGCTCGAATTTTTTTCTTAAAATCCTTTTGACTGCATCATCAATGAAATCAATGGAGAGTTTATCATCATTCACTAGTTTTGCAAGATTGTTTTTATAAATTCTGCTTTCCATATCCATATCGCAACCTGCAGTAATGGCAGAGAGTGCAGCTTCGTATTCGTCCTTTTTAAACCCATGAATGATCATGCCGCCAACTGAAGCCCAGTCACTGACAATAAAACCCTGGAAATTCCATAGCCCTTTTAATACATCACGCTGTAAATAGTTATTTCCTGTTGATGGCACACCGTTAATATCGTTGAATGAATCCATGAAGGTGGCGACGTTTGCATCGACAGCTGCTTTAAAGGGAGGTAAATAAATTTCCCACAATTGTTGCAGACTCATATCAACAGAATTGTAATCTCTGCCTCCGATAGCAGCTCCATAAGCTGCAAAATGTTTGGCACACGCCATGACTGAATTAGTATCACCAAGATTATTCCCTTGAAAACCTTTAACTCTGGCATAAGCAATCTTTGAGGCCAGATAGGTATCTTCTCCCGCACCTTCCATTACTCGTCCCCAACGCGGATCACGTGCAATGTCTACCATTGGCGCAAATGTCCAATTAATGCCGGCAGAACTTGCTTCGGTTGCCGAAATTCTTGCCGATAATCGAATTGCCTCTAAATCCCAACTACATGATTCGGCTAGCGGAATGGGAAATGTAGTTTTATAACCGTGAATGACATCTTGCCCAAAAATAAGCGGGATCTTTAAACGCGATTGCATCGCAACTTTTTGCCAACTGCGTATGCGTATTGTCCCCATGCAATTAAGCAATGAACCAACACCTCCTTTTTGAACCTGGCTAACTTTGCTGCTATCAAGGATGAGTGGTCCCGTGACAGTCCAATCATCGTTGTATTGGTTGAGTTGACCGATTTTTTCTTCAAGCGTCATTAAGTCCAAAACAGAATCGACCTTTTGTGTAACCGTTTTTTTCTGTGCAGAAATTGGTGGAAAAAAACCTGCATTTAAAACAATGATAAACAATATGTTTATAATTTTTTTTTTCATCTGTTCAATCAATGTAGGTTTAAAATTTACCATTGGTTATTTCAAAAGTTGCTAAGACCGCTTTATGATCGGAAGGCCAAATGCCTGCCGGTAAAATAAAATTGTCATGCGTATGTTCTTCTTCCCGTTTGCTTTTAACTATGCAACCTTTTGGGCCAATAATGGCAACCTTTTTTAATGTAATGGCTTTTTTAAGTTTAAAATAAATAAAATCAATTCTTTCCCGTTCATCTGCCTCAGGTGCCCAGGTTAGCTTACTAATATCAGCATCGGGATTGTCTGCAGGATAAGTAAATCCCGGATGTGTTAAAGGATTTGGAAATATTTGACGATACGAATCAACATAACCTGTTTTTGCAAGTAATGTAGAAACCGGCCAGGGCACTATCATTCCGTTGTGATCACAACGGTTTTTATTCGTTTTAACCCAGTCAAGGTGAGAAGGCTCATTAAAATCGCCGCTAATAATTACACTGTTACCATTTTTAAATTCCTTTTCTGCATCAGCAATAACTGTCGTTATTTCTTCGAAACGTTTTGATGATAATGTATTTGCCAATATGCTATCCAGGTTGGTAACCGGTTTGTCTATTTTTTTCCATGTATTTCCGCTGTATCCGCGAGGTAAGTAACATGCATAGTGCGTATAGTCGAGATGCGACGAATATATTGCGATTTTAGCCTCACCCACTTTTATGATTGCTTTATAAATTGAACCGGTATCAACCTTTTCAGGATAAACAGATGTACTAAGGATGATAGGATACTTGCTTACTATGCCTGAATCATCGGCATAAAAAGAAAAATAGGTTTTCCCTTTTTCCTTTAATGCTTTAACAATACGGTCATTAAAATG
>Ga0302321_100005319_pt1 | contig 11271 bp, 8 predicted proteins | sample Fen_T0_1_FD_202505 | JGI IMG/M metagenome (GOLD analysis project Ga0302321, IMG submission 202505) | Peat permafrost microbial communities from Stordalen Mire near Abisko, Sweden - Fen_T0_1 | ecosystem: Environmental > Terrestrial > Soil > Wetlands > Permafrost | place: Sweden: Abisko...
GGATCGAGACCCGTGGTGGGCTCGTCGAGAAGCAGAAGCGATGGTTCGTTGATGAGCGAGCGGGCGATCACGAGCCGGCGCTTCATCCCGCCGGAAAGTGGCTCCACCTTGTCGTTGGAGCGCTCCGTGAGCTGGACGAACTCGAGCAGCTCCTTGGCGCGGCGACGGGACTCGCTCCACGACAGGTCGAAGTAGCGGCCGTAGATGAGCAGGTTCTCGAGGACGCTCAGTTCGTTGTCGAGCGTGTCGGCCTGCGGTACCACGCCGAGGCGGGCCCGGATACGTGCACCTTCGCGAGCCGGGTCGAGGCCGAAAACGGTCAGTGTGCCAGCGGTCACGGGCGAGACGGTCCCGATCATGCGCATCGTCGAAGTCTTGCCCGCGCCGTTCGGCCCGAGGAAACCGAATGCCTCGCCCGGAGCGACGTCGAAGTCCACGCCGTCCACGGCGGTGAATGCGCCGAAGCACTTTCGAAGGCCGCGGGCATGGATCAGCGGCGCCTCGGCTGAGCTGGAGGCGGCGAGCGCGGTGGTCGAATCGGCCGGTGTGGCGATGGTCGTGGCAGTCATGGTTTCGGTCACGGAGCGATGGTACCGCCGGCCGGCCGGATCGACGCCGCACGACCAAATCGACTCGCCGACCGCCACAAGCGCCATGGGTACTGGGACGATCTGGCCGTGGTCCGCGCCCCCACCGGCGAGCCTATGATCGTCCGGTACCAGCAAAGGTGACGCGTGGACGAATTTTGGGTATGTGCGCATTGCCGCTCGCTCAACCGGGCGGGCACCGGCAAGTGCTATAGCTGCCGCGAGAGATACGGTTCCGCGCCCAAGCCGGACGCGGCCAAACCGGTCGCGCCCGTGGTCACCGCGCCACTTCCCCAGACCCAGATTCCCGACTTCAGCGCGGCTCCGGTTGCTCCCCCGGCCTACTCACGGCCCGTCGCTCTGGCGTCGCCCGCCGGACCTGCAAGCCGCAGCGGGGTCGGGGCGTCGGCTTTCCGCGGCTCGCGCACGACGCCCGGACTAAACGGCCCCGTGGCGGCCGTCAAAGCTCGCGTCGCCAGATCGCTGGCGATGCGGCCGTCGGTTTCGGTCGGGTGGCTCGGATATCTGAGCGCGGTGCTGATCTTCCTGGTACTCATCGTCGCGGCCGTCACCATCGTCACTTTCATGGCCGTTGCCACCAACCTGCTCCAGTACGGCGACATCGGCCGGGCATGGGCCCAGCTGAACGCGGGCCAGCAGCGTCTGGTCGAGGTCGAGCTGATCGTGGCCGCCGCGCTCGGCGGTCTGGCTCTGGTGTGCTTCTCGGCATTCCTGGGCTTCTCGACCCACAACGCGACCGGCCTTGGCGCGGACCAGCCACTTCTGGCGCCATACGAGGCCGGCACCTGCTGGAAGAGCGTGATTTGGGCCCAGGTCCGGATCGCCGCCGGCCTCATCGTTCCGGCGCTGCTGCTTTGGCGGAACTACACCATCCCGGGCTTGATCGCCGCAGTCGTGGCCGTAGAGATTGCCCATCGCCACCTGGAAAGCGGCGCCGACTGGCTCGTGCGGCCGAACCGCCACCTGCCCGACCTGTATGCCAAGCTCGGCATGGAAGGCTCGATGTCATCGCCGATGGCATGGGCATGGTCCGGTACCTTCCGGCTGGCCAACGGCCTGGCCATCGCCGTCTGGGCGATCCCTCTGATGGCATTCCTGTTCTTCGCCGCCTCGGCAATCACCCACCGGACCGACCTCCTGGGCTGGCAGTCGAACGGCCTTGGGCCCGGCCAGATCGCCGTCGCGCTGCTGGTGGTCGCCTTCCTCGCCTCGGCCGCGATCTCGATGGCCCTGCTCGTGCCGCTGACGCTCGGGTTGGTCCAGCGGCAACGGACTCGCCGGACCCTCGTCCGCGTGGGCAAGGCACGGTCGTGGGTCGCCCGACCCGGCGAATCCGGACGCGGGAATCCGAACCGCCCCGGCACGGGCGACTTCGGTGGCTACGACGAGGACCGGATTGTGGAGAGGGTCACGAGCTTCAACCCGCAAGGGCCGGCCGGTGGATCCATCTTCGGCGGTTCCGCAGGCCCGAATGACGACGCGCCGGGTTTCGACGCGCCCGGTTTCGGCGGCCCCATCCCGGGCCCCGGTTTCGGCGCTCCGACACGCAGCGCTCCGATCGCGGGACCCGGTTTCGCGGCTCCGGCGGTCAACGAACCCCTGGTCGGGCGGCCCGGCCTCATCGGCCGAGTCGGTGGTGCGAGCCCGAGCGTCGACAACGACGAGGAGCTCATCGGCGGCTCAGGCATCGGGGCGCCAAGAAGCCCGGACTTTGGCAGCCCGGGCTTCGGCAGATCTGGCCCCCAAGGGCCGGATCAAGCTTCCTTGTATTCGCCTTCGACGACTTCCTCATCGCCCTGGTCGGTGGAACCGCCGGTCGATCCGGAGTGATCGTCGCCATCGGCTGAGGGTTCGCCGGCAGCTGCCTCTGCAGCCGAGGCGGCCTGGTAAGCCGCGGTGCTGACCTTCTGCAGTTGCTCGACGAGCGCATCGGATGCGGTCTTGATCGCAGCCGCGTCGCTGCCCTTCAGAGCAGCCCTGACGGCCTCGACGCGCTTCTCGGTCTCGGCTCGCTCCTCGGCCGCCACCTTGTCGCCCAGATCGCGGAGCGTCCGCTCGGCCTGGTAGGCAAGGGCATCGGCCTGATTGCGAGTCTCGACTTCTTCCTTGCGCTGCTTGTCCTCGTCGGCGTGGACGGCGGCTTCGTTGACCATCCGGTCCACATCCGTCTTGGACAGCATCGAACTGGCCGTGATGCGCACCTGAGTCTCGCGGCCGGTGGCGCGGTCCTTGGCCTTGACGTCGAGGATGCCGTTGGCGTCGATGTCGAAGGTGACCTCGACCTGCGGAATGCCCCGAGGAGCGGGCGGGATGCCGTCCAGGATGAACTTGCCCAGGGTCTTGTTGTCCGTGGCGAAATCGCGCTCACCCTGGAGGACGTGGACCTCAACCTGCGTCTGGTTGTCGGACGCGGTGCTGAAGACCTGGCTCTTGCTGGTCGGGATCGTCGTGTTGCGATCGATGAGGCGGGTCATGACGCCGCCCATCGTCTCGATTCCGAGCGAGAGCGGAGTAACGTCCAGCAGCAGGATGTCCTTGACTTCGCCGGCCAGAACGCCGGCCTGGATCGCGGCGCCGATGGCCACGACCTCGTCCGGGTTCACGCCGCGATGCGGCTCCTTGCCGCCGAACATCTGCTTGACGGCCTCGACGACCGCGGGCATGCGCGTCATTCCGCCGACCAGGACCACTTCGTCGATCTCGCCCGGCTTGAGGCCGGCATCGCGAAGGGCCTGGCTGACCGGACCGCGGGTCTTGTCCACGAGATCCGCAACGAGGTCTTCCAGCTTGGCCCGAGTCAGGGTCATGACCAGGTGCTTGGGGTTGCCCTCGTGGGCGGTCATGTACGGCAGGTTGATTTCCGTGGTGGTCGTGGTCGAAAGCTCGATCTTGGCCTTCTCGGCGGCTTCCTTGAGCCGCTGCAGAGCCTGCGGGTCGCTCCGCAGATCGATGCCCTCGTCGCGCTTGAACTCGGCCAGCAGCCACTCGATGACGCGCTGGTCGAAGTCGTCGCCGCCGAGGTGCGTGTCACCGTTGGTGGCCTTGACCTCGAAGACGCCTTCGCCCAGCTCGAGGATCGAGATGTCGAAGGTGCCGCCGCCGAGGTCGTAGACGGCGATCTTCTCGTCATGCTTCTTGTCCAGGCCGTAGGCCAGGGCAGAGGCGGTGGGCTCGTTGATGATCCGCTTGACGTCCAGGCCGGCGATTCGGCCCGCGTCCTTGGTGGCCTGGCGCTGGGTATCGTCGAAGTAGGCCGGGACGGTGATGACCGCCTCGGTGACCTTCTCGCCCAGATACGCCTCCGCATCGGCCTTGAGCTTCTGGAGGATCATGGCGCTGATTTCCGGCGGCGTGTAGGTCTTGCCGTCGGCGAGGACGACCTTTATGCCGTCGCTCTTGGTGTCCTTCTCGACCTTGTACGGGACGAGCGGCAGGGAGTGAGCCACTTCCGGGTCGTCGAAACGGCGGCCCATGAATCGCTTGATTGAGTAGACGGTATTGCCGGGGTTGGTCACAGCCTGGCGCTTGGCCAGCTGACCAACGAGACGGTCGCCACCCTTTGTGAAGGCCACGACCGACGGAACCGTCCGGCCGCCTTCTGCGGACGGGATGACGGTCGGCTCTCCGCCCTCCATCACCGCCACGACGGAGTTCGTCGTGCCCAGGTCGATGCCGATGATCTTGCCCATGTAGTCAGCGCTCCTCGTTTGTCGGTTCAGGTCAGTGGATGTTTGTGGTTGTGGCGCCCGGTCCCGCATCGCCGGCGACGGCGACCAGGGCGGGGCGCAGGACTCTGTCTCTCACTCGATAGCCACGCTGGACCTCGTCCACGATCTCGCCGTCCGGACGCCCGGTGCCGGGGACGATGGCGATGGCTTCATGCTCGTGCGGGTCGAACGCCCGCCCGATCGATTCGATGGCCGTGACACCCTCGCTTTCGAGCAATGCCCGAAGCTTGCGATCGAGGAGAACGATGCCCTCGATCCAGGGCGTGTCCTTGAACTCCGCCGGCATATGGTCCAGCGCCCGGTCGAAGTCGTCGGCGACGACTATGACCTTGCGCAGCAGACCCTCGCCGGCGAGACCGAGCTCGCGCTCGCGGTCCTCGGCCGTACGCCGCTTGAAGTTGGCGAAGTCGGCAGCGGTTCTCTGCAGGGATGCCAGATGCTCGGCGGCGAGCGACTTGGCGATCTCGAGCTGTTCGGTCAGACGATCGACGGCATCTTCGTCCGCCGGCCCCGAATCGGAGCCACCGGCCGGCTGGCCGGGCCAATCTCCGGCCGCGCCGCGGAAATGCGTTCTGCTGCGGGTGGGTCTATCAGGCATAAAGATGCTCCACCAATTCGTTCATGAGCCCCGACACGAACTCGACCGAGGCAATCGCTTGGGCATACGGCATTCGAGTCGGCCCCAGGACGCCGACCACGCCGATGGCATGGCCGACCCGGCCGTAAGGTGCCAGCACGAGTGAAACGTCCTGCATCTCCAGCGGCCGGTTCTCGTGGCCGATGAATATCTGGATGGTGCCGGCTCGAGCGACGGCCTCCACGAGCGAACCGAGGTAGACGCGGTTCTCGAGCGCGGCGAAGACCCGGCGGACCTTGTCGCTGCGGTCGAACTCCGGCGCGGCCATGACGTTGAGCAAGCCGTCGCTGAAGAGGTCGTCGATCGACGCAGCGTCGAACTCGCGAATCGTCCGGACCAGCCCCTCGCCGATTCGGCGCAGCAAGTCCAGGTCATCCGTGGACTCCTCGGCGCGCGGCAGGTCGCCCAGTGCCGCTTCGATCTCGTCCGCGGTGCGGTCCACCGCCAGAACGTTCAGCAACGAGGAGGCGCGATCCAGCTGGTCCTGGCTCGTGATGGCAGGCAGGTTCTGGAGGGCCTGCTTCATCGTTCCTTCCTTGAACAGGACGACGAGCATAGCCAGACGGTCCTGGACCGTGACCAGATCCACCCGCCGGGCTCGAGCCGACTGCGGCTTGGCCGTCGTGGCCAGGCCGGCGATGTGGGTGTTGGCAGCGAGGGTGCTCGCGGCCAGGCGGAACCAGCCCTCGCTCGAGAATTCAACCTGGCCGAATTGATGGCGGATCATCCGCTGCTCGACGGGGGGCAGGGACCACTCGTCGGCCAGCACCTGGACGTAGTACCGATAGCCGGCGTCGGTGGGGACGCGCCCGGAGGAGGTGTGGGGATGCGTGAGCAGACCCAGCGCCTCCAGGTCCGAGAGGATGTTGCGCACCGTGGCGCTGCTCACGCCCAGCGGGTAGTTGGACACGAGCGAGCCCGAACTGACGGGCGTCGCGGAAGATACGTATTCGTCTATCACGGCTCGCAGGATCGAGTCCGATCGCTCGTCCAGCGAGCCGATGGTGCGGCGTGGCCGTCGCGCCATGCATGGCTCCATTCCCCGCCCGTGTGAGGCTACGGATCGAGCGGCGGCGGGCGCGGCTTCTGCCTTGCGGCGGAGGGTCCACGGCCGGCTGCCGATCCCCGATTCGGCCTGCTCTGGCGGTAGTTAGCACTCACACACTGAGAGTGCTAACTTCTGGCGCCGATGTTAGCAGTGCCGCCCCGAGAGTGTCAACGGGGTTGAGGGCCGGGGCGCCACAAAGGTGAGGGCCACGCCCTGCTCGGCGATGGCGCGCTCAAACCAGCCGCGCGAAAAGTTCGTTGCCGAGCAAGCGGCCTCGCGTGGTGAGGCGCAGCCGCGGCTCGCCGGCAATCTCGATGAGTTCCAGCAAGCCGGACGATCTGGCCCAGTCGAAATGGGCGGCGAACGGCCCGCTCGCGGCCGCGGCCGGGAGGCCGCGATCGAGGCGCAGAGCCAGTATCGCGGCCTCGGCCTGGGCCGTAGGCTCGTCGAGCGTCTCGGAGCCGCCGGGCGGGATGGCCGAGCGCCCCGCTCCGCCGGCCGGGGTGAGCGCCGCCACATATGGCTCCATGGCTGCGGCGTTCCACCGCCTGACCACGCCGTCGAATGCATGGGCGCCCGGCCCGACTGCCTCGTACGGCTCGCGCTCCCAGTAGACGAGGTTGTGGCGGCTCTCGTGCCCGGGTCGGGCCCAATTCGAGATCTCATAACCCCGCCAGCCTGCTGACGCGAGCATTTCAGTGGCGAGGACGTACTGGTCCGCCGCGCGGTCGTCGTCCTGTTCGAGACGGGCTCGCTCGCGCCAGCGGCGGGCGCCGGGCGCTGTGGGCAGGTGGTCGCCGCCGGTACCGGCGATGCCCTCGGCCTCGGGGTCGTCGAGGGTCAGCGCGTACAGAGAGAGATGATCCGGCGCAAGCGCCAGGGCGGCGCGGAGTGTCGTCTCCCAATCCCCCACCGATTGGCCCGGCACGTCGTAGAGCAAGTCCAGGTTCACCGACTCGATCCCGGCCGCCCGTGCCCCCGCCACGGCCGCGGCCACGTCCGCCGGGGAGTGGCGCCGGCCGAGGCGCCGCAATTCGGCGGCGGAGAGGCTCTGCGCGCCAAACGAGATCCTCGTCACTCCGACCCGGCGAAACGCGGCCGGATCGCCGCGCTCGTCGGGGCCCGGGTTGGCCTCGATGGTCACCTCCGCGTCCGGAGCCACTCCGTAGCGGGCTCGCACGACCGCCATCAGCCGCTCGAGCCACTCCCCGGGGACGAGCGATGGCGTGCCGCCGCCGAAGTAGACGGTCCGCAACGGCTGGCGGGCGGCACGGCCGGGCGGCACGGCCGGGGCCGCCGAGCCGGCGGTCGGGGCGGCGGCCGGGGCCGCCGAGCCGGCGGTCGGGGCGGCGGTCGGGGCGGCGGTCGGGGCAGCGGTCGGGGCGGCCGGACCAGCGGCCGGGCGGCGCGGCGTGGCCGCCGAGCCGGCGGCCGGGGCTCCAAACCGCTCATCGAGCGCGTCCGCCCGCAGCTCCAACTCACGAGCCACCGCCCCGTACAGTCGTTCCGTCCTCGCGCGCGGCCCGCGCGCATCCGACCCCGCGTAAACGGTGAAGTCGCAGTACGGGCAGCGGGCCACGCAGAATGGCAGATGGATGTACAACGCGACCGGCGGCAACGGGATGCTCACCCGCAGAGCGTAGCGGCTAGCGCGTTCGCCGCCCCGCGCTGCCCCGCGAGGGCCGCCGCGCAATCACCCTGCTCTTGGGAGCGTGTCCGGCCGCCGCGCGCGCCGCGGCCGGTCCGACAACCGGTCGGTCCACCTGGCCTCGCCCGCCGGATCGTATCCAGGCCAGCAAACCGGCGGAACGGCCCGCCGTCCCGCGAGCAGCTCGGTTCGAGAAGCCGGACGGCCCGATGGGCTCGTACTCCTCGACCGGCCCCGCGCCGCTACGGGACCTGATGAGCCGGGCATCGCGCCACCCGGCGGGCCGGTTCCATGCCGTCACTTCCTCAGGTTCGCTTCCGCCCGGGGGAACCTGGCCGGCATGACCCGTGCACACGAACAACCCGAACGAGGTCACGGCGTGGCCGATGATGGCGGCCCCTATGCCACCGCTGGCCAGCGTGGCCCAGCCACCCGCAACGCCCAGGAACACAGCCGTAACCAGCACCGAGTAGTGCCGGCCCGGCGCCGCGCCTCGGACGATCAGCACGTAGCCGACGGTCTCGAGGGCGACGGCCCACGGCCCCGGCACCCCGAGGGCGACCAGCGTTCCGAGCAACGCCCCGCGGAAGACGGCTTCGTCGATGATCGCCGTGGCAATCGAGTTGAGGCCGGCGGCCGGGTGAGCCGACGGAGGCGGAAATCGTAGATAGCCGTAGCGCAACCAGGCCAGCGTGGCGGTCAGCCCCAGCCCGGCGCAGGACAGGATCGCGCCGTTCACGGCAATGTCCGCGCCGTGCCCGGCCAGCAGGATAAGGACGTCGTGCGGCGCGGGGTGAACCACGTACAGGGCGACCAGCAGAGCGAAGCCGATCAGATACCAGGACAGCCGCGTCGCGAGGCCACTTCGGGGCACGCCGGGTTCGGCGTATTCGGCCGTGCCGAAGCGGTTCGCTTCCAGCCGCAGCAGGAGCAGCACCATGAAGATGCCGCCCGCCGAGAGGATCCGAACTGTGTCGGCGCTCATGTCGTGACGGTTCTAGACCTCGTCCATGCGGAGTACCGCCAGGAAGGCTTCCTGCGGTATTTCGACGGAGCCCACCCGCTTCATGCGCTGCTTGCCCTCTTTTTGCTTGTCGAGCAGCTTGCGCTTGCGGCTGATGTCGCCGCCGTAGCACTTGGCCAGAACGTTCTTGCGCATCGCGGCGACGGTCTCGCGGGCGATGACGTTGGAGCCGATGGCGGCCTGAACCGCGATCTCGAACATCTGGCGGGGGATGAGACCGCGCAGCCGGTGGACGAGCTCGCGGCCGATGGCCTGGGCCCGGTCGCGATGGACGATCACCGACAGGGCGTCTACCGGCTCGCCCGCGACCAGGACATCAACCTTGACCAGGTTGGCGGCCCGATAGCCGATCTCTTCGAAGTCCATCGAAGCGTAGCCCTGGGTCCTGGTCTTGAGCTGGTCGAAGAAGTCGACGATGACTTCGCCCAGCGGCAGTTCGAAGTTGAGCAGCACCCGCTTGGGGTCGAGGTACTCCATGTCGAGGAAGGTGCCGCGGCGGTTCTTGGCGAGCTCCATCAGCGTGCCGATATAGGTCGAGGGCGTCACGACGCCGAGCTTGACCCAAGGCTCGAGGATTTCCTCGATCTCGCCGGCGTTGGGCATCTTGGACGGGTTGTCTACCGACACCGTGCCCATGTTGTTGATCATCACCACCTGGTACTCAACCGAGGGCGCCGACGCGATCAGCTCCTGGCCGAACTCGCGCTCGAGACGTTCCTCGATGATCTCCATGTGGAGCAGGCCCAGGAAGCCGCAGCGGAAACCGAAACCGAGCGCCACCGAGCTCTCCGGCTCGAACGTGAAGCTGGCGTCGTTGAGGTGCAGCTTCTCCATCGCGTCGCGCAGGTTCGGATACTCGGAGCCGACGATCGGGTAGATGCCGGCGAACACGAGGCTCTTGGCGGGCTGGTAGCCGGGTAGCGGCGCCGCGGCGGGAACGGCGACGGTCGTCAGGGTATCGCCGACCTGGGCCTCGCGGACGCTCTTGAGCCCCGTGGCCACGTAGCCGACGTCGCCCGCCCGGATCTCCTGCATCGACACGAGCTGCGGCCGGAAGTAGCCCATCTCGACCGCCTCGGCTTCCGCGCCCGAACCCATGAGCCGGATGACATCGTGAGCTTCGAGCGTTCCCTGGGCGAGGCGGATGTAGACAATGACGCCCTTGTAGGCGTCGTAGTGCGAGTCGAAGATCAGGCCCTGAACCGGTGCGCCGGGATCGCCCTTGGGCGGCGGCACGCGCTGGACGATGGCCTCGAGGATCTCCGCGACACCGGTACCGTCCTTGGCCGAAGCCAGCAGCACTTCCTCGCGCGGGATCGCCAGAACGTTCTCGAGCTCCTCCATGACCACGTCCGTCTGGGCGGATGGCAGGTCGATCTTGTTGATGACGGGGATGATCGTGAGGTTCTGCTTGAGCGCGAGGTGGACGTTCGCGAGCGTCTGCGCCTCGATGCCCTGGGTGGCGTCAACGACGAGGATCGCGCCCTCGCAGGCCTGCAGGCTGCGGCTTACTTCATAGCTGAAGTCGACGTGGCCGGGCGTGTCGATCAGGTTGAGACCGTAGAGCAGGCCGTCGGCGGCGGTGTGCTCGAGCCGCACCGCACGGGCCTTGATGGTGATGCCGTGCTCGCGCTCCAGGTCCATCGAATCGAGAACCTGGGCCTGCATCTGGCGCATGTCGATGGTGTGCGTCATCTCGAGCAGGCGATCGGCCAGCGTTGACTTGCCGTGGTCGATGTGGGCGATGATGGAGAAGTTGCGCAGGCGGGATTGCGGGATCTGGTCACTCACGCCCGGAAGTGTAGCGGGGACGAGGGGCGGCAGGTCAGACGGGCACTCCCCAGTCGTACACCAGCCACGGGCCGGACGGTGCGCGCCGTAACCAGACTCCCCAGGGATCGACATGCCCCGCCGAAAAGCCGCTCCAGTCCTCCAGGACGTCGAACTGGCAAACCGCGACGGCATTGGTGAGAGGGCCGGCGGTCGGTGCGCTCGTCTCGGGGCGCAACCGGCATTGAACGTTCTCGAGGACGTTCCGGGGTGGGCGGTCCGGCCAATCGATCCACCGCCGCTCCGGAACGAGATAGCTGTTCACGAGGCCGAGGTCGCCTTCGCCCATCGCCCGGAGGAAGGATCGAGCCGTGTCCGATGGCGATCCAACCTCACGGGACGGCGGTGATGCAGCAGGTCCGATGCCGCAGCCTGCAACGACGGCGGACAGCAGCGCCGTCCCGAGGATCAAACGGCTGCGCCCAGCGCGGCGAACGGGCCGCGCACCCTCATCCATAACTTCGATTGTACGGCCGAGCCGGCGGAGTGGCCGGCGGAGTGGCGGTGCGCGCCGGGCGGAGTGGCCGAGTGGCGACCGCAAGCGCCCGGCCTTTCTGTTCAGATTCAAACCCGGGTAGCACGGGCCCGAGTTCCCACCGCCGGCTGGCCGCTCAAGTTCCGGGCAGAAGCCCAGATTCGGCCGAACAGGCGCGCCGGGGCCCGGAATTCGACCCGAACCGGGGCCACGAAAGCCCCCTATCGGCGTGGCTGATGCTCTCCTGCTACCCGGGTTTGCAAATGACCAGAT
>Ga0302321_100005320_pt1:10000-11270 | contig 11270 bp, 4 predicted proteins | sample Fen_T0_1_FD_202505 | JGI IMG/M metagenome (GOLD analysis project Ga0302321, IMG submission 202505) | Peat permafrost microbial communities from Stordalen Mire near Abisko, Sweden - Fen_T0_1 | ecosystem: Environmental > Terrestrial > Soil > Wetlands > Permafrost | place: Sweden...
ATTAAAACGACTTTGTCTTCAAATTAAAAAAGATCGAAATCCAAGTGTTATTATATGGATTGGTACCTGTACTACAGAAATAATAAAAATGGATTTAGAAGGCATGGCACCCAAATTAGAAAATGAGCTTGGTATACCAATTGTAGTAGCAAGAGCAAATGGACTAGATTATGCATTTACACAGGGAGAGGATACTGTTTTAGCTGCTATGGCACATCGTTGCCCAGAACAAATTTTATTAATTGAAAGAAAAAAAATAATACAAGATTCAAATATACAAAATTTATTTTCTTTTCTTTCTCTTGAAAAAAAAGAGGAAATAACTAATAAAAATTTTGAAAAATTAAAAAAAAATCCTCCATTAGTTCTTTTTGGTTCTTTACCTTCTACTGTAGCTTCCCAACTTAGCTCAGAATTAAAACGTCAATCTGTTCAAGTATCAGGCTGGCTACCAGCTCAAAGATATACTGACCTTCCTTCTTTAGGTGATCAAGTTTATGTATGCGGTGTTAATCCATTTTTAAGTCGTACAGCAACAACTTTAATGAGACGTCGTAAATGTAAATTAATAGGAGCACCTTTTCCTATTGGTCCTGATGGAACACGAGCTTGGATTGAAAAAATTTGTTCCGTATTTGGAATTAAAACCGAAGGTCTAGAAAAAAGAGAAGAACAAATATGGGAAAATTTAAAAGATTATTTAGATTTAGTACGTGGAAAATCTGTTTTTTTTATGGGAGATAATCTTTTAGAAATATCATTAGCTAGATTTTTAATTCGTTGTGGAATGATTGTTTACGAAATTGGTATTCCTTATTTAGATAAACGATATCAAGCAGCTGAATTATTATTTTTACAAAATACATGTAAAAATATGTCCATACCTATGCCACGGATTGTTGAAAAACCTGATAATTATAATCAAATACAACGTATGCGTGAATTAAAACCTGATTTAGCAATTACTGGTATGGCGCATGCAAATCCTTTGGAAGCAAGAGGAATTAATACTAAATGGTCTGTTGAATTTACTTTTGCTCAAATTCATGGTTTTACAAATGCAAGAGATGTTCTTGAACTTGTTACCCGTCCTTTACGGCGTAATAATAATTTAGAGAATTTAGGTTGGAGTAATTTAACAAAAAAAGAAAAAAAAAAATAAAATTTAATTAAGTATTTTACTTTTTAATAATTTATTAGAATTAAACAATTATAAAATTTAATAAATTATTTTTTATTCAGTTAATTAACTGAATAAAAAATAATTTAT
>Ga0302321_100005324_pt1 | contig 11266 bp, 9 predicted proteins | sample Fen_T0_1_FD_202505 | JGI IMG/M metagenome (GOLD analysis project Ga0302321, IMG submission 202505) | Peat permafrost microbial communities from Stordalen Mire near Abisko, Sweden - Fen_T0_1 | ecosystem: Environmental > Terrestrial > Soil > Wetlands > Permafrost | place: Sweden: Abisko...
CTGCAGAAGCGCCGCGTTAGGCGCCGCTGCCCGGCCGCAGCTGCGGGAAGAGGATCACGTCGCGAATGCTTTCCGCGCCAGTGAGCAGAATGCAGAGACGGTCGATGCCCACGCCCATGCCACCCGCGGGCGGCATGCCGTGTTCGAGCGCTTTGAGAAAATCTTCGTCGATGTTCTGCTTTTCCTCACCGGCCTGAGCCTCGAACATCGCGCGCTGCACGAACGGATCGTTCTGCTCGGAGTACGCCGGGGCGACTTCCATGCCGCCGATGGTGAGTTCGAAAACGTCGATGGTCGTCGGATCATCGAGCGTGATCTTGGCCAGCGGGCAAAGTTCCTTCGGCAAATGCGTGACAAAGGTCGGCTGGATCAGCGTCGGCTCGATCTTCTTCGAGAAAATTTCGTTGGTGATCTCGAACTCTTCCCACGCGGGGTTGATTGAGAGGCCGAGTTTTTCCGCACCGGCGATCTTCTCCGCCTTGCTGCGGCTAAACCATTCGGCATCGCCAGTCGTTTCGCGAATAAGATCCTTGTACTTCACCTCGCGCCACTCGCCGGCAAAATTGATCATTTGGCCGCTGGCGGGATGCACGATCTGGCTCGTGCCCAACACCTGCGTGCAAAGCGACGTCAGCAGATCCTTGATCAGCGTCATCATGCCGCGGTAATCGCTGTAAGCCTGGTAAACCTCGAGCATGGTGAACTCGGGATTGTGGCGGCGCGAAATGCCTTCGTTGCGGAAGTTGCGGCCGATCTCGAACACGCGGTCAAAGCCGCCCACGAGCATGCGCTTCAGGTAAAGTTCGAGCGAAATGCGCAAAACGAAATCGATGCCGAGCGCGTTGTGGTGCGTCTCGAATGGTTTGGCTGCGGCGCCGCCCGCGATGGCTTGCAGCACCGGCGTTTCGACTTCGATGAACTTGCGGTCTTCGAGAAAACGGCGGACGTGCGAGACGATCTGCGAACGCAACATCAGACGTTTGCGCGACTCTTCGTTGACGATCAAATCGAGGTAACGCTGACGGTAAACCTGCTCGGCATCGGTCAGACCGTGCCATTTTTCCGGCAGCGGATGCAGCGCCTTCGAGACGAGCGTGAACGCGTCAACGCGAACGGTGATTTCGCCGGTCTTCGTTTTGAACAACGTGCCGGTGACACCGATGATGTCGCCCAGATCGAGCATTTTCTTGAACACGCCGTACCGTTCCTCGCCAAGCACATCGCGACGGAAATACAGCTGAATCGGTCCCTGCTGATCCTGGATTTTGACGAACGAACTGCCGCCTTGAACGCGAAACGTGACCAGCCGTCCGGCCACCGTAACCGTCACTGCGTAATCCTGACCTTCCTGATAGAGCGCTTTGGCCTCGGCCGAGAAATGCGTCGTGGCGACGTTGGCCCGGAACGGGTCCTGGCCAGCCGCGCGCAGATCCTGCAGCTTCTTCAGCCGCACAGCATACTGGTCGTGGGAAATATCGGTGGGATTGTCGCTCATGGAACCGGCGACGGTGAAGACCCAATGCCCCCGGGGCAAATGGAAACTGGGGAAGGCTCAATAGGCACATTGTCGTCGCAGCGGATGCTCTGCACTTGCCTCACCTCTGAGGGGTAAAGATAAACATCCCCTACCGAGCTCCGCCAATCCCCCCATGGCTTGAGCATCGCTTTACCGATCCTTTTTACCTAGCACCTTAATCACCGAGCCAACCTGCATATCTCATGTCAAAAATAGAAGGCTTCAAAGTCCGCAACTATCGCGCCCTGCATGCCGTGCAAATGGGCAAATTTTGGAACGAAAATAATCATGCACCTCTCAGTCCCATGACCGTGGTCATCGGCAAGAACGGCGTTGGGAAATCCAGCCTCTTCGATGCCTTCGGGTTTCTCGCGGATTGCCTCAAACAGGGCGTTGAGGAAGCGTGCGACGCTCGGGGCCGCGGAGGTTTTGAACGCATTCGTTCTCGTGGCCAAATCGGGCCTATTGAATTCGAGGTATACTATCGCGGAGACGGCAATGATCGGCCTATCACCTACGAGCTAGCGATAGATTTGGATGCGGGCAGTAGGCCCTTTGTGCTGCGAGAGCGGCTTCGTCAGCGTCGCAAAGGACATAGCACGGGGCGCCCGCTTTCATTTCTCTGGCTCCAAGATGGTAAAGGCGTCGCATGGAAAGGAGATACAGCCACCGCGAGTCGTAAACTAGATACTGATGAACCAGGCGTAAGCGTTGATCGGCTTATTGAGGACGCCGAGAAGACAGAAAGCGCCGAAACGGAAGTAGTACAACTCGACGACAAACGCCGTCTCGGTATCGCCACACTTGGCTCACTAAAACAGCACCCTCGCGTTGCCGCTTTTCGACGCTTTATCGAAGGTTGGTACCTAAGTTACTTCACTCCCGACGCAGCTCGTAGCCTCCCGCTGGCCGGACCGCAGAAACAGCTAAACGTAAAAGGCGACAACCTCGGCAACGTGGTCCAATATATGGAGCGCGATAACAAGGAACGTTTTCAGCGTATTCTTGATAGTATCGCAGGAAAAATCCCGGGTATCGAAAAAATCGACACGCAGCAGAGCCCCGATAAACGCCTGCTCCTCCGTTTCAACAACAGAGGCTTCGTCGATCCTTTTTTTGCTCAAGAGATGTCCGACGGCACACTCAAGGTCTTTGCTTATCTACTCTTGTTGGAAGACCCTAATCCACCACCGTTCATTTGTATCGAGGAGCCAGAAAACGGACTATATCATAAGCTCCTCGAGTCGCTTGTTACAGAATTTCGCGCCTACGCCACGGCAAAAAAGCATTCTTCCCAAGTCTTTATCACCACCCATCAACCCTACCTCGTAGACGCACTTAAACCCGAGGAAGTTTGGATTTTAGAAAAAGGTGACAACGGTTTTTCGACTATACGGAGGGCTAGTGACCACCCCATTGTGACTGCACTGGTCGAGCAAGGACTGCCCCTCGGAGGCTTGTGGTACAGCGACTACCTCGACGGAAAGTAAGCCGATGCATTTCGCTATTCTTGTCGAAGACCAGTCGGGCAAAGCCATGCTCGATATAATTGTGCCCAAAATCATTGGAGATACTGATACCTTTGAGGTTCACCCATACAAAGGCATAGGCCGAATTCCGAAGGGCCTGAACCCAAAGACCGACCCCGAAAAGCGCATTCTTCTCGACCAACTGCCACGCGTTTTAGCAGGCTACGGCAAGACGTTTGCCAACTATCCAGATAATTATTCGGCAGCGGTAGTAGTGGTGTGCGACTTAGATGATCGTAATCTGCAGGCATTCACAAAAGAACTGCGTGGTTTATTAGATAAAATTCGACCGGCCCCTGACACCGCATTTTGCTTAGCGATTGAGGAGGGTGAGGCATGGCTCTTAGGCGATTTGCCCGCAATCAAGACAGCTTTCCCGAGGGCCAAAGAAAACGTGCTCGATGGGTATATAAATGATTCGATATGTGGAACGTGGGAGCTTCTGGCAGATGCGATATATCCAGGCGGTGCAAAATCATTGAACGCTCAGGGGTACCGCGCGACAGGGGCAGAAAAAACACGTTGGGCGCAGACAATAGCTCCACACATGCGTGTCGTCCAAAACCAATCGCCAAGCTTTTCTGGCTTTGTGTCTACACTCAGGACAGCACCGTAACGGGTTTTACCTTTTACCTCTCGTGGCGGTAGTGGAAGAAGCCGTGCAGCACGCGCAGAATGCGCCACCTCCAGCTGCAGTTAGACCTTGCGGCGGGACTTTATCGGGACATTTTAGAGACATTATGCAGACTCTAACCGTAACAAAAGCCCGCCAGAATTTGGGAGGATGGTTGAAAAAGGCGGCTGCCGGAGCTGAGATCGGCGTCATTGTCGGGGATAAAATCATCGCCTTCCGCCCGGTGCCGATCATGGCCGCAGACTACGCTGAAACAGAATACAGTTTGACCCGTTCCGAAGTGGATGCCGCCGCGTCGCGAATCGTTTCTGACGTACGCGCAGCCTCTGACGCCGCCGCTCTCGTTGAATACAAACCCGGAATGCTCTCCCATGCGAATCCTGCTCACAAAGCGATTTCTGGCGTGCGTAAAAAAACTAAGCGCGGCTGATGCGACAGCGGTCGACGCTGCGCTTGAAGGGTTGTCCGAAAACTTCGGAAAGCCGCACACTCACTCAGGCCAAAGCGTACGCGTGCTGCGGGCCCCTGTCTATGAGCTGAGGGCAAGCCTCACATTGCGCATAGTGTTTGTGCGGTCACGCGACGCATTGCTCGTGGACTTTGTGGGCACGCACGACGAGGTGCGCGCCTTCCTGAAAAATCGGAGTTAAATTCCATCGATTGCTCGCAGACCTGAAGAGCACCAGATCCCGCCCATAACAGAAAAGCCTAGTTGGGCTTCCAAGCTCGACAGCAAAACCAGTTAATCAGCACCAAATAGTTCATCAATGTCTGACTCCGATCCCACTCCGAACGAGGCAAGCACGCCCACCCCGCACCAACGCCGGCCACGCTACGCAGGGAAGAATCCGCGGCGGTTCGAGGAGAAATACAAGGAGCTCAATCCGGAGCGTTACGCGGCCGACGTCGCCAAAGTTCTCGCATCAGGTAAAACGCCTGCGGGCACGCACCGGCCGATCATGGTAGCAGAGATTCTTGACGTGCTCGCGCTTCAGCCGGGCGAGATCGCCGTGGACTGCACGCTTGGCTTCGGCGGTCACGCACGCGAATTAATGGCCCGCCTCGCGCCCAACGGGCGGCTTATCGGCCTGGACGTCGATCCAATCGAACAGCCTAAAACCATCGGTCGCTTGCGTGCCGCTGGTTTTGGCGAAGCGATTTTTACTCCGGTCCGCTCCAACTTCGCCGGCTTGTCCAAGGTGCTAGCGGAGCTCGGGCTGGCTGGTGCCGACGCCATTTTGGCCGATCTCGGCGTTTCCTCGATGCAGATCGACGATCCGGCGCGCGGCTTTACGTTCAAGACCGACTGTCCGCTCGACCTGCGCCTGAATCCGACCCGACCGCCATCGGCAGTCGACTGGCTGGCCAAAGTCTCTGCCGAAAAACTGGCAACTGCGCTGACCGAAAACGCCGACGAACCTCTGGCCGAACTCATCGCCAATGAGCTCACGACCCGCCGCAGCAAAACCCCATTCACGCGCACGCTGCAGCTCGCCGAGGCGATTCGAACCATTATCAACCTCCAGCGAAACCGCCGCGATCCAGAGGCCGACGACGACTGCGTACGTCGCGTCTTTCAGGCGCTGCGCATTGCGGTGAACGACGAATTTGGCGCACTTGATCAGTTCCTGCGCCAGTTGCCCGCCTGTTTGAAACTGGGCGGTCGCGTGGCCATTCTCACCTTTCATTCCGGCGAAGATCGCCGCGTGAAACACGCCTTCCGCGAATGTGTTCGTTCCGGTTTATATTCCGCGACCAACGAAGAAATCGTCCGAGCCGGACCGGAGGAACGTCGGGACAATCCGCGCAGTTCCTCGGCCAAACTTCGCTGGGCCGTGCGTGCTTAACCTTCAGACAGGTTTTATCCGTCGGGGCACGCGGGCGAACGACGGCCACCAAGGGCTCAGGCCTGAGTCTGCAGGGTTTTGAAACGCTGCAGCAGCTCAACGTATTCCCACATCGGGCCGCGCACGCCACGGCGGCGGAGTTTTTCCACCGTCACCAAGAAATCGGGCGGTGGGTCGCCGATGATCCAGTTGTTGCTCTTCGAGCGCACGGCATCGAGGCGTTTATAAAGCGTATCGACGGTGAAACCCGGTGAGAGATAAAAGCGCGGTTCCACCAGGTAATCGGCAGCAGTCTCACCTTTCGTTTCCGGGGCGATCTCGCGCCACAGCGGCGTGCCCGGATAGATGCGCATGCCAATCGTTGCAAAATAATAGGCGCCGCCCAGTGTGCCGGCTCGTGTGATCGTCTCCTCCAGCGTCTCGGCTGTTTCGCCGGGGCCGCCGAGAATTAGGAAGTGGCTATAGTTCATCTTCAGGTCGTGGGCCAGCTGGCTGACGCCCTCGATCTCCTGATAATTAAAACTCTTGCCGTAGCGCTTGAGCACAGGATCGGAAAAGCTGTCCGAGCCAAACTCGACGTGGCGCAACCCGGCATCGCGCATCAGCTCCATTACATCGCGCGTGATCAGACGGCTGGGCCGGAGGAAACATTCCCACTCGATGCCGAGGTTGGCCTTGATCATTTCGCTGCAGACATCGCGAACGTGATCGGGCCGGGTGTTGAAAACGGAATCGACGATGAACGTGTATTTGACACCGAGGTCGACTAGGCGGCGCAACTCTGCCACGACCTCGGCGCCTGTGCGGTAGCGACTGCGTTTGCCCTCAATCACCGGATAGGTACAATACGTACACTTGAGCGGACAGCCGCGCTGCGTTTGCACGCCGGGCAGCGAGCCGTGGCCAATATAACTCTGGAGCAAGGCCGCGTCGTGATACGGTTCCGAGCAGAACACGGCATCGGATGGGTTGCGCGGAACGTGTCGGACCGAACCATCTGGATTGCGGTAAACCAGTCCGGTGATGCCATCGAAGCCGCGCTTGGCTTGCAGGGCGTTGACCAATCGGGACAACATGTCCTCGCCCTCGCCTTCAATGCCGTAATCCACCTGGGTCAGCTCGAAAAGCTCCTTCGGGAAAACCGAGAAACCGCTGCCGCCGAGGATGAGCGGAGCCGTCGTGGAAGCACGGATACGCCGGCAGTTGTCGAGCAGATCGTGAATGAACGATTTCGGGCTGTGGCACTGGACGTTGTCGATATTGCGCAACGACAGGCCCACGTAGTCGGGTTTGTAGGCGGTGATGCATTCCTCCAGCGAGCCAGCCGGGAAAAGCGCGTCCCATATTTTAGTCTCAAAGCCCTGGTTTCGCAACGCTCCGCAAAGGTAAGCGAGCCCCAACGGGTAAACCGCGTACGGCTGCGCGTAGCGGTTCAGATTGACCAGGAGTATCCGTGGTGACGCAGAGAGTGGAAATGAAATCATGCAGGTAACGCGCGGGATTGCTTCGGAAAATCGATCTCATCCCGCGAACCAAAGGCGAACGCTGGACGACGAGATTGTTTATGCTTCTGCAGTAGTCGGATCGATCATCCGCCTCACTTCGGAAATCCGATTGGCGGGAAACCCGCCCTGCTTCGCGTGCTCCTCGATCAAGGATTCACTCGGGGCGAGATAAACACAATAGACCTTATCATCGGTTACGTAACTCTCAATCCATTGAATTTGTGGGCCGAGATTTTTCAAAACGCCACAGGACTTTTGGGAGATACCTTGTAGCTGTTCGCTGGTGAGGTTTCCTGCTCCCGGTATTTCTCGTTCAATTACATATTTTGGCATGTTTTTATAGGTAGTTGGAAATTAGTAACGCCCGACTTTCTCCTAATGACTGGACGGCGTAGAGAGTCTGACCGTTTTGCGTGCGTTCTTTAGCTTGTAGCTTTGAGGCTAGCATAGGCAGCTAAACGCGCAACCTCACCATCGAAATTTTCGGCAAATTGACCCGGCCCGCGTGGAAAACAAAACCCCGCCAAGCGGAATCCACCTCAGGCCGACGGCGTCGCCAGACGTTGCAGCAGGTCAACGTACTCGCGCATCGGACCGCTGATGCCGCGTTTGCGCAGCTTGGTCAGGGTCTCCGAAAACGCCGCGGGCGGATCGCCCACAATCCAGTTTGAGGCGGTCCGTAAAAGCTCGCGAAGCCGCGTGTGCAGCCCTTGCGCGGTCAGACCCGGCGCGATGTAAAAACGCGGATCGACCAAGTAGTCAGCCGCCGTTTCACCCTGGTTTTGCGGCGCGACGTGTTTCCACAGGTCCGTCTCCGGATAGATGCGCATGCCGAGCGTCGCGAAGAAAAACGCCGCGGGCAATGTAGCCGCTCGGGCGAGCGTTTCCTCGACGGTTTCGGTGGTTTCTCCCGGACCGCCGAAGATGAGAAAGTGGCTGTATTGCACGCCCACGGAATTTGCGAGCTGACTGGCCTCGCGGATTTCCTCGAAGGTGAAACTCTTTCCGTAACTGGCCAGCGTCGCGTCGGCAAAACTGTCCGAACCAAACTCAATGTGCCGCAAGCCCGCGCGCTGCATCAATTGCAGCAACTCACGCGTAATGCCGCCGGGGCGCAGAAAACATTCCCACTGAATTTCGAGCTTGGCCCGCAGGATCGCCTCGCATGTTTCCACCACGTGACTGGTTCGTGTATTAAAAACCGAATCGACAAAGAAGGCGTAGCGCATGCCGTGGGCGGACAACTGCCGGAGCTCGTCTACAATCTCCTCGCCCGAACGAAACCGACTGCGGCGTCCCTCGATGACCGGATAGGTGCAATAACAGCACTTCAACGGGCAACCGCGCTGCGTCTGGATGCCAGGCAAAGAACCGTGCCGGGCGTAAGCCTGCAACACGCGTGGATCATGAAACGGAGCGCCACTGAAAGAACCCGAAAGCTTACAGGGAGCCGCCGCGACCGAACCCATTGAATTGCGGCAAACCACGCCGGGAATCGTGTTGGGAGAGGTCCCGGCACGCAGGGCCGAGAGCAGCGCCACCAGTGGCTGTTCACCTTCGCCTGCGATGCCGTAGTCCACGCCGGTCAGCGCAAACAACTCCTTGGGAAAAATCGAATAACCGCTGCCGCCCAGAATCAGCGGCACTGTCGTAACGGCGCGCAACCGCTGACAACAGTCGACCAACTCCGGCACGAAGGAATGCGGATTGAGGCATTGCACGGTGTCGATGTTGCGCAACGAAAGCCCGATAAAGTCGGGTTGAAACTCTGCGACGGACGCCTCCAGCGCGGTCGCGTCCGCCAGCACGTCCCAAATCCGCGTCGTGTATCCGGCTGACCGCAACGCGCCTTCGATATAGGCCAGGCCGAGCGGATAGACCGGATAGGGTTGATCGTAGCGGTTGTTGTTAACGAGCAGCACACGCGCGGGGCTGGCGGCTGGTTGCGAAGAAGAAATCATGACTGAGGGTGGCGAAAATCGGATGCTGGCCGGTGGCGATCAGTTATTGCCGGGTGGGATTGTCTTTTACTGCCGGGCGGCGGGCCAGCGGGACCAGTTCCACCGCGACCAGTGCAGTCAACACGATGAGTGCCACCGTGGCACCGAGGGCCTTGACGACGGGAATCTTGCTCAGCGCAAGAATGCCAAACGAGGCCGCCGTCGTCAGCGCAGAGAGGCGAATCGAAGGTGGCGACTCCTCACCGCGAGCGGCGTTTTCCGCGGTAAAAATCGCGTAGTTGTGACTGAGACAGACACCTAGAAACGCGCCGAGCAGATGGAAAAGATTCAAAGTCTGCCCGGCCAGTCCGAGCGCGCCAAAGGCAAACAAACACGAACCCAGCGGCAGCGCGAAAATTTTGGCGCCGCGCCAGAAGCCGTAGAGCACGAACATGCTCAGCCCAACCAAGCCTAAGCCCCAGGCGCTGAGCCGCATCGCCGAAACTCGATACCGACCGAAGAGCTGGTTCATGTTTTCCAGACCTGAAACATTCACCGTAGCCGTATCGACCGGCGGTTCACGTCCCGGCGGATGACTCGAAACGCTGAAAAACCAACACCGGCCCGGGCCGACAGATGCCATCATCCGCAAGGGTCCGCGCAAAACCGCCACGAGGTTGGCCACGGTTTCGTCGTACGACGGTCGCGGCGCCGCCCGCCAAGCCTGCCAGTCGTTGAAGAACGGCGCGAAGGCCGCGGCGTCAAAACCATGTCGCTCGAGCGCAGCCTGCAGCGCGGGAACGAACATCTCAATACCGCCAATCCGCTCAGGCAATGTCTGCCAGGCGGTCGGCGTCGGCACGGCGTTGCCAATCGAAGCGAGTGTTTCGCCCGGGTATTCCTGTGCGTGCCAGGTTGAAAAACGCGCCAGCGACGCACGTGCGCTGGCAATGTCGCTGCCGCGCGTGATGAAAAGAGTCTGCTTCGAATTTTCCCCGAACAGCGTACGCACCTCCAAGGCTTCGGCCTGCAACGCGGGCGTCGGGATTTCCAGTTCGCGAATGTCGTCGCGCCAGTGCAGGAGCCACGGACCGCCGAGCGCCACGAGCGCGCCGACAATCAACAGACCTTGCGCGATTTTTCTTACAACAGGTTGGTCGCCCGTAAACCGCGCGCGGGCAAAACCTCGCGTCTCCATGTAAGGAGTACCGACCTGCGCAAACCAGAGCAGCGCCGTCGCCAGTGCGCTGAGCAACCCAGCGCTGACGAATATACCCAGCTGCCGAATGAGCGGCAGTTCCGAAAACAGCAGAAGCGAAAAACCGATGACCGTCGTGAGCGCGCTCGCGAGTAGTGGCTTGATCAGGCGGCGAACTTTCCCGCTGTAAGGCTCATCGGGAAAGGCCGGCGGCTGCAGATAAAGATAGAAACCATAGTCTACCGCCACGCCGCCGAGCAACGATCCCACGACAAAAACGAGTACATGCACGCGGTCGAAAACCAGCGTCGTCGCGACCCAAGCGCCGAGCAGACCACCGAGCATGACGGGCGCGAGATGCAGCGCCTTAAACACACGCCGGAGACAAATCGCCGCGATGCCCATCACCGCCGCGAGCGAAAGCAGGTTGAGGCTCGACAGTTCGTTTTCGATACGATCCCGACTAGCACTGGCAATTCTGCCAATGGAAACCCAGCGCAGTTTCGTCGCTGGAACTTCTGCCAATGCCGCAGCCTGCGCTTCTCGCACGGCGGCGAACACCGGGCCCTGCCCTTCCTCTTTCCAAGGCGAGCCGCGCGTGCGCGCCCACACAAGCTTTGGAGCATTCGGATCGGTTGGCGCTGCGCTTTCCACACCTTGCACGGAGTCGATCAGTCGAGGCAGCAGAAGCAGCGGATCGGAGGGCAAAATTTCTTGAAATGCCAGCGCCTCGGGACTGCCCAGATAACTTTGCAGTCGAACTGCCACGCGTTCGGCCAACCAGTCCGGCCAAGACTCCTGCCGATCCCCTGCGCTATATTCCTGCCAGTTCGTCTCCAACCAACCCGGCAATAACAAATCAAAACGCTGCTGAAAGACTTGTTTGCCCAACGCGTCGCGTGCCGACATGTCGCTCAAAGCAACCACCTCGTCAAAGGCAGTTGAGCCACTCAAGTTCCGCACAAAGGCCACCGTCGCCGCGTCACGACGTGCCGGGTCACCGGGGACATCGAGCGCAAACAGCGCCACGCGCGACTGCTCTTCGCTCGCGAGTTCGCGGGTGAGTGCCAGTTCAGGCGAACGCTCGTCGGTCGGAA
>Ga0302321_100005326_pt1 | contig 11266 bp, 8 predicted proteins | sample Fen_T0_1_FD_202505 | JGI IMG/M metagenome (GOLD analysis project Ga0302321, IMG submission 202505) | Peat permafrost microbial communities from Stordalen Mire near Abisko, Sweden - Fen_T0_1 | ecosystem: Environmental > Terrestrial > Soil > Wetlands > Permafrost | place: Sweden: Abisko...
GTGCCAACAAGAACTCCATCAAGATCATCGCCGAAGAGACCCCCAACTACGGCCAGGGCTACTTCGTCTACGACTCCAAGAAGTCCGGCGCTATCACCATCAGCCACCTGCGCTTCGGGCCCCGCCCCATCAAGAGCCCCTACTTGGTCACCAAGGCGAACTTCATCGCCTGCCACCAGACCAGCTTCCTCGACAAGTACGAGATGCTCGAATGCGCCGTCAAGGGTGCCACCTTCCTCATCAACACGCCCCACAACTCCGAGAACGTGTGGGACACGCTGCCGCAGGAAGTGCAAGAGGCCATCGTCGAGAAGCAGCTCCGCTTCTACGTGATCGATGCCTATGAAGTGGCCAAGAACACGGGCATGGGCGTCCGCATCAATACGATCATGCAGACCTGCTTCTTCGCCATCTCCGGCGTGCTGCCCAAGGAAGAGGCCATCACCCAGATCAAGAAGGCCATCAAGAAGACCTACAGCAAGAAGGGCGACGCCGTCGTCGAGCAGAACTTCAAGGCCGTGGATGAGACCCTGGCCAACCTCTACGAAGTGAAGGTCCCCACCACCGCGACTTCCACCCGGCAGCGGCCCCCCATGGTGGCCGTCGGTGCGCCGGACTTCGTCCAGCGCGTCACCGCCGTGATGATGGAAGGCAAGGGCGACCTGCTGCCCGTCAGCGCCTTCCCCATCGATGGCACCTGGCCCGTGGGTACCACCAAGTGGGAGAAGCGCAACATCGCGCTGGAGATCCCCGAGTGGGACAGCAGCATCTGCATCCAGTGCAACAAGTGCGTCCTGGCCTGCCCCCATGCCGCCATCCGCGCCAAGGTCTACCAGCCCTCCGAGCTGGCCGGCGCCCCAGCCACCTACAAGTCGGTGGACTACAAGGGCCCCGAGTACAAGGGCCAGAAATACACCATCCAGGTGGCCCCCGAGGACTGCACGGGCTGCACCCTCTGCGTCGAGGTCTGCCCCGCCAAGGACAAGAGCAATCCCAAGCACAAGGCCATTGACATGGCCCCCCAGGCCCCACTGCGTGAGGCCGAAGCCGCCAACTACAGCTTCTTCCTGGATCTCCCCGAGGTCGATCGCACCACGGTGAAGATGGACGTGAAGGGCACGCAGTTCCTCGAGCCCCTCTTCGAATACAGCGGCGCCTGCTCCGGCTGCGGTGAGACTCCCTACGTCAAGCTGCTCACCCAGCTCTTCGGCGACCGCGCCCTCATCGCCAACGCCACGGGCTGCTCCAGCATCTACGGCGGCAACCTGCCCACCACTCCCTACACCACCAATCGCGACGGCCGCGGTCCCGCCTGGGCCAACAGCCTCTTCGAGGACAACGCCGAATTCGGCATGGGCATGCGCCTTTCGGTGGACAAGCACCAGGAGTTCGCCCTCGAGCTGATGCACCGCCTGGCCGCGAAGCTCGGCGACGAGCTCATCGCCGGCATCGCCACCGCTGATCAGACCAATGAGGCCGGCATCAAGGCCCAGCGCGAGCGGGTCGTGATCCTCAAGCAGAAGCTGGCCGGACTGGCCGAACCCGAAGCGAAGATGCTCCTGGATATCGCCGACTACCTCGTCGACAAGAGTGTCTGGATCGTCGGCGGAGACGGCTGGGCCTACGACATCGGCTACGGCGGCTTGGACCACGTCCTCGCTTCCGGCCGGAACGTGAACGTGCTCGTGCTCGACACCGAGGTCTACTCCAACACCGGCGGCCAGGCCTCCAAGTCCACGCCCATGGGCGCCGGCGCCAAGTTCGCCATGGCCGGCAAGAGCATGCCCAAGAAGGATCTGAGCATGATCGCCATGTCCTACGGCGGCGTCTACGTGGCCAAGGTCGCCTTCGGCTTCCGCGACGCGCAGACGGTGAAGGCCTTCCAGGAAGCCGAGTCCTACCACGGACCGAGCATCATCCTGGCCTACAGCCACTGCATCGCCCACGGCTACGACCTGGCCCACGGCTGCGACCAGCAGAAGCTGGCGGTGGATTCCGGTCACTGGCCTCTGTTCCGCTTCGACCCCCGCCGCCTCGACAAGGGCGAGGCTCCGCTGCAGATGGATTCCGGCGCCCCCAAGGTCCCCATGCTCCAGTACGTCCGCAACGAAACCCGCTACCGCATGATCGAGCAGCAGAACCCAGAGCACTTCAAGAAGCTGATGGATCAGGCGCAGCTTGACACCACCAACCGCTACTCCGTCTACGAGCAGCTCGCCAAGCTGTCCGTCGTGGCCAAGTGAAGGGTGACGACATGAACCTCTCGACTACCTACCTCGGTCTCAAGCTCGCCCATCCTCTGATGGCGGGCGCCTCCCCCATGGTCGATGACATGGGCATGGTCAAGCGTCTCGAAGATGCCGGCGTCTCGGCCATCGTGATGCACTCCCTCTTCGAGGAGCAGATCAGCCGCGAAGAGCAGGGCACGATCATGGACATGGAACTGTCCTCGAACTCCAGTGCCGAGGCCATTTCCTTCTTCCCGAAGCCCGACGAATTCCGCCTGGGCCCCGAGAAGTACCTGGAGCAGCTGCGTCGCATCAAGGCCGCCGTGGCCGTTCCGGTCATCGCCTCGCTCAATGGCACCACAGCGGCGGGCTGGCTGCATTACGGCAAGCTCATGCAGGAGGCCGGCGCCGATGCGCTGGAGCTCAATGTCTACCACATCCCCACGGACGCGAAGGAATCCGCCGCCGAAGTGGAGAAGCGAACCCTCGACATCGTCCGCGCCGTCAAGGCCGAGGTGAAGATCCCCGTCGCCGTCAAGCTTTCGCCCTTCTTCTCTGCCCTGGCGCACTTTGCCCTGGAGTTGGAAGCCGCCGGTGCGGATGGTCTGGTGCTCTTCAACCGGTTCTTCCAGCCCGACATCAATGTGGAGGAACTGACCGCTGAGCCCAGCCTGCAGCTTTCGGGTCCCTCGGATCTCCTGCTCCGCCTGCGCTGGCTGGCTGTGCTCCATGGGCACGTCAAGGGCAGCCTGGGCGTCACGGGTGGTGTGCACGATGCCATCGGTGCCCTCAAGGCCGTCATGGCCGGTGCAGACGCGGTCCAGATGGTGTCTGCCCTCCTGATCCATGGCCCCGAGCGTCTGGCCCAGACCCGGACGGGTCTCGCCGAATGGCTCGAAGAGCATGAATACGAGTCCCTGGCCCAGGCCAAAGGCAGCATGAGCCTCGTGAAGTCCCCCAATCCCCAGGCTTTCACCCGCGCCAATTACATGCGCATCCTCAACGGCTGGAAGCCCTGAGCCACCTTTGCCAGCCACGAGACCCCCGGTCCCCCCGGGGGTTTCGTGCATTGTGAGGAAAATCATAGTCTTTGGATGTGTTTGACCTGAAGATCGTCTATTATCTAACACACTCATCCAACCCTTCTGCGTAGGTGACCATGCTTCCTCTTTCCCAATCCTCTGGTTACGCGGTCCTGGCCATGAGCTGCCTCGAAGATCCAGGCGGCAAGCCCACCCTCGTGGTGGATGTGGCCGCCCGCACGGGCTTCCCACGTCCGTACCTTTCCAAGATGATCCACAAACTCGCCAAGGTGGGCCTGGTGATGGCCAAGCGTGGCAACAAGGGCGGCGTGGTGCTGTCTTTGGCTGCCAAGGAGATCACCCTGGATCTCATCGCCGAAGCGGTGGATGGCTCCGAGTGGCGGAACACCTGTCTGCTCGGCTTCAAGGATTGCTCGGACGAGCGGGCCTGCCCCTCCCACACCTTCTGGAAGTCCGAGCGGGATCACATCTACCGCTGCCTGAAGGATATCTCGCTCGAAGAGATCCGCACGTTCGAGCAGCAGAGCCGAGGTTGGCGGCTGGCCGACGCCCTTCCCGAGAAGAAGGCCAAGCCCCGCGCCAAGAAGGCCGCCAAACCGGCGGCCAAGAAGCCCGCCGTAAAGCGCGTTGCAGTCAAGAAGGTCTGATCGGGTACTCCGTAGCGCAAAACAGGCCGCCCTCGGGCGGCCTGTTTTGACTCAGGGGTTAGCTACTTTGACATGGCCACGGCTGCAGGAGTCTCATCCGGGGTCAGGTGCTCACCGGCCATGGCGAATACGGGCTTGGCCACTGGTGCCTGGAGGGACTGATCGTTGAGCCCATGGTTCGCCCGGAAGCGTTCCACGCCGGGATCATGGTTCTGCGCCAGATCCGCCAGGGACACCGAGCGCAGCCTGGCCAGGATCTGCTCTAGGGTCTCGTGCCAGAAGTCATGCAACACACAGGGATTGCCAGCGGAGCAGCCCAGCAGGCCCATCAGACAGCGTTTCCGCCAGGCCACGCCATCGATCGCATCAGACAGATCTTCCAGCGTGATTTCGGACGAAGGGCGCGCCAGGACGACACCCCCATGGTGCCCACGCCGGGCGACGACCAGGCCCTTCTTCGCCAGTTTATGAATCAGCTTCGAGAGGTAGGAGCGGGGAATGCCCGTGTATTCGGCAACTTCCTCGACCAGCACCGGATGCCCGCCCGGCTCCTGCAGGCACCGCAGCGCCCGCACCGCATAGCCCGTGGTCTGGGAGAGTGGAAGCATCCGAACCTCCATGAAAGAGTTTGCTAGAACAAGCCTTATTTAATGATGATGCAGCGGTAATCTAACCCGTCAAGCCTTTTGGTGACTTAAATCACCAAGAGGGGCCAATTCCCTTCAATGGAAATGGGAAAGCCCTCACAAGGAGGGCTTCGCCGCATGGACAGGGACTTCTGCCGGGTGCCTATTTGACCACCACCAGGCTGCGAATCCCCAGGTACGTGCCCTGGGGGATCACATTCTTGGTCACCAGCTCGGCCTTTGACTGATATGGCCGCTTGGCGATGATCGCAGCAGCGAATTCCGCCGGAATGCCCGGAAGCTTCATCAGCTCTGTCTTGCTGGCGTGGTTGATGTCTACGGCCTTGGCGCGCAGTTCTGCATCGGCCTTGGCCTTGGCCTTGAGCCGCTGTTCACGGACCTTGGCCCTGGCCTCTCGGTCCGCCTTGGAGGGAGTTTGCTTCTTGGTGGGCATCACCTCTTCCTGGGCCGAAAGACCGGCACATGTGAGCGTCACGGCAAAGACAAAAATTACTTTAACTATTTTTATGTTCATGAATTACCTCTCTTCTTCAACACCATTTTCGGGCCAACCGTGGTCGGGCGTCAACCCGGAGGTCAAAACAAGGAACCCGGCAGCTTGAAGGCGGCCGGGTTCCTGCATGATGCGATGTGGATCGATGGGGCCCGGCGGACCGGGCCCCAAGGGATCAGGCTACTTGAAGCTCAGGTGAGCGACGCGGATGTCCGCGACCTTGCCGTTGCCGTGGCAGATCAGGCACTGCTCGACGTTGGCGGGAAGGACGCCATCGGCCGGGCGGGGTGCGTAGAACGAACCACCGTTGCCACGGAAGTGGGCAATGGCAACGGGCGTGTCGTGGCAAGCAGAGCAGGCGCCAGTGATCGGCGAGGTCACGAGGGACGTGGCCTTGGCCTGGGTGATCGTGGCGATGCCGGTAGCCGCGGCGAAGGTGACGCCGTAGTTCGCGCCGTAGGCGGTGCCGATGGGCAGCACGGCGGGGTTGTTGGTCGTGATGGCGGGGTTGATCCACGGGGAGATGACGCTGTCCGTGGAAAGGACGACTTCATTGCCGGTCACGATGGAGTAGGAAGCCGTGACGGCCGGGGGTCCAACGACGGCCGCACGGGTCATGGCGCCGGCGGCGACGCCGGTCCACAGCAGGTTCGGAATTGCGTTGGCGCTGGCGCTGTTGGTGAAGTCGAACGAACCGGTCACGTGGCAAGCTTCGCAGTTGTTGAGCACTGCGGGGTAGGTCACGTTCCAGTAGGAGTCACCAGCCGTCGCTTCCCAGGAGAACTTGTTCACCCGCTTGGCGGAAGCGTGGATGCTGTGGACCGCCTCCTTGATGTTCACACCCCAGCCGCTGTTGATGCGGTTGACGTTGTGGCAGAAGGTGCAGGTGGGCACGTCGTTGCGCTGGGCAGCGTGGTAGCCCTTCTCGGTGAAGATGCCGAGGGCTGCGTGGCAGTCATTGCACTTGGCATTGGTGACGATGGCGCGGCGGGTGGCCGTCGCGGCAGCGGTGAAGCCTGCGGGCAGGGCCGCGATGGGCTTCCAGAGGTTCGGCGCGGGAACGGCGAGGCCGCCCTGACCAGAGGGGCCAGTCCAGGTGCCGGGGCCAGTCCACGCGATGGGCGTGTAGGGGTAGGCAGCCAGGTCGGTCTGGACGAGGGGCGGGGTGGTCTGCAGGCCGTAGGTGTAGCCGATGCCGCCGGTGATCATGACGGCAGACGAGGGAATGATCACGCCGGTCATGGTCAGGGTGTAGTAGCCATTGGCATCCGGGGTGGCGGACAGGGTGCCGTCGCCGGTGGCGGCCAAGGCCTTGCCGTCCGCCGTGAGGTGGTCAGCACGCCAGACATTGGGGAAGTAGCAGCTCGCGGTGGCGTTCCAGTCGGCGGGAGCAGTGATGCCGTCCTGGGGGGCGCCGAAGGCCACGTAGAAGCTGGGGCCGCCCACATAGTTCGCCCAGAAGGTGGGCGCCGTGGCGGCATTGTAGGTGCGGAAGTCCTTGCGGACGCCATCTTCCAGGAAGCGGAAGACGAAGACCGGGTGGCCGGTGGCATCCAGGGTGAAGCTCTTGATGTCCCAGGTGGGCTTGTGGGCGCCGAGGGGGAGGCTGTTGGTGTAGGCGGCCACAAAGGCGGCGTTGGTGTTGTTGTTCAGGCCAGCGGTGCCCGAGTTGGCGATGAAGATGTTCGCCGCGTTGGGGGCCACGACCGGGGTGTGGACAAGGTCAATGCCGGCGGCGGTGTGGCAGGTGCCGCAGAGGTGGTCGTCAAGCTGGGGGCCGCCGTTGGACACGGTGCCGTGGTTGAGGCCGGTGGTGAAGTCCACGGAATCGTGGCAGGCGCCGCAGGCCTTGCGGTTGGGCACGTTCTTCCAGTTGTCGCCCTGGGTCGTGCGGGCGCCGTCATGGCACTTGACGCAGTTCCGCTGGTCCTGGGGGTAGGTGACTTCATTGAACAGGATGCCACCGTAGTTGTAGCCGGTCTTGGTGAGACCCTCGCCCATGTGCATCCGGTGGATGAAGGCAGTGAACTCGCCGGCAGCCAGGCCGCCGATCTTGGAGGTGCTGCCGGAGTAGCCGGTGGCGGTGGTGGTGGCTTCGGCATTGCCGTACTTGCGCTGGTCGGTGTGGCAGACCACGCAGTAGCGGGGATCGACGCGGCTGCCGCCGTGGACCACGAGCTCGGTGTGGCACTGGTTGCAGGCGGCCATGTCCACGATGTCGCGGGTGGCGGCGGGAGCAGCCACGGCGCCCGTGGCGGGCACGAAGTCGTAGATGATGTTCGCGGGGTTCTTGACGGGCACGCCGGGGATGCCGGTGTTGGAGGCATCAGGGGTGTTGGAGCCGGTGCCGCGGGCGTTGCCGCCGATCTGGATGCTGATGCGGTGCACCAAGGTGCCGTCGAAGGTCACGTTGCCGAGGTCGGCGCGGCTGTTGTTGCCCGAGTACGGGGTGTAGGCATCCAGGAAGGCCTGGGCCGCCGTGATGTCACGGTAGAAGGTGTACACGTAGGTGCCGTCGCCATTGTCCACCAGGGTGCCGACGCTGTCGGTGGTGGGCTTGGTGGGCGCAGAAGCGGTGGTCGTATTAGGCGTCGAGGTCACGATGTAGTTGACCCAGATGCTGGGGCTGCCGGCGGTGCCGGGCACCAGCTTGGCGATGCTGAGTGCCACGTTCGCGTAGCTGTTCACGACGGCGTTGGCAGCATGGGTGGTGAAGCCCAGGCCGCTCACGGGCACGCCGTACTTGTCGGTGACCTTGAAGTTCACGACGGGCTTGCCGGCGGCCGCGGACACGGTGGCGCTGGTGATGGTCCCGGTGAAGGACTGGGCCGCCCACTCTTCGGGGGTCATGGCGGCGGCATTGAGGGTGAAGACGGCGTTGGTGCCGTTGGTGCCATTGGCGCCATTGGTGCCGTTGGTGCCGTTGGTGCCGTTGGTGCCGGGGGCGCCGTTGGCGCCGTTCTGGCCGGCCTTCCCGTTACATCCGATCAGCACGAGCGCGATCGCTGCGGTGGCGATGAGCCCGCAGAGCTGTTTCAGAGGGCGATGCTTCATGTTCAGTTCTCCTTGAATTGAGGTGGTGAAGCGGTGGAAAAGAGAGGAATGAGGTCGAGCTTTTGGGTCACTTAGGGGAATGTCGCACCTCCTTTGTGTTCATGGCCGGGGCTGTCACGGGGCCATCGGTGGTACAGGGTGCCGGGGCTACCGCTTGATGTTGGTACCGTGGCAGAGGGTCTCGTTGAAGCAGCCCGGGACCGTCCCGGCGGGAGGCGTGGTCAGCGGCTTCATGGTCGAGTTCGCTCCCGCGGTGTGGCACTTGGCGCACTCGGGGGCGTTGGAGATATCGGTCTCCACATGGTTGGGCTTCAGCAGCGTGGTGCTCACCCAGGGCTTGGCGGGATGCGGGGCCGTGGTATGGCACGTGCGGCAGGAGGTAGCCGGGCCGTTATCGAAGGTAGTCCCGTGACACTTCGCGCAGCGCGCGAATCCTGCCATCGCGAACTTGTCTGTAGCATTCACCGCCAGCTGAGCGCCATTGCGGCCATGCTGCATCGGGTCCGCCCAATTCGCGGGGTGATCGATCCCCTTTGGATGGCAGGTGAAGCAGCTCACCTTGGCAATGCCGCCGGCCTGGGCCGGATCCGTTGTGGAGCCGTGGCAGGTGCGGCACTGATCCGGAGTCGACGCATACCCGGCGTAGTGAACCTGGATCCAGTTTGCCGGATGTGCCCCGGTGGCGGAGTTCAACGGGACCGCTGGACCGGCTTTGCCGGCGCAACCCCAGGCGAGAAGTGCGAGGGCCATCGCGAAACAGCTACCCGCCATCCATTTGACTTTGCTCATGGTGTTCCCCTTCGAACTCAGCGGATGACTACCGGTGACAAGCGCGGCACTTGTCGTTGTTGGCGCGGCCGTGGCACGTGTAACAGCTCGACGGATCCAGCTTTCCTTCGATCTTGTGGAGGGTCAGGAAATCCCCCCGGTGCGGCGCCATGCGCTCCGGGCTTTCGCTCAGCTTGATCGCCGGCTTCATCGGCACCTTCCCGCCGTGGCAGTCCACACAGAAGGACTGGGCATGGCAGCTTCCGCACGTGTTCACATCCTGGTTGGCCTGGAACCGGTGATCCTGCACGAAGGCAGGCGTGTGGTCGAAGGACGCGTAGGGCTTCATCGCCCCCTTGGAGACATCGTTCGTGTGGCACTCGGAGCAGACCGGCTTGCCCGCGCCCAGCCCTTCCGGATGGGTCGCCGCGAAGCTCGCCTCCGGAGAGACAAGGCCGCATGCCATCAGCATGCCGAGGCCAAGCACGAGGCCTAGAACCTGGAGAATCGTTTTCCGGGCCATTACTTGCCTCCCTTCTTGGCGGTGCCAAACCGGTACTCGGCCTTCAGCAACCCCCGCGTCTCATGCTTGGCAACGGGGTTGCTGCCGTAGCTGATGTCACCGGACACCTTCATGTTCGTGGACGCCTGGAAACCCAGGGAGCCCACCATTTCATACACGCTATGCAGCCCTGCCAGGTATGGGTTCCCGCTGTCGAACCGCTGGAAGATCCCGTCCAGGCTTCCCGTGAACCGGCCCTTGGTCACCGACGTCCACACCCGCGCTTCACGATGGCTCAGGCTCCGGTAGGGCGCCGCGGGATCCACGAACTTGGCATCCACCGCGTTGACCCAGTGCGCGCCCACGCCCAGCAGCACGGCCTTCTCGTTGAAATCCCAGCGCAGATCGCCACCAGCCCGGTTCGCGTCACCGAAGGTCTCGCGGTGCATGTGACGGTAATCCGCCGTCATCTGGAAGGACGTCGTCGTCAGCCAGGTGACCTTTCCGCCCCAGCCCTTGAACTGGTCCTTCTCGTCCTGCCGGAACAATGAAGGCAGGTTCGTCCCAGCGAAATAGGCGAAGAAGTTCCGCTCCGCGTAGTTCCCCGACACCGCCACCTGGCTGCCCAGCTTCACGGTCGCCGTGTAGTCGTGCTCGGCGATCTTGGAGGGCTCGGTGGCGCCAGCCGCCAACGCCGGATGGTTGGCCAAGTCCAACACCGTCCGGCCCCGGAAGTCGAAGGTGCTGGTCGGCGTGATCGTGATGTCCGCACCCAGCTGCTTGCGCGTGTAGTCCGTTGCCGACGGGATCGTCAGGTCCTTCGCCGCCTTCGTTCCATCCTGCAGGTAGGAGACGCCGATCTCAGTGACCCTTCCCGAACGCCAGGCCAGGCGCGTCCCGAAGATGAGGTCCCGCTGGAAGTCGTAGTCCGTCTGGCTCGTGGGATCCACCGTCCGGTAGAGGACCGGCTTGCCGCCGAAAGCGGAGAACGTGAAGCCACCGCGCAGGTCCGTCCGCACCGCGACGCCATCCACCTGCTCGAAGCCCGTGCTCTGGTTCACCGTGAACCGCCCGGCCTTGATCTCGGCGTTCGCCTGGTTGAACCGGTACTGCAGATACCCGTAGTTCAGGTAGCCCCCCGACTTCGATCCGTCGAAGCTGCTCGCATCGCTCAGGTCCGCCCTGCCCCACCCGAACAGGTGCAGGGACAGATTGTCCGAGCCCAGCTTCGTCGCATCAATGCCCAGATACTGCGTGGCCGGTGTGAATGTCGCCTTGTCAGACCCCGGCGTCGCTTCCTTCCACATCTGCGCCATGGTCGTCCCGTACAGGCTGACCTCCTGGCCCCAGGCGCTGGCTGACATCAGGGTGGCTAGCAGGGCCACATAGGTGTGTCGTTTCATGTTTCGCCTCATCTGCAGTTCGCGGTGCGTTGGGCCATTTAGAAGACGAGTGGATGGTCGTGTGCGATTCGGGGCTGGGTCATGGCGGTGTCGCTGGTCGAGGAACACTTCCAGGGTTCGGGGATACGGAAGGTAGTCGAAGGGGCAATAGCTGATCCAGGGGCCAGGAACGAGAGTAGGCCCACACTTAGTCGACCTCAAGAGAGTCAATATGGTTTTTTGGTATTCCTCAATGCTTTAACAGGAGGGTTATTTTAACCCGGACTTGAACATCAAACATTCGCATAAACATAATAATAAATATATTTAACTAAATTATTAATTTAGAAAAAAACGGCATAATATTTATTTTAATATTTTTTAAATTTTGCTTGCCCGACAAACTTGTGACGCGGTGCACCAGGAAAAGTTCCCGAATTTCATCTCCCAGATGACCCGGGATTGTGGATCTCAATCCAGCGGGGTGGGATGAACGGGAATC
>Ga0302321_100005327_pt1 | contig 11265 bp, 10 predicted proteins | sample Fen_T0_1_FD_202505 | JGI IMG/M metagenome (GOLD analysis project Ga0302321, IMG submission 202505) | Peat permafrost microbial communities from Stordalen Mire near Abisko, Sweden - Fen_T0_1 | ecosystem: Environmental > Terrestrial > Soil > Wetlands > Permafrost | place: Sweden: Abisko...
GTCTTCAATAGGATCGACGCCGACGACCGTGTCACGGAGATCGTGTCGCTCGCGGTGGAGCAGGGCATCCCGGTTGCCGACGCGTCGAAGGCGCAGCTCGACACGCTCTCCGACGGCGCCGTCCACCAGGGCATCGCGCTTCAGGTGCCGCCGTACGTGTACGCGGAGCCGGAGGACTTCCTCGAGGCGGCTAGCCCCGTGCGCATTCTGGTGCTCGACCACATTCAGGACCCCCGCAACCTCGGCGCGATCATGCGTTCCGCGGCAGCCTTCGGCGCGAGCGGCGTGGTGGTCCCTGATCGCCGCGCGGCGGGCGTCACTGTTGCCGCGTGGAAGGTGTCCGCGGGTGCGGCCGCGCGCATTCGCGTGGCGCGCGCGACCAATATCACGCGCACCATTGAGGACTACAAGAAGGCCGGGCTGTTTGTGCTTGGCCTCGACGCTGGCGGCGACGTCACCTTGCCGGAGTCCAACCTGCTCGACGGGCCGCTCGTCATCGTTGTTGGTGCAGAGGGCGAGGGGCTGTCGCGCCTCGTTCGCGACGCCTGCGATCAGATCGCGTCCATCCCCATCGCCTCCACAACGGAGAGCCTCAACGCCTCCGTCGCCGCCTCGATCGCGCTGTACGCGGCAAGCCAAGCTCTGAAGTAAGTAATGTGACTGCGTAAGGCGCGCGGCTAGCCTTCGTCTTCCTCGCTGTCGGCCTGCGGGGTGCCGGACGCGAAAACCCCTGTAGAGCGTCGGACCACTTCTGGGGTTGGTGGTTCCCCGATGTCTCCCCAGCGACCCATGTTGTCTTCGCTCTCCCGATTCTGGTCCCCGAGTCTTGCGCGCGCCTCCACCTCCGCTGTGAGCGCGGGCAGTTCCGCCGTCATCTCGGCGAGAGAGACGCCAAGGATGGCCTCTTCGTCTGGCCGGTTCGGCAGGATGTTCTTGACATAGGAAGCCGTCGCGACCGCCATGGGGACATCGTGGCCGACCTCCTGCGCGAGGAACCAGCGGTGGTCGAGGATCTCGTGGAACACCTGCGCAGGCTCGAGCTTCTTGCGGTATTCGCGGGGCACGTCACGCACGGTTGGTTCAAAGATGTTGAGCAGCCACTGGTGCGCGGCATAGCCGACGTCGTCGTGGGGATTTGCATACGCGCGGTGCTCGTCCAGGTCGTTGAGGAGTCGTCGGGCCTGGTTCTCCTGCACGTCGAGACCGGTGAGCCGCATCAGGCGCCGTGAGTGGTGGCCCGCATCCACGATCTTGGGGCGAATGGTGAGCGCGTTGCCGTCGTCCGTCTCGCGCATCTCGAGCTCTCCAACGTCGAAGCCCATCTCGTTGAGCTGCGTGACGCGGTTGGCGATCTCGAGCGGGATGTTGGAGGTAAGCGTCGCGGACTTGGTGAGCGTGCGCCACAGCCCCCGGTAACGCTCTTCCAGCCGGTCCGCGACCGCAATGGGGTCGACGTTCTCGTCGAGGCCGTCTTGCGCCTCGAGGTCAAACATCTCGCCGATGATGTTGGTGCGTGCGAGCTCGAGGTCGTAGTCGCGCTGACCGTCTGTGAGGTTCTCGTGGAGGTCGCCCGTCTCCGCGTCCACGAGGTAGGCGGTGAACTGTTCCGCGTCGCGGCGGAAGAGGGCGTTCGAGAGTGAGACGTCGCCCCAATAGAAGCCGAGCAGGTGCAGGCGCACCAGCAGCACGGCTAGGGCGTCGAGGAAGCGGTCGATGGTCTCCGCGCGCAACGACTGCTTGAACAGGGCACGGTAGGGGAGCGAGAACTGCAGGTGTTCGGTGACGAGCGCGGCCTCGAGCGGCTTGCCGTCGAGGCCCTCCCTCCCAGTGACAACGGCGAGCGGCGTGACGCACGGCGCGCCTGCCTTAAGCAGTTGGCGCAGCAGCTTGAACTCGCGCCTGGCGATCTCTGGGTTGGTCTCCTTGATGGCGACCACGCGCCCGTCGAGCTTGACGAAGCGCACCACGTGGCGTGAGACGCCGCGCGGAAGGGCCGCGATGTGCTCTGTTGGCCAATGCTCTAGCGGGATCTCCCATGGCAGGCCTATGAGACCTGCATTGGCCGAGCCTTTGATGCTGAGAGCCATGGAGCCAGCGTAACGGGATAAGCAAGCCCCAGCGTCGGGCCTTCACCGGGCCCGTCCCAACACGCACCCCGCCCCAACACGCACCCCGCCCCAACACGCACCCCGCCTCCACACCCACCCCGCGCGGCCCCGAACACTGGCCAACAACGATTCCGCGTGTCGCCCGGCGTGTCGCGCCTCCGAACACTTACCAACCGGCGTGTCGCGCGTGTCGTTGTTGGTGAGCGTACGGCCGCGGCTCGGGGCGGGGCTCTAGTGGGTGGCGCGGCAACAGTTGGCGCGGCAACGGGCCCGACGCGGGGGCGCGTTGGGTGGCAAGCGCCCGGCTCACACGGGGGCCACAAGAAGTCGGGCGCAAAAAACGAGGGGCGGCCCGGCCTAAGCCGAACCGCCCCTCGCTCTGTGTAAAGAGTTAGACCTGCGTGGAAGCGGCGGTGATGACCGCGTCCTTGGTGAGGCGCTTGCCCGTTGCGGACGAGAAGGTGTGCTGCTCGCCCTCGCGGATCGTGACCCAGATGGTGTCGCCCTTCTTGGGGACGTCGCGGGGGTCGATACGTACGACCATCTGCGACTCGCCAGCAGCGAAGTGGATCTCCTTGGACTCGCCGAACTCGTTCGGCACGGAGCCGTAGACGTACGCGTCGGAGCCGAGCTCCTCGACGATGTCCACCTCGATGGGGATGGCGCCTTCTGCGTTCGGGGCGGAACGGTCGAGCGACTCGGGACGGAAGCCAAGCACAACGGAGTTCTTGTCCTCAGCCTTGAGCGAGGCGAGTGCCTCACGCGTGAGCTGAATGCGGCCGCGACCCACCTGTGCGAAGCCGTCGAACACCTGGTAGGTGCCGAGGTTCATGGCGGGGGAGCCGATGAAGCCGGCGACGAACACGTTGGATGGTGCGTCGTACATGTCGCGCGGCGTGCCAATCTGCTGCAGCACTCCGTCCTTCATGACGGCGATGCGGTCGCCCATGGTGAGGGCCTCGACCTGGTCGTGGGTCACGTAGACGGTGGTGGTGCCGAGTCGACGCTGAAGCGCGGCGATCTGCGTACGCGTCTGGACGCGCAGCTTGGCGTCGAGGTTCGACAGCGGCTCGTCCATGAGGAACACCTGGGGCTGACGCACGATGGCGCGACCCATGGCAACGCGCTGACGCTGGCCACCGGAGAGGGCCTTCGGCTTGCGGTCAAGGTACTCGGTGAGGTCGAGGATCTTGGCAGCTGCTTCTACGCGCTGGCGGATCTCGGACTTCTCAACCTTGGCGATCTTGAGCGCGAAGCCCATGTTGTCCGCAACGGTCATGTGCGGGTACAGCGCGTAGGACTGGAACACCATCGCGATGTCGCGGTCCTTTGGCTGCACGTTGGTGACGTCGCGGTCGCCAACCCAGATTGCGCCTGCGTCGACGTCCTCGAGGCCCGCGAGCATGCGAAGCGAGGTGGACTTTCCACAACCCGAGGGGCCGACGAGAACTAGGAATTCTCCATCAGCGATTTCGATGTTGAGGCTGTCGACTGCCGGGCGCTCTGTGCCCGGGTAAATCCTCGTTGCGTGATCAAACGTAACGGTTGCCATTTCTGGTCCCTTCACTGGCAGGTACGTGCCAGACGATCCGTGGTGAAGAGTGCCGTGTGGTGTCCACAGTGACACTGCCCGCCGCAGTAGCGACGTGCCTGCCCATCCTGCCATATCCCCGGTCGCCGCGGGGACTGCCGGTAGCGTGGACGCGTGCGGAGGATGGAGCGGTCGCAAGGCGACGAGGTGGGTGGCTACCACGTGGTCCGTACGCTCGGCAGGGGCGGTTCCGGCTCGGTGTACTTAGTGACAGACGGCGGAGGCGCGCAGGCGGCGCTGAAACTCATCGATACGCCTGATGAACCGGGCCGAATCCGCCTTGCGCGTGAGGTTGCGGCGCTCCAATCGCTCCGGCATCCAGCGGTTCCGCGCCTCATCGACGCCGAGCTCGATGACGAAGAGCCGTTTGTCGTGTTCGAGTTCATCGACGGTCCCAGCCTGTCGCGCAAGGTTGGGGACGGTGGCCCGCTGCCGTCCACGCAGGTCGCGGCACTTGCCGAGGCTCTCGCGAGCGCGCTTGCGTCAGTGCACGCGGCGGGAGTGGTGCACCGCGACGTCACGCCGGCCAACGTGTTGTTGGGGCCGGCAGGGCCAGCGCTCATCGACTTTGGCCTCGCCCACCACCACGATGACGATCGCCTCACGCGCACGGGCCTCGTGAGTGGCACCGCCGGCTACGTTGCGCCGGAGGTCATCGACGGCGCCGAGCCCAATGCGGCGTCGGACGACTGGGGGCTTGCGGCGACGCTCGCGTTTGCGGCCACGGGGCATGCGCCGTTTGGGACGGGGATGGGGGCAATCAGCGCCACCCTTGCGGGCCAGGTACGGCCCGACGTTCCACTCGCCTTGGCCCGCGCGCTCACGGCCGCGCCCCAGTTTCGGCCGACCCCCCGCGCCTTGGCTCTGGCGCTCGCCGACGACGACCAGACGGCGGTGCTCGGCGTTGCAGGGGGCGAGCCGCTCGGTGTGGAGCCAACACTCGTGGCGGCGTCGTGGCAGGTGGACGGCGAACGGGAGGACGGTGAGCTCGACTACGACGAGGCCTGGGACGACGGCCTACAGCCCGCAGAGCGCGTCCTTCCGCGTAGACGGCTGCTGTTAGCGAGTTGGGGGCTCGCGCTGATCGCGCTCGCGACCGTTGCGCCCCTCATAGCCGCGGGGCTTGCGCTGGTGGGCGCGGTGGTCGCGCGCGGCGCGGACTCCGCTGCTCGCGCCGTTTGGCGCTCGCGTGATCGCCGCGGCGTCGACGAGGGCGGCGTGGTTGCGCAGGCCTTCGCAAGCCCGTGGCACCTGCTCCGAGCGCTGGTCTTGACCCTGCCGTCGGCCCTGCTGGCTGGGGGCGCCGCCTATCTCGTTGGCTGGCTGGGCTACCTGCTGGCGCGCAGTGCAAACAACTCCGCGCTGTGGGAGGCGTTGTCGCTCGCGCTCGCAGCCGCAGTGGCGCTTGTACTGCTCGCTTGGGGTCCCCGGGGTCGCGAGGCGCGCAGGGGGGCGCACCTGATTGCGGCCGCGCTCGCTCCGCGCAGGGCGGCAAGCGTTGCGTGGGTGGTGTGCGCGGCCGTGGTGGTGGTGGTGTGCGCGGGCATCGGCTTCGCGGGAATCGAGCCGCTCTGGTGGCCGGCGCGAGTGTGACTCGTTAGGGGCTTTGCCGACTACGGGGTCGCGGCGGCGCGCGCGATTGTCGCATCGCGCCACTGCGCGAGATCTGCGATAGCGTCTTTGTGAGTTGCGATCCAGTCACTGGCGGCATCAAGCGCAATGCGGTCGGTGGCGTCGAGATAGTGCGCGCTGCTTTGACATTTCGCGTCGTCGACTGCGAACGCAAGTTCGGAGGGCGTCGCACTTTGTGCGGGATCGTCGCGCAGGAATTCAGTCCGTGCGTAGTCCTGCGCAGCGTCCGGTGATGCGACGTCGTGGCCATGTTTGGTCATGCACGCTACGTACGCGGCGAGTGGTGCGGCCATCGCCTGCTCATCATCTGGCCCGATACCATTGTTGGTCGCGATCCGGAAGTCGTTTTGTGTCACCATTTGGCGGACGGCAGTCTGGAGGTCACCGTAGATCGCAAGGCTCGCTGTGCCCTGACAACCAGAAGTAGTGATACTCATGTCGCCAGAGTCTCCCGACGCGGTCACAGTTGTCGGAGAGGCGCCCCCCCAGGCATGGCGGAAGGACTCGGTCTCGGTGGCTGATGAAAGCGGCCTGGGGGCGAAGAATCCGTATCCGTCGGTTGAAGCGGACTGTACGTCCAAGAAGCCACGAACGCCCAGCAGGCTCGAGTTCGCCAAGGAGCGATTGCTGGCTAACATTGCGTACTTGACGCCTTGGCCGTTCATGCAAGCTGCGACGGCACGTTGCCAGGCGGCGTCAACGTCCGCGGGCAGAGGCCGAAGAGCATTGACCGTGGGGCTATCGAGGGTCAGCCCCGGCGGTCTCGCGGAGAGCGACGTGGCGGGAGTTGCGTTGTACGCTCCACAACCCACCAGTAACAACGCCACTGCTGCCGCGACGACAATGCGGACGAACACGCCTACGCCCTGATGACCGCTGGAGTAGGCGTGTTCATCGCGCAACTTAGTAGCAGCCGATGTAGTCGGCGCGGTCCGTAGTGCCCGCACTGAAGTTCGAGATGCTGGTGCCCTGCGGGAGTTTGTAAAGTAGGGTGTCGTTCAACAATCCCCCGCGGTCGTCCCATATGGCCCAGCGGTTCCCCGGGTCGCTGTTCGTCGCCGAACTCGCCGTGTCCCTAAAGCTCGCTGGCAGCCACTTGTAGTAGGGGGCCGCGAAGGACATGCCAGCGAACCACTTCCAACTGGTACCGGTGTAGTTGGCGCCGCTGAAAAGGCATATTTGGTCGGAGCTCAATGGACATTGTGTGGTCGCGTTCGCGCCGGTGCCGACCATTGTCGCTAGGCCAAGCCCGAGAACTACGACGCTCACTGCTGAAACAACTTTGCGCATAGGTGATCCCCCTTGAAATGGTGCCGTACTCCTAGTGAGAGCGGCTGGCGTTGACGCTAGTGCAAGCGTGCGATCTTCGCAATTGGAACTTAAGGCGCTTCGCTCGCGCAAATCTTGGGAACTTGTTTCGGTTAGGGTTCGTTGAGCGTGCAGCGTCGGCAGCTCGCGGCAGCAATCAGGGAGTTCACATGGCAGTGAAGCGGTCAGAGGTCTTTGAGTGGATCTCGACGCTCGTACGTCTCACCATGGCGGGGATTCTTATTTTCGCTGCGATCCCGAAACTGCAGGATCTCCCGCAGTCGGTCATCGCTGTGCGCGCTTACCGATTGCTTCCCGAACTCGTGGTGCCGTTTGTTGGCAAGACGCTGCCGTTCCTGGAGTTCGCCCTCGCATTGTTCCTGATCCTCGGCCTTTTCACGCGCATCGCCGCGATCGTGTGGCTCGCCATGATGGCCGCGTTCATGTTCGGTGTTGCCTGGGCCTGGATCAAGGGTTACTCGATTGATTGCGGCTGCTTTGGCGGCGGCGGAGACGTGGCGCCAGGCACGACCGACTACCGGACGCACATGATGGAGCGCGTAGGTTTTGTGGCCCTGGGAACCTGGCTTCTCATCTGGCCCCGCACAAAATTCAGCCTTGACGGCTGGATGCGCGGCGACGTCTAGACTTTTGACCTGAACACGGAGGAATTCATGGCAACGAAGAACGAAAGCGCAGCCGCGGCTCGCGCCAAGGCGCAGTCGCAGGTGAAGGCCAAGGAGCGCCGCACCACCGTGATCATCATCGCGGTGTCGTTGCTGGTCATCATTGGCTTTGGCGCCATCGTGTTCTTCATCGTCAACTCGTCAAAGGTGCCGGCACTGCCAGACGCTCACAAGCCAGCTGTTGCCGACGAAACTGGCGGGATCCCCGTTGGTACGGGGGGCGTTGCCGGCGTCGATGTCCCCAAGTCGGGCACCGGCACGGGGGTTCCGCGCCTCGACCTCTACTTCGACCTCATGTGCCCGGTATGCAACCAATTTGAGCAAATCAACTCGGCAGACATCGACTCGATGCGCGAGGCGGGCACCATCGCGGTCTACTACCACCCCATCTCGATCCTTGACAGGTCCTCGAACGGCACCAAGTACTCCACGCGCGCTGCCAACGCGGTTGCCGTGGTCGCCGACAAAGACCCGTCGCACATGCTGCCGTTCATCACCGCCCTCTACGCCAACCAGCCGCAAGAGAACTCCAACGGACTCAGCGACGACCAGATAGCTGCCATCGCCGTTGGCGTAGGCGTGCCAACAGAGGTCGCGGCCACGTTCAAGAGCGGCGAGTTCTCCAAGTGGGTGACCGCGGCGACTGACCAGGCGTCGCAAGACGGCATGTCAGGTACGCCAACGGTCATGGTTAATCTCGAGATCCTCGACCAGCGGCAGGTCAACTACATGACGCCGGGCACGCTCAAGGCGTACCTCGAACAGGTGGCAACTGCGCAAGCGGGAGCAACTCCAGCACCGTCGGCAAGTAAGTAGCCAGGAGGACCGGGGAGCGGCGCACCACGGTGATGATCTCCGCGGAGCGCCGCCACCCAGTCTCGATCGTCGCGATTGACCTGCGCGCGGTACCCCGCGCCGCGTTGGCTATCCTTGTACCCGCACGCTGACCACTGAGGTTTGGCGTTCACGCTGGCATGGCGCAACTGGTAGCGCACCCGACTTGTAATCGGGCGGTTGTGGGTTCAAGTCCCACTGCCAGCTCCATTCGACTGCTGCACTACTGCGCCCGGCTCCCCACGAGTCGCGGCCCAAACGGGACGTGATCCTGCCATTCTGCGCGGGGGTGTGGGCGGGGTCACAGAGCCATCGGGACCAAGGTCCTAAGTAAAGAGCGAGCAAAGACGAGACAATGGTTGTGCGTTGAAAGATCAACGCCCATCCCTTTCGAACTCGCAGTGCGGGCCGTCGCGGGGATGCCTCCTCTGCTGGGGCCATCAAGAACACTCTTGGGCTTACTTTGCCGCGCCACAGCAACTGTCGAAAGGAATGTCCCCGTGAAAAAGGGCACTCGTAAGTACTTCGCCGCCGCTATCGCGGTCGCTGGCATCGCCGGCCTGTCTCTGGCGGCCGCCTCAACCCTCACCGTCAACACCTCCAAAGAGGTTGCGATCGGTTCCGGTACGTTCGCGCCCTGCGACAGCGACGGCGTGACGGTCGCTTACGGATACGCGAAGTCTGGCGCCAACTACCTCATCAAGAACGTCACGGTGAGCGGCATCGCGGCAACCTGCTCCGGCGAGAAGATTGCCATCTCGCTCGCTAACGCGGCTGGGACCCAGCTCGCCACCACGAGCGGCACTGTCTCGGGCACTTCGTTCGTTTACGACGCCACGGCCGACGCGATCAACGTGTCCACCGACCTCGGCGACGCAACCGTGATCATCAGCGGCTAAGTCCCATGAACTCCGAGCAGATCATCGTCGGCTCCGGCGCGCAGCGCCGGGGCTGGCGGCTGCTCACGTCGGCGGCGGCGTGGGCAGCACTCGCTGTCGCCGCTCTCTTCGTGTGGCCTGCCTCTTTTGGAGGCTCCACCTCCTTCGTCTTCGTTTCGGGCGAATCCATGACCCCCGGCTACCAGCCTGGGGATCTGCTGATCGCTCGCAAGGGCAGCCCCGTCGTTGGTGACGCGATCGTCTACGCCCCTGAAGGCTTTGGGGGCGCGCAGATTGTGCACCGCATCATCGGCGGCGACGCCGAATCTGGCTGGTCCCTCCAGGGCGACGCCAACTCATTCATCGACCCATTTACGCCAAAGGGAGAGGAGGTGCGGGGAATCGTGGTGATCCACCTTCCCGGAGTCGGCATCTTCATGCAGGCACTCCTCAGCCCATTCCTTTGGTTCAGCCTGCTGCTGTTGGCAAGCGCGGTGCTCGTGTGGCCCACGCGTGACGCTCAGACGGACGAGTCAGTACTCGAGCCCACGCCCCAGCACGTCTTTGAGCCAGAGCCGCTCTTGGTAGGCGCGCCATGAGGCGCCTCCACCTCGCCGCCGCCGCGGTGCTCGTCGCGGCCATCGTTGGCGCGGGCCTTGTGGCCGCTACCACCGCAACCACGGCGAGCGCGGCCAAGTTGCCTGTCACTACCGCGCGAGAGGTCAACCTGACCAAACTGAGGCACTGCGCGTCCTCGATGAACGGCACCACTCCCGTGATCAAGGCGGAGTCTGCGGGTGCCAGCACGGTGACCGTCAATGCCCTACCTGCAGCGTGCACCGGCCTGCCCATGACCATCAATCTGCACAACTCGACTGGTGCCGTCATCGCTCAAGGGAGCACGGCGTCGACCACTACTTCCCAAACTGTGAGCGTGGGCGTCTACACGGCTGCCACGGTGGCCAACGCGGTCGCGACCATCAACGGCTGGGTGTTCCCCACCGCGTGGACCGGCTCGGTCGCGGCGACAACTGGCTGCGCTGGGCTCGACGCGAGTGGCAACCTGACTTCGACGCCGTGCACGCTGACCATCGGAACCGTGACCACGTGGAAGAGCGGCAATTACTGGTACTCGCAATTCCAGTTCACAGCGCAGACGGCGGCTCCGCTATGGCGCGTGACCTTCAACTTCGCGGACACGGCCAAGTTCCAGGGCTTTACTCCCACCGTTGTCACGAGCTCGCAAAACGTGGCGCTGGCAGCGGGATACACGTGCTCGCAGCTGCCGGTCTTCACGGGAGTCGAGGCTAACCCGAGTTGGGGTTCGGCGAACGGAGATCTGACCATCACCAACGACCCTGCCGCGAGCTCGATTGCGAACGCGCTGTGCAGGTGACAAAGCAAAGGGCCGGCCGCGGGCCATGAACACCCGCGACCGGCCCCTTGAGCGCTACTTGGTGACGTTGATGGACGCTCCAGCAGCCGTCTTGGCCGCGTAGTTAGCATCGCCCGCATATGCGACCGACACCGTCCACGTCCCCTTGACGAGCTTTGGCACCGTGACGGTGACGATGCCGCTCGCAAGCGTTCCCGTCACCTTCCTAACGGTGGTGCCGTGCTTGACGCTCACCGTTACCGCACCGGTTGCCTTTGCGAGGCCCGACGGCTGGGTAACGGTGACCTTGTACTTGCCGGTCTTGGCGGTGGTTGGGGTGGTCGAGACCGCCCCAGTCACCTTGGACACGGCGTTCTTCGCGGAGACCACCGACGTGCCGGTGACGGTCTTGGCCGCGAAGGTGGAGTCACCTGCGTAGTCGACGGAAGCCGTCCAGGTGCCGGCAGCGAGCGCGGGAACCGTTAGGGTCACCGTGCCTGCCGTGAGGGAGCCCGTGAGGACCTGCGTCGCCGCGCCCTTGGTGAGGGTGACGGTGACGCCGCCCGCCGCCTTGGCCAGGCTTGGGGTGTCCACGTTCACCGTGTACGAACCCGACCCCTGGGGCGTGGGTGCCACGACCGAGGTGGTCGCGGTCACCGCGGTCTTCGCAGCGATGACATCGACACCCGCCCCGGACTTGGCTGCGTAGACGCCGTCGCCAGAGTAGGCCACGCTCGCGGTCCACGTACCGGCGCCAAGCGCGGGGATGGACAGCTCTGCCTGACCGTCGACGAGGACCTCTGCCGTGGTGCGGACCGACGTGCCCTTCGTGAGCGTGAGGGTGACGTCACCC
>Ga0302321_100005328_pt1 | contig 11264 bp, 8 predicted proteins | sample Fen_T0_1_FD_202505 | JGI IMG/M metagenome (GOLD analysis project Ga0302321, IMG submission 202505) | Peat permafrost microbial communities from Stordalen Mire near Abisko, Sweden - Fen_T0_1 | ecosystem: Environmental > Terrestrial > Soil > Wetlands > Permafrost | place: Sweden: Abisko...
GACGGACGGCGTTTGCTCGAAGGCGGGCACTGGGGGCGCTGCGGCGCAGCCGAGTAGGCACAGATACGAACCGCAAATCAGACCTGAGTTCATCGGCACGCGCGAACTTAGCTCAGAATGGGGCAACCTTCCGCGCGCGGAACCCGAGCGCACGCGCAGAGCCGGGTTTTCCAGCCCAAACGAGCGTGCTAGCACAGCGGCCATGTCGAAGGTCTTGGTCACTGGTGCTGGCGGATTCATCGGTTCTCACCTGTGTGAGCAGCTACTTCTGCGGGGCCACGAGGTGCGCGCGCTCATCCGGTACAACGGGCGCGGCTCGCAGGGTTGGCTGGACACGTCGGCGGTCCGTGACCGATTCGAAGTAGTGGCCGGCGATATCCGCGATTTCGACAGCGTCTCGCGCGCCGTGGCCGGCTGCGCTGAAATCTTCCACCTCGCGGCGCTGATCGGCATCCCGTATAGCTACGAGTCGCCTCTCGCCTACGTGCGCACGAACGTGGAGGGCACGTACAACGTGCTGGAAGCTGCGCGCCGAAGCGACGTCCGTCGCGTACTGATCACGTCCACGAGCGAGGTTTACGGCACCGCGATCTACACGCCGATCGACGAAGCGCATCCGCTCCAACCTCAGTCCCCCTACTCGGCCAGTAAGATCGGTGCCGACCAACTCGCCCTTAGCTATCAGATGTCCTTCGGTTTGCCGGTCGTCGTGGCTCGCCCCTTCAACACCTACGGACCGCGGCAGTCGGCGCGGGCCATCATCCCATCCCTGGCTACGCAGCTCCTTTCCCGTCGCCCACGAATCGACGTCGGCAGTTTGGACCCGGTGCGGGATTTGACGTTCGTCGAAGACACGGCCTCGGCCATGATCACCATCGCCGCTACCGATGCCTTCTTGGGCCGAGTAGTGAACGTTGGAACCGGCGAAGCGATTTCGATCCGCGAAATCTACGAGCGACTGGTTGCCATCACCGGCCATCAGGCAGAGCTGCACCAGGACCCCGCGCGCATTCGCCCACAGTCGAGTGAAGTCATGCGCTTGATCAGCAACAACAGCGTGCTGCGAAACACGACGTCTTGGGCGAGCAGCGTGAACATCGACGCGGGTTTGGTCAGAACCGTAGACTGGTTGCGAGACAACTTGGACCGCTACCGCCCCGAGCGTTACACCGTCTGAGGCAGCGCACGCTCGTGCAGGACGATGTCGCGCAGCGTCTCGGCGAGCGGGATTCTCGCGCGCTCACCCACGAGCTCACGCAGACGCTGCGGATTGGCGGAGAATTTCTGCACTTCGCTCGCTCGCAAGCGCCCCCCATCGATCACCACCGAGACTGGAATGCCAAACTCTGCGATCAGCCGGTCCAAGATCTGTCGCATGGCAACGTGTGCGCCAGTGGACACGTTGATCACCCCGGCGGCGTCGGGATGCGTGGCTAGCGCGACATAGCATGCCGCGACATCTCGCACGTCGATGAAATCTCGACTCGTCGTCAGATCGCCCACGTGGAGAGTTGGGACCCGAACACCGAGCTCGATTTCGCGAATCTGATGCGCGAAGCTCCCGAGCGCGCTGCTGCGCGGCATGCCGGGGCCGATGATGTTGCTGGGCCGCGCTACGATCACGCGCAGACCCTTCTGCAGAGCCTCGGCACCGAGCAGCGTCTGCGCGTACTTGGTGACCCCATAAGGGGAGCGGGGCGACGCGACGAAGCTCTCCTCGACGGGTAGCGCCGCCTCTGGCACATGGCCGTATTCGGCCGCCGTGCCGACCAAGAGCAGTGAGCGCGGCAGCTCGGGCTGGGCCAGCGTCGCGTCGAGCAACGCGGCGGCGGCGGCGGTATTTTGCAGCGCAAACTCGCTGAGCGCCACCGAGTGAGTGACGCCCGACAAATGGAACACGTGGTCCGGGCGGAAGCCCCGAATCACGGCGCTCCACGCGGCGCTCGAAGTGAGATCGATGCGCTCGACGCCCGGGGCGTCTGCGCGGTGGCTCACGGCGCACACCTCGAAACCCGACTGGCGCAGGGCGGCGGTCAGATAGCGGCCCGAGAAGCCGGTGCTACCCGAAATGAGCGCGCGCGTCATCGGCCGTCGGTAGGCAGGAAATCCGCCTTGCGCGCTTCGAACAAGTCGACCGCGGTCTGGTAGTCGTCCATTCGACCGATATCCAACCACGAGCAATCGGCGCGGTAAGTGCCGACGCGGTGCCCGGCCTCGACCAAGCGGACCATCAAGGTCGGCATATCCAGGTACTCGCCCTGTTTGATGAACTGCTTCACCACGCCGCGCTTCAGCACGTTGACACCCATGCTCACGTCGAAGTGATAGGTGGGCTTCTCGGTGTAGGTCTTGAGCTCGCCGGTGGCTCCAGTTTCGATGACGCCGAAATCGATCTTCACCTCGCGCGGGAAGAGGCCGATGGTTGCGGCATTGGGGTTCGAGACGTGCGCGGCGAACAGCGCCGCAAAATCCAAGGTAGTCAGCAGATCGCCGTTGGTGACCAGGAAGTCGTCACCGAGCAACTCGAGGGAGCTGGCGACGGCGCCCGCCGTGCCGAGCGGTTTGTCTTCCGTGACGTACTGGATGTTCAGCCCGAGCCGCGCGCCGTCTTCGAAGAAAGCGCGGAACAGCTGGCCCATGTAGCCGATCGCCAACACGACCTCGCGCACCCCCGCGGCGTGCAATTGCCGCAGCAATATCTCGAGGATCGGATAGTCGCCGATCGGCATCAGCGGCTTAGGGATTACCGTAGTGTAAGGCCTGAGCCGGGTGCCTCGGCCGCCGCAAAGAACCAGTGCTTTCATGTCGACGAGCGAGAGCCTAGCGTGTCATGAGCTCCGCGAGTAGCGGGGCGAACCGCGCGACAATCCACGGCTCCGCGACGGGGCGAATCAATCGCGAAGAATGCCCGGGAGATTCGTCTTCGCCCAAGCGACGAACAGCTTCGCCACCTGCTCGCTGCCGTATTCCGAATAGTGGCTCTTTTGATCTCGGAACAGCGGCATGCCATCGCGAATCAGCGAGCATCGCCCGGCGCGACAGAACACTTGATTTTGGTCGAAAATTTTGACGGCAGGGTGACTGTGCGCGAGCCGAGCAATAATCGGGGCAAAGTCCTTGTTCATCTCGTCACGCGCCGTCGGTTCGAGATCGCAGTTCAGCGCTCGTGGGTGGAGCGGCCGCACGAAGCAGCCACGAAGATCGCGATGATTGGCACGGATGTGAGGCACGAACACGACCACCTGGATGCCATTTTCCTCCAAGAACGCGACGCGCCGCTCGAGGTTGGAGATGAATTCATCATCGTTACGATAGGTCAAACCGTCGATGATGGCGTATTTGACCGTGCCTGCTTTCTTCACGATGTCGTCGATCAGCTGCCGCTGGTGAGCCGGGCGGGTGTCGTTGCACGCGAAGTTCTTCGCGAAAGAGGGGTTGTGCTCGATATAGCCGAGGTCGACGCTACAGGAGCCGATCGACAAGATGGTGTGCCCTTGCGTATGAGGATTCGAGGCCAAACCCGGATAGAGGTGGTTTGCATAACTCGTCCCGAGCACCAGCAAGGTCGGATCCGCATCCCGGTTGATCATGCAAAACCAGGCGCTGTAGGCGCGCGCCTCGGGGAACGGGTAGCGCGTTTTGCACAGTCGATTGTTTTCGTACGGCCAAGCAGCAAATTGCTTCTGGAACTGCGCTGCACTCGCTGCTGCGGCGCGCCCCGGAAAACCCAGCGTGATGAACGCGGCGAGGCCGGCCCCGCCAATGGCGGCCATGCCCCCGAGCAGCACGGGGATGGGCCATTTGCGTACCGGCTGCTGGGCGCGAAGGGGCCGCTCGACGAAGCGATAGGTCAAGATCGATAGCAGCAAAGCTATCACCAGGGCAGCGCCGCGCACCCGCGCCGGCACCTCCTCGCCCGCGATGATCCGAGCAAACGCCAATAGCGGCCAGTGCCAAAGATAGAGCGGGAAGCTGACCAAGCCGATCAACACTGGCACGCGCCGCGCCAACACCAGTCGATTGAACCAGGCTTGCGGGCCGGCGGCAATAGACAGCGCCGCCCCTAAAGTCGGGGGAAGCGCCCACCAACCGGGAAACGCTCGCGTGCTCTTGGTCGCGTATAGCCCAAACCCGAGCAGGGCAGCGCCAGCCAGCGACGCCGCGTGCGCTAGCCACCTCGAGCGAGGTCCGGCGGGCTCCAATGCGCCGCGATGACGCAGCAGGAACGCCAATGTGGCGCCCGTCAGCAGTTCCCAGGCGCGTGCGTGGGGCAAGTAGAACGCGGAGACGGAGTCGGTCGCTGTGCTGTGAATACTCCACGCGAACGAAGCGCAGCCAAAGAGAGCTGCGAACCACAACCTGTTCAGGCGACACTTCCACGCCACCCAAAGCGCGACCGGCCAGACGATGTAAAACTGCTCTTCGATGCCCAGCGACCATAGGTGCAAGAGCGGCTTGGTTTCCGCGGAAGAATCGAAATAGCCGCTCTCGTCCCAAAACAGCAGATTCGAGACGAAGCCAGCTCCGCCCGCGATGTGTTTGCCGAGCTGTTGAAACTCGTCCGCGAAAAGAGTGAGCCAAGCGAACGCGTAGCAGGCGCTCAAGACGAGCAGCAATGCGGGAAAAATTCGCCTCACTCTTCGCGAATAGAACTCGGCGAGACTGAACCGACCCTCATTCAAACCCGCGTCGATGATTCTCGAGATCAAGAAGCCCGAGATGACGAAGAAAACGTCGACGCCGATGAAACCGCCGGGGAGCCACGTCGGGAAGGCATGAAACAGCAACACGGAGCCCACGGCTACCGCTCGCAGCCCATCCACGTCCGGGCGATATGACGGGTGGCTGTGATGCGCGAGCGATGCCATGGGTAGAAGTGTGCGGAGGTTAGTCGTCACGAGCCGCATGGGCTATGCAGATCGGTTGCGGATGTGAAGAAGCGGCCCGACGCGCAGTCCCCTCCTCGATGGGGGCCTGAAACTTCGTCAGTGGCTGAGCGCGTAGAGCGTGTAACCCGCGCTGAGGCCATGACGCGACGCGCCCTGCTCGCTCAGGAAAGCCGAAAGTGGTCCGCGCGGCTTCCCTCGCAGGAGGACGTGGGTGACGCCGTAGCGGTCGATGATTCGACGTCGCTCATCGGGGCTCAGCGGTCTGGTCAAAAAACGCAGAACGGAGTAAGCGCGTTCCCGTTCGTCTGGCACGAGGGGGTTCGTGTGTCGCAGAGAAATGACCTTCGGACCGAACGTCGGGATCGGCCAGGAAATGAGCGAATCAGCCAGGATGACTGCTTTTTTTCCGGCAATTCTCCCAGCGTCCCGCGCGTAACGCACGTAGTAGCTCTCGCGCGGTAGGGCGCGGCTCCCTTTCACTGATTCGCTCGCCGCCGACGCGAAATTGTGAACTGCGAACGGCGCTAGCGTAAACACGACGAGACCCCGGGCGAGCAGCTTGCGAAAGGGACTGCCGAGCATCGGCCACGCCTCGCTCGACCCTGGCGTCAGATTGAGCAGAAGCCAAACGACTGCGATTTGCAAGTAGAAGATGGCCAAGAACAGAAAACGGTGCCCGAGCGGGAGATCCACGAATCTATTGACGACGAAAGGGAGCAACATGGAGAGCGCGCCGAGGCCCACGAACAGGCGTCGCCTACGCAGGAAGAAATAGGGCAACGCGATCACACCCAGCAGGCACAGCCCGAGCGTGTTCGACAGCTGCGTCCATTCATACATGCGGTGCGGCTGTTCGACGAACTTGCCCTGAACGGCCTCTTGGACGCCCTGACGGAGCCAGTTCGCGGCGTCGCTCTTCCCGCCCGCCATCACCTCCCAGGGCGAGAAATAAGGCCAAAAGCGCGCCAAAACGCAGCCCGAAGCGATGGCCAACCAGAGCTCAGTGCGGCGACGCCAAGAGCCTTCCGGCTCCGTGAACACCAAGAGGCCGGCACCCGAGATCGAAAGCATGGCGGTCAGCTGATGCACGATCAACACGCATGCCGCCCAAAGCGCGACCAGCCCCAGGCCGACGAGCGACTCACTAGTCGAACGGAGGACATGAAGCACGAGCGCGAAGCCGAGTAGTGTCAGCCCGATGGCGGCGCTGGACGGATAGCTGGCAACGCGCACGAACATGCTCAATTGGTACACGTTGGAGTACGAAAGCGGCTGCCACCAGCTGCAGAAAAACACTAAGAAAGCGTAGACCGGAGCGATTTGGCTGCGAAAGAACGGCCTAAAGAAAGCGTAAATCCCGAGGACGATCAATAGCGTGTTGAGAATTGCCGAAGCGGCCATGCTGCCCAACGCGTCGAGCTTCAAAGCCCGACCCAAGAGCGCGATCAGGATGAATTGGGGGCCGAAGCGCGGAGAGCTGGCGGGGCTGACCAGATGCGGGTTGGCTGGATGCCAGGGATCATCGAGCAGCACGCGCAGGACTGCCGAGTGTTCCCAATAGTCCGCGTTCGGGCTGTAGGTAATACTTCGTACGAAACAAGCCTCCCAACTCACCCACGCGAGCACCCCACCCCCCAGGAGAAAATACGCGAGGCCGAGCCCGTAGCGCCGGACGAGCGCAAGCAAGCGGCGCGTGTCAGTCATTGCCGTGACAGCAAGGCAAAGCGCGGAGCCATTCAACGTCCCCCGAGCTCCGCAAATAGCGCGGCGTATTGCGCGATGATGCGCGGCCACGAGTAGTGCTGCTCGGTAAACGCCCGGCCGCGCTCGCCAAGCTGCCGACGGAGCTCGGCGTTGGCCACGAGATCCGTCAAGGCGTCGACGAAAGCCTGGGCGTCTTCCGCCGTCACGAGGCGGCCATTCTCACCGTCTACCACGGCGTCCGGGATCCCCTCCAAACGAGAGGCCACGACTGGCAGCCCGCTCGCGGACGCCTCGATGGCGACGATCCCGAATCCCTCGACGTTGCCCGGCACGACGATGTTCGGCATCACGAAGACGTCGCTCGAGCCCAGTAGATCGAGCAAGCGCGCGTCACTCACGCTGCCCACTAGCCACACGTTTTCGGTCATGCCGCGCTCGGCGGCGACGCGCGCGATCTCTTCCCGATGCGGGCCCACACCCACCACGACGTACAGAACGTTGGAAAGACGAGGCAGCACGTGGCGCACGAACCAGGCGGCCCCCTTTCTAGGCACTAGACGGCCCACCGTCACCAGCACGGTACGACCTTCGCGCCGCCGCTCCAACTCGGCATCCCGCTGGCTGACACGAGAGATCCCGAAGTAGCGCTCCGAGACACCAATCGAGATCGTGCACACCGAACGCAAGCCCCTAGCTTCGGCAAGCCGACGAGTCGATTCGCTGTTGGCAATGATCGCGTCCGCCTTCAGGAACAACTTCAGATAGATCTGGTAGACGAGCGCGGAAAACGTCAGGTCCAGCCCGTGTACGGAGATGGCGACCTTCTTTCCGAACAAGCGCGGCAGCAGGCCCGCTGCGCTCAGCATCGCGTCGCCCAGGTGAATCACGTCGTAGCGACGAGCGGTGAATGCCACGCGCCAAAAGACGTACGGCAGAAACCAAACCAAATGCGCTTGCGAGCCCCCCCAAGTGATGGTCGTCTTGGGTTCGGGGAAGCCCGTGAGCAGGCCATGACTGAGGCTCTCCATACCGCCCACTCGCGGCGGGTATTTTCGGGTAACGAACAGGACGCGCATGGCGGGACTCGTTTAGCCTTCGCGGAGCGCAATTGCCATCGCTTTGCCGTGATGCTACTCCACGCCGCCGCGCCGCGTCGGATCGCGGCAAAACCTTGGAGTTTCTTGCGTGAACGCCGCTCTCAAGCTCGCCCTGCTGAGCTACCCCTACCACGCCTCGAAACATACCGGCCGTGGGCATGATCGCTACGTGGCCGAGCTGGTCGAGAACACGTCCCGCGAGTGCAGTAACGTGAGCATGACCGTCGTCGATACGGGCTTCGCCAAGAACACCTCGAGCGGGCTGCTCAGGCTCCCGCAGCAAGCGCTGGAACTGCTGCGTGCCGACGCCGAAGTGTACCACGCCATCTCACCGATGGGCGGCGCGCCGGCAGCGCTGCTCGGACGGCGGCCACTGGTGGTAACCGTCCACGATCTGATCGCCTTCAACGTTGCCGGCTTCGAAAGCAACTTGAAGCATCGGCTCGCCCAGCAGTGCGTGCGCATTTGTTTGCGGCTCGCCGACGCCATCATCGTGCCCTACCAGGTCACCAAGGACGAGCTCGTGAGCCGCTTGCGCGCCGACCCGTCCAAGGTCCATGTGGTGAACTACGGCGTGGATCACCACAGCTACTTCCCGCAACCAGCGATCGCGCGCTTGCCACGGACGATTCTGTACGTGGGCGCCGTCAGCCGGTCGAAGGGGGTCGAGGTATTGGTGCGAGCGTTCGCGCAGGTCAAGGCCCGGGTCCCCGACGCGAAACTGCTGATCGGCGGCAAGAGCAGCACGGACCAGCCGATGCTTGAAAGCTTGGTTCAGAGTCTCGGTGTGGGCGACGTGACCTTTGCCGGATTCATCGCCGAGGCGGAGCTCTCGACACACTACGCGCAGGCGACGGTGATGGTCTTTCCGTCTCACTATGGCTTCGGACTCTCGACGCTCGAGGCAATGGCCTGCGGCACGCCCGTGGTCGGAGTACGAGCGTTGGATGCGCCGGAGTTCTTCGCGGATGCGGGTATCTTGGCGGAGCCGGACGACGCGGATGACTTGGCGAACTGCCTCGGCAGGGTGCTGACCGACTCGGACCTACAGCAGGATCTGTCCCGCCGCTCGATCGCACGCGCCGCCCTATTTTCGTGGGCTCGAACCGCCCGCGAGAATGTCAGTGTGTACGAGAAAGTCGCGCGCCGCCGCGCTCGATAGGTCGCTCCTGATCTCGGGTTTCGACGAATCCGCACCGATCCGGCTCTGACCGAGGACGGAGTGACCGGCGAACCGTGCCGACACGCGGCAGCAGACGGTCATCAAGCGTTCGGTTCTTGCCTGGGCTCGTGCTTGGTGAAGCTGCGCAGAAGCTGGAGCGCGACGAGCCCGAGCGTGACATCCGCGAGCATATACAGCATGCGCGAGACGAGCGGGAAGACGACCGCGAGCGAACCGATCGCCGCTCCCCCCAGCAGCATGTACATGGTTGCTTCGCGAACCCCCAGCCCCCCCGGCACCAAAAACACGACGAAGCCTGCCGTGTCCGAGAGGATCAACGAAGCCATCACGAGCAAAATCGTGTTTGGCCCGAGATTGTAACCGATCGCAGCGCACAGCGCGTAACCGCCAACTCCGGACACGACCTGAGCCAGAAAATGGATCAGATGAAGACGAATCAGCAAAGCGGCAGAGACGTCGAAGAAGGCCATCTCACGCTTGAATACTCGCTTGACCAGCGCGATCCCGAGTTTGAGAGCGCGGGTGTGGAAGTACATGCCAACGGAGTCGACCAAGAACAGCGAAACGAACGCAATCAACACGACGCTGCGAGGAAACGGCCCCCTGGCAAATAGCAGGAAGACCAAGCTCAGGAGCACCCCTGTAATCAGCGAAATCGCCAGGTTGATCAGGTTGACGTACAGAATCAGCGATTTCGAGAAGCCTCGCGCCGATAGCCAATAAATTTGTATGGCGTAAGACCAAAACTTCCCGGGTAAGTACTTGGTCAGACTGGTCGTGTTGACGGTGGCCACCGCCTCGGAAAAGGTCAATTGCCTACCTTTCGAGAGCACGTTGATCGCCGTCTGCCAGGCTCGACTCGCCAATAGCGAAGCGGCGATTACGGTCGCAAACGAGAGCGCGATCAGGCGGTAGTCGAGGCGGAACTCATGCGCGCGAATTTCGCTCCAATTGTGCTGAACGGCGCGGCCGAAGAAGAATATCACCCCGCTCGCGAGCAAGACCGAAGCGACGTTCTTGACTCGCTGGCTTACCTTCGGCATTTTCGGAGACCGACAGAGGGGATTCGATGCTGGCAGAAGCCGCCGTTGGCTACCATTCAGTCGCTAGCCCTCGCTCCAGAACTGGCTGATGCGACGAAGACCGCGGACCAGGTGTCGAACCCGAGCGGCTTATCGCTCATGAACTCTGCGGCAGCGGTCAGGCGAAGAGCGGCGGTTTCGAGCAATAGCTCCACCTCAGGCGTAAACAAGTAACGCATGCTGTGCTTCTCTCGCAGCTCCTCGACTGCGCCGCTCCGCTTGTCCGTGATGAGCACGTGGTAGTTGACGTCCACCACGTTCTGGTTCGGATGCGACACGGGCTCCGCATTGCGCGTCACGGAGATGTGCTCGTTCTCCAAGTGACGAGTACGGGCCGCAGGGCGTTCGCTCAGCACGGTTGGCCCGTACCAACAATCGAAGATGAACACGCCTCCAGGGCTCAAGTGCTCTCGGGCGGTGATGAATGCCGCTTTCAGGTCGGCGTTCGTGGTCTGGTAGCTCATCACGTGAAATAGCGAGACTACGACGTCGAATCGATGACCGGTGCGCACGGAACGCGCGTCCCCCTGGAAGAATTCCGGCACCGCCCCCGAGGACGCGAGCCGCGCCGCCACCGCGGGAGGCGCCCCGGTCAGCTGGGCCTTGGCCGCAACCAGCATCTCCGACGAACGGTCCACGCCCACGACGCGGTAGCCGCTCTCGGCGAGCAAGAGCGCGTGGCGCCCGGTGCCGCAACCGATGTCGAGCACCGACCGTGCTCCCGGATGATGCCGCTCGATCAGCGAGCGCACGTAACTCGCTTCGCCTACGTAGTCCTTATCCTTGTACAGAAGATCGTAGTATTGCGAATAAGCGCCGAAGACGGACATGTTGGAACTTCTGGAGTTTCTTGGGCACGGACGCGCGATGTATGCGCAAATCATCCTACGCTGCCACTCGGACCGTAGCATAGGTTCGAACGAGCATGAGTGCGGGCAATAGAAGGTGCCGCGGGCAATGTTGACGCTCCCGGGGTCGCGTGATATCCGCACGCCCAATGTCCGAAGCAGGCGTCAAGCGCGCGCTCATCACGGGGATCACGGGCCAAGACGGCTCATACTTGCTCGAGCTGCTTCTGGGCAAGGGTTACGAGGTCCACGGCGTGGTTCGTCGCTCGAGCTCGTTCAACCGTGGGCGCATCGACGCGGTGCATTCCAACCCCGCTTACGCCGACCGCTTTCACCTGCACTATGGCGACATGTTGGATACCAACAACCTGAACCGGCTGGTGGCGAAGGTCCAGCCGACCGAGATTTACAACTTGGCCGCCCAGAGCCACGTGAAGGTCTCGTTCGAGATGCCCGAGTAC
>Ga0302321_100005329_pt1 | contig 11263 bp, 6 predicted proteins | sample Fen_T0_1_FD_202505 | JGI IMG/M metagenome (GOLD analysis project Ga0302321, IMG submission 202505) | Peat permafrost microbial communities from Stordalen Mire near Abisko, Sweden - Fen_T0_1 | ecosystem: Environmental > Terrestrial > Soil > Wetlands > Permafrost | place: Sweden: Abisko...
ATCCCAAATTTATTGGCTGCTGCAATCATTGTATCAGCATCTGCAGCATCACAATAAATTTCTAAGCGGCAGCCCATATTAAACACTTCATACATTTCCCGGTTATTACTGCCACTGTTCTTCTGAATAATGTTGAATATTTCAGGCGCATCAAATAAGTTATCTTTTATTACCCGAAGGTGTCTCACATGGTCTGACGTCCCGTCTGACAATGCCGAAGGCAAATACTTCATACACTTGGTTTGCCCGCCGCCACTGCAATGTATCACACCATGCAGCTTATCAAAATGATGGGTTAAAAGTGTTTGCATTACCGGTGCAAATGTTCTTGTAGGACTTAGAATAAGTTGGCCAATAGTAGTGAGTGGTGTATCGTGAGCCGTGAGTTGAACAGTGTCCGTTAACCGATGTTTTCCTATGTACACTACGGCATCATCCAAACCGGTGTTATAACTTTCTTTATAATTGTCCGCATAAAATTTACTCAGCACATCATGCCTTGCACTGGTAAGACCATTGCTGCCAATACCACTGTTGTATTCACTTTCGTAAGTGGCTTGCCCATAACTGGCAAAACCAACAATCACATCACCCGCTTTTATTTTATCGTTGCTGATAATTTTATCTTTTGGCCAGCGGCAGGTCATGGTGCCATTAACTGCAACACTACGTACCACATCACCCACATCTGCTGTTTCGCCACCGAGGTAATGGATGTTTACCCCAAATGTTTTTAAGGTATCAAACAATTCCTGGCTGCCGGTAATAATTTGTTCCAGCACTGCGCCGGGTATTAAATTTTTATTACGGTCGATGGTAGAATTAAAAACAATGTTATCATAAATACCCACGCACAACAGGTCATCTAAATTCATCACAATAGCATCCTGTGCAATACCTTTCCAGATAGAGATATCGCCGGTTTCCTTCCAGTACAAATAAGCCAGTATGCTTTTGGTACCGGCGCCATCGGCATGCATGATGTTTACAAAATTATCATCGCCACCTAAAAAATCGGGATACACTTTGCAAAAGGCATGGGGAAATAAGCCCTGATCGAGGTTTTTAACAGCAGCATGTACTTCTTCTTTTTGGGCAGAAACCCCTCTTTTAGCGTATAAAGACATTACGATTTATGATTTTAGATTTCGGATTTTAGATTTTACTATAATCCTAATGGCTCATTTCAGGGCGCAAATTACAAATCAATCAGGCATTATCCATTAAATAATTATCCATTATTCATTCACACATTATTCATTAACAAATTATCAAGTAGATTTGCACCTCCGAAATATGAAGGTACATTACGATATAACCCAACTACCGGTTTTTAAAAATGCGGTGATCACCATCGGCACTTTTGATGGCGTGCACACCGGCCACCAACAGATCATCACCACACTTAAAGCTGCAGCGGCCGAAGCTGGTGGTGAATCTATCATCATCACCTTTCATCCACACCCACGCAAAGTGGTATCCTCTGCTGTTACCGGCGTAAGGCTTATTACCACCCTTGCCGAAAGAATAGAACTGATTGCACAAGCGGGTGTTGATCATTTGGTGGTAGTACCCTTCACTGATTATTTTGCCAACCAGGCTGCCGAAGAATACATCTGCGATTTTTTAGTGCACAAGTTTCATCCGCATACCATCATCATTGGTTACGACCACCGCTTTGGTAAAGACCGCAGCGGCGATTATAAACTGATGGAAGAAAAAGCCGCGGTATACCATTACCGGCTGATGGAAATTCCCGTGCACTTGCTGGACACCATTAAAGTAAGCAGCAGCAATATCCGCGAAGCCATTTTGCATGGCCAAATTGAAGAAGCCAACAAATTACTGGGCTACACTTTCTTTTTTGAAGGCGAAGTGGTGCATGGCGATAAAATTGGCCGCACCATTGGCTACCCTACTGCCAATCTTAAAACCACCGACGAAGAAAAAATTGTTTTAGGCGATGGTATCTACGCCGTATACACTGAAGTAGATGGCACCCGCTACAAAGCCATGATGAGTATTGGTTTCAGGCCAACAGTAAATGCTAAAAAGCGTGTGCTGGAAGTAAATATCATTGATTTTGAAAAAGAAATTTACGGCCACATCATCAGGGTGTATGTAAAAAAATATTTACGCAGCGAAGTAAGGTTTGACGGGCTGGAAGCATTGAAGCAACAACTGCACCAGGATAAGGTGGATAGTTTGGCGGAGTTGTAGAACTGTTCCATATTGGGTATACTGCTGCCAGTATTTTAAGCGGGTGCAACACCGGTGATACATCAGTCATCCTTCGCTCTAAAGTCGTGGAGAAGCCGTCGCACTCCCGTATCAACGCCGTATCGCACCCGTACTGAAGCCGTTAATGTGTGCCCAAAGCAGGATGCAGCTATGAAGTATTTTTTTTATCCTATGGTCGGTGTCGCACCGACCGTTACAAAACTTCGTTTTATTTTTTTCTTTGAGACGGGCATTTCATTTTCAATTGAGCATCGTTGCGTCGTTCGCAGAACCCTGTGGGCACACTTGTACGGCATACCAATATTGAACTTTTATTGAAGCGGAGATTGTGTTTTATTTTGTTTGGTGAAACAATGGCTAAGAAGAAATTTGGCTATGCTATAATTTAATTTTTCTGCTAATTGTCATTTTCTTCTTGCTGTAACAACGCCGCTATCTTTTGAATAATTAACTTCTTATGAACATAAAATTCTTTGGGGAAATCAAGATAGAGTTCTTCTGTCTTCATGTCATTTTCAAAAAATCTTTTGATAGCAATTAAATTATTTATTGTTCGGGCATACAAAATTCTATCTCCAATTGGGATTTGGTAATAATAACTTTCTTTAGAAAAAATATACTTACCGCTATGACCACAATAAGTACAAGAAACATATCCCTCACTTGCTGGTCTCAAAACATAGGAACCTATCCATGTTGATTTGAACAGCGCCTTCTTTTGGCATTTAGGGCATTTCACTATAACTTCCGTTTCTTTCATTTTGTATAATATAAATGTAAGCAATTCATTTTCTACAAAACATAATTCATACACTGAAGTCTTCAATAATTTTTTAGTAAAATTTGATTAAAGCTCAATAAAGATTTGCTGTACAAGAGTGCGACGCCACTGAAGTTCAACAAAGAGATACAGCTCGTCCCAAAGCAAAATTGCTGAAAGCGATTTTTATACTACACAATCATCTTCACCACCATCTCCTTCATCAGTGATGCATCTGATGTACCAATATCACCCACCCCAACGCCTTTTAAATTGTAGTGGTGCAATAACAATAAAATCCTTTCAATGCCTTCGTAACCATAATTACGCACACACTCCAAAGCATTTTTTACTGCCGTGGCATTAAAATAAAAATGAGGTTTCAATGCAGCTTCGCTCTTATCGTTCATGCCAAATATCGTATACACCTTACTGAAATTGGCGTACAGTGCAGGTAGCACCATTTGTATAGGTGCAGCTTTGGGGTTGCCTTCAAAATACTGGATGATCTTAATAGCTTTGGCCAAATCTTTTTTGGCAATGGCCGCCTGCAGTTCAAACACATTGTACTCTTTACTGATGCCGATGAACTTTTCAATATCATCTTCGGTAATTTCTTTGCGGCCTTTTAAGTTGATGGAGAGTTTATCAATTTCGTTGGCCATGCGGCTGAGGTCGTTGCCAATATGTTCTTCCAGCAACACCACTGCTTTTGAAGTAATGGAGTACCCCTTGCCGGTCACCATTTCTTTTATCCATTCATTAACCTTAAAGTCTTTTAATTTTTCGGATACAAATACTTCGGCGTTTTGTTTTAAGAGTTTGCTGAGCTTGGTTCGCTTGTCTAGGGTTTTGGTTTTGTAAGCCACTACAAAAACGGTAGAAGATAAGGAGTGCTCAATATAGCTTTCTAATTTTTCAATGTCTTTCATCTGCTGGGCTTCCTTCAGTAATACCACCTGCCGTTCGGCAAACATGGGGTAACGTTTGCAGGCATTTACCACTGCCGTCCATTCGGCATCGCGGCCATAAAAAACGGTGAGGTTAAAGCCGGCTTCTGCCTCATCTAAAATCTTATGTTCGGCATAGTCCACCACCATATCAATGTAATAGTCCTCTTCACCTTCCAGCCAGTAAATGGGTTTAAAGCTTTTCTTCTTCCAGTCGCCAATGATTTTTTCTGCACTCATGGGCCAAAGATAAAAGATTTTTTAAAGGCTGGGGGTTGCCAACCTTGTATAATTGCTACTGGAGCTAAAAGCCGCCGGCGGGGTTATAAAACTGGCATAATTTTGGTGCAATATGGCATCGGCAGCAGCTTGCTTATTTATTCACATGTTAACATAACTGATTTTTTACATGCTTTTTAAGTGGATGAATGAATACATTTGTCACCAATTAAACCTATATAAAACATGGCATACGAAAACTTTCCTGAAACAGCACCTTCAGCACAACCCACCCCTCCGCCACCTGAAAAAAAGAACTGGCGTAATTTATTAACCGCCCTTTTACTCATTGCTTTACTGGGCACCTGGGGATACATCATTTGGGATAAAAATAATACCAAACAGGTAATACAGGTAAAAGACACCCAACTGGCTGCCACCACTACCGAAAAGGACCAGTTGAGAAAAGAGCTGGACGACGCTACCATGCGCTATGACATGATCAAGACACAAAGTGCAGATATGTCGCACAGCAAAGACAGCATGATCACCCAACGCGACCGTGATATTGCTGATAAAAAAATAAAGATACAGCAGTTGCTTACCAAGGCTAATGCTACTGCTGCAGAACTGGCCCAGGCAAAAACTTTGATCGCATCACTGAACGATGATATCGTTAGTTACAAAACACAAATTGAAACCCTGCAGGGCGAAAAGATAGTGCTTACTCAGCAAAAAGAAGCCGTAACCCAGGAAAGGGATGTGGCCCGCAAAGAAACCGAAGATGCTAAAACAGTCATCAAACAAAAAGAGGACGTAATTGATATTGGTTCCACTTTGCACGCCAGTAATTTTTCTATCATTGGTATCAATGAAAAGAGAAGCGGTAAAGAAAAAACCACCACCACCGCTAAAAGAGTGGATAAATTACGCATCTCCTTTGATGTGGATGAAAACCGTATCACGCAATCGGGCAATAAAACTATTTATATCAGTATCACCGATCCAAAAGGTACTCCCGTAACTGTGGAAGCCCTAGGTTCAGGAACTTTTAAAACCAGGGAAGGCGAGGATAAATTTTTTACTGAAAAAGTAGAGATCAATTATATACAGGGCCAGCGCCAAACCATTAATGTAGACTGGAAACAGAACAGCAGTTTTGAAACCGGCGATTATAAAATTGAAGTGTATAACAACGGATTTAAAATTGGCGAAGGGGTAAGGAGCTTTAAGAAAGGTGGTTTATTCGGCTAATCATTTTCATTATATATAAAAAAGCACTGCATCAAAAATGTGGTGCTTTTTTTTATGGGTCAAATGATTCTAAACCGTAAGACCCATAAAAAAGAAGTAGGGTATGAGATCGGGTAAGACTCTATTGAGTAATGCTCAATTATCAATACTCAATTTTCAAGGTTCAATAAAACACAAGTGTATTTTTATTGAACCTTGAGCATTGGCAATTTCCTTTTAATATAAAAGACATTACACATGAAAACTCACGAACTATAAAATCGCCCTGATAGAAGCCCTGCCTACATGTACCGTTTTGGAATCTCCCGGCTTCCGGCCTTCGTATTGAATATTGACTTCAAAATTTCCTGCCAGCCTTTTGGTGTACTCTATATTCCACAGGTAATTTTTACCCGGTAATAATCCATCCAGCAATACATAGCCCACCGTGGTATTGGCTGCGCCTTTGTATGCCGTAAAGTTGATCTGGTTGAGGGTTACCTTAGCCGTTAGTGTGCTGCTGCTGAGGATATTGTACCGCAGCTCCCCTATTAATGCATTGGTAACAGCTTTTTCCATCGAATCGATCGTATTTTTTTTATTGGTGAAACTATACGCCAGGCTTAACCTGAAATTGGATTTGTAGATATATGCCACCGAAGGTTCCAGCGTATTTTGTTTAATGAGGTAATTGCGGTTATCAAATTTTGTACCGCTGGTATTTAATGTATTTTCCGACTGGCGGAAATTGAGCGCTGTTGAAAAATTCTTATTCAAATTCCATCTTATCTTACCTACCAGGTTTTGTACTTTCCTGCTTTCAAAACCGTAGGACAGCAGTGTTTTGCCGTTAGATAAAAAATGCGTAACATCAAAACCCCATTTTACATTGCTGCGGTTAAAAAAGTACGTATTGGTAAGTACAGAGTTTAAAGAGATGAGAGTGGTATCCACCAATTTCCTTGTAAATGGATTGAACTGGAACTTACCGGTAGACAAATCTTTTTTATTGATCTGCAAAGAAGAACTGGTGCTGGAACGGTACAATAATTTTTTTATGCCATGTGCATTGACTGATTTTATTACCTGCCTGGGATTGATCTCCAGATTATAATTGAACTGCACATAATTTGCTTTTACATACTGGTTACTGGGTGTAAACAGCTTTACATATTTGCGCTGATCCTGGAATACGGCAATTTCAAATTCGTTCAGTTCTTTTATGCCATTGCCGTTATAATCTATCCAGGTATATTCTCCCTGCCCTGCAGGCACTTCAAAAAAAGTATATTCTCTCTTCTGCTCCTGTCCCGAGCCCAGTTCGTACAATACTGAACCATTCAGCAATCCCTTCCACTCCCTGAAAGCATATTCTGACCGGCCCAATAAACTTTCATCCGCTTTTTGCTGGCTGATGGCGGCATTGGTGACATGCAGTTTCCGGTAAGTAACATTCAATTTCAGTTGCCGGTTTTCATTCTTCAATATTTCGGTAAAAAGATTAAAGTTATCGCTCTTGTTGGCCTGCTGCAATAAAGCCCTCACCGGCAACAGGTCATTTCTTGTAAAATAAGATACGCCCCATTTGTTGGCCTTTTGCGGGTTAGACTTTAAATACACCTGCCAAATATTAAATGCAAAACTTAACGGTGATAAAGTATCGGTTATTTTATTGCGTTGCCGGTTATACTCACTGCTGTAGTTTACACCGAATTGCATTTTTTTAAACTTCACCAATTCTTTACCAATATCAACAGTGGGCCTGAAATAAACGCCCTGTATTTCCTGGCTGCTGGTGGTGGTTACACTAACGTTGTTGGTAAATTTCCAATTGTTAATTGCAGTGTAATTGCTCAGTTGCTGGCGAATGCCATTGTAATGATCGCTACGCCTGTAATTGGTAATTTCGTAAGCATAAAAATTGCCCTTTTTATCTGCTATTTTTATTGCTGCATTGGCCAGTTGTTCGTCTGCAGCTGTTACCAGGTAAGGCAAACTCCAGTCCCGCAAATATTCTACATTACGTAACCGTTCCAATGGTTTAAACCGGCTCTGCACATACTCGTACCCCAAATTGGTTTGCAGCAACAGCGCCTTATTAAACAAAGCCATTTTTCTATCTTTGCTTTCAAACTGAATTTTTGCCGCATAGCCTTTATCGTTACCCTTATCTTTTTCTGAAAAAAGGTTAACATCATAATTACTCATGGCAGTCTCTATCCTTAGTTTTGATCTGGCAGAAAATAAATATTCCCCCGCTACAGAAATCACCTGTTGCTTTTTGGGTGCTACCAGTAATATCACCGGTGCCCAGTCGCCCTGTTTTATATTACCGGCATCGGGTGCCACCCAGCCATACACTTTACCGTTAACTGCATTTTGCAATGGCATGTAATTGCCTTTGCCGGGGCCCACATACGTAAACGAAAGGCTGTACAATATATCATTGGGGTTGGTGGAAAAAACATAAATAGAATCATGCACACTGCTATTGTACAAAGTATCTTTTTTGGTGTACAGGATTTTATCAATGGCAAAAGTATCCCGTTGTGCATTTTCGTAAAATGCAGTATCCACGCCATCGCCAATATTGGCTAAAAACTGTTTTTGTTTGGTATCCAGCACCTGGTTGATAGAAGAATTTTTAGCATCAGCATTGCTGAATGCGCCCACACTTAAAATAAATTTATTATTGAAATTCACCTCATCACTGGCATATAGCTGCGCATTTAAAAAATTACGATCGGCATATTCAAATTCTACCTGCACCCTGGTATCTTTTGTAATTAAATGTTTTTGTGTAAAGGTGATTTCGGCCGTATTGTAATTCATCACATAATCCTGGTCTTCGCCGCGTTGCAATAACTGGCCATCAATAAAAACCCTTTCGGTACCGGCCAGTATTACAAAATACACTTCGTAATTAGCACCTTGTAACCGGTAAGGCCCCTGGTTACCTTCTACCGGTGTTAGTACATTGCGGGTAAATTTTCCCTTGGCCACCGCACCGCTTACCAGCAGTGAGTTAGAAGTATGTTTTTTGATCTTGTTGTCTGTGATAAAAGAAATACCCTGCAGGCGCTTATAAAAATTGAGAAAGTAATTTTTACTTTGCCGGATATCGATATCGCCAAAATTGGCTTGCCATCCTTTTTTCTTTATTTGCAGGTATACTTTATCAAAATCACGCAGGTCCTGCGTATTGCCATCTGGCTGAATGGGAATATTATTATCGGTAATGGCAGCCGTTAATTCTAAGCTATCGCCAATAAAGCCGCTCAGTTGCAGGTTAAGGCTGGAGTTTACCACCGCATCCTGGCTATTACCAAAAGAAATGCCTCTTCCAAAACTACCTTCAGATTTTACGTTACCAAAATCAAATAGTGGGTTACCCTGCGTGCTGTTATTGTATTTAAAAATCACCGGGTTGTTGTTGATAAAATTATACCGGATACTGTCATAACTAAAATGCTTTACTACTGCATTTAATTTGTAGGGAAACACCCTGTACGTTATCCAAACCGACGGTACTGCAGGTTTACTGATCCATGTAATGGTGCCATTGGCCTCATCTACTTTATAAGCAGCGGGCAATACATTACTGATGCTTACCGAATTGGGAACAATACTTAAAGAGTCCAGTTTAATAACAGCGCCGTTTACGGGCACAAATTTTTTATGCAGGTTAGAAAGCGAGGAAGGATTTTGTGCACACAGGGTCTGCACAAACAAAATCAAAACCAAAAACAGGTATTTCCCGGGGTGCTTCAACAGTTTTTAGATTAGTAATGCCTAAAATTACCATTTATTGTTTAAGACGGGCAAAATCATCTTTTTGCTGCACAATTAGTTACGGTATATTATTTGCTTCAACTTCAGTGTCCCAAAAAACAGGCTTGGCGCCTTCTTTTACAGGTTGAGCTGATCTGGCCTGTACAGTTATAAGATTTATCCGAAATTCATGACGGCGCTCATGGCTGTTTCAGGAGAATAACATTATTTTCAGCCTATGGTTTTGAAAAAAATAGTTTTACATGCTGCTTTGCTTTTTGCTGCAAGCAGCATTTCAATAGCCTTTGCCCAAAGCTCCACTACTGTTTTCATGGTGAAGAAAAGTACCGTTTCTTTTCATTCCAATACAAAACTGGAGTTGATCAAAGCGTCTTCGACGGAGTTGAAAGGTGTAATTGACGCAGCAAAAAGAACCTTTGCATTTTCGGTGTCGATGAAAACTTTTGAAGGGTTTAACAGTCCTTTGCAAAAGGAGCATTTTAACGAGAATTATATGGAAAGCGACAAGTACCCTACAGCAAGTTTTAGCGGCCATATTATTGAAGAGGATGATTTTACAAAAGATGGCACGTACAATATCAGGGCTAAGGGAAAATTTTCCATCCATGGTGTGGAGCAGGAAAGAATATTGCAGGGCGACCTGGTGGTAAAGAATGGTGTAATAAAGCTGACTTGTATGTTTACTGTTTTTCTTTCGGAGCATGACATTAAAATTCCCCGTATTGTACATGAGAAGCTGGCATCGGAAATTAATGTGGTGGTTGCTGCAGACTTTATCGCAAAATGAAAAGCCCCCAAATATATTTAACCATTATTGTTATTGTTTTGCTGTCGGTACAATCCGCTGCACAAAACCCTTTCTCTAAGAAAATTGATATAGAAGAAGAGAACCTTACATTAAAAGCCAACGTACTGTTTAAAGACCATAATGGCTTTTTATGGATTGGTACCTCCGAAGGCCTGTTCAAGTATAATGCAGTTATTCCCGAAAAAATTATCCTGCCGGCGCAGGAAAAGCTTTATATCACAGCACTGTACGAAGATGATGCCGGAAGTATTTGGGCAGGTTGCAAAAGTGGCCAGCTCCTTATTATAAAGCACCACGCCATCAGTTATTTTAAAAATGTGCAGGGCTTACCAACGGTACCCATTACGGCTATTTTCAGTGATGCAAAAAAAAGATTGTGGTTTGCCACAGCAGGCCAGGGTATTTATTGTTACGACAGTACGTCGTTGTACAATATCACTACTGCCGATGGCCTAGGAGATGATAATGTAAACTGCCTGTACAGCCCCGATGGCAAAAAGATCATTGCCGGTACCGACAGGGGATTATCGTTTGTAAGTTTTGAAGACGGAAAGAAAACCATTCATTTCTTCAGTTCAAAAAATGGATTGCCCGATAATATAGTTCGCTCGGTTGTGGGAGCCCGGCAAAGAAATGTGGTGTGGGTAGGTATGCAGTCAAAAGGTATCTTACTGTTTGATATTGCCAGCGAACAAATTGTTAACAGCATCAACATCAGTAACTGGAAGTACGGACAGGTAAATGATATCATCGAATTAAAAAACGAAACCCTAATTGCAACCGAACAAAATGGAATTATTTGTTATAATAAAAACAATGGCAATTACACCGACAAAGTTTTGCGGGACACTATTTTTCCTAAACGTATTGCCGACCTGCAAACGGATAATGAAGGCAATATCTGGGCAGCATCCGAAAATAAGTTAGTGAGTTTTACCGGCGATTATTTAAGGTACTGGTATGCTGCTGAAAACACACCGCTCATTAAAGTACATGCGATACTGGCCGACGATGAAAATAAATTATGGTTTACGCCCGATCTGCGTCTTTATCAATGTACAGAAGAAAACCTGGGTAAACAACAATTGCAGAGTTATGATATCACCCCGCCCAAAGACCATATCGATATCACAAGCCTTTACAAAGATAAGTTTGGCTTTATCTGGATCGGCACCATGGGTGAAGGCCTTTTCAGGATGAATACACTTACGGGAAAGTGGAGACGAATGATGAAGATCCCATTGCGTACTACGGCAACAT
>Ga0302321_100005330_pt1 | contig 11262 bp, 13 predicted proteins | sample Fen_T0_1_FD_202505 | JGI IMG/M metagenome (GOLD analysis project Ga0302321, IMG submission 202505) | Peat permafrost microbial communities from Stordalen Mire near Abisko, Sweden - Fen_T0_1 | ecosystem: Environmental > Terrestrial > Soil > Wetlands > Permafrost | place: Sweden: Abisko...
GCTAATATTCTCGACGCTCGATATGCGCGTAATTCTAAAATTGTCAGTACCCTTTCTAAATATCGAATCCCACCAAATAAAGATATGGGAGAGGGCCTTGATACTGCGTACAAAAAAATGAAAGAGTGGAAAATGAAGAGCCCAGTGCTGATCGAGGACGGAAACTACGTTAAAGTGACGATTCCCCACGCGTCGTTAGCTTCACCGCAAGAAGCGATTCTTGAATTCTTGTCAAAATTCCCGCAGATTACTAATACTCAGGCACGTGAAATAACAGGTATTCGCAGTGAAAACGCGATGAAATCTGAATTTTATAAACTTAGAGATATCGGAAAGATTGAAATGATTCCCGAATTGAAAGGCAATAAGGCCGCCTGGAGACTAGTCATTTAGTGGCCTTAAGCAGACGCCTAAGACCAATCGGAAAACGCCAGGTTTTGACTCTTGACTGATTGTAGAACGGCCTCGAATTCCCATTCATCCCGGTTCACTGCTTCAATCTATAATTCCAGAACATTATATTTCAGCGACACACCATTAGCCCAAAATTATGAGCACTAACCTAAACCTTGGCGGAGGACTTTCGGCCCTCTCGCTTGGACTGCCGGCGGGATTTATCGGCATTATCACCGTGATATTATTGATCATTCATTTGATCATCATTCTGATCCTGGCTGAGTCTGTGAGAGTGGACGCACATAAGAAAAACAAAAATGGCAGTCTTTTCCTGGTTACCCCAGGGATGTGGTTCGTCGTTGTGCTGTTCACCGGCGGTTATGTTGGCACGCTGGCTTATTGGTTCATTCACTACTCAGCCCAGCGAAACCGGAATGAAAATGGGGCCTGAAAACAGGTCGATTGCTGGCTTGACTGCTTACGTTTGACGCCTAGCCGGCAAACAAAAATCGTCTTATACCAAGTTGCATTCAAAGGTGTGAAATTTCCGGGGTTTGAATGGTAGGGACGGACCGCCGGGCCGTCCGTGTTTTATTCGTCCGTTCACAGTCAACGCTGGCGGACGACCCGGCGGGTCGTCCCTACCTTTTAGACCTTTGAAGGCAACTTGGTCTTAGCTCTGGCGCATGATTCACGCGGGAAGCATCATCACTCCCCCTCCCCTTCAAGCCTCGACTCGTGGTCCGTACGGCTCAGTTGACCTCATACAATTCCTCCTTTGACTTAATTCACACCCGTCAAGCTCTTCATCGCATCTCAATTGAGCTGACACACCGTTCGGTAAAATGAATTTCATTATTACATTGGCAGTTTGTATAGTGATCGCTGGCTGTAGCAGCGCACCCCAAAGCGGATCAGCGCAAAAGGCGCCTGTTGCAGCAACCATGACCGCCGAGTGGAAGCAAGATGCGGCTCTCCAGGCAGGTATTTCGGTGGCGGAGGTGGATGAGCTCATGCTCGCGGCAACCGAGAGTCAGGGTATGCCTGTCGTTAGCCTGTACAATAGCGGTGATGGAGTGATCACGGTTTTGCTTTCCAAAGATCTTCACCCGCATGGTGGTATGTCGGTCCATTTTGAAAAGATAGACGGGAAGTGGGTCATCAAAGAAACGGGTCCCTGGTGGGAATGAAACCCATAAAGAAACCAACGGATGCCTGACAGCGCTCCTCATATTCATGCTGGCTGTGAACAGTCTCACTTTTATCTTCTATGTTTTATCGGGTGCAAAGGCCGCTGCAGCATTCCCGAATGCCCCTTCTTGGTTTCCCTATATTCTGGCGATGGGTTGCGCGTTTAATGTCGTTCTCACTATCTTTATATTCAGGTGGAAGAAATGGGCCTTCTATGCTTTTTGCGCGAGCGCGGGCGTCATCTTTTTCGTGAATCTTTCCATTGGCGTCCCTCTGTTTGGTGCGGTTCTCGGTCTCGTTGGCCCAGCACTGCTCTATGGCGTGCTTCAGATTGGTGATGCCAACAAAGGCTGGCCTCAGCTCAAATGAAACCCAGTTTAGTAGCACACCCCGCCGTCAATCGCGGCTTCAATCCTGCCCTTCCCGATGCCTTACAACGATCAGCAAAACGATGAAAATCAAAAACACGGAGTTTGAATCTCTCGACAAGTACGATGGTTGGTTCGTCTCAGGCGGAGCCGAGGACTACGAATCAGTCGAAAAGAAAGCCCTGACGATGCAACGTGAGGCCTTGGCGAAAGGTTTTTACTGCGTGTGTGGCGCAGTCGGAGGAGAAGGCCATAGACTCTATTTAGTTCCGCAGCGAGGCGTTCGCTACATCATCGAGACCTTCGAAGTTGGATCGAAAGATGGAATCGAACCAGAGAGCGTTTACTCTGAGATTTCCGAGGCAGACGCGTCCAATCCGCTGATCCCCTATTTTGCTGACGGAGCCGGCTTGAAGGCGAAGTTTTCTGAGCCAGTGACTGACGAGTTGCTGACAGTACTCGACGAGAGCTTATCTAGCGTTGAGCCGATGATGGACGATGACGGAGAGATCCGTCCGTACATTAAAAAGCAAAATGGAATTCACTTATGGTGGGACTAAACCAACCGAACCCAAACAACACCTACATCCGTCACGTCTTCTGCGGGGCATGCGCCGCACCAGCCATAATCGTCGCGGCACACTATAGATGTTCGGAAGAAAGGCATGAAATACATCACTCATTACCCGTCATATTGGGAAGCGAATGAGCGCCAACTCGACCTGATGGCGGTCGATATCGAAGCAATGGTGTTCTACGTCCCAACGGGTCCGGATCAGGTCCTTTTGGGTCGGCTGCCGATCTACGCGCTTTTTGTCCCAGAAGAATCTGTAGAAAAAGCAATCGACCTCATCCGTCTGGTCCCGGATGAAAACCATATCTGTCTGTATGGATGCCCAGATTGCCGTTCGAACAATGTGGTCGAACAAACAATCGAGCAGGGTTTCGGAACGGGACCTATATCACTCCCGTTGACGCTCGGCATTGTCGTATTCTCAAAAGTACTCAAAATGCGGCGCTCGGGCCGAAAATATACCTGCAAGGATTGCGGAAGAACTTACAGAAAGAAGCCGAACTAGTCACTGCAAGGAGTCTTGTCGATGCTTCAACACCAGCGCAGAGCTGTGCACGCGGCTGGCCAGCTCGGTCTTTTCCAGCGTTCCTGAGTGTCAAACTGTCGCTTCGCTCGGTACCTGATTAACTCATATCATTCGCCATCGAACCAACGCGCAAGGGACTACGCGTTCCACCTCGGAAAATCATCCGCACAACAAACCTTCCCGATTAGCGTTCATGAGCGGTTACTTCATTCCGATCAATGCACGGCGCGCCCGGCGGTCGCGTCCTATCACGATCTGATCCCATCGGTGTTCATCCCGGTTCCATCAGTGGCTAAAACTCCGGCTGGCTTGCAGGTGGTTTTTCAATCCGCTCTGACAAAGCGTCGCCCTCCTTTCGGATCTGCTCGGCGTCTTCTGTTTGCCCAGGTCCAAGTGGATCCTTCGCTACGCTCTGGATGACAAGCCTTGTCCATCAATGAGGAGTTCGTGAGCGGTAAACTTTTCCGATTCTGTGCTCAACCAATCACTGTCTTTTGCCCTTGCTCGCCGTGGCGGTGCTAGTCTTAGCTTTGCCACCTAGCTAACCAACGTTAAGCATCTCAAATTATGCATTTACCTTCTCCCTCAATCTTGGGTGGACTTTACGGTTTGTCAGAACTGCTGCTGGCGTTCATGAAGCGAGCAAAAGGCCATTCTGAAGCGAAAGATCGTGGATCACTGATTATCCTTTGGACGGTTATCGTCGGGAGTGTGGTTGCGGCGAATTTTGCTTCGCACCTTTTTACCGGATTCGCGTTTTCAAAATCTCTCTATCCTTACGGTTGTGGTATCTTTTGCGGCGGTCTCTTCGTTCGTTGGTACGCGATCCTCTATCTTGGGCGGTTTTTCACGGTCGATGTTGCGATTCATAGCGATCATCGCGTGGTCGATTCTGGCCCCTATCACTTTGTTCGACATCCTTCGTATTTTGGTGCGCTCGTGGCCTTTTTCGGACTTGGAGTGTGCTTGTTGAATTGGATTTCTCTTCTGGTTATATTTATCCCGGTTACCTTGGCTTTCTTGTACCGCATCAGCGTCGAAGAATCGGCCCTCATCGGAGCGCTGGGAATTTCGTACGCAGACTACACTCAACGGACCAAGCGCCTCCTGCCCTTTGTCTATTGATTCATGACTGACCATACCCCATTCCGATCGCCGATTCCCACCAGTGTTCATCCCGGGTCCATCGGTGGCTAAAACTCAGGATGCATTCGGTCGTCGCTGCGCACGCGGCTAGCCGACTTCTATTCTTTACTCGTTTTCGCGGCGCTCTCGGCGCTCTCCGCGGTTCAATTTCAACGGCTCCTGCTTCATTATTTCAGCCAAAGCGTGTTCCGGCTCGATGTGGTGTGGTTTATGCAACGATGGGGTCCATGATGAACATGCTGGAAACACGTTATGGAACACTCTCGGGAATTTCCAATTCCATGACTTACCCGGATGGCTCCGTGCAGTCTTGTATTCTGGAAGCCGAGAATCGTATCCAGACCTCGGTGGGTGAGCTCATTCCGCAATACCGGGTGGCCGAATTAGGCGAACGCCAGAAGAAGTACCGCAGCTCGCTGGGGTTTTTTGAGAACGGCCAAATCAAAAGTGCGTCGCTCGATCGGGCGATGCCGTTGCAAACGCCGCTGGGGATCTTCGAGGCCGAGTTGGTGACGTTCTATGACACAGGAGCGATGAACCGGCTTTTCCCGTTGAATGGCCAGGTCGACGGTTACTGGTCGGAGAAAAAAGAAGGCGAGATGGCCAAGGTGTTGGACTTCGATCTGCCGGTGGGGAAGTTCAGCGCTAAAATCATAAGCCTACATTTCTACCGGAGCGGGGCGTTGAAGTCTTTGACGCTTTGGCCGGGCCAGCGGATCACGCTCGCAACGCCGGTGGGGCCGATGCGCGTGCGAACGGGATTCTCGCTGTATGAAGACGGTGCGCTGCGGTCGGTGGAGCCCTTCGTCGCGGTGGAATTGGCCACGCCTGTCGGCCGGGTGAAAGCGTTTGATGCAGAAATGCTCGGCATGAATGCCGATCAAAACTCGATCCAGTTCAGCCCGACGGGCACGCTGACTTCGGTGAAAACCATTCACACCGGTCTCCTGGTGACGTCTGCGGCTCGGGTTACAACGATCATCGAACCGCTCGAAACCACCAGTCTGATTGATATCACGGAGATGCGCACGGTGCCGATGCAGATTAGTTTTACCGAGAGCATGGTGACGGTCATCGCCAAGGACACGCATCGTTTCGATCGCGCGAACCATACCTTTGAGACATTCGAAAGGGAACAAGTCATCCGCGAATCCTGTTCTTCCTGCTCAGGCTGTGACGGCGGTGACTCGTGTTCTCATGATGGATAGCCGGTAAACCGTTCGGAAATTTAATCTGGAACACTCGAACTCAGGAGCGAGCCCACTGTGTAGATCTAATCCAGCTTTATTGATCGAACTATTTCACAGGAGGTAACGGAGAAAACGGAGTTTTAGCCACTGCTGTTCACTGATCCGCACCGATAGTGCCGGAATAATCGGCATGCCGTGAAACGGCACGTGTGCGGTTTGCCCAGGTCCAAGTGAATCCTTCGCTGCGCTCTGGATGGCGATCCCCTTCCGTGAATCAACGTCCATTGGCGCAAATTAGCGGTTACCCATCCCGATCTCCGATTCCCATCGGTGGTCATCCTGATTCCATCCGTGGCTAATAAAAATCCGAGCATTGGTTCGGAACCGTCTTTTCCAGCTTTCCCGAGTTCCACATTGCCTCAGATCGTTCAGTATCGAACCGAACGCGCAAGGAACTGCTCCTTCCACCTCCGAGTTCAGAAAAACAATCGCGGGCCCTTTTCTGATTGTCTTCGGAGCCGTTCAGTTTTTCGGTCTGCTGAAATATACCTGCCGCCACGCGACTCCCCGCCCTAGCCTAGCAAAAATGAAATCCTTCTACGCTTTTTTCAGTGTTCTCGTACTGCTTTTTTCCGGCTGCGCCAAAACTCCAGCGCCGGCCCAGAAAGTTCTCCCGTTTGATGCAAGTGGAGAATTCAAGAGCGCTTTAGGAGTTGAGTATAAAGTATTGAAAGCAGGAAGCGGCGCGCCGGCCGAAGCCGCAAAACGGGTCAGCGTCTGGTACGAAGGCCGGCACGTTAACAATTTGGAGCTGTTTGATAGCACGCGTAACAATTCCACGGCGGTTGAGTTTGGTCTCAAACAAACGATTCCAGGCTTCGCCCGCGGCATTCGTTTGATGCGCGAGGGCGACATCTTTCTGATCAAGATCCCTGCGGCTTTGGCTTACGGCGAAAGAGGCAGTCCTCCGGTGATTGCCCCGGGTGAAGATCTCTATTTCACGATCGAGCTGGTAAAAGTGACCAACTGACCATCGAGGGACTGACGGCCGGGTAATCTTTGTACGTGGTAAACGGTTCGGAGATTTGACCTGGCATACCGGAACTCAGAACGAGCCCGCAGTGCAGGTCTATTCCAGCTTTCCTGATCGAACCATTTTACAGGAGGTAACGGAGGAAACGGAGTCTTTTAACCACTGATTTTCACCGATCCACCCTGATGGTGCCGGAAGCCCGCGCGCCGTTAGGGAGAATTGTTGGGTTTATGGTTTCGATTTTGGCGGTTCTCCGGGTTGCTTGGCTTTAGAGGGAACATCGAAAGGGTGTTGCGTTGCGAAAGGCGAGGCGGAGGTGGTTTCGAACGGGTTGCGCGAACCCGGCTCTTTGGCGGCGACGAGGATCGCGAATTCAAAACGTCGAAAGGCCGGTACATCGTAGGTACGGGCGAGTTCCTGAAAGTGAACCGCCTGAACGGGATCGCCAAGCTGTTGATAGAGCTCGATCGCGAGGGCGATGTCTTCTGGCTTGAGAAAGGATGCAGCGAAGTGGCAGGCCGTGCCATGCACCCGTTTGAAAATAGCGAAGAATTGCCGGGTGTTTTCCCAGCCGGGCAGGTCGAACATACTGGCATCGAGCACGGCCAGTTCAGTGACAAAGGTTTCAAAGAAATCCCGGTGCCCTTCAGCCCAAAGATCGACGGCCATCTGCCGCAACAGCTGAGGAGTGTCCTTGGCAAGAATGGTTTTGGTTCTGACGGTTGTCTCGAACCAGGTATGGATGGTGGAGAAATCGGTTCTCTCACAGGCAAATTTCAGCGCCTCGAAATCGCAAATATCCTTGCCGGCGGTCCTGATGTCCGGGTGAAACGTGAGCAGATGACGGAGTTGGAGCGGATCGAGCTGGTTGGCTCGGAGATTCTGTTCGCGCAACGAGCGGATTGCACACCGGCTGGCGATAACCTTTGGTGAGCAATTCAGGGTGACCGCGATATAGTTGAGAATCTGGATCGTGGCCGAAACATCCTGCTCGGACAAAAGAAGGCGCTGTTCGACGGCAACAAGACTGCAGCTAACCGCGTGAAGACGGAGTAGCGTCTCAAGGATGGTTTCGTGATGTTCGTTTTTCCCAGCGCGTGCGGTGGTATCAGATGTAACGAGCGGGCCAAACCATTTGCTAACGGCATTGCGTATAGTCTCCTCCCCCGTCGCGAAACTCTTTTTGGCTTCGAGGGCGGCGGTTAGGTTCGGAATTCCCTCCGGGCTGGTGGAGGTTTTCCCGTTAGAAGTGCTAGCTGGCTGGACAGGCACAGACATCGATGTAAACCAGAAGCGTATAATCTTAATTCGCAAATCATTTACACTAGTGGAAACCCTGATTCTATTCGCCGCATCGCTCTGAGAGGCCCTTGAGGGACTTTGTGGAGCAAGTATTAGGGAACGATGTGGACGATGAGTTGGCCACAATCGGGAATCCACGGAAACGGCCATGAATCATGGGGAAAATAGCGTTGTCGGGCATCGTCCCTTTTCTCCTCTGAAACCGCCTTATTCCAGTGGAGCCGAGCACTGGAATCGAACCAGCGACCCACGCTTTACGAAAGCGTTGCTCTACCAACTGAGCTAGCTCGGCACACCACGGAACAGCGGAAGAAACTCGCCCTCCGGCCAAGGGCAAGCCTCAAATACCAAACTCACTATCCGCCGTGCCTCTTCCCACCGATCTCTTCGACTACGCGCTGCCATCCCATCTCGTCGCCCAAACCCCCGCGACGCTCCGTGATCGTTCGCGCCTGCTCGTCATCGACCGTGCCAGCCGTTCACTCTCGCATCATGTTTTTGCCGATTTGCCCCAGTTCCTGCGCCCGGGCGACACCTTGATCCGCAATAACGCCTCCGTCCTCCCCGCGCGCCTGCTCGCCCGCCGTCCCACCGGTGGCGCCGTCGAATGTTTCCTGCTCAACGCCGAGCCATCCCGTGGAGCCAATACATGGAACTGCCTCGTCAAGCCCGGCAAAAAGCTCCCGATTGGCGCCATTTTCTCGCACGGCGAGGATTTCACCGGCGAAATCCTCGCCAAGGATGAAGACGGTTGCGCGCTCGTGCGTTTCTTCACCGCTGACGATGAACCGATCGCCGACGTGGCCAACCGCCTCGGCCAGATTCCGCTCCCGCCCTACATCGAACGCGAAGGCACACCCACCGAACGCGCCCACGACATCGAGCGTTACCAAACTGTTTACGCTGATCGCGCCAAACAAGTCGCCGTCGCCGCCCCCACCGCCGGCCTGCACTTCACACCCGAACTGCTCGCTCAGATCCAAGCCGCTGGCATAGCCACCGCCGAGGTCACGCTCCACGTCGGGCTCGGCACTTTCAAGCCCATCACCGCGCCTGACATCGAAGACCACGCGATCCACCACGAACTCTACGAACTGCCGCCCGCCACCCAACGCGTGCTTTTCCCGCCCTGCGGCCGCCGCATCGCGATCGGCACGACGACCGTGCGCACGGTCGAAGATTATCTCAGCCGCCACACCGCGCCTTCCGACCACAACTACGCCGGAGAGGCCAACATCTTCATTTATCCCGCCCGAACATTTCGCGGCATCGATGCGCTGATCACGAATTTTCACCAACCGCGCTCCACGTTGCTCTGCCTCGTGTCCGCCTTTCTGACGCCCGGTTCGACCGATGGCATCGAGTGGATTCGCGAAATCTACGCCGAAGCCATCGCGAAAGAATACCGTTTCTTCAGCTACGGCGACGCGATGCTGATCATCTGAACGCCGCGCCGAAAACCCTACGCGCGGAAAATCACGGCTTCGCGATTAAACATCCGCACGCACCAGGCCAACGCCAGTCCGGCGTACACGCAAGTCGACCCAAAGATGAGCGCAATATAGTGCCAGTGCCAAACCCCGGAGAGCAGCTCCTTGCAGATCAACGAAAGATTCAGCAACGGCACCAGCGCCAGCCGCGCGTTCAATTCGATCCCCGGCAATATACCAATCGCCACCGGCATAATCACAACAATCACCATCGGTGCGATATAGCTCTGCGCCTCTTTATAGGTCTTCGCGAACAGCGCCACCGCCAAAAGAATCGCTGAAAACAACACCGCCACTGGCAGGACCATGGCCAAAACACCCACCAGGCCTAACGGATCAATCGTCGGCATCATCGTTGCCGCTTGTCCCGCCGAGGCGACCAGCTGTTTCCCACTCGCACCACCCAGGTAAAGCGCACCAGCGACGAAGGCCGTGCCACCCATCGACAGCATCATCAACACCATCGCCGCCACCGAACCCGTAAGAACCGTTAAAAACTTTCCAAGCACGATATCGAGCCGTGCCACCGGACTGCATAACAACGTCTCCATCGTGCCGCGCTCCTTTTCACCCGCCGTCAAATCAATCGCCGGATACATCGCCCCAGTGAAGCAGAGAATAATAATCAAATACGGCACGAAGCCACCGATCAAGTTGCCACCGACTTTTTCGGGTGGCGCAACGTTTTCACGCTTCAACTCAAACGGCTTAACCAGCGTCGCCGGCAACGAGTGTTCGGCGAGCCGGGCCGCCACCGTCCGCTCGCGCAATTCGCGAAAGAACCGCTCCAGCTCACCGACCGCCAACGACGATTTTAGCTCACCATCATAGTTATAAATCGTCACCGCCGAAGCCAGTCCCGCGTTCAGCCCAGCCGCAAATCCTTCAGGTATCTTCACGGCGGCGCGGATCTTCTTATCGGCGATCTGCTGTTTCCAGTCAGCTCCACCCGGCACGATTCTGAGCTTTTTCACCTGCTGAAGTCCACCGACCACACTGGCCGAATCCTCACCGCCCAAAACCACGATCGCCGAAATTTCTTCCTGTGCCTTCGAGGTTACGTTCACCGCAATTTTGCCCACACCGAACGCAAGCAACGGCACCACCAGCGTTGGTACAATGATGATCGACATCAGCGCCCGCCGATCGCGCAGCGTGTCCTTCAATTCCTTCAGGTAAACAGTTAGGATATTTCGAAGATTCATTTTACGTCCTCCCCTCCGACCGCTTTGACGAACACATCTTCCATGTCAGCCTCGCCAAACTGCGACCGCAGCGCCTCCAGCGTTCCTTCGGCCAACAGTCGCCCGCCATGAATGATGCCGATCGTGTCACAAAGTTTTTCCACTTCGCTCATCACATGCGTCGAATAAATGACAGTCTTGCCGCGCCCACGGCAGTCGCGCACGAAACGCACGATCGCTCGTGCCGCCATCACATCGAGGCCCAGCGTAGGCTCATCGAAAATAAGTACCGCCGGATCATGCACGAGCGTGCGGGCAATCGACGTTTTTTGTTTCATGCCGGTCGAGAGCTTGTCCACCCGACGATCGAGAAAATCGTGCATGTCAAGTTCGGCGGCGAGCAAACCCGTGCGAGTTTGGATCAACTCATCCGTTAAGCCATTTAGCCGGCCAAAGTAGGCAATCGTCTCGCGCACCGTGAGGCGTCCGTACAGCGCGGTGCTGGTCGCGAGGAAACCAACGTTCGCCCGAACCTTTTGCGCATCGGCCACGACATCAAAGCCCGCGACCGCCGCCGAGCCTTGCGTAGGGCGCAGCAGCGTGGCCAGCAGACGCAGCGTGGTCGTCTTGCCGGCGCCGTTGGCGCCGAGAAGTCCGTAGATCTGACCCGGCCGACACGTGAAGCTAACGCTGTCGACTGCCCTAAACTCACCACGCTTCTTATCTTTGAATACCTTCGTCAGTCCGGTGGCTTCAATCATGGCACCTATTCGCCCACGTGAATCACTCGGGAATTAAGTTTCTTTTGCGAGCCGACGCCGAGTTGTTCGGCAAAGTCGATCGTGCGGATCTCTTCGGAAAT
>Ga0302321_100005332_pt1 | contig 11259 bp, 9 predicted proteins | sample Fen_T0_1_FD_202505 | JGI IMG/M metagenome (GOLD analysis project Ga0302321, IMG submission 202505) | Peat permafrost microbial communities from Stordalen Mire near Abisko, Sweden - Fen_T0_1 | ecosystem: Environmental > Terrestrial > Soil > Wetlands > Permafrost | place: Sweden: Abisko...
GTCGCGGTCGGCGACGGCCTGGTCGAACCCGCGGCCGTCGTCCTCGACCGTGATCCGGACCACCCCCTCGTCGTGCGCGAACGCCAGCCGCAGCACGCACCGGCCGGCGTCGGCGTGCGCGGCGACATTCTGCAGCGCCTCCTGCACGACGCGGTAGAGGCTGATCTCAGCGTCCGGTGCCAGCCGGACGGCCGGCCCGTCGATCTCCACCCGGCACTCCACCTGCGCGTGGACGGCGAACCGGTCGGCGACGTCGCGCAGCGCCGCCGGCAGCCCGAGGCCGTCGAGGATCGGTGGCCGCAGGTCGTGCACGACCTGGCGGAACTCGGTCTCCACCTCGGCGAGGATCTCCCGCGCCGAGCCCAGCGACGCGGCCGCGGCGTCGGCCTGGCCGGCGGCCAGCCGGTGCTCGCCCGACGTCAGCTCGAGCATGGCCCCGATGAGCAGCTGGCCGATGCCGTCGTGGATGTCGACGGCGATCCGCCGCCGCTCCCGCTCGGCGGCGTCCACCGTGTCCGCCAGCACGGCCTGCAGGCGCGCGGCCTGCTCGGCCAGCTCGTCGCGGGCACGCTGCAGCTGCAGGGTGCGCTCCTCGACGAGACGCTCCAGCGACGCGTTGGTGTGCCGCGCCCGGTCGTACAGCTCGGCCTTGTGCACCAGGACGGCGATGAGCGAGGCGTAGGTGAGTGCGAGCCGCTCATGCTCGTCCTGGTAACCGGTCGCCCGGTTGGCCAGCCCGACCATCCCGATCGGGCTGCCGTCCAGGCGCAGCGGGACGCCGAGGAAGGTGCCGACCGGCGGATGGCCCTCGGGCTGGCCGACGCGGTGCGGCGCGGTGGTGGCGTCCTCGGTCCGGACCGGGCGGTCGGCGAGGATCACCTGGCTGAAGAGGTTGGGCCGCAGCGGGATCACCCGGTGCTCGGCGTAGAAGCCGTCGGCCGGGTGGAAGCCGTCGACGGCGACGATCTCGAGCCGGTCGAGGCCTCCCGCCGGGCCGGGCCGGGTCAGCCCGATGAAGCCGAACTGCGAGCCGGTCAGCGCCAGGCAGCGGCGGAGCGCGACGTCCAGCACGTCGCCGACGCGGTGCTGCGACGAGACCTCCAGCACGAGGTCGGTGAGGGCGTCCAGCTGCCGCTGGGCCGGGGACGTCGGCCTCCTCGCCATCCGGTGAGCCTAGGTCGCCCCGGCGCTCCCGTCACCTGCCATCGACGGAACGTGGCGACGGTGGGCCGTGCGGGGAGTGACCGTCAGGTGACGTGGGAGCTGACCGACGCTGACCGGAACCTGACCGGAACCCTGACCGGAACCCTGACCGGCGTCCGAAAGAGTTGCACCGGCCGGCACCGTGACCGCCGGCGCGTCCGGCCAGCTCAGGGCGGGGACGCCCGTCGGCCCACGCCCGGCGGGGGCGCCGTCCCACCGGTGCGTGTTGACGGTTTCGTCCGCTTCGCGCGACCGTCTGCCGCCGCTCGGCCGTGACGCCGAGGTCACCGTTCGAAAGGGACGTCCGATGCGCAGACGCCGACCGACCGCGATCGCCTCGACCGCCGTGGCCCTGGGGTTCGCCGGGGCGCTGGTGGCCCTCCAGCCGACGGCGGCGAGCGCCGCCGGCACGCCGGTGACCGTCACGGTGAACGCCCGCGCCGGGCTCGCCGCCGTCCCGGACACGTCCCTCGGCGTCAACGACGCGGTGTGGGACAGCCAGCTCGGCACCCCGGCCGTGTCGGACCTGCTGAAGAGCGCCGGCGTCCGGACGATGCGCTACCCCGGCGGCTCCTACGCGGACATCTACCACTGGAAGGACAACACCGCGCCGGGCGGCTACGTCGCGCCGAACACCGACTTCGACACCTTCATGGGGTCGGTGCAGCGGGTGGGCGCGCAGGCGATGATCATCGCCAACTACGGCACCGGGACGCCGCAGGAGGCCGCGGACTGGGTCCGGTACGCCAACGTGACCAAGAACTACGGCGCGAGGTACTGGACGATCGGCAACGAGAACTACGGCAACGGCCACTACGGCGCGAACTGGGAGGCCGACGACCACGCCGACAAGAGCGCCACGGCGTACGCGAACGGCGTCGTGGCGTTCGCCGACGCGATGAAGGCGGTCGACCCGACGGTCAAGGTCGGCGCCGTCCTCACCATGCCGGGCAACTGGCCGGACGGCATCACCGGCTCGGGCGACCCCGGGCCCTGGAACCAGACCGTGCTGGGCATCGCCGGCTCGAAGATCGACTTTGTGGACGTGCACTGGTACCCGGGCGGCAGCGCGGCGGAGTCGCTCTCGCGCACCGACCAGATCGTCGACGCCGTCCAGCTGCTGCGGCAGCAGCTCACCCGCTACGCCGGCGCGGGTGCCGACCGGGTGGGGATCAGCCTCACCGAGACCAACGTGGACGTCGGCCGGAACACGCAGCCGGCGGCGCTCTTCCTCGCGGACGCGTACAGCGCACTGCTGGAGCAGGGCGTCTTCACGATCGACTGGTGGAACGTGCACAACGGCCTGGACAAGGTGTCGACCGTCGCCGGGCAGCAGGACTACGGCGACTACGGCCTGCTCTCCAGCGGCAACTGCACCGCGGACGGCGCGACGTGCCAGCCGGCGCTCAACACCCCGTTCGCGCCGTACCACGGCCTGGCGATGATGAACACGTTCGCGCACCCGGGCGACCAGTTCGTCCGGGCCGGGACCGACCAGTCCCTGGTCACCGCGCACGCCGTACGGCGGAGCAACGGCGACCTCGCCGTCCTGCTGGTCAACAAGGACCCGGACCACGGCTACGACGCGAGGATCGACTACGCCGGGTACGCGCCGGCGGCGGGCGCGCCGTCCGTGGTCAGCTACCTCAACGGCGCGACGTCGCTGGCCACCGCGGCGACCGGCACCGCCACGAGCCAGTCCCTGCCGCCCTACTCGCTGACGACGCTCGTGCTGCACCCGACCGCGCCGTCGGTCGGGGCGCCCGGAGCACCGGGCCGGCCCACCGCGGACGCGGTCACCGCCACCGGCGCCACCATCTCCTGGCCCGCGGCCACGGCGGGTGCCCGCCCGGTCGCGAAGTACGAGGTCTTCCGGGCGAACGGGGTCACCAGCGAGCAGCTCGGCGAGACCGCGGGGACGTCGTTCGCGGTGGGCAACCTGACGCCGGGCACCCGCTACACGGTGAACGTGCTGGCCCGGGACGGCGCGGGCGCCGTCTCGTGGTCCTCCCCGCCGCTGACCTTCACGACCGGCACCCCGGCCAGCAGCTCGTGCACGGTGAAGTTCACCGACGCGAACGACTGGGGCAACGGGTACGTCGCCAACGTCGACGTGACCAACAGCGGAACCGCCGCGATCGACGGCTGGACGCTCACCTTCGCCTGGCCCACCCACTGGCAGCAGGTGAGCAGCGGCTGGAGCGGGACCTGGCAGCAGACGGGGACGTCGGTCCGCGTCACCAGCGACGGCAACGGCAAGCTCGCGCCCGGCGCCGCCACGACCATCGGGATGGTGGCCTCGTACAGCGGGCCCAACGTGCTGCCGACCGCCTTCACGCTCAACGGCACGGTGTGCCGCACGGCGTGACGGGCGCGCCCGGCGTGCCCGGTGTGACGGGCGTGCCCGGCGTGACGGACGGGACGGCTCGCCGTGGGGGATCGCGTACTCTGCCGCGGTGATCCCCGAGGGCCCGGCCGACCGGCCGCTCCCGGCAGCCGTCCGGGCCCTCCTCGGCGAGGGTCGCCCCACCGACGGCGGTCCGGCCGGCGGGGCGGCCCGGCTCGTCTGGGAGAACGAGTCCGGCGGCCTGACGTTCGAGGTCGGCGGCGGTGACCGGCGGCGCTTCGTGAAGTGGAGCCCTGCGGCGGGGATCGACCTGCCCCTCGAGGCGGAGCGGTTGACCTGGGCCGCGAGGTGGACCAGCGTGCCCCGGGTCCTGGAGTCCGGCGCGGACGCGACCGGACGTGGCTGGTCACCACCCCGGTCCCGGGCCTGTCCGCCGTCCACCCGCGATGGCTCGCCGAACCGCGGCGGGCGGTAGCCGCTGTCGGGGAGGGCCTGCGCGCGCTGCACGACACGCTCCCCGTGGACCGGTGCCCCTTCACCTGGTCCGCGGCGGACCGGGTGCGGACGGCGTACCGGCGCGTCGCCGCCGGGCTGGCGGCTCCGCCGCGGTGGCACGCCGAGCAGACCGGCCTGACGGCGGCGCAGGCGCTGGCCGTCCTCGCCGACGTCCCGGAGGTGGATCGCACGGTCGTCTGCCACGGCGACAGCTGCGGGCCCAACACGATCGTGGGCGCCGACGGGCGATGGTCCGGGCACGTGGACCTGGGCTCGCTCGGCGTCGCAGACCGCTGGGCCGACCTCGCCGTCGCTGCCTGGAGCACCGGCCGGAACTACCGGCCCGGCTGGGAGCAGCTCCTGCTCGACGCCTACGGCGTGCCGGCCGACCCGGAGCGCACCCGCTGGTACCACCTCCTGTACGACCTCGACGAGTAGGAGGGTGCTCGTGTCGGATCACCCCACCACCCTTCGCCGTGATCATGGAGTTCGTCGGCGTTGTCCACAGGCTTGGTGGCGCCGGTGGCTTCTTGTCGGTGGTGGGATTTACCCTGGATTCATGGCTGATGGTGAGGGAATGCTTCGGGATGGTGGCGCTGCCGCCGATCCTGTTGCTGCTCTTGCTGGGATCCGTGACGTGGTGAAGGGTTTGACGCGCCCTGGGTATGCGTTCTCCGATCGGGAAGTGATGGAGGTCTTGCGGGAGGCGTATGCGTTGGCTGCGGGTGTGGAGGCGGTGAAGCTCGCGTTTCTGCAGGAGCTTTCCAGCCGGCCGCAGGTGGGGGTGGGTGGGCCGGTTGGGGCGGGGTGCGGTGCGGTTCTTGACCGAGGGGTTGCGGGTGTCGGGTCAGCAGGCGGGGCGTGATCTGGACGCGGCTGCGGCGACCCGGTCGGCGGGCGCGGAGGTCCCGTTGATGGGTGCCGCTCTGGCTGATGGAGAGGTGTCGCGGGAGCACCTGGACGTGGCGGTGGCCACGGTGCGGAAGCTCCCGAAGGTGTTGAAACGCAAGCTCGTCGTCGACCATGACGGTGTCCCGGGGCCTGACGGTGCGCCGGCGACTCGGTCGGGGGTTGAGGCGATCGATGCGTGGTTGGTCGAGCGGGCGCGGGTGGAGCAGCCGACGTCGGTGGACAAGGCGTGCCGGGAGTTGCGGCACCGGTTGGATCCGGAGCGGGCGGACCGGTTCGACGCCGACGCGTACGAGCGTTCCACGTGTGCCATCTCCAGCGACTTTGCGGGGATGACGATGCTGCGGTTGGTGGTGGATCCGGTGAACGGTGCGTTGATCAAGGGTGCGGTGGAGCGGCTGGCGAAGCCGCGTCCGGCGGGGACGGCGGTGGGGGCCGACGGGCAGGTCGTGGTGGTGCGGGACAAGCGCACGGTGGGGCAGCGACGCGCCGAAGCGGTGGTCGAGCTGATCCTGGGCGAGACCGCGCGACGACCCGCCGACCGGATGAGCGATGGCCCGGGCGATTCCCCGAACCAGGATCCCACCGCCGCCATCGAGCCGACCGGAAGGACGGAGGCGCAGTCGGCGGCCTCGTTCGGTGTCGGCGGGGGCGCCGAGGCGGTCATCGTGGCCCGGGTCGGTGAGGTGCTGGCCGCGTACGGCCCCGACCCCGAGGGCCGGAGGCGGGCCACAGCGGCGGGGTTGGCGCGGATGACGCTCGCGGGGAATGTCGGGACGTATACCGGGGCGACCATCGATCCGGCGATTCTGGCGCGGTTCACGTGTGACAGTCTGCTCCGCAGAATCATTATCGACGACCACGGCGCAATATTGCATCACGGGCGGTCACGACGCCTCGCGTCGAGCGCCCAAAGACGGGCGTTGGCGGTCCGGGGCGGGGGCTGTGTCATTCCGGGGTGCCATGCTCCGCCGGGTTGGTGTGACGTGCACCATGTCATTCCCTGGGAACACGGCGGGCTCACCGACATCGACGGCATGACATTGCTGTGCCCGCACCATCACACAGCTCACCATGCCGGCGTCTACGGGCTGGCGATGCGCGACGGCGTCCCGTGGGTGCGGGTCCCGGCGTGGGTTCATCCGGCACGCCCGTGGCTGCGCAACACCACCCGCGACCAACGGGCCCTCGACGCGCTGATCCACCAACTCACCGACCAACCCGACACCGACCACCCCGACGCCGACGCCGCGTGAGCCGGCGAGCCCGCACCGGAGGCACGCCGCACGCAGCGCACCAGCCGGCACGTAGTCAGTGCGCGCAGATCCAGGCGTCGACGGCGGAGAAGGTGGCGCCGGACGACGGGTGGAGCGTGACGTCGTGGCCGGTCAGCGGGACGGTCAGGACGTCGAGGCTCGGGGCCGCCGGGTAGAAGGGCAGCTCGTTCGCCCGGACGGCCACCGGGTCGGTGCAGTCGAGGGTGCCGCCGCACAGCAGCGCGTCCTGCTGCCCGGCCACGGCAAGCACCGGGACGTCGACGAGCCGGCTGAGGTTCAGTGCCGGCGGCAGGAGCAGCGTCGGGTAGCCGGCGAGCTCGGTGGCCGCGACGACGTCCCGGTGGGCCTCGTCGTAGGCCACCACGGCGGGATCGGCCGACGCCGCGTAGAAGGCGGCCATCCGCGTGCCGGGCAGGGTCGTCAGGTACCCGGGGTCCGGGCCGGCGGGGCTCGACGTCGTGGTACCGACCAGCGCTCCCAGGAGCGACGTCACCGGCGCCGGCGCGAACGAGGCGAGCGTCGAAGCCAGCCCCGACCCGACCGAGTGCAGCATGCCCGTCAGCACCAGGCGGTCGACGTCGTGGTAGGTCGCCGCCTCGACGAGCGCGACCCCGGACCCGAGCGAGTGCCCCACCAGCGTGACCCGGCCCACCGGTTCGGTGGCCCGGAGCCGGCCCAGCACCTGGTGCACCGTCGCGGCGTCCACGGTGAGGTCAAGCGCGGCGCCCGGCGGGTGGGTGCTCGCGCCGCTGCCGATGCGGTCGATCGCCAGGACGGCGCGGCCGGCTCCGACCGTCCGGCTCAGCCAGGAGTAGCGGGCCGGGTCGGTGGGCCAGTTCCAGTAGCTGCGGGTGTAGGTGGCTCCCGCCAGCAGGACGTCGACGTCCCCCGGACCGCCGGCGCCCCACCCGGCGGGCCGGCACCAGGTACCGCTGACGCGGGCGGTCGGCGCCGTCCCGGCGACGAGAGCGACCGGAACCGAGAGGTCCACGCAGCCGGCGCCGTCGACGGCGACGGCCGCCGGCGTCGCCGGGACCACGAGGGCGCCGATCGCGACGAGGCAGCAGAGGCTCCTGGGCAGAAGGTGACGGATGTGCATGCAGCGACCGTGCAGCCGCCCCGGCCGGGGCGCCGGTCGGGACGCCGGCCCGGATCAGGACCGACCGGGACCTTCTTCGCGGTGCGCCCCCCGAGGCGCGGCCGGTCGGGCGCCGGTCGGAGGAGCCGACCGGTCAGCCGTTCTCGGTAGCGGCCTCCCCCGTCTCGGCGAGCGCCCGGGCGCTGCGCAGGAAGGGCCCCGGCGGCCCGATGCAGCAGGCGTCCGCGAGCAGCTGCCTGGCCTCGGCGACGAGCGCGTCGTCCCCGTGGAGCAGCAGCAGCGCGAGCAGGCCCGTCGTCTCGCCGTCGTCCGGCACGGCCCGATGGACGACGCGCGCCAGCCGGATCGCGTCGGCCGTCCGGGCCGGATCATCCCCGCCCTGGACGAACAGCAGGGCCAGCAGGTGCCGGGCCGCGGCCAGCCGCTGCTCCGGCGGACGGCGTCGCGACGTCACCCGCCCACACCTCCCGCCACGCCCCGGCCCGCTGGTCGCGCACCGCCCACCGGTGATGACCATCGCGGGGACGCACAGTCATCGGTCGGTCGCCGGCCCTAGCCTGAGGACGTGCGTGACCCCGGGGACCCGGCCCTCGACGGGCTGCACCTGTGCGCCTGGCTGGTCCTGGAGCGGGCGGACGGGCGGATCCTGCTCGGCCGGCGCAGCGGCGTGCACTACGGCGAGGGCCTGTGGGGGCTGCCGGGCGGGCATGCCGAGGCCGCCGAGTCCTGGGTGGCGGCCGCCGTCCGGGAGACGCGCGAGGAGGTCGGGGTCGACGTCCGGCCCGGCGACCTGGAACCCGTGGGCGTCCAGCGCTACCGGGACGGCGACGCGCACGGCGTCGACGTCATCTTCCGCACGCGACGCTGGTCGGGAACGCCGGCTGCCGTGTCGGAGTGCTCGGAGGTCGGCTGGTTCGCGCCCGGCGAGCTGCCGGCGGACAGCCTCGACTGGCTCGCCGACGTCCTGGCCCAGCACCTCACCCGCGGCGAGTGGTTCGGTGAGCAGGGGTTCCCGGCGGCGGCCGAGGAGGACACATAGGACAGGCTGCGCCGAACCTTATCCCTGACGTAACGGAACAGTTCGTAGCCTGAGTCCCGTGCACAGGTTCCGCTCGCCGCGCCCGACGGGGCGCAGCCTCTCCGACCGCTTCGACCCCCGGGACAACAGCATCGGGGCGCTGCGGCTGCTGCTGGCCGGGACGGTCGTGGTGGTGCACGCGCAGGCACTGGGGTGGCAGGAGTCGCCCCTGATCGGGCGGACCTTCATCGGCGACCTGGCCGTCGACGGCTTCTTCGTCGTCAGCGGGTTCCTGGTGACCCGCAGCGCGACGACGCTGCCCACGCTGCGCCGGTTCACCTGGCACCGGCTGCTGCGGATCATGCCCGGCTTCTGGGCCGCGCTGGCCCTGACGGCGCTGGTCGCGGCCCCGCTCCTGGCGGTGCTGCAGGGACTGCCGGCGTCCCGGGCGTTCGCCGGCCCGGACGGCGCCCACCATTACCTGCTGCGCAACTCGCTCCTGTTCACCCAGCAGTGGTCCATCGCCGGGCTGCGCGCCGGACCGACCGGGCACGAGCAGGCCATGAACGGCTCGCTGTGGACGCTGTTCTACGAGGTGCTGTGCTACGGGCTCGTCGCCGTCCTGGTCGCGGTCGGGGTGATCCGCCGGCGCGGCGGGTCGCACGGCTCGCAGCCGTCGCACGTCCTGCCGCTCGCGGCGACCGCGGGCGTCTGGGCGGTCTACATGGCGCATTCGCTCGGCGTCCTGCCCGGGCCGGAGTTCCTGGTGCGCTTCCTGCTGATGTTCCTGCTCGGCGGGCTGGGGCACCTGTTCGCGAACCGGATCCGGTTCACCGCCTACCTCCTCGTGCCGGCCGCAGCGCTGGCACTGGCGAGCATGTTCCGTCTCGACGACTACCGCTGCGTCGGCGCCGTGCCGTTCGCGTACCTGCTGCTGTGGGCGTGCGTCGCCCTGCCGGTGCGCTGGGCGTCGGAGACCGACCTCTCCTACGGCCTGTACGTCTTCCACTGGCCGGTCCAGACCGTGCTCATCGCCGCGGGCGGCACCCAGTTCGGCCGGGTCGGCTTCACCGTCCTCGCCCTCATCACGGTGACCTTCCTGGCCCTGGCCTCCTGGCACCTGCTGGAGGCCCCGGCCCTGCGGTTCAAGCACGCCCGCTGGATCGACCACCCCGGCCTGCTGCTCGGCCTGGGCCGCCCCGGTCAGCGGGACCTGGTCCCCACCTCGTCATGATCCTCCACTCCGCCGTGATCATGGACTCTGCCGTGATCATGGACTTCAGCGGCGACTGACGGCTCGGCCAGCCGCACCAGCGCCACCCCGGCCACGATCACTACGCCGCCCACCAGCTGCGCCGGCCCGGGCAGCTGGCCGAGGAAGAGCCAGGCGAACAGGACGGCGAACAGCACCTCCGCCAGCCCGACGAACGACGCGAGCCGGGCCCCCAGCAACCGCGCCCCGACGATCCCGGCCACGTACGCGAGCGCGGCCGCGACCAGCGAGATCCCGAGCACGGGCACGAGCCAGCCGACCCGGTGCCCGAGCAGGACGACGTCCGCGGTGGCGACCTGCATCGGCACCGCGTGCACCAGCCCGGCCAGCCCGAGTCCGACGGCCCCCACGACCATGCCCGCCCACGCGAGCACCAGCGGCGGCACCCGCCCGGCCTGGGCCGAGATGACGAAGAAGACCGCGCAGCCGACCGCCGACGCCAGCCCCCAGACGACCCCGAGGGCGTCGAGGCGGACCGGCCCGGTGACGCCCAGCACGAGCGCGAGCCCGACCAGCGCCGCCGCCGCCCCCGTCACGGTGAGCCGGCCGGGACGCTGCCCGTGGCGCACCCAGAGCCAGCCCACGACGAGGACGCCGGCCAGGTACTCGAGCATCAGCGCGACGCCGACGTCCAGCCGCTCCACGGCGTGGAAGTAGCAGAGCTGGCAGGCGGCGACCGCGAGCGCGCCGTACGCCACGATCTGCCCCGCGGACCGGCGCAGCAGCGACCACCGGCCGTGCAGCTGCGCCACGGCGAAGGGCGTCAGCGCGAGGGCCGCGACGGCGATCCGCACGGTGACGGCCCCGCCCGGCGACCACCCGGAGGCGAGCAGGGACGACGCGAAGGTGCCGGACGTCGCGAAGGTCGCGGCCGACGTCAGCGCCAGGGCGAGGCCGCGGGCCCCCGCCGTGGGCGGCCGAGCTGCGGCGGGACTCGAGATGGCCATGGGCTGTCCTTCCGTGGCCGCGAGGCGCAGGGGCCGTAAGGGCCGTACTGGAGTTACGATCCTGACATGCTCGACGCTAGACCCGGTCAGGTAAGGGGTCAACATGACATTTGCCCATGACACGGAATGTAGCCTCAACGCGATGGTCGCCCTGGTCAACACCGCCGATCCGGACGCCCCGAACGGCCCGGACGGCCTCGCGGACCTCGCCTCGCTCGACGCCCACCTCACCGAGCACCGATGGACCGGCGCCCGCACCCACGACGCGGCGGAGCTGGCCGCCGTCCGCGCCCTGCGCGCCCGGCTGCGGCCGCTGTGGACCCTGCCCGAGGAGCGCGTGGTCGAGCTGGTCAACACCTTTCTGCGGGACGGCGGCGCGCTGCCGCAGCTCGTGAAGCACGACGAGTGGGACCATCACGTCCACGCCGCGCCGGCCACCGCGGCGCTCGCGGACCGGATGGTGGTGGACTTCGCGATGGCCATGGTGGACGTCGTCCGCACCAAGGAGCTGGACCGGCTGCGCCTGTGCGCCGCCCCCGACTGCGACCGGGTCATGATCGACCTGTCGAAGAACCGGTCGCGCCGCTTCTGCGACAGCACCTGCGCGAACCGGGTCAACGTGGCGGCGTTCCGGGCCCGCCGGGGCGCACGGCGAAGTCCATGATCACGGCCAAGTCCATGATCACACTGA
>Ga0302321_100005333_pt1 | contig 11259 bp, 8 predicted proteins | sample Fen_T0_1_FD_202505 | JGI IMG/M metagenome (GOLD analysis project Ga0302321, IMG submission 202505) | Peat permafrost microbial communities from Stordalen Mire near Abisko, Sweden - Fen_T0_1 | ecosystem: Environmental > Terrestrial > Soil > Wetlands > Permafrost | place: Sweden: Abisko...
GCTCCCATGACACTCGCCCAGCGCTCAATCTCAGCGATTCTATCCCTGGCGTCCATCTCGCGCGAGGCGATGCCCGGGACCACGCGTCGCGCCAACGGAAGTCCGCGTTCTCGGCGACAGCGCTCTTCTCCTCGCGCGTGGCCAGGTTCAGGCTGCGCGGGGCGCGGCGAGAGGATGGGCCACGCTGAGGCGAACTTTTGTGACAGCCAGAACGTATCCATCGATTGATGTATTGCCCCGCGGCAGTGCCCATGCTAAGAGGTGAGCTGTGATCAAGCGCTTTAGTCAATGGCTCGGAACAGGATTCGGGATCGTCTGCATGATCGGGGCGGCTATGCTGCTGCTGCATCTGCTCACGGCCTCACGCTACGGATACTTCGGCGATGAGCTGTATTTCATGGACTGCGGCAAGCACCTGGACTGGGGCTACGTGGACCAGCCGCCCCTGATCGGCGTCGTCGCCTGGCTCGTGCAGCACACGCTCGGGACGTCGCTGCTCGCCATGCGCACGCCCTCGGCGCTCGCCGGGACAGCGCTGGTGCTGCTCACCGGTCTCCTCGCGCGCGAGCTCGGCGGCGGCCGCTTCGCCATGGCCCTCGCTGCGCTGACAAGCGCCTTCGCGTGCTTCTACGTCGTGATGGCCTACCTGTTCACGATGAACGCCTACGAGCCGCTGATCTGGACAGGCTGCGCATACATCGTCGTGCGCATCATCAAGACAGGCGACCAACGTCTCTGGCTCGGCTTCGGCGCGCTGGCTGGGCTCGGGCTCCAGAACAAGTACTCGATGGCCATCTTCGGCGGCGCGTTGGTGGTCGGAGTGCTTTTGAGCCCCGCGCGCAAGGCCTTCGCACAACCGTGGATCTGGCTAGGCGGCGCCCTCGCCGCGCTCATTTTTCTGCCGAACGTGATCTGGAACGTTCAACACGGGTGGCCCTTCCTCGAACTGATGAGAAACATCAAGGCCAGCGGCCGCGACGTCGTTCTCGGACCCGTAGACTATGTCCTCCGGCAGGTCTTGAACATGAATCCTGCCACAGCTCCGGTCTGGCTGGCCGGTCTCGGCTGGCTCTTCTTCGCGCGCCGCGGTCGCGTCTTTCGGCCACTCGGCTGGGCAGTCCTCCTCACATTGGGCTTCTTCATCGCGAGCAAAGGCAAGGACTACTACATAGCTCCCGCCTTCGCCACGCTCTTCGCCGCAGGCGCTGTCTGCGTCGAAGAGCTCGCAGCAAGCGGTCGGCGACGGCTGCTGCGGCCCATCCTCGTCGCGCTTCAGGTGCTGGCACTCCCCTTGCTCCCGCTGACCCTGCCCATCCTCACCGCAGAACAACTGATCGCCTATCAAGCGCGGCTCGGCATTGCGCCTCCCGCTAGCGAGAAGGCCCATGCGCGCGCCGCTCTGCCACATCACTTCGCCTGGCAGTTCGGATGGGAGGAGATGGTGGCGGCAGTGGCGACTGCGTATCACGCAATGCCGCCTGAAGAACAGGCGCGGGTGGTGATCATCGGCAACAACTTCGGCGAATCTGGTGCGGTCAACATGCTCGGGCCCAAATATGGCCTGCCACTGAAAGCGCGCGGCACTCATCAGAATTACTGGCTATGGGGACCCGGCGAGCCCGGCAAGAACATTTGGATCGTGCTGGGCGATCAGCCGACGTCTCTCGGACGGTGGTGCGGAGATGTGCAAGTCGTTGCGAACCTCTCGCATCCTTATGCCGCCGTGTGGGAAAACAAGCCCGTTCTCGTGTGTCGCCAGCCACGGCAATCGATCCAGGAGATCTGGCCGAAGATCAAGAATTGGGATTGACGGGAGCGTCCACCTCGGCCTGGTACGCGGGGTCCGTGGGTGCGACGACCCGGGCCTGGATACCGCCTGTCCCTGAGCTGAAATAGCCGCAGCCAAACCATTCCTTGTCAGCGTCCCGAGGGTGACGGAGGGCCTCCGGATCCCCCGGCCGGCCTGCCCGGTCACGTTTGCCGGACGATCGCCCACTACCTTCCAGTGGCGGATGCGCGCTCGGCCAGCTTTCGCCGACACAGGACCGCGCCTCGGTGGCAGGTGGCCGCGATCGAGGACTTACAGAAAGGAAGAGTAGCCAGTGCAGATCAAGGTAGTCGGTCGTGGCGTCTTGGCGGGGCTGTTCCTGTTGGGGCTGGCGTCGCACGCCGGTGCCCAGCTTCAGGAGGCTTCCGTGTCACGCTTCTTTCCAGGGATCACGGGTGCTGGCGCGCGGGCAATGGGCATGGGCGGGGCGTTCATCGCCATCGCAGATGACGCCACCGCAGCGTCTTGGAATCCATCCGGCCTGGCCGTGCTCGAGAGACCAGAGGTGTCGGTCGTCGGCCAACCCACCGCCGAGGCCGCAATCACGCACCCTGCATCCACGTACACGTACCACGCTAACAGCCAACTCGCTGGCGGATACACCGGTGAGGCCACAGCCAATACGCGGTACGCTCCCTATGCCCAGCTATCGCCGAGCCGATCGCTGGACTTCGTGAGCGTTACATTTCCAACTCGCTTCCGGTCGGTGAAGTTGGTGCCGCAGATCAGCTACCAGCGCGTCGTCGACCTTGGATCCACGGGCGCCTATTCGAGCACAGGGCAAGGACAGGAGCACATAGCCGTCACCTGTCCCGGCTCACGGTGTTCGGCGTCTGTGGACCAGGCCTGGCAGGTCGTGTCTGGGAACGCGACGGTTGCCGACAACGGGGGCATTGGCGTATGGGCAGCGACTCTCGCCGCGGGCTTCACCCCCAAGGTCTATCTGGGGCTGACCCTGAACCGTTGGGGCGGGCACTCATCCAGTGGGGCCGCGACCGTCTCGAGGTATTCGTTCTCGGCGAATCAGCGGATCGACACGACGGACAGCGCAGGCGTGGCGCAGGATTTCTCCGGCACGAGCGTCCATTTCGGAGTACTCGTCAAGCCCACGTCGAAGATCAGTCTCGGGCTGGTCATCAGGCCCTCCTTTGACATGACGCTCAACTCTGTCGAGACCTTCGACCATCAGAAGCAGAGCAGCGTGCCGGACATTGCGGGAGGGTCCTCGACCTCGACGGCGACGCGCAACGGCACCCTTCGTTGGCCACGAACGATCGGCGCAGGCGTGGCCGTCATGCCGACAGACGTTCTCACGTTCTCGGCTGACTTCTCGGCCACAAACTGGTCGCAGACGACGTTCACATACGCATACGACTACCAGAGCCAGACCTCCGACGCCCAAGGGCGCGCCCAGAGCCGCGTCGTCGCTCATGCCGACAGTCTGGTCGTTCTCTGGCCGGCCTTCTACAACCCGGACGCGCCGGACAGCCGGAGCGCACGGCAGACAGACTCCTCCCAGGTGCGTGTGGGTGTTGAGTACGTGGTCAAGAATCCGCGGCAGCTGGGCCTTGTCGTGGTGCCGCTGCGCCTCGGGTTCATCCGTGACGGGCAGATGACCATGAACGCTCCGGTCGCAACGAGAGCGACCTACTACGGCTTCACCGCTGGCCTTGGCTTTGTCTGGAAGCGGATCAGCCTCGACGCCGCGTGGGTCCACATGACCGGCAAGTCGAACTATGGCTTCGACTCGAACGGGACGTCGGCGAACCCGCCCACGAACTACGACGAGCACTATCGTTTCGACGACCAGACAGCTTTTACCTCGGACCGGCTGTTTGTCTCGACAGTCGTACGCTTCTAATGGATGTCGCGGCGCCGGCGCGTTCGTCCGTCACCCTGAGGCACTCAGGCCAGACGCGCACCCGGATCGGCCGCGGCGTTGATGTGGTGAGCTCGGTTCCAGACAGTGAGGTGCGAACATGCGTGGATACAAGCGAAGATGCACACGTGACCTGGCGTTCCTAGCGCTGCTCGCCTGCGCAGGCAGCACGGGCTGGCCGCAACAGGGCCCCCCGGCCACGGCGCCCTGGTATCGCTACTACGAGCGCGGCGTGACTCTCGTCGAGCAAGGCCGCGGCACGGAGGCCCGCGCCGCCCTGAATGAGGCCTTGCGGCTCAAGCCCGACGAAGGGCTGCGAGTGCGAGCAGACGGCCCGCACTCCGTCGACTACCTGCCACATCTCTACCTGACGCTCGCTTGTCACCTGAGCGGCGATCTCTCGGCCGCCCGCCTACACCTCGCAAAGGCCGAGCGCTCCGGCGTTGCCGCGCAGAGCGAAACGGGTTTCCGGCTTCTCACGGCCGTGCGAGCGCTACTAGCGCCACCGGTGGCTGCCACGGCCCAGACGACAGAGCCGCCGCCCCTGCCGCCAGCGCCGGAGGCGCCTCCACGCTTCAAAGTCTACGACCGCAAGCCGGTTGTGCTCTCCGACAGTGAGTTCGAGCATCTCCGACGAGGCGTGCTCTCCCGCTGCCAGCTTTCAGCGGCAGACGTCCGGGCGCGCGCGCCGTGGTACTACCACTACGAGCTGGGGCTGGCGCTTGCGCGGCGCGGCGACAATCAGCGCGCACTGGACGCGCTCATCGAGGCGGCCCAAGACAAGCCTGAGCCACAACACCTCGCGCGCACCTATGGCGTGTGGTTCCTCGACTACCTCCCCTATCTGGCCATCGCCAATGCCCACGCTCGCCTGGGGAACCGTGAGTGTGCGCTTGACGCGTTGGCGGTTTCGGAGCGCCTGGGCGAGACGAGTGAGGAGACCGCCGAAGTCAAGGCGCTGCTCTCTGAGCTGAAGCACGCGAAGTAGGCACCTCAACCGGCGCCCTTCTCGAGTCGCGAGGCTACGACTGGCTGGAGAAGAAGGCCAGGAAGCGGGGCGAGAACACTCTCGGACTGGGGAGCGCCTGCGGATCGAGTTTCCGGCAGTCGCGGGCGTCGGCCAGGGCGGCCTGCTTGAGAGCGTCGTCCTTCTCCTCGCTCAGCTGGTAGAGGGCGAACCGCGCGGCGCTCCTCAAGAGCAGCACGTGCGCCTTCATCCGGGCGTCCTCGCTGCGCGCCCGGCTGAGCATCTCGACCGCCTCGCGGTACTGCGCGCGGAGATAGGCGCCGGTGCCCGCAATGAGCTCGGCCGGCACGACCGGCCTGATCGCCGGCCCGCCAGTTTCGGCGGGCGCTGGTGCCACGCGAATTCTCTCGGCCGCGCTTGCCATGGGCGCGGCCGGAGCAGGCGTCGGTGCTGGTCGTAGCGCGGCCAACCGCGCCTCGCACGTCGCGCGGTCGCGACGCAGGTCCTTGTACTCCGGACGCCCCTTGACCGCACCCTGACTCTCAGAGTCGCTCCAGGCCCGGAGCGCCTGTGCACAGTCCCCTGCGCCGAAATGGGCCGCGCCTAAGTAGTAGTGTGGGAGGTACGTCTCGAAGCGCATGCCGTAGAGCTTGATCTGCTCGCCTTCTGTGGGCTGCTCGCCGATTGCAGCGCGCATCTCGCGCGCGGCGTCGGCCCAAGCGCGGCGCTGGACCGCGTCGAGTCCTTTCTTGTAGGCGTTCTGATAGTCGGCGCGTGCGAGCGTGGCACTCGCGAGGAGAGCCCACGGCAGCGCCCCTGCTAGGATCGACCTCATCGAGAGGCCTCTGTCAGAATCCCGCATCTCTCAGGTACTGATGCGCATCGATGCGCCCCAGGTCCACGACTTGCCGCGCCGTTGCCGCGGCGCGGACGGTCGTACTCATCTTTGACGAGCCAAACTGCGGATGTCTCAGTGTGACCGTGTACTCGCCCGGCGGCAGGTGAACTACGAACGGCGTGTAGCGCGTGGAGCCAAGGGCCTGGGGTTTCCCATCCTCGCCCACGATGGACACGATCTCGGCCCACGGCAAGGCATCGACGACAAGCACGCCCGCGCCCTGACTGGCCAGAGCAGGGGGCACACGCGCAGCGACCTCCTTCGAGTCTCGCGGCAAGCGATTGCCAAGAGACACGGCCAGAGTGACAGCGACGACAGCCACCCCGCCAATGCCTGCGATCAGCCAGAAGCGCGTGGGGCGCACGGCGGCGCTCCGCTTCTGCTCCGTGGCCCGTCCTTCTTGCGGTGCGCCCTCTTGGGCCAGGTCACGAACGCCCCCAGCTGCAGGACGCGCGGCCAGTGCTGGATCGAGGCCGTACCGAAGCTCGGTCGCAGCAGTTGGCTCGGCCGGCACCTCGAGGGACGCTGCGGTCGGCACCACCGTTCGCACGGCCGTCGGCGCATGAGTCGGCAGAGGAGTCGGGGCGACCTCGTCGTGTGGCACCGGTTCCAGTTGCGGTGCGACGGCACCCACCAGAATCGGACTGACCGCAGAGCGACGCGGGGTGGCGTCCTGCGGCACATTGAAGGCGGCGCGCACGTCACGCAGGGCCTTAAGCATGTCACGCACGCTCTGGTAGCGATCCTCTGCGCTCTTGGCGAGCGTCTTCGCAAGCACCGGCACCACCGGTCCCGGGATGCGGGCCGCCAGCTGGCCGGTCAGGGGCGGCGGCTCCTGGATGTGCTTGAAGATCGTGGCGATGGGTGTGTCGCCCTTGAAGGGCAGCTGACCAGTGAAGATCTCGAAGACCATGATGCCCAACGAGTAGACGTCTGTCCGGAAGTCGGTCTTCTCACCACGACCCTGCTCTGGGCTCATGTACTCGGGTGTGCCCATGATCGTGCCTAGCGCCGTGGCGCCCAACGTGGGCTCGCCGCCCAGCTGCTTCGCGATACCGAAGTCCATGAGACGCACGCAACCTTGAGCGTCGATCATGATGTTGGCGGTCTTGAGGTCGCGATGGATGATGCCGGCCTCGTGGATCGCGTCGAGTCCTTCGGCGATCTGGATCGAGATGTCCACGGCCTCGAGTGCTGCTGGCGGCCCTTGGCGCCTGAGGACCTGGCGCAGGTCCACACCGTCGATCAGCTCCATCGAGATGTAGCGAACGCCGCCGTCTTCGCCGTACTCGTGGATGGCGCACACGTTGCGGTGGCGAACCTTGCGCGCCAGGCGGATCTCCTGCCGGAAACGCCGTGCCGCATCCGGCTCTTCGGCTATGTCGGAGCGTAAGAGCTTCAGGGCCACGTCTTCCTCGAGCACGCTGTCGTGCGCCTTGAAGACCATGCCCATGCCACCCTTGCCGAGCGGCTTGAGGAGCTGGTAGCGCTCGCTCAGCACGGATCCGACCGGGAGGTCGGTCGCGCTCACAAGCCAGTAGCCGCAACTCACGCACCTGGGCCGCGTGAGCTCGTTCAGCGCCTGGCAGTTCGAGCACTTCATAGGCTCACATAGGGCGGGAACGGCCGGCCCGAGGCGCCACGAACGCACATAAGGCGCGCGCAGGCCACCGACAAGCCGGTGCAGTATAGGACAGATTGGCTGACGGCTGACAAGAACTCTCCTGACTACCTCTGCGCTTCGGCGAGTCTGGTCAGTCGCAGCGGCCAGCTCCGAGCAAGCGACTGCGGTTCGAAGAGATCCGTCACGAACAGCGACGAGATCGCCACATACTGTATAGAACGATGGCCTGCCTGAGCACATTCGGCGGCAGCGTGTCGTGGCCTCTCAGAGCCCGGCCACGTCTGGAATGGTTTTGGGGACGATCGGCGTCTCGGGTCGAGACCGCCTGGTGTAGAATCCCAGCGCCGGCAGCCTCCTATGCGCCAATCGTTCTGGAGCACATCCGACTTCTCAGAGGACATCTCGTGGCCGAGGCCGTAGCTCGGCCGCAGACCGGCGTCGACGACTTTGGCCCCGAGGCCCAGGCCGCGCTCGCGCTCAGGGTCTTGGAGGGCGATGCCGCGGCCGAGGACGAGTTGGCTCGCCGGTTCCAGAGGCGCGTGCTAATGATGACGCGCTCGCGCGTCCGCAATCCCGAGACGGCCCGCGACCTAACGCAAGAGGTATTGATGGCCGTCGTGCTCGCGCTCAGGAAGGGAAAGGTGCGGGAAGGAGAAAGGCTCGCCGCCTTCGTGTACGGGACTGCCCGCAACATCGTCAACGGCTTCTTTCGTTCGAAGCCACCGGAGTGCGTGCCTCTCTTTCCAGAAGCTGCGACCAGCGACGCCGACGACGTGGTGCAGAGCCTTCACGAGCGCTCCCTGATGCGCCGTGTCATGCAGCACCTGGATGAAGCGGACCGTCGCATCCTCAATCTCACGCTCGTCGAGGGGCTCAAGTCCGGGGAGATCGCCGCAAGGCTCAACCTGTCCTCGGAGGTCGTGCGCGCGCGCAAGTCGCGGGCTGTGAAGCGGGCCGTGGAGTGTGTGAGGGAGTCGTCAGCGCCACGTTTTCGGGCGCCAGCCTAGAGGGAGTAGGCGATGGACTGCCGAGAAGTGGAAGAGGGCGGACTAGCCGAGGCATACGTGGCAGGTCGGCTCGACGCAGTCGCGCGCGAGGCATTCGAGGAGCACTACTTCGAGTGCGACGCGTGCTTCGCACGGATCGAGGCTCTGAGCCTGCTGAGGCGCGGTCTATCCCAACAGTCGGTCGGTCGCGTCCGCATCGCACCGGCATGGCGGTGGCCGCTCGGCGTGGCAGCCACCGTGGTCCTGGCAGCCGCAGTCTGGTGGGTGCGTCAGACGCCGCGGCTGCCTCCTGACCAAGAACCGCCCGGCAGTGTCTCGCCGACGCAGGGAGCGTCGCAACTCGCCGATCTCGGCCGCTTTGATCCGCCATCCTACCGACCCGCGACCTGGCGCGGCAGCTCCACGCAGGCACAGAGGAGTTTCGCGGCCGGGATGCAGCGGTATCTGGCGCACGATTACAGCGGGGCGATTCCGAGTCTCGGACAGGCGGCTGTCCTTTCGCCGGCTGCTGCGGAGACGCACTTCTTCCTCGGGGTGTCTTTGCTCCTGGCGCACGACGTCGACGCTGGCATCGCAAGCCTGGAGCGCACGAGCGCGCTCGGCGACACACCGTACCTGGAGTCAGCGCTGTTCTATCTCGCCAAGGGCTACCTAATCAGGGGTGATCGTCAACAGGCCGAGCGGCATCTCAAGCGCATGCTGGCCCTGCGAGGCGACCTCGAGCCCGCGGGCCGCGATCTGCTGAATCGGCTCAACAAGAGCGCGGAGTCGCGGCCGTAGTGCGCGCGCTCGCGCTATCGGCGATCGCCTGGCTCCTGCTCTGCGCTGGCCATTCGGTCGCCCGCGCGCAGGATGCCGCCCCAGCCGGCGAGGAGCCGACGGCGGCCTCAGTGCGGGCACTCTTCGACGGCGGGCGCTACCGCGACGCAGAGGCCGCAGCGCGGCAGCTGTTGGACCGACTCGGCGCTGCAGCAGAGTCACTCGAAACGGCCGAGGCCTGCCATCTCCTCGCCGACGCGCTGAGACGTGCTGGAAAGGCCTCGCAGCCAGAGACGGTGGCCACGGCCTCGCGGGCCGTGAAGCTGCGCGAACGCTTGCTCGGCCCTGACCATCCTGACGTGGCCGAGAGTCTGTGCGTCCTTGGGCTAATTCTGGCCGACCGGTCGCAGAATGCAGAGGCGCGCTCAGCGTACGAGCGGGCGCTGGCGATCCGCGAGAAGACGGCTGGCGCGGACCACCCCAGTGTGGCCAAGATCCTCAGCAACCTAGCAGAGCTGCGAAGCGCCGAGGGCGACTACGCCGCTGCGCGCCAGCAACACGAGCGGGCTGTGGCCATCATCGAGAAAGCGCTCGGGCCAGACCACATCGAGATCGCCAACAGCCTCGCCAATCTCGCCACTGCTACTCGGCACACCGGTGACCTGGCCCGCTCGCGCAAGCTATACGAGCGGGCCCTGGCAATTGAGGAGCGCCACCTCGGGCCGGAGCATCCCGAAGTGGCGGCCACACTCAGCAACCTGGCCACGGTGCTCTGGGACACGGGCGAGTTCGCTGCGGCCCGCCAGGCCTTGGAGCGCAGTCTCGCGATCAGAGAAAGGGCCCTCGGTCCCGAGCATCCACGTCTCGCCGTCACTTTGACCAACCTCGGCGTGCTGCTCGCTACGATGGGCGACGACGTGGCCGCGCGGCCCTTGCTCGAGCGCGCGCTGACCCTGCGCGAAAAGGCGCTCGGGCCCGACCATCCGGATCTCGCGTACACCCTGAATGCGCTCGGCGCGCTGCTGGCGAGGAACGAGGCCGATGCACCCGCCGGGCGGCGCTTGCTCGAACGCGCGCTGCACGTTTGCGAAAGCGCGCTAGGGCCAGACCACCCCGTGGTGGCGGTCTCGCTGGCCGAACTAGCCGGCACTCTCAGCGAGACACAGCCGCAAGAGGCTGCGCGGCTGTATCGGCGTGCCCTGACGATTATAGAGAAGTCCGTCGGGCCAGAGCACCCCGATGTCGCCGAGATACTGCTTGCGATTGCGCAGGTGTCGGACAGCCCTGCTTTCGACCCGCGGGCTGGCGCGTTGATCGAGCGCGCTCTGTCCATCAATGAGCGCACGTTTGGCCCGGACAATCTTCGCGTGGCACAGGCACGCGCCGCGCGGGCTTCGCATCTGGCAAAGGCAGGCGACGCCGACGGCGCCGTGGCTGCCGCCCTCGGCGCGGAAGAAGCGGGCCGGCAGCACGTGCGCACGACCGTGCGAGTCCTAGGAGAGCGGCAGGCGCTTCTGTACACGGCACTTCGCAGATCTAGCCTCGACCTAGCCGTAGCCTTGTCGGCCGAACATGGCCAGTTGACGGCCACGAGCCGAAGGGACGTGCTCGACTCGATCGTGCGGTCGCGGGCCCTGGTACTGGACGAGATGGCTGCGCGGCGTCACGACGTCGCTGCCTCAGGTGACCCGGAGACTCAACGACTTGGACGCGAGCTGGCGGCCGCGCGAGATCGCCTGGCGCATCTCGTGGTGCGCGGGCCGGTAACGGAAACGCCGGAACAGTACCGGGAGCTTCTGGAACAGACGCGGCGCGAGAAGGAGCACGCGGAGGAGGCCTTGGCTGCGCAGAGCATCGCGTTCCGTGATCAGCAGAATCTGGCCGCGGTCGGGCTTCCGGACGTGGAGCAGGCGATGCCAAGGCAGACCGCCCTAGTGGCGTTCGTGCGATACGCGGGCGGCCAGCAAACGATCAAGGCTAGTGCCGAGGCCGGCTATGCGGCCTTTGTGTTGCGACCAGGGCAGGGCCCTGATCTTGTCCCGCTCGGAGGGGCGACCGAGATCGACGCCGCAATCGCAGCCTGGCGACAGGCGCTCGAATACGAGGTGAGCGCGCCAGGTGTAGCGCCCAAGCGCAGCTTGAAGCGTTACGTGGACGCAGCCACGACACTCCGACGAGAGGTTTGGGACCCAGTTGCGTCGCTGGTCACGGGTAGCGACATGGTCTTCATCGTGCCTGATGGCCCGTTGCATCTCGTGAACTTCGCTGCGCTGCCGACGGAAGCCGGTCGGTTCCTG
>Ga0302321_100005335_pt1 | contig 11257 bp, 8 predicted proteins | sample Fen_T0_1_FD_202505 | JGI IMG/M metagenome (GOLD analysis project Ga0302321, IMG submission 202505) | Peat permafrost microbial communities from Stordalen Mire near Abisko, Sweden - Fen_T0_1 | ecosystem: Environmental > Terrestrial > Soil > Wetlands > Permafrost | place: Sweden: Abisko...
CCGGCGCCGACAGAGCTCGATAGCCTGCTGGTCATCGCGACCGCGCGTATCGCGCGCGGCCAATTGCTGGATCCCGTTGGGGACAGCGCGCTCGAGTATCTCGGCCGCGCGACCGCGCTCAATAGTAGTGACGCGCGCGTCGTTCGCAGCCGCGCCGCGCTTGCCGCCGCGTTGCTGCAGGCGGCACGCATGGCGGTCGGTGGGGACGGTTTGGACGATGCCGGACGTCTCATCGCTGCTGCAAAGGATCTTGGTGCCGCGCCTGAGGCGTCGGCGCCGATCGAGATCGAACTCGCGAGTGTGGCGCAGGCAGCGGCGGCGCGTCGTCAGGCGGACTGGCTCGCGCTCGCCGCAAGTCGGTTGCGAGCCGGCGCCTTGACGGAGCCGGTGGGCGACAGCGCGCTCGACTATCTGCGCAAGGTGCAGAACGAGGCGCCGAATGTGGCAGGCTTGAGCGAAGCGTGGGATGTATGGGTCGCGGCACAGAGCGCGCGAGCGCGACAGGCTATTGCGACCGGCAGCTGGGCGGCCGGCGAGACCGCGCTTGCGGCGATGGCAGCCGCACCCGGCGGCGCCGCTACCGCAGGTCCGCTACGTGAACAACTCGAGACCGAGCGATTGCAGACCCAGTATCTAGCCGCCGCCTCGCCGGCCAGCGAACTGAACCTGCTCGAGGCGCCAGCAGCGGTGTACCCGCCGGATGCGCTTCGCCAGAATATCCACGGGTGGGTCGAACTCGAGTTCGTAGTCGATCGCACCGGTCGGCCGAAGAACCCCGCGGTCGTGGCGGCCGAGCCTATCGGCAGATTCGACCAAGCCGCGCTTGCGGCCGTAGCGAAGTATCGATACGCGCCCTTCGTGCGCGGCCTACACGTGTACGAGCGCCGTGTTCGACTGCGCCTTCGATTTGCTCTGAACTGACGTTTTCCGCTCGTAACTCAATGAAACACAAGGGTGATCCGATCGGCCTTGGCGGCGTGCCCTTGGCCCGGTTATCCTGCGAAGCACGAGAGCATCAGGGCACTCCCACGAATCGGTTCGAGGGCGCGCTGTCGGGCTCGGAGCCTGATAGGAGCCATGGGTAGTCCGTCTGTCGGCGGCGGTTTCCAGGGCGCTGAGTAAGGCAGCGTCGCCCTCTCTCGATTGCACCTCATCGGCCGCTGGACCACGTCCTGGTTTACCGTTGTCGTGGCCGGTGCAGTCCGGCGCTATTGGGAGCATCAGGCGGGTTCATGCAAGTACCGTTACTCGACCTCAAGGGTCAGTACGCGCCGCTGCGCGCGGAGATCGAACAAGCGATCGCCCAGGTCTGTAACGAGCAGCGCTTTGTGCTCGGACCGAAGGTTGGCGAGCTCGAAACACAGATCGCGGCGTACTCGCAGGCTGAGCACGGCCTCGGTGTGTCGTCCGGTACCGATGCGCTGCTCGTCGCGCTCATGGCGCTCGGCATAGGCCCTGGCGACGAGGTCATCACTTCGCCATTTACGTTTTTCGCGACTGCGGGAGTCGTCGCGCGCCTTGGCGCGCGGCCGTTGTTTTGCGATATCGACCCGCGTACCTACAACCTCGACCCCGCTGCCGTTCGTGCCATGCTCGAGAAGAAATGTGAGCAACGCGGCGACCGGCTCGTAAATAAAGCAACCGGGGGCGTCGTCAGGGTTCTGCTGCCAGTGCATCTCTACGGGCAGATGGCGCCGATGGACGAGCTCGTCGCGATCGCAAAGCGCTATCGGCTAGCGGTCGTCGAAGATGCGGCGCAGGCGATTGGCGCGGCGCTGCCGGATGGCAGGCGCGCAGGTAGTGTGGGCGACGTCGGCTGTCTGTCGTTTTTCCCGACGAAGAATCTCGGCGCTTTCGGTGACGCCGGTATGTGTGTTACGAACGACCGCGGACTCCAGGAGCGTATGCGGATCTTGCGGGTCCACGGCGGTGAGCCGAAGTATTACCACTCGTTCATCGGCGGCAATTTCCGTCTCGACGAGATCCAGGCCGCGGTGCTGCTCATCAAGCTCAAGCATCTCGAAGACTGGACTATTGCGCGTCAGCGCAACGCAGACCACTACGATGCGCTGATCCGCGATGCAGGAATCGCAGGCATCGTGGGCGTCCCGTTTCGCGCTCCTGGCTATCGGCACATCTTCAATCAATACATGATTCGCGTGCGGCGGCGCGACGAGCTTCGCGTACATCTCGCGGCAAACGGGGTGGGTACCGAGATCTACTACCCGGTGCCGCTGCATGCGCAGCAGTGCTTCGCATACCTCGAGCACTCGCCCGAGGATTTTCCGCATTCGCTGGCGGCCGCGGCAGAGGTTTTGGCACTGCCGATCTACCCGGAGCTCGCCGCGGAACAACGCGAATACGTGGTTAAGCAGATCGCGGCGTTCTATCGCGCATGAGGTGCGCGCTGGGCTCCCTCGGAGCACCAGTTTCTGGAGCTCAGTTCTGTGAATCGGGCCTTTTCAGTTCCGGAGCCTTATATGGGAGCATCCGACTGTGCCGGATACCACTCGTAAGCTGCTGATCGTCGAGGACGATCCAGGAATCCAGAGCCAGCTCCGCTGGTGCTTCGAGGATTACGACGTCATCGCTGCTACCGACCGCCAGAGCGCGATCAACGAGCTGCGCCGTCACGAGCCGTCGGTGGTGCTACAGGATCTCGGCTTGCCCCCGGACGACGGCGGTGTCAGCGAGGGTTTTGCCACGTTGCGCGAGATACTGCAGCTCGCGCCATTCACGAAAGTCATCGTCGTCACAGGTCACGGCGATCAGAGCAACGCGCTGCGAGCTGTGGGCCTCGGCGCCTATGATTTCTACCAGAAGCCCGTCGACGTCGACACGCTGCAGCTGATCGTACAGCGCGCCTACCAGATCCATACCCTCGAGGCCGAGAATCGTCGTTTGGGCGACGCGCTGGGTGCGTCACCGCTCGATGGCGTCATCGTCGCGTGCGACGCGATGATGAAAGTGTGCCGCACGGTCGAGAAAGTAGCGCCGACCAACGCCACCACGCTGCTGCAGGGCGAGAGTGGCACCGGCAAGGAAGTGCTTGCACGTGCGATCCATCAGCTGAGCTCGCGTGCGGAAAAGCCGTTTGTTGCAATCAACTGCGCTGCGATTCCAGAAAACCTGCTCGAGTCGGAGCTGTTCGGCTTCGAGAAAGGCGCCTTCACAGGCGCCGTGAAGCAGACGCCGGGCAAGATCGAAGTGGCGAGCGGCGGCACGCTGTTCCTCGACGAGATCGGCGACATGCCGCTCCCGTTACAAGCCAAGCTGCTGCGTTTCCTGCAGGAGCGGACCGTGGAGCGTGTCGGTGGGAGAACCGAGATTCCGGTCGACGTTCGCGTGGTCTGTGCCACGAATAAGAACCTGAAGCAGGCAATGAGCACGAACATGTTCCGCGACGATCTTTACTATCGGATCGCCGAGATCACGATTGAGATCCCGCCACTCCGCGAGCGCGAGGGCGGGCGGTTGCTACTGGCACAGTTCCTGCTGAACAAGTTCGCGAAGCAGCAGGGCAGATCTATCAAGGGGTTTACAGACGATGCCCACGATGCGCTCGAAGCGTATGCGTGGCCAGGCAACGTCCGCGAGATGGAAAACAAGATCAAGTCGGCGGTCATCATGGCCGACGGCAAGCTCGTAACGGCTGTCGACCTTGGGCTTAGCGTGACATCGAATCCGCCAAGCCTGAACCTTCGCGTTGTGCGGCAGAATGCCGAGACCCAGGCGATTCGTCAGGCCCTGCAGCGCACCTCGGGAAACATTTCGCGAACTGCCGAGGTACTTGGCATAACGCGGCCCACGCTGTACGACTTGATGGCGAAGTACAACATTCGCGCCGAGGCAGATGTCGTGCCCGCCGCAGGCGCGGAGCCCGGCTGACGTGGCCTTTGACCTGTCGAGGGCGTTTACAATTCGAAAGGTGAGCACCGAGCTGGAAAACGTATCTTCTTGATTGTGAATATAAAAATATCTGTGGCACGGAACCTGCTTTGTATTGCCCAGACATACTGGAGGCTCATATGCAACGCAACTACATCATTCGGTTCGCCCAACTGGTCGCTGCGGCGGTAATCGCCACCGCGGCCCAAGCGGGTCCGATCAACTTCACCATCGAGGGTGCCGACGTATCCGTTTCCGGCATCTCCGCCGGGACCACGGTTTCGGTGGCGGCGAGCCCTGGCCTAGCCGGCAAGGCGTTTACTCTGAACAACGTGGGCGACTCCAGCACGTTCAACTTTCTTGACGTCTCGGTTTCCGGATTCGGTGCCGTCGCCGGTTTGATTGACGCGAGCCTGAACTTCACCGCCCCAGTGACGACCAGTGCCAACGGCGTTCTTGGCGGTTTCGCGGTCATCCTCGGCTGGGCCTCTGGTGGCGTGCTGACAGTGCTGAACCAGCCGGGTCCCATTGCGTTCGGCGATGGCGGTGTGTTTGGCGTCGACTTCTTCGGTTTTTCTGACGCGTGCTTGAACTGCACGTCCCTGAGCGGCACCGTGACCGCGAAGGTGTCGCTGCTGAAGGCCCCGACCACGTCGGTACCGGAGCCTGCGACGTTGTCGCTGCTCGGCGCCGGGTTGGTGGCGATCGGTCTGACGCGTCGTCGCCGCAATCAGAAGCTGGCCGCGTAATAGATCGCGCTAGTTGTTCGCTGAAGAAGGGCCGGTTCTCCGGCCCTTTTTCTTTTCCGGATCAGCCCTTGAACTGCTCGGGATTCAGCTGGTGGCGACCGAGCAGCTTGTAGAAATCCGTCCGGTTGCGTTTCGCGAGCCGCGCAGCCTGACTTACGTTGCCGCCGGTGATCTGCAAGAGCTGCGACAGGTAATTGCGTGTGAACTCGTCCCGCGCCTCGGAGAACGACGGTAACGCGTTGGCCTGCTCGCCGAGCGCGTTACGTACCTGTTCTGTTGAGATCACGCGCGTCGGCGACAGCGCGACATTCTGCCGCACCACGTTGTACAGCTGACGGATGTTGCCTGGCCAATGGCTCGCAACCAGGAGCTCGACGGCCTCCGGCGCATACACCTTGCGTTCCTGGCTCGACTCCGCAGCAATCTGCACGAGGAAGTGGTCGACCAGCAGCGGGATGTCTTCGCGCCGCTCGCGCAGCGCCGGCAAGTGGATGTTGACGACATTCAGCCGGTAATACAGATCCTCGCGGAATGCGCCCTTGACCATCAGCTCTTTCAAGTCTTGGTGCGTAGCGGAGATCACGCGTGTATTGACCTTTACGGCGTCCGTCGCGCCGACCGGTCGAACCTGCTCCTCCTGCAGCACGCGCAGCAGCTTCACCTGCAGGCGCATGGGCATGTCGCCGATTTCGTCGAGCAGCAGCGTGCCCTCATGGGCAGCCTGGAACAGGCCTTTGTGGGTACGGTGTGCGCCCGTGAACGCGCCCTTCTCGTGACCGAAGAGTTCGGACTCGAGCAGGTTCTCGGCCATCGCGCTGCAATTGATCGCGACGAACGCGTGGTCCTTCCGCACACTTGCGCGGTGAATCGCGCGGGCCAGGAGTTCCTTGCCAGTGCCTGATTCGCCCGTGATCAACACGCGCGTATCGGTGCTCGCGACCATGCGGGCCTGCTCGAGGCACGCTTCCATGGCCGGACTGCGCGTGATGATCTCGGCGCTCCACGCATTCTCATTTCTGGCGACCCCCGACACTTTCATCGCGCGCTCGACGTAATCGAGCAGCTGTTGCTTGTCTACGGGCTTCGTAAGGAAGCCGAACGCGCCGCTCTGTGTCGCTTCGACGGCATCGGGGATCGTGCCATGGGCCGTCAGCAGCAATACTCGTAGGCCCGGACGTTGGCGCTGAATCTCCTTCAGGAGCGCGATGCCGTCCATGTTCTCCATCCGCAGGTCAGTGACGACCAGGTCCGGGCGGAACCGTGACAGCGCCGCGAGCGCCTCGGCGGCACTCTCGACGGCTTCGACCTCGTAATGCTCCGCGCGCAGTCGGATGCTCAGCAGCCGTAACAGCCCGGGGTCGTCGTCGACCAGCAAGATTCGTCCGCGTGTCTGTTCCTGAGCCATCGGATTACTTTGGATTGGCACCACTTTCGCGTTCCCTGATCGATTTTTCGATGTTCGTTATCGCGTCCAGCTTGGCGCGGGCTTCGTCGAGTTGCTGGCGCAACTGCCGGTTCTCGTCCAACGCCGTCTGCAGGCGTTGGGCGCTCTGGTCATTGCGCTGAGTCGTAGCAACCTGCGCAGCTCGCTGGAGCCTCGCTGCTTCGGCATCGAGAATCAGTCTTTGTTCCACATCTTTGAGCTCGACGAGTGCGAGCACGCGCTCTTCGGGTAGCAAAGCGTTGTCCTTCGCGAGCGCTTCGTTCAGGAGGCGCTGGGCTTCCAGCGGATTGCTCGACGGGTGGCCGGGTGTTGCGAGCGCGAGCGCGAGGTTCAAGCGATTCGTTGTCGTCGGTGCCGCGTCCGCCGCGGCTGCCACGTTGCGGAATACATCGGCCTTCAGCACGGCGTCGCCTTCGAGCAAGTCACGCAGCGTGGCGAAGTATAGGGCCAGCCCTTCCCCGCCGAGCGAGCGCGTACCGGACGTCGGCGGTGACTGACTCACGGGTTTGGCGGGCGGAACTGTGCTCGGGCGGCCGCCGAGCACACTGCAGCCCGTGATCAAGATCATCAGCAAGAGCGCGGTGGTCTTAGCCATTGGCCACCGCCATAAGGTGCTTGTCGGCCGCACGGCGCAGCGGCAGGCGCACCTGAAAGTGCGCGCCTTGCATCTCGCCGGGCAGCAGCTGGACCGAGCCACCATGTGCTTGAGCGCATTCGAGGACCACCGACAGGCCGATGCCGGTGCCGCCTACAGGGCCATCCTGCGGCCGCCGCCCTTGGTAGAACGCCTCGAAGATCCGGTCGCCGTCATCCGGATGCACGCCTGGGCCGCTGTCGCCGACGTCGATGACAAGATCGTTGTCCTGCATGGCTGCGCCGACGCCGATCGTGCCGCCCAAGGGCGTGAATTTGATCGCGTTCGACAGCAGGTTCTCCAAGACGAGCCGGAGCTTGCCCTCGTCGGCGCGAACCTTGATCGGGCTCACCTTCATTTGCAGCTTGATCTTCTTGTTCGATAGTACGAGGCGATGCTGGCCGAGCACGCTGAAGACCATCGGCTTCAGCTCGAACTCCGTAAGCTCGAGAGACGCCGTGTGGGTTTGCCAGGCGCTGAAAGTCAGCAGGTTTTCGATGAGTCTTTGCAGCTTTACGCCGTTGTCGCGCAGGATCCCGGTGACTTCCTGCTGTTGGATGTCGAGTGGCCCTACCGACCCGTCGAGCAAGAGCTCCGTTCCCTCGCGAATGTTCGCGAGCGGCGTTTTCAGTTCGTGCGACATATGGCGCAAGAACTTGTTCTTCTCGTCCGCTGATTCCTTGAGCCGGTGGCGCAGCCACTCGAGCTGCCTGCCAAGCGTCTCGATGTCGTGCGGGCCCGTGACGGCGAGCGGCCGGCTGTAATCGCCCTCACCGAGCTCGCGGATCGCACGGTCGACCTGGCGCATCGGGCGACCAACGAGCAACAGGAACAATACGATCAGGATGAAGGTGCCGGGGATCAACGCCGCGGATTGCCAGGCGATCGAGCGCTGGGCGCTTCGAGTATTCTCCTGGAGCGTACTCAACCGCGTGTCGATCAAGATCCGCATGCCTTGCGAGACGTCGCGGGACGCCGCAATCATCGTCCGAAAGCGCTCGACAATGACTTCCTCGGCGCCTTCGGTGCGTTCGCCGCGCAAAGTCCGATGCACGTCTTTCGATTGCGCAGCCAGCTGCTCGAGGGCTGCAGCGATTTCGGCATTCTTCGGCAACGCACGCAGCGCGTTGAGGCGCGCCTCGAAATCGGCCTGGTCACCGTCGTACAACGGCAGCAGGTTCGACGCCGAGGCGACGTCCTTCAGGGCGACGTATTGGCGTGCGTTGCGCTCCATGTTCATCAATAAGGCAGATATCCGTTGGTTCTCGGTCGTTGCTGTGGCGCTATCGCTCAACACGGTTTCGCTCTCGGCGGCGAGCTGGCCGAGCTTCACGAGAGCATTGCCAACTGCAATTAGCAGCGGCACGGTCACGAAAGCGAGGCCCACGAGCACCATGCCCAGGAGGGTTCGCGGACGCCGTATCTTCATCGGGCGCCACCGAGCGCGATCATGGGCGCCAGGGATTGCTGGCGAGTTTTTGTTCCCATGCGAGTGCCGTTGAAACAATTTTTCTAAGGTCGTCGTGACGAGGCTGCCAGCCGAGCCGTTCCCGAATTCGCGCTGCGCGTGCGATCAAGGAAGGCGGGTCCCCGGCTCGCCGTGGGCTTTCGCGTTTGGCGATCTCATGCCCGGCCACGGTTTCGACCATTCTGATGACGTCGCGGACGCTGTAACCGCGCCCGTAGCCACAGTTCAATGTGGTGGATTCCTTGCCGCTTCGCAAGTACGCGATCGCCTTCAAGTGGGCATCGGCCAAGTCTTCGACGTGGATGTAGTCTCGCACGCCTGTCCCATCCGTAGTGGGGTAGTCGGTGCCAAAAATCGAGACGTGGTCGCGTTTGCCGACTGCGACCTCACACGCCACCTTTGTCAGCAATGTTGCCTTCGGCGTGGCTTGGCCGATGCGCCCGCCGGGATCGGAGCCAGCCACATTGAAATACCGCAACGCGACGTAACGAAGCGGGTTGACGGCCGCGACATCGCGCAACATCCATTCGGTCATGAGCTTTGACATGCCGTAGGGGTTGATCGGCGCCGTCGGCGTGTCCTCGTCGGCCTCGCCATTTGTGGGGATTCCGTAAACAGCGGCCGTCGACGAGAACACCACGTGTTTAACGCCGGCGCGCAACGAGTGCTCGAGCAGCGTGCGGCTCGCGCACGTGTTATTGCGGTAATACTTCAGAGGATCCGCTACCGACTCGGGCACCACCGTGTTGGCCGCGAAGTGCATCACGGTGTCCACGTCGAATCGGCTGAAGACCTGCTCCAGCACTTTTGCGTCGCCCGTATTTCCGACGACGAGCTCGCCATGCAGCACTGCTTGACGGAAGCCGGTGGACAAGTCGTCCAAAACGACAACTCGCTCGCCGGCTTCGCCGAGGTGGCGGACCACATGCGAGCCGATGTATCCGGCGCCGCCGGTCACGAGAATAGTTTTGTCAGCCATCCTGAAGGCAAAGTGACATAATCGATTTTCGGGAGTTTAGCAGCTCCAATGCGGTGGACCGGGAGCTTGGTCGCAGTTTGTCGCTACGACCAGACACGCTCAACGCCGTGCGGCCGCACATTCCTGTGGAATCCAACGTGAACCAGACATCGGTGGCGTAGCCGCGAGTCGGGGTAGGATCGGATCGAGCCCAGCGAGGCTCGGTCGCGGTGGGATCACATTGAAGACGGTTTCGTGGCGAGGCACGCAGTTCGTCGCCCTGGCTGTATGCCTGCATGGCTGCGGGGGCGGGGGCGGGGGCGGGAATAGTGCAGCACCCAACCCGCCTGCGCCGGTGCCAGTGACGCTGCAGGGGACCGTGACGTTCGATCTGGTGCCGGCGGTCGCTGGTCGAGGGCTCGACTACACACAGACGATCGAGCGCCCCGCCCGTGGCGTGACCGTGGAGGTAGTGAGGGGAGGCACCGTGTTGGTGAGCACCGCTACCGACTTGGTGGGCCACTACTCCGTTACGGTCGCGCCGAACACCGATGTCTCCTTGCGCGTGCGCGCGGAAATGCTCCGTGTTGGCTCGCCGAGCTGGGACTTTCGGGTCGTCGATAACGTCAGCTCGGACGCGTTGTTCACGCTCGCTGGCGCCGTGTTCAGCACCGGGACCGCGGACCTCACACGCGACCTGCATGCGGCATCCGGTTGGACCGGCTCTGCATACACCGCAGCGCGTTCCGCCGCCCCGTTCGCAATCCTGGACGTCGTGTACGACTGTGTGCAGGTGGTTCTAGGCGCAGCTCCGACGACCACGTTTCCGCCTCTCCAAGTGAAGTGGAGCACCAGTAACGTACCCGTATCCGGTCCTGGTCTCGGCGAAATCGGTAGCAGCCGCTTCGTCGACGGCGTCGGCATCGAGCTGCTCGGGGCTGCGGAGCAAGATACCGACGAATACGACAGGCATGTCATCGCGCACGAGTGGGGGCACTACCTTGAGCGATCGTTCTCGCGTTCCGACAGCATCGGTGGTGCACATTCGATCACCGATCAGGTCGACATGCGCGTTGCGTTCAGCGAGGCGTGGGCGAGCACATTCGCCGCCATCGCGATGCGCGACCCGATCTACGTCGACACGTTCGGCGCGGGCCAGGCGCGTAACTTCAGCTTCGATCTCGAGCAGAGCCCGAATCGCCGCAATCCGAATTCCGGTTGGTTCAACGAAGAAGCGGTGCAGTCTTTGTTGTACGACCTGTACGACAACGGTCGCGATGTACCTCCGGGAACGTTGACGCTCGACAACCTCGCACTGGGGTTCGGCCCGCTGTTCGACGTGATGATCAGTGCGCAGCGGCAGACGTTGGCGCTCACGAGCATCTTTTCCCTCGTCGATGCGCTGAAGGGGGCTCGCTCCGCGGATGCGCCCATGATCGATCAACTCACGACGGCGCAGGGCATCCGTCCCATCGTCGACGAATACGGAACGACCGAGACCAACTACGGCGAGCCGACCAAGCGGACACCCCAGGAAGTGGCTGCCGACTTTCACAGTGTTTACGACACGGTCACTGTGAACGGGCCGGCCGTGAACGTGTGCAGCCTCGACGATTACACGAGCGCGTCGTCCGGAGCGGGCAACAAGCTCGCGTCGCGGCGGTTCGTGCGCTTCGTTGTCGACACGCCTGGGCCTCACGTGGTTACCGCGCGCGCAGTGGCGCCGTTGCTCGGTGCCGCGGATCCCGACCTGAAGTTGCATGCGCCCAACAGCTTGGTGCTGTCATCGACGGGACCCCCGCAATGCACGATCGACACGCCGCAAGCCTGTGTCGAGAGTTTCACTCCCACGCTCGCCGCCGGCGAGCATGTGCTAGAGGTGTACGAATGGACCAACACGAACGACACGACCGATCAGCACCCGCCAATCGGTCGCACGTGCTTCGACGTGACGGTCACGCGATGACGGCGCCGGCCCTCGTGCTCGCTATCATTGCCGCCGCGGTGACGAGCGTAGTCGCTGCCGCGCCGCTTGATGCTCCAGTAGAAACGATTCACGCAGAGTCGAAGCCAATGGGACCGATTGCGGTCGATGTGCACCTCGCTGTCCCACCGG
>Ga0302321_100005336_pt1 | contig 11256 bp, 11 predicted proteins | sample Fen_T0_1_FD_202505 | JGI IMG/M metagenome (GOLD analysis project Ga0302321, IMG submission 202505) | Peat permafrost microbial communities from Stordalen Mire near Abisko, Sweden - Fen_T0_1 | ecosystem: Environmental > Terrestrial > Soil > Wetlands > Permafrost | place: Sweden: Abisko...
AGATCGCGTCGGTGACATCGGCCCGCTCACTCTTGAACAGCACCCGCTCCTGGCCGGTGGTCCAATCGATCTGCAGCAGGGCTGACTTGTCGTGATCGATCGCTGATCCCATGTGCAGGTATCGGCCGCTGCTGTCGAAGGTCCAGACCCGTGTGCTCAAATTGGCGTCAAAGGGAACGTCGCGCCAATGGGTGACCTTGTCGCCATCCAGCCGCCACAGCCGCGAGCCGCCATCCGCGGCATTGCTTCGAGCGTGGCGCGGCCGCAACTGCCAGTCGAGGCCGACGAACTCGAAGTCCTGCCGGTTTTCCCAAATCAGTGTGCGCCGGCCGGTGCTCAGATCGAGCAGATAAGTGTCGTGCCAGCGCGGGTCGCGATCGTTGAGGTTGATCGCGATCTTGTCCGGGGTCACGTGCGACCAATAGGTCGGTATCGCACGAATGCTGGCGAACGGCGTGAGATCGCGGAGTTCGGCGCTGCGCGGATCGACGACGAAAAAATGCAGATTCTCATCGCCGTTCTCGTCGTTGAGAAACATTATATAGCGGCCGTCCGGGCTCCAGTCCTGCCAATTGATCGGCCGGCCCCTGGTACATGTCACGGGTCGCCCGGCCGCCACGTTGTCGACCGGCGATACCCAGATGTTGAGCACGCCGTCAACCGGCGCTAGCCATGATAACAGTTGACCGTCCGGAGACAGTTTTGCGCCGAAAAACGTTGGGTTGTCGAATAGTTTCCGACGCGGGATCAGAGGCCGTCCTGACATGTCCAGTCGCTCTCATATTGGTATTTCAGCACAGCCTCGGCGGTTTGCTGGCTAGCTTCGGATCCAGCGGAATTGGCTTCGTGCCCGACGTCACCATGGTCATCCTGCTTAAATAAATGCGCGAGCTCGTTCCAATAGAGCCTCCGCCAGCTTGTCTTCAGGCTGGCGAGAAATTCGAGTTCGCGGCATGTGAGAATCGACATCGGAAAACCGGATTGGATTGCGGATTGTCCCTGCATCATCGAGGATGCTTTCAGCCAACAAGGCCCGCCGTCGGCGCCACATCACGACTGTCGGGAAACACGTCATTTGCAAGCACGCGCTCGTCCACTCTCAGATGATCCCTGAGCAGGCCCTTGAGCACAGCGCGCAGATCTGTGGTTGGTTGGAGATCGCGCCCCTCGAAAAGTTGAGCCGGCTTCAGCCCCGGCCAGTCGGCGACCATGCGGCCGCCCCTCAGTGCGCCGCCGGTGAGAAAGGCGACGGTGCCGGTGCCGTGGTCGGTTCCGTCGGTGCCGTTGATCTGCGCGGTTCGGCCGAACTCGGTGACAATGGCGACCACTGTCTCGCGCCATGCATCGCCCATGTTGGTCTCGATCGCCGCCACTGCGCCATCGAGGGCACTCAGGAGGTCGGCGAGCTGCCCGACCGCCGTGCCCTCGTTGATGTGGGTGTCCCAGCCGACGAAGCCCAGGGCGCCGACCCGCGGACCATCGGGCTTGGCGAGAAAGCGCGCCGCCGTGCCGGCGGCCTCGGCGAAATAGGCACGCACGCGCGCCATGCCCGGCGGCGCGAGCACGGTGGCGTCGGGCATCGCGCTCTCCAGCACCCCGCTCGGACCGAGTGCGGCGAGCCGAATTCGCGCCTCCAGCGCCACCGCCAGTTTTGGATCGGTGTGCTGGTAGAGGGCCAGCAGGCGGGCCTGCGTGTCACTGCTGGCCGGGAGCAATTGTTGCGGAATCCACGACATGACCGGGGCCCTGCCGCGCACCACCAGCGGGGTCACCGAACCAACACCGAGGGCGCGGCTTTCGCGCAGGTCGACCTGACCGTCCGATGCCAGCGCGACCAGCGCGCGATTGAGCCAGCCGGTGTCGATCGCGCCGGGCCGGGCAATCCCGCTCTCGAGCACGTCCTGGCCGTCGAAATGCGAGCGCTCGCGATAGGGCGTCGCCGTGGCATGCACGATCGAGGCCTGTTGCGCCTTGTAGAGCCGGTGCAGGTTCGGCATCGCGGGATTGAGGGCGAAGAAGCCATCCAGCGGCAACGCCGGTGTCTTGCCGCCCAGCATCAGGGCATGATCGCCGCGCAGGCCGATCCAGTCGGGGTCGCCGACCGGCGCTACCGCACCCAGACCATCGAGCGCGCCCCGCAGCACGATCACGAGCATGCGGGGGTCGCGGCCCTCGGCCCGTGCCAGCCTCGGCATCTGGCTCCATGCAAACAGCGCCCCGGCGCCGAGCAGCGCCTCGCGGCGGCTGGGTAGATGATGGCGAAAGCCCATGTTCACCTCCTCTGCAATTCGGCCGACATGAACAACAGCGCCAGCCCCTGCTGGCGGCTCTCGGCCTGATCAACCGCCTGCCTGACCTCGGGCGATACAGACGACCGGAACACGCTCTCGATGATGTCCTTGGGGTCGACGCTGGCGGCCACCTGCTCCGCGAACTTGTTGGCGATATCCAGCCGCCGTCCCATTCCGTCTATCCACGATGCTTCGTCGTCCGGATAGCCCTTTGGCGATGTCGGACGCCACAGCCGTTCGCCGAGCAGTCCCAGTCCGGCCGTGGACTGCGCCGGATCTATCTTCGTCACGCCGGCCGCGCGCACCATGCCGACGGCCCACTCGCTCGGCAGCTTCAGCTTAGTGGGCGGCTGCGCCCAGGCGTCGGGCGACAACACCAGCGCCTTGGCGACTTCCTTGAGATCGCCTGATGAATCGAGAAAGACCTTGGTGACCCGCTCGACCAGTGCGGGCGGCGGCGTGTCGGCAACGAAATAGCGGACCAGCTTTGTGGCCAGATGCGTCGCGGTCGCCGGATGCGCGGCCAGTTCCCGCAGCACGGCGCGCGCCTGCTCCACGCCATCGTCGTCGTATAGCTTTCCCATCACCGTTTGCGCGCCGGGCTCGTGCAGCCGCGGATTGAAGCTGAATTCGCCGCCGTGCTCGGGATTGTCCCCTGGTGGCACCAGGGTCCACCCGGTGAGCACGTTGGCGAAGGCGATGACGTCGTCCTGGCTGTAGCCGCTACGAACGCCCAGCGTGTGCAACTCCATGATCTCGCGAGCCAGGTTTTCGTTGAGTCCACGGGCGCGGTTGATGCCGGCGATCGAATTCGGCCCCATTGAACCGAGGTTGTCGAGATAGAACAGCATCGCCGGATGGCCCTCGACGGCGAGCAGCATATCGGTGAACCGACCAAGGGCGTGTGGGCGAATGGACTCGCGCTCATAGGCGCCGGACATGCTCTGAATCTTGTCGGCGGAGATGCAGAAATGATTGGACCAGAACCACACCAGCCGCTCGACGAAACCGATCTCGGCGCAAAGCGCAGCCTCGATGTGGATCCTGGCCTCTTCAAGATAATATCCACGCCCCGGATCGGGCACGGCTTCGGCGGCCGCCTTTACCGCCATCGCGTTGGTGTCCTGGTCAGTGGCCCCGGTCATCCCGGGCGCTTCCGACATCTGTTGTTTTTTCGCCGCCTGCTGCGCTTTCTTGGTCAGGGCCTGCCGCCTCGCATTGGCGTCGGCAACGACACGGAAGGCCTTTGCACTTGAAGGCAATCCGACCGCCGCCACCTCGCCCGCCGCCGGCCGTTCGAGCTCGGCGATCAATGCCCCTCGTGGATCCGACGCGATCGCCGCCATGGATCCTGGACGCGGACCCATCCCAAACCGATGTAGCGCCAACGCGGCTTCAGCCGTTGCGGAAATGCTCATCGCCGTGCCCCGAGCACAGGAAACCGTCGTTCGCTACAATCGCTACGCCAGCCTCCGGAAGATAGCTACGATCCGTAGCGTTACAAACTGTAACATTAACAACCAGTCGATGCAAGTGTCATTGCCAGTCGAACGCGGCGCGCAAATTCTCGAAGCCGGATCGAACAAGGCCTGCCGCACCTAATCCAGTGCCAGAGCGGTGCCGCGCCTAGTTCTGCTTTTCAGAGGTTCTTGTCATATCGGCAGCTTCCTCCTCTGCCGTCAGAGAATTCGACCGGCAATACCCGTCAAGCGCGGATCGATTGACACAGCTTGCAACCGGGGCGCCCGGCAGAGTGCTCGTGGGACCATCAGCATCCGCCGCGGGTGGGACAAGCCAAGCAGCCGAAGGTTGATGCGACGCCGCAAGCGGTTCGCGAGATTGCCCGGGAAGCGCAGTGCTGGCTTCATTTGAGCGGTCTCGACCACGCCCAACGCGGCGGCCCCGACTTTGGGGACAAGAGGCTGAGGACATTGAGCATGGAAACGGTCGGCTTCATTGAGTCGCCCGTCTAGGGACCGAGCACAATCTTTCCGATCAAACCGTCCTTGACCAGGCCGATTCTCATTTCCGCCGTGCCGTTGGCGAAATGCGCAATGTAAATGTCGTTGCCGAAGTCATTGACGCCGCGGAATGATACGGCGCGCAGCGCGCCGAGCCGGTTGAAGATTGCGTGGTTGAACGGAAGTTGGGACCGGGTCTGCTGCGCGACTTCCGCCGTCATGCGCTCGTAGTTCGGTTCGCCGCGGGCCAAACCCTCGATGTATTGGCGCAGCATTGCTTCGCTGCCAGCCACGGGACTGCTGCGCCGCGAAACCAGCGGATCGGGCTGGCTCGCCGCGCGCGGCCCTTCGACACTGTGAAAGCGCGTGCGTTGTCCAGGCAACAGGATTTCAAGACATTTGCCCGAGCCATCGGTGACAACCCATGGAATGCCGACAGAGGTCGTGATCGCGGACGACATGTTGTCGCCAACCATGCCCTGGGCCGCGCGTTTGCCTTCAGAGTCCAGTCGATAGAGCTGGATGTCGCCGCCACTGCTGTTAAACAGGAACATCCGGATCGGTGTGGCGTCGCCTTGGGCTCGCAACCCCTGTTCGTCGGCACAGGAGACAAGCTTGCCGGGCGCCTCGTTGCCATCAGGCCGAAAGATTACATCGTCAGCCTTGCCGTCGGCCCCTATCAGGAGCCGCACCTCGGCGAAACCATTGGCGAACTTCAAGCCATAGACGTCATAACCGCCGGGGGCTACGCCGCGAAAGTAGATCGACTCGACCGCGCCGAGAGATTTCAACATTCCGATCAGTTCCGGGGCCTGCCGATGGGCCTTTGCCGCCAACCCGGCGCTCATATAGTCAAAGTTCAGCGCCCCGCGCTGCAAATCCGAGATCCCTCGCAGCACCATCTCCCTGCTGCCCGGCAGCGGCGCCTGTACTCTGAATCGCTCCGGAGCTTCGGCTATTCGCCGGGCAAATTCCTCTTCGATCAGCCTGGCCTTGCCCTCGGCGAGCCGCGGCGCGAGGCGCGCCCCGGACATCGGCTCCTGAAGCAGGACCTGGTTGACCCTGGCTTGACCGTCGCGCACGAACACGAGAACATCGTCATCGCCGCCCGAAAATGCATCGGCGGCAATGGCCGTGACCTGGAACTTCGGTTGTCCGGTTTGCTGCACATAGATCCGACCACCGTCACGCATCACGTTCAGCACGCTGTTCGGGCTCAATGCGTACCAGCCGACATATGAATCGAGCAGCCTGCCGTCCGCCTCGACGTCGCGGTTGGATATTGCGGCGATGCGGATCGCACGCAGGTCGCTGTCATTCTGACGCAGCATCAATTCGGCTGGTTGTCCATCGCCGATGGCGAAGGTGACCGGGCCGGCCGCCCCGGCGTACGAATAGGTTCCGTCCGGCCCTGGCGAGAGACGGAGCTTTCGCTGCCAGGTCAGTTGCCCGAACAGATCTCCGCCCTCCCGGGAAAGCGCAAAGATCGAGTTCGGATTCACGGAGTAGAAATCGATGGCCTGCGGACTGCCCGCGGTCGCAGTGGTGAGATGCGCGCTGTCGATCACTGGTCGGGATGCGGTTGGGATGTCGTGGGCGATGCTGACGGCGGCAACGATCACAAAAGGCGCGATGGCTGCTGCGGTCCAAATCCGTTCTTGCCAACCGAACCTGGCAGGGGCCGTTTTATCATCAAGAATCAGCTCCACGCGGGTGCGGACGGTGGACGCCCTTGCCATTTCCAAACCGGCCGGCGCCTGCCGGACATGCTGGACCAGATCGAGCAGGATCTCGGCGTAAAACAGCTTGTCTTCGACTATTTCAAGGGCCCGCGCGTCGCTGATGATTTCAGCAAGCTCGGCCAGCCGGACCAGTTGCCACCACACCAACGGGCTGAACCAGAACACCGCGCGATTCACTGCGGCAAGCAGCAGCACGTAGAAATCACCATGCGAGACGTGGGCACCCTCGTGCGCCAGCACCGCCTGGCGCTTCGGCAAGTCCCATTCCAGATACTGGGGCGGAAGCAGAATGGTTGACCCGAAAGTGACGGGCCCGCTGATGACTTGGCTCACGCGTACGTCCGCGGCGACCGTCCATGGTTCCAAAATCGGTTGCGCGGCTTGGGCCATGCGCCAGGTCAGATAGAGGCCCACTGCCAGTCTCAGCAACAGCATCCCCGCCACCAAGGCGTAGACGGCGGTGGCGAGCAGCTGCCAGTCGAAGGTGCTGGTGGTTTCCCGGAGGACGGCGGCTGCGCCGAATTCGGATGGCAGCAAAGGCTGCATGGGTTGAAGCGGGGGGGCGTTGTTGTGCCACAGCATTTCAGGCGCCGGCATCGGTTCAGACGCAGGTTGCACAGCGATCGTCAGCCTAATCCAATGCATCAGCAGCGGCATCGAGAGCGATGCCAGCAGCACCATCAACCAGGACGTCATGTGCACGTGCGGGTTTCGTACACGAAGAAGACTCAAGCCTGCCCACACGACGCTTCCAACCAAAAGGGAGCGCAGCGCCGACTCCGCAAGAATCGCCAGCATTATTTCTTTCCTCCTTTCGTCCTCGCCTTCGCAACCTGGTCCGCAAGCGCCCGCAACTGCCGCTGGTCGAGCATAGCGCTATCCACCATGCCGACCAGAACCTCCTCGACGGAGCCGTTGCAGAACCAATCGACGATGTTTTGTACGGCTTTCGCCGCAACCCGCCCGCGGGGCTCGGCCGCAAGGTAGACATAGGTCCGTCCATCCACCGTGTGGGTCGTATAGCCCTTGTTTTCCAACCTTCGCAGCACGGTCCGAACGGTCGACTCCTTGAGCGGCCGGGACAGCCTCTCGCGCACCGCCTCGGCCGTTACCGGACCATTGGCCCAAACCAGTTGCATTACCTCACGTTCGAGGTCACCCAGTTCGGGCAGGCCGTCCATTTTCGTTCCCTTGTGAGTTTCGCGCGTTGTAACGCTACCGAACGTCGCACAGGTCGCCCATTTTGCGCAACAGCGAAACAACCTGGGATCACCGGTTCGGAGGATCAAGCTCGGCCCCTGCAGCCGATCAGCCGCTTGGCGCCGCTAATGCAATAGCTATAGCTGTGGTTTTCGGTCGCAAGTTCGATGACGCGCTCGGCGTCCTGCGGGAGAAGCAAGGACTAGGCGACCATCCTTGCCGCTGCGGCCTCGGCCAGCCGTTGAGGGGGCAGCAAAAACAGACGTCAGTAGAGTTCGTTATCGCCAACCTTGCGGAGCCAGCGGAAATGTCGCGTCAAGGTCCGGCTCTTGAGCGAGCTGGCCATCACCCGTGGACTTCACCAAGCGTGCAAGTTCGGCTGACAGCGGCATATCCTGCCAACGCCGGGCGCGCCAGCCCACGTCTTAGCAGGGTGAAACATCCTTGATCTTGGCGCGCCCGGCAAGTCCGCGACGCGCGATTTGATCTAACAGTCTGCTGAAGAACCCCCTCGCTACGGAGCGAGCTTGATGACTCGCTTTATCATCTCGAATCGGCGGAGACGATCATGCGTGGCAGGTTTGTCGATCAGGGCGGGCTGTTCTCGTACATCGCGCCGGACAAGCGGGTTCCGGCTAACCATCCGTTGAGGAAGATCCGGAAGCTTGTCCGGGATGTTTTGGGTGAGCTGAACCGTAGCCTTGGGAAGCTCTACGCCAGCGAGGGACGTCCCTCGATCCCCCCGGAGCAATTGCTGAGTGCCTTGTTGCTACAGGCGTTCTACGGCATCCGAGGGAGACAAGCTCATTCCCGTCTTCCTGTCCGCTGACGAACAACGGGACCACGGTAGGAAACTGGAAGAGTGGCGCGGCCAGCGTTTCAAGACCAGGTATCTGCCGCTTGTGCTCCCTTCTCGGCGGTCCCGGACCTGTTGCGACGGGTACGCGAAGCTGGACTTCAGATCGCCGTCGCCTCCTCGGCCAAGAAGGATGAAGTGGACAAGTACCGCGACATCGAAGGCGCCGAAGCTGTCGCGATTGGAGATACGCCCTACGATGCCGAAGCAGCGGGAACGGCAAGTATAGCAACCATCGGCGTGCTTTGCGGCGGGGTCAGCGAGCGCTCGCTGAGGCGGACCGGATGTGTCGAGATATATCCCGGACCGGCTGGGCTGTTCGCTCGCTTCGGAAACTCCCCTGCTCGCGCGTAGAAGGAACGACGGATCATACGGTCCTGCCGGTGGGTGAAATCGTGTCATGGCGAGAAAACTAAAGACCTACCAGACTTCGCTGGGCTTCTTCGATCTCGCGATCGCGGCTCCGTCGATGAAAGCCGCTCTGGAAGCGTGGGGCGCAGACAGCAACCTCTTCCACCAGGGCGAGGCGAGGGAGAGCCATGATCCGGACGTCATCGCCGCGACCATGGCGAAGCCAGGGGTCGTTCTGAGGCGTCCCGTCGGATCCGACGGATCTTTCAGCCAGAAAGCCGAACTGCCCACGGATCTTGGCGGCGCCGGACCAACGACGGCTGCCCCCAAATCGAAAGGCCATAAGGCCAAGAAGCCTTCCTCTCGCCCCGTCGACAAGGCGGCGCAACGGAAGGCTGCTGCCGCCTACGAACGCGAGCAGAGGAACCAGGAGCGCGAACGCGCGAAGGAAGATGCCGCCCGGCAGAGAGACCATGAACGCCGTCAGCAGGCGGTCGACAAGGCGCAGGCTGCGTTGGACAAGGCCGAGCAGGAGCACGCGAAGGTGGCTGCCGCCATCCAGGCCGAGCTGGAAGCGCTCGCGAAGAAATCGCAAATCGTAGAAGCCCGCTGGGATAAGGCGAAGGTGCGACTGGAAGCTGCGCTGCGGCGCGCGCGGGGTTGGTGAGCGGATCTTGTTCGGCGGCAGGCCGCGGCAGGTGCCCTCTTGTGGCCGATCGCCTCGGGTTTCCGGCACTGAAATGCCACTGAAGGATTTCACGCCACGAGGGCTCGAAGTGCCACACCAGGATTCGTTCCGGAACCGCTGAATCCTTGCTGCGTTGCCTCGACACCACGAACAGGAGGAAACCCATGGCGACAGCGAAGAAGACGAAGACGGCGCGCGGGCGAAAACAGGATCGGGCGCGGGTGGCAGGCGCGCAGGACTATGAAGTGCGCTACGAGGCGAAGAAGACCGGAAAGGCGGCGGCAGCGGTGAAAAAGGCCGTCAAGAAGGCCGGCAACGCGCGCAAGCGCGTGGAGAAAAGGCTTGGCCGCTGAGTCGCAGAGACGGGCTGGCGTCGAGGCGCGACGCCAGCCCGTCTAGTCAGGGGGGCATTCCGGGCAGGTGTCGCCGATCGAGTCCAGCACGTCGCGAACCTCGGCCACAGCTTCATCAGGGAAGACGCCTGCTGGCGGGTTTCGACAGGCGATATCGTTAGGCGCGCTCCCGCGCATGCGGATCGGCGCGGTCCTGGATCCAGCCGTGTTCCTCGCACTCGCGGATGGCGCCCGCTTCCAGGAGCAGGTCGATGGCCCATCCGCGCAGCGTCCGTATCGCCGGCCTTCGTTCACTCGTCATCAGCATTGAAATAGCTCCTGAACGACGAATCCTCATGTCCCCTCATTCGTTCCCGCTGCTAAAACATGACAGGGATTCGCAACCGCGCGAGCTCAAGGTTCGAAGTGCCACACGTGGCCGCGAACTGCCAGTTCAGGTTACGCGCCTGGGACCGGATGGCCGACTGAAAGCCGAATTTGCGAACCGGGACGGCTCCCGGCGAGAGGAAACGAAGAAGCGTTTCCCTTGCTCCGGATTCGAATCAATGACGCGCAGACAAAAGCTCGCGACGAGGTCCAGATCCCCCGCGCTTAGTCATCGTTGCTTTTCGGCTTAGGCGTGTGCGGCAACAGCCGCACCGGGCTCTCGTGAACTGAGCCGCATTGTCGCGCGGCATAGGTAGGTTGTTTAGCGGCCGCGGGCTGGCTCTACGTTGGGGCGGTGATCGACCTCTTCTCCCGCCGCCCGGTCAGGTCGTTCTATGAGCACAAGGCATGACAGCCAGTTGGTCGCGCGATCTCGCGGCGCGGCAAGCCCGATGCGCTGCGCCCATCCTTGGGGTTGGCTGCGGGAGAGCGACGGCATACTCGCGCCCTTTTGACGATCGTTCCCGTTTAATCTCCAATCAGAGCGACGAATGAGCGGAGCCCGCGCAATGCTAGCGACATGCACGAACACCGCTTGTCCCTTGCCGGTCGCCAGTGCGTAGCCGCCGGCCATGTGCACGGCGACGATCTCGTGCGGGCAGAGGATGACTTCCGGATGCTTGCGGCCTTCGCGGTCCCAGCGCGCGATCTCCTCGATCAGCGAGACATGAAGGTGCCCAGATTGGCGAAGATATATTCAATTCCGAGGTCGACCAGTCCTTCGAGTAAATAATGCGCGGCACTGTCACGGCTCATTCCCGTGATTCCCTGTGTTTCCTTGCCGGCTTTTCGGCTTTGTTTTTGTTCGACAACGGAGTTGGCGTGCGCCGTCAGGGGGGGCTGCCGACCACGCGACGGACAATAGCGGCGGCATCTGTCACGTCACCGTGCGACGTCCAGGCGATGAATTGATCGGGCCGGACCAGGACCAGCGTCGCCTTATAGAATTCCCTGCTTTCCGAGCTGTCATCCCTGATCAGCTTGAGCGGCACTCCGCTGGCCGCGGCGGCGCGCCTGATTTCAGCGACGCTAGCGTCCGGCGCGCCGAAATCGAGCAGCGTAAAACCGGCGCCCAATTCCTCGAAGACATTGCGGCCGGATGCGAGCTGGCGCGGCGCCAGATGATGTCCGGCCCGGGCTGCAAATTCATGCGACCCGATCGCGCTGCAAGGGGCACCTGGCCGCCCTGCGACGATAGACGAGCCCTCATAATTCGGCTCGAACGAATTGACCTCGGAACGCGCACCGGCAGAGCGCGCCAGCCATTCGGCTTCAAATGCATCCTTGTCGATCGCGGGGTCGAACCTGGCCAGGAAATGCTTGTCGCTCTGGATCGCCTTCTCGATGAAATCGCGCGCAGTCGACACGAACACCGGCCGCCGTTCCTC
>Ga0302321_100005337_pt1 | contig 11255 bp, 9 predicted proteins | sample Fen_T0_1_FD_202505 | JGI IMG/M metagenome (GOLD analysis project Ga0302321, IMG submission 202505) | Peat permafrost microbial communities from Stordalen Mire near Abisko, Sweden - Fen_T0_1 | ecosystem: Environmental > Terrestrial > Soil > Wetlands > Permafrost | place: Sweden: Abisko...
TCTTCTGGTGGTCCCTCACCCAACACAGCCTGGCGAACCCCGCCGCCGCCCCGGCGCACAAGACCCACCTCTGGCCGCTGTTCAGCGCGTGGGACAACGGCGCCGGCCGCCGGCAGGTCCAGGCCCTGAGCCCCTTCGAGGTTTTCTTCCCCAACAACGAAACCGTGCGCCAGCTTTGGTCCCCGCTGTTCGCCCTCTACCGCTACGAGCGCGACGCCGATGCTTCCACCCGCACTTCGCTGCTCTGGAATGCCGTGACCTGGCGGCAGACCCCGCTTGCCCGCGAGTTCCACCTCGGCCCCCTCTTCAGCGTCCAGACCGACGCTTCCCGCCACCGGGTCGCGTTCGGCAACGGTGTCTTCGGCTGGCAGCGCCTCGCGGGCGAGGGCCGGCGTTTCTTCCTGTTCGATTTCCGCCCCAAAGCCGCTAAGCTTCAAGCCAGCCAAGACTCACCGCCATGAACCATCTCACCGCCATCGTCGGCCACATCGGGGGCACCGTCCTCCTGCTGGGGCGCACGCTGAAATTCATCGGCACCCTGCCGCGCCAGTGGGCGCGCTTCATCGAGCAGTGCTACCTCATCGGCTACACCTCCCTGCCCATCGTCACCATCCTCAGCTTCTTCATCGGCAGCGTGCTCGCCCTCCAGAGCGGCTATAGCATGGAGAACTTCGGCGCCAAGCAGTTCATCGGCACGCTCGTCGGCCTCACCATGGCGCGCGAGCTCGGCCCGGTCATGGTGGCCATTTTGATCGCCGGCCGCGTCGGCTCCGCCATCACCGCCGAACTGGCCTCGATGAAGGTCTACCAGGAGATCGACGCCCTCACGACCATGAACATCCCGCCCGAGCGGATGCTGGTGCTGCCGCGCCTCGCGGCGATTTTGGTCATGATGCCGGTGCTCGCCATCATCGCCAACCTCTGCGGCTGGTATGGCGGCGCGCTCATCTGCGAATACACCCACTCCATCTCCGTCGACTCCGAGTCCTACTTCACCGCCCTGAAGGACTACATGAAGCCGCACGACATCACCGACGGCCTGGTCAAGGCCGAGGTCTTCGGCTTCGTGATCGTGCTCGTGTGCTGCTACATCGGCCTCAACACCCGCGGCGGCCCGCGGGAGATCGGCGCCTCGGTCACCAAGGCCGTCGTCTCCTCGCTCATCCTCATCCTCGTGCTCGATTACTTCGTCACCAAAGCCCTCCTCATGACATGAGCACCCCCGTTTCCTTCACCGCCTCGCCCTTCGTCGGCAAGACCTTCGGCATCACGGTCAGCCACCTGACCAAGAAGTTCGGCCGCACCACCGTGCTCAGCGACATCAACCTGGAGATCAAGCCCGGCGAGATTTTCTGCATTATGGGCCCCAGCGGCTCGGGCAAGACCGTCCTCCTGAAACACATCGCCGGGCTCGAGACCGCCACCAGCGGCGAGGTGCGGATCGGTGATTTCGACGCCGCCGACCCCGCCACGCGCAACAAGGTCCACCTCGCCCTCGTGTTCCAGGCCGGCGCCCTTTTCAACTCGCTCTCGGTCTACGACAATCTCGCCCTCTATCCGCGCGAACACCGCGAGTGCAACGAGGCCGGCATCCGCGACCGTGTCATGCACGCCCTCTCGATCCTGTCCCTGGAGAAGGCCGCCCACAAGTTCCCCTCCGACCTCTCCGGCGGCATGAAAAAGCGCGTCGCCATCGCCCGCGCGCTCGTGATGGAGCCCCAGTTGCTGCTGTACGACGAGCCCACCTCCGAGCTCGACCCGGTGATGTCGGCCACCCTGACCGAGATCATCGCCACGCTCCGCGAGCAGACCGCCGTCACCAGTGTCGTGGTCACGCACGACCGCGACCTGGCCTTCGCCATCGCGGACCGCATGGCCTTTGTGATGGAAGGCCGCATCCAAGGCGTGGGTACCCGTGACGACTTCAAGCATCCCACCGACCCCGTCATCGCCAACTTCCTCAACCCGGTCATCGACCTCAAGAATCCCCGTTTCAAACAACTGGAGAACAGCCATGAATAACACGTCCCAAACCATCCGCGTCGGTCTCTTCTTCCTCCTCGGGATCGCGCTTGCCTGGATCACCTTCGAGTCGCTCAACGGCGGGCGCCTCTTCAAGAAGCAGGGCTTCACCCTCGTGGCCGGCTTCGCCAACCTCAAGGGCCTCAAGACCGGCGACGAGATCCGCATGGCCGGCGTCAAGGTCGGCGCGGTCGAATTGACCCGCCTCGCCGGCCGTCGCGTCGAGGCCCTCCTCTCCATCGAGCCCGGCGTCAAGATCCCGACCGACGCCGTCGCCAGCATCGAACAGTCCAGCCTCCTCGGCAGCAATTACCTCGGCATCACCTTCGGCACCCCGGGCGGGGCGCTGTTGAAGGATCAGGACGAGATCCAGACCAAGGCGACCGTGGACATGAGCGAGGTCATCAGCCAGCTCGGCAACCTCGGCTCCAAGCTCGAGCAGGTCGTCGGCGAGATCGGCAAGTCCATGGGCGGCGGCGCCGAGGGCGGCGGCCTGTTCCAGCGCCTCGACAAGCTCGTCACCGAGAACGGCCCCAAGCTCACGGAAACGATCAGCAACCTGCAGGACGTCACGGCCAAGCTCAAGAACGGCGAGGGCACGATGGGGCGGCTCATCAACGACCCGAAGCTGCACGACGAGCTCCTCGCTTCCGTCGGCGAGATCAAGCAGGCCGCCACCGATGCCCGCACCTTCATGGGCGACGCCAAGGGCATCGTCGCGGATGTCAAAAGCGGCAAGGGCACGCTCGGCCTGCTGCTCTACGACGAACCAACCTCCAACAGCCTGAAGGTCTCGCTCAACAACCTCAAGGAGGTCTCGGCCAAGCTCAACAGCGGCCAAGGCACCCTCGGGAAGCTGATCTCCGACGACAGCCTCTACCTCAACGTGCAATCCACGATGAAGAAGGCCGACCGCATGATCGACGGCCTCGAGGACCAGGGTCCGATCACCGCCGTCGGCGTGGCGGCCAAGTCGCTGTTCTGACGAATGGCCCGCGGGCCCACCTCCCCGCGGGCCGCACCGTTTCTGACGGGCGATATCGCCGTGAGTCGCCTTCCCTCTTCCCTATTGCAATGCAACAGTCGCCGCCAGGTGACTGGCGGGGGGAAGGATTAGCAACGACTCGCTCAAGTTAACCACGCAATCCCGCGCCGACCCAAACTTACGATCCCCTGGCAGGGTGCCCTTCATGCCGGAGTGATCACAGGTCACTTGTGGCGACTCCGTTAGATCGACCCAGCCAGCGCGGCTTTGCTGTCAATATATCTTACACTTTCGCCGTGAGAGCGAACCTGTCATATATTCAAATCCACGCTAAATTGGTTTTTTAAACTGTTTGAGGATAGTAATTAACCACATGTGGGTTAACTTTATGATTCGCGCCGTTCCTCAGCTGGTACGAGGTCTGCTATCTTCTGATGGGCCATTCCACCAACCCCTACTCGAGAAGCCATGAAAAACATAATTAAGATGATCCGTATTGCTACTGTCGCCGCAGGCTTAGCTGCCGCTCAAGTCGCGTTTGCCGATGCGATTCCCTACCCCACTTCCGGCACAGTTAATCCCACCACCTATTCGTTCACGGCTTCTTCGAATGGTGACTTGATTGCCTATTTTGCCGGGTCAACCGCCGGGTACCATAACCAATTGGGTGTGCTCGTGAACGGGGTGGATACAGGTATCTATGGTTTGGATGATCATGCGTCGTCCCTCGGAGATAGCCTCAATTTCGGTCACGTGAATGCCGGCGACTCGCTGGTATTTGTCCTCAAGGTTTTCGACCTCGGCAACAGTTGGTATTCCAAGCAGTCCCTTAATTACGATGGCATAAACCACGTCTATGCGACGCCCTATACCGCAACCTCAGTCACTGGCGATGGCATCCCGCTTGGTATCATCCCACCCGGTACTTATGTTGCCTTTGAGGACCTGCCTTACGGTGGCGACCTAAACTACCATGACGAGAATTTCGTTTTCACCAACGTGAGAGGCGCAGGGGTTCCCGATGCTGGTTCGACGATCTGTCTGTTCGGCACGGCCATTCTCAGCATGGCATTTTTCCGCCGCCGACTGGCTTGAGCTGTCGCCCAATTAATTGACCGAGGGCCCGGCTCCAAAAGCCGGGCCTTTTCGTTTAGTCTGAACGAACCAGCCGGCGTCCACCTGGCCGGCAAAGGGGGTGACAGAACACAGGGTCATGCTGGACTTTCCCTTAAGTTTCGGACCACGGCCGGGGAGCGCATTGGTTCAGGGTGCTGTTCGTCAAGTTTGCCCATTGGAATTTTGCTCGCAGTAGCGGATGAGGGCACGGAAAAATTGTGACGACTTTTAGCGGGCATCGCCGTTGCGGTCCAAATCACTTCACTGGAAAGGCGTGAAGCATACCGTCGAATCCCGCGGCGATGACCTTGTCGCCCGCCTGGGCCAAGGAACCGGCATAGCCGCCGAATCCGTCCCTCGGTCCCGGGGGCGAAACCAGCTGCCAGAGCACCTGCCCTGTCCGGCGGTCCATGGCCACCAGCCCGCCTTGGTGCGCGATGAGCGTGCCGCCGATGTTTTGTGACGCCGTGCCGATGAAGACGCGATCAGCCGTGACAAGCGGCGAGCCCCAGTCCAGGCCGTGAACCGGCGTGACCCACCGGGCCCGTCCGGTGGCCGGATCGAGCGCGACCACGCGGGCATAGTCGGAACCGCCCACATAGAGCAGCCCGTCCCGCAGCACCGGCGTGGACTCGATCCAGGAAAACCAGTACGAGAATTTCCAGGCCACCGTGCCGTCGGTGAGGTTGAATCCATGGAGCAGGAAATCGCGGCTGCCCACGACCAGCTTGTCCCCCGCCACCACGGGCGTGGTCACCACCCCACCGCCGGTGCGGACCCGCAGGGTCTCCCGGCGGGAACGCCGGTCGAGCAACACGACCGAGCCATCCATGGTCCCGAACATGAGCGTGTCCCGCCCCAGTACTCCGACGCCCGAATAGACCGGCGCGCCGGCCTCGTGCCGCCAAAGAATATTCCCGTTCGCGGCCGAGACGGCATACACGCCACCGTCGTTCGATCCGGCGTAGAGCACCCCGTCGCGCAGCAACGGCGTGGCGACGCGATGGTTGAACGTGGGATTGTCCGGCGCAGGTTGGCCCGCAGTTCGCTCGTCATGCAATGGCACGCTCCACCGCAACGCCCCATCGGCGCGGTTGAGCGCGACGAGGTTGAAATGTGTGTCAAGGAACCAAACCTGGTCCGCCTCCACCACCGCGCCGCCATCGATCGCCAACCCTCGGCCGGGCCAGATCCAGCGGGAGCTGCCGTCCGCGGCGTTCACCGCGTGGAATTTCCCGTCGCTCGTGCCGACATAGACCACGTCGCCGGCGACGACGGGTGGAGCCCAGGTGCCCGCCCCCAGCGGATACGACCAGAGCGGCGCGGGGGCCGGCGGGTACGAGGGCGCGGCCGGTTTTTCAGAAAACTTCCCGCCCCGCTTCAACGCCAACGGCAGCAGACCGGCGCCAAAGGTTCCAGTGAGCCGGTCTCCCTCGCGGTGTAGCCGGATGGCGAAGGCCTCGGCGACCGCATAGTTCCCCTGCCCGTCCGCCTCGACAGGAATTCCAATCGTGGCATTGTAGGTGAACATCGCCGGAAAATGCATCCGGAAGATCAGCGCGCCCTTCTGCGTGCGGAAAAAATCCAGACCGAACTCAGCCACGTCGCCCTGTGGCGCGGTGATGGTGCCGGTCCAGCGGCCCTCGATGGGGTCAGGCGTGGGAGACGCTGGGCCGGCTGGCGCGGACTCCTGCGTCCAAGCCGCAGTCAGAGTCAGATAGTAGATGAGAAGCCCAAGCCACACACCCCGCCCTTCGGGCCCCCCTCTTAATAGAGGGGATTTCGAGGCGCCGGCTTGGGTCCCCTCTGGAGAGGGGTGGCGCGCATAAGCCGGGGGGTGTTGGGCCGTCACGGAGAAGGCGAGGATCTCTTCCGATAAAGCCCGTCGAAAGCCGTGGTCCAGGTCTTGCCGGCGTCGGCCGATTGTTCCCAATGCTGGCGCACGGAACCGTCGGCCTTCGGCGTCCAGATGATGCGCTCCAGCTGGCGACCGCCGCCGGGCAGCGGGGTCTCGCCGGTCAGCACCATCTTCCCAGCGACCAGTCCACCGTAGAGGTCGAGCACACCGCCACTGTTGTCCACCCAGCACTGGTGCCAGCGCTTCGCCGCGACATCGTAGGCGTTGACGCTCATGCCGGTGTAGGCGCCGGGCGTGGTGTAGTTTTCCACGAGCACGTGGCCGCCGTGCTTCAGCTCGACCTGATTGCGCCCGGCCAGCTTGCCGTTGGCCTGATTCGTCACCTCCCAGTCGCCCACCCAGAAGTCGAAGTCGTGGTTCACGGGCGGGACGTTCTGGGCGAAACCCAACGCGGAGAAGAAAAGTACCGAAAGCAGCCAGAATATTTTCATGGGCAAAATCTGTGGGCGGTTCCAGGCAAAGACAATCGGCCCGGGTTGGACGGTTGGGGAAAGGCGGCCACATGCACGGCATGACCAGGCAACGGTGCGAGCATTGGTCCCGAGAGACGACCATGCCCGGCGGCAATTAAGTAGGCTATTAGCCTACTTATGTTCGGGAGACTCATATGGGGCGAGGCCCGACGGTCCGGCCCCGGGGGTTTTGCCCGGGGCCGGCGACGTAGCGCGGGGCACCATGCACTTCGCTCAGAACTTCGTGGCGATCGACACGTAATAGAGCCGGCCGATGGGATTGAACTCCGTGATGTCCGCGTTCGAGAATGAATCGAACGTGGCGGACTTCGTGGGCATCCGGTTGGCGATATTGTTCACGCCCAGGGTGAGCTTCACCGCCTGCAGGTGCTTCCAGCCCGCTTTCCAATTGTACGAGGTATTGAGGTCGTAGACCGAGTAGGACGGGACCTGCTGCTGGTAATCCGGCAGGGAGTCCGGTGTCCAGGTCGTGTCGGTCGTGCCGGAATAGTAGGTCTGCCCGACATCCACGGTCCAGCCTTCGCGCTGCCAGCTGATCTGGTTGTAGAGACGCCACCGCGGGATCGTGCCGCTCAGGCCTGTCACTAGCCCGGCGGTCGGGGTGAACGGGGCGCCCGGCGCGATCTGGATGTCATAGTTCAGGTAATAGGTGCCCATGCTGGAGAACTTCAGCTTGCCCCCGTCGGCGAGCTTCCAGGTGTATTCCAACCGGGTGTCGAAGCCCGCCATTTGCTGCGTGCCGAGATTGCTCGCGGCCGGGATGACGAAGTACAGATTGTCGAGCCCGAGGCCTGAGATCTGCCCGGCACTGCTGATCGTCGGACCCGTGGCCGAGCTGATGTGGATGAGCGAGGCATAGGGCGAGGCCGTGCCCTTGACCTCGACGTCGTGGAAGACCTGGTCAACCACACCCGCCGCACCCAAGGTGTTGATCACACCGGTTTGCTTCACGTTGAAGTAGTCCACGCTGACCAGGAGGTTGGATATCGCCTTCGGCGACCACACGGCGCCGGCGGAGTAGTTGGTCGACCGCGACGGGGCCAGGCTGGTCACCGCGGTGGTGACCTGGGCCGCCTGGTTCGCGTCGAACTCGGCCAGCGAGTTGGTGAAGCCGATGGCCGTGGGCGAATTCAGCTGGTAAAGCGTCGGCGCCTGGAACGATTTGGAGTAGGTGAAGCGGAAGAGAAAACTATCGTCCACCGGCTGCCAACGCAGCGCCACCTTCGGCACCGTGGGGTCATCGGTGTCACTGTAACGCTCATAACGGGCCGCCAGGGTGAGATCAGCCGAATAGACCCCGGGCAGCCGGTTCTTCGCCCCGACCAGCGGCAGGTTGGCCTCGGCAAAGGCCGAGCTGATGTGGCGCTTCTGGTCGAAGGGATCGGTCGAGGTGCCGGAATCGAAGGCGAAGGTGGCCGACTGGCTGTCGATGTCGGAGGAGGCCGTCAGCTTCTCCTGGCGGACCTCGACGCCGACCGCCAGGCTGACCCCGCCGCCGGGCAGCTCAAACAGGTTGCGACCGACCAGCTTCACGTCGGCGGACATGAGCGTGCTCTTGAACTTGCCGATGGACTGGCCGAAGAGGCTGTCGATGGCTCCCGGCGGCTGCACGCGATCAAACAGCCCGATCTTGCCCGCGGCGACCGCGGCGATGCGCGCTGTCTTGCGGATCAGGCCGCCGTTGACGAAGTCCTGCACCCCCTGGCTGTAGTCCAGGGCACTTTCCCAGTTCCACTGGTCGGAAAGCTGGCCTTTCAGGCCGAACGTACCGCGGGCCGAGACCGTGTCGGACGCGTAGGTGCGGGGATGGTCGACGAACCGGTTGCGCACACTGACGTCCTGCCCGAGGGTGTTGCCGACGGCACCGGCCGGCAGCCGGACGGTGATGCCCTGCGCATTCAGCTGGGAGGTTGTGCTGGTCGAGGAATACAGGATATCGGCGAAATAGGAGACCTTGTCCGAGGCCTTGCCTGTGAGGGAAAGCGTGCCGATCTTTTTTTCGTTGTTGATCAACATGGTCACATAGCGCGCCAGGTTGAACTTGCGGTTGATCTGACCCGAGGTGAACGGCCCGGTGTAACCACGATCCGCCAGGGTGGCGCCGGCTTTCGGCGCGCTGAGGCTGGGGTCGAGAAAATAGAAGCCGTTCGGGTCGCCGACAAAGCTGCCGGAGGCGTAGCTGCCGAGCTGGATGACCCCGGCGAAGTTGTTCGTGCCATAGACCGGGGTGGCAAAGGGCCGCTGGTAGTTGTAGAGGGGATCGGTTTTCACCCACTCGAAGGAAGCGGTGATCTTCGGGCCGTTGGCGCCGCCGAGCTGGCCGCCCGCCACCGCGTAGGCCGAGCGCTCGGAATAATGGCCGTCGTTGGTGGTGTACGCAAAGCGGCCGCCGAGTTCGGTCCCCTCAAAGTCTGATTTCAGGATGATGTTGACCACGCCGCCGACCGCGTCGGTCCCGTAGATGGCCGAGGCGCCGTCGGTCAGGATTTCCACGCGCGCAATGGCCGCGATGGGGATGGCATTGACGTCCACGAACACCCCGCCGCTCACCCCGCCGCCCGTTGCCGACACCGGCGCGGACGCCACGCGCCGGCCGTTCACGAGGACCAGCGTGGACAGGTTGCGCAAGGAGAGTGCGGAACCGCCGTTGGTGGCTCCGCTGCTGATGTTGCCATTGGAGCCGCCGAGGTTGCCGTTGCCGGTGAACTGCGGCGCGGTCTTGCGGATGACCTGCAGCAGGTCGTTGGTGATGCCGCTCTGCTCGATGATCTCGGGCGTGAGCAGGGAGACCGGCGCCACCGGCGTTTCCCCCGCGGTCGGCAGGTTGGAGCCGGTGACGACCAGGCGTTCGAGCTTCAAGGTGTCATCAGGCCCGGCGGCCTTGGGTTCGGTGGTTTGGGCCATAGCGGCCTGGGCCGCGAGCAAGAGGAGGGACAGGAGCGCCGGATGGCGCGCCGCGCCACCCCACTGGTGGTGTGTGCGTGTTGGGTTCATGCGGTTTGCGTGTGGAGGCAACCGGCACAGGGTCTGTCCCGGTTGTTGCGATGATATGACACGCTTTGCGCCGAGCCGCACAATGGCCGTGCGACAGGCCTACATCATTGCGATCCCGGCCGCGATTCCCACCGGCCGAGTCCGCGTCCGCCCGCGATCTGCGGTGGATCGCACTGCTCCCCAGCGCGCTTTTCAAGCGAAGCGCGTTGAAGGAACAGGCGCTCCCCCGGCATTGCTCAGAGGTGCGCCTTGAGCTCGTGCACGAAGGTGCGGCTCACCCGCAGCTTCATGCCGTTGGTTAGTTCGACACTGTATTCGCCGTAGAGGGCGGGTCCCGTTTTCTTCATGTGCCGGAGATTCACGATCGTCGAACGGTGGATGCGCACAAAATACCGGGGATCGAGCTTCTCCATCATCTTCTGCAGCGCCATCCGCACAAAACGCGACTTGTCGGTCGAGTGGAGCCGCACGTAGTCGCCGTCGGACTCGATCCAGAGGATGTCGTCGGGCGAGAGCATGTGGATCTCGCCGTCGCAGCGGATGAAAAGCCGGCGGTCATCCTCGTGCGCCCGGGCCGCGGCGAGGCCTTCGCCCGTGGCGCCGCGGGCCTTGAGCCGCTGCAGCGCGCCCATGATGTCGTCCAGGCGCTTGCTCAGGTCGTGCTGGTCGCGGTTGCGCACGGCGGATTTCGCCCGGCTGAGTGCGTCGCTGAAGCGGGCGCGGTTGAAGGGTTTCAGGACATAGTCGACCGCATGGACCTCGAAGGCCTGCAGGGCGAACTGGTCGTGGGCGGTGATGAACACCACCTGGGGCAGGGATGCCGGCGGGAGCTTGGCCAGGACCTCAAAGCCGGAGATGCCGGGCATCTGCACGTCCAGGAAGAGCAGGTCGGGCTGCAGCTGCTTGATCGCCTCAAGGGCCTGGGGGCCGTTGCCGCATTGGGCGATGATCTGGATGTCCGGATCGGGGCGCAACAGGGCCTCGATGTTTTGCCGGGCCAGGACCTCGTCGTCGACGATCATGGCGCGAATGATGGCAGTGGTCGTTGTCATGGGGCGGGGCGGGGGGTGAAAGGGAGGGTGATGCGGGCCAGCACGCCCCGCGGGGGATGGTCGCGCAATTCGAACCGGGCGCCCTGGTCGTAGAGCATGTGCAGCCGGGCGCGGGTGTTCTGCAGCCCGATGCCCGAGCCGCTGACCAGCTCGTCCCGTGGCAACGACGGGCCGTCATTGTACACGGTGAGGACGAGCGAGGATTTATCCCGGCGGGCGCTGAGGCGCAGCAGCCGCGCCGTGGGGTCGCGCGAGATGCCGTGTTTCATGGCATTCTCCGCCAGCGGCTGCAGCATCAGGCTGGGCACGAGCGCCGTCAGGCACTCGGGCATGATGTCGTACTCGACCTGCAACCGGTCCTGGAAGCGGACCCGCTCGATCTCAAAGTAGCGCCGGACAAAATCCAGCTCGTGCTCCAGCGTGGCCATCGCCTCCTGGCGGTGATCGAGGGCGCGACGCAACAGCTCGCCCAGCCCCGCCACGACATCCTCGGCCTCCCGGGAACGGTTGTTGCGGATGAGGCTCGTGATGGAGTTCAGCGTGTTGAACAGGAAGTGGGGGTGCAGTTGCATCTTCAGGGCATCAAGGCTGGCCCGCACGAGGCGCGTCTCCAGCCGGGCGTTGGCGACGCGCAGCTCGGAGGTCAGCAGCTGGCCGGCCCGCCATTCCCGGTAAAAGCTGGCCGCGTACAAGGC
>Ga0302321_100005339_pt1 | contig 11252 bp, 5 predicted proteins | sample Fen_T0_1_FD_202505 | JGI IMG/M metagenome (GOLD analysis project Ga0302321, IMG submission 202505) | Peat permafrost microbial communities from Stordalen Mire near Abisko, Sweden - Fen_T0_1 | ecosystem: Environmental > Terrestrial > Soil > Wetlands > Permafrost | place: Sweden: Abisko...
CTGGGATCGACAAACCACTGATCGCACCACCGGAGACTGTGGCATCTGCAGCGGCTGCTGGTGCAGCGCCGTTCACGCTTTGATAGACCTTGGCAGTTGCGCCGGCGGTGAAATGGTTGAGCGTGACCGTCATGTTGGACTGGTTGGATGTACCTGTGTTGACGAGCATGATCCACAGCGTGGTCGGATTGCTTGCCGAATCCGTCGCCGCATAGGCGTGAACGCCAGAATAGGAACTTGCAGCACCCACCGACACGCTTCCAAATTTGCCACCGGAGCCGTCGTAGTTCCGGAACATCGCGAACGCATTGTAGGCGTAGCTGTGAACATGGTTGCTGTTGGTATCCTTGGGCGCAAGCGTCGTCCAGTATGAAGCGACTTTGATGCCCATCACGCCAAATGTACCAAGGTAGTCGGCTTGTTTCGCGGCTGCGGCTGGGTCAGAGGTGTCGTTGGCGACATTGTACTCACTCACGCAGATGTCGGTGCCCGGATAGGTCGAATTGATCCAGCCGCGGAAACGCGAGACCGTGTTGGTCCACATTTCCTGTGCAGTGCCGGGGTAGTGCGTGTCCAAGCAATCGAAGATCCGTTGGTGGTGGGCGACTTCGTATTGCTTGCCCTTTGCCATCATCGCCATCGCGTAGGAATTGTCGATAGTGTAGGGAACGGTCATTGAACCACTCCAAGTCCCTACACCGCACTCTTCGCGCATCAAGTTGATCGTGTCGCCCGGGTTCATGACCGACAAGAACAATACTTGTGCAGTCGGATCCGCATTCTTAATGGTCGCCGCATAGGCCACCGAGCGATTGATGATGTCGTCGTTGGGCGATACTCCAGCCGAATTGCCCGACGCAATCTTCACTGAATAGTCCATGCAGTTAGTGCCTGGCGGATACAACGATGGGTAGATGTCCTGTCGAAGGCCCTGCCAGTTGTCGGGTTCGTTATCAAGTTGGTAGTATTTGATGCCGCCGGCGGCAGCAGTGCCAAAGGTTGAAACGAAATGCGATAGCCAGTTGGCCATGAAGCTTGTATCAAGATTGTTCGACCCCTTGTCGACCAAGATTGACTCCTGCGCGCCTATCGCTTTGCAACAGGTTGCCGAAGACAGCAGGCTTCCGTCGGCGAGCTTCGGGTAATTGCAGAAACTGAGGTTCTGACCGAGCGACGCACTGTAGGTGTTGTCCGAAGATGTGGCGACATTGGCAAGCCAACCCGTGATCGGAATGGTCATCAATGTGTTGAGACCCCAGGACTTGTTGGCTTGCGCGAACTTGTCGGTCCCATTCCCGCTCCCCGCGTAGTTCGCGCACATCCAGTCGCCGCCGGAGTTGTTCATGTCTTTCTGCCAGTTGTAGCTCTCTTCGGCATCGCCTCCCCAGCGATCGAGTGAGGCTACTTTGTACGAGTCATCGCCCGTCTCCGTGGCGAAAGCGACGCCGTAGATATCGGGCGAAATGGGCGTGAGCTGTGAGTTTACATCGACCGAGATGCCCGTACCGCTCTTGGCCTGACAGGTCCCGGTTGCCCCGCACATCTGCGAAGGCAGACAGCCGCCGCAGCTACCGTTGCAACCATCACTACCGCAGGTCTTGTTGGTACATGAAGGCGTGCAAGTTGTAGTACTTGTGCTTGTCGCACTGCCTGGGGCTGTTGTTCCGCCGACGCCCGTTGCGCCGCCCGTTGCGACTTTGCCGCCATTAGCCGCAGAACCCCCGGAACCGGTCTTGCCTCCAGTGTTCGTCGTGCCGCCCGCGGCGGTCGTTCCACCGGAATTGGCTGCTCCTCCGGAACTACCGCGACCGCCGATGCCCGTAGTGCCGCCCGCGCTTGTTTGACCTCCCGCAGAACCGCCGATGCCAGAGACCGGGCTTCCCCCACTCGTCGCAGCGCCGCCGGCGCTTTGCCCGCTTACGGCAGTGGTACCGCCCGCTGGACGGGCCCCTCCCATCGCCGGATTGCCCGCAGCGGTCATGCCGCCGGTGCTAAATCCGCCATTTGAGGTAGGTTGCGCACCTCCCGTTGCTGGGACTGTCCCGCTGTTCGTCCCACTGCATCCAAATGCCCAAATCGCAGCGAGGCTAATCACCAACCGTGAGGGTTTCGAAACAAGTTGCATCCTGGCTCCTCGAAGTAACTCAATTGCAGGAATATCAGACGGCTCAGCCTCCAATTGGGTGCCAACGAGCAAGTCAAATTCTTGCGCCGGATTCCTGACCCAAATTGCGCGAGCTCCAAGATTCTTGGCACTGGAGTTTTCTACTGGCCGTCAATCAATCAGCGAATCCCTTTAGCGATGCCCGAGTCGAACCCCGAGAAGAACGTTGTTGTGAGCGGCCCATGGGTCGAGCGTGCGCACAATGTTGACGTTGCGGCTGGGTTGGGTGACGCGGATCTCGTTGCGTTGTTGTTGCGCGAGCCCTCAAGCGCGGCCGCCAAGCTCTACGATCGATACGCGTCGCTCGTCAATCGACTAGTCTGGCGCTTACTTGGGGCAGACGCCGATCACGACGACCTCGTGCAGCAGGTGTTCTGCAAAGTCATCGAGCACGTTGGAAAGCTTCGTGATCCGTCACGTCTTGGCGCATGGGTTCAAAGAACAACCGTCAATACGGTGTACGAGGAGCTGCGCCGACGCAAAATTCGTCGCCTATTTTTGCGAGAACGTACGCGAGCCGAGTTGCACCCGGACTTGACGCGTGATGCTGAAATTCGCGATTTGTTGTTATGTGCGCAGACCCTGCTCGGGCGGCTACCCGCGAAGGAGCGAATCGTGTTTGTTCTTCACTTTGTGGAGGGGTACAGTTTGGCTGATGTTGCCGATCTGTGCGGTTTTTCGCTACGCACCGCCAAACGGCGCCTGGGTGCCGCCAACGACCGGTTTCGGAAATTGACAGCCGAGCATCCAGAATACAGAAGGCTATTTGGCTACGACAAGGAGGAAGCGTGACTTGGCGCAGCATCCAACTTGGTAACAGGCTCGCAAGCAATCTGGGCGAAGGCCCCGGCGCAGCGACACGAATGAAGCAGCGAGAACGCCTGATTCGTTCAGTGGAGCTTGGCCCCGACGCGACGCAACGTGTTTCGAAACGGCAAGCCCTGGGGGCAGCGTTCGCAATTGCCGTAGCAGCCATCGCATTGGTCGTTTATGTAGTTCATTGGTCATCCACCGAGCGAGCCATTCACGCGACGTGGAATGGCGCGTCGCTGCACGGGCCTAGCGTTGTCGAGGCCGCGACCAACCGCCCGCAATCACTTGAATTCACCGAAGGTAGCGAAGTTCTGTTGGAGCCTGACACGCGTGTGAGCCTGGTGCGCTTGTCGGATCGCGAGGCCAATTTGACCTTGGACGACGGTCACATTCTGGCGAGTATTCGCAAGCACACTGGCGTCACCTGGACCATCGCCGTAGGCCCGTACCGCATTCGGGTTGTGGGCACACGCTTTACAGTTGATTGGGATTGCGACCGTGGCAAGTTTCGCGTGGCAGTTCGCGAGGGACGCGTCAAAGTTTCCGGTGGTGATTTGCCGAACGAGGGGCTCGTGCTCGACGCAGGAACGACCCTTGAGCGCGGAGCCGCAACGGAACACGCCAAACCCGCAGTCCAGACAGAGTTCATTGCACCGGTCGAGCTCAGCGCAGCATTGCCCTCGTCACCTATTGCGCCAACGAAGGGCCTCATCAGTCCGGCGCCATCGTTGGGAGGTAGCGTGGCCGGGCCTACTTGGAACATGTTGGCCAAGCAAGGCAAGTACAAGGAGTCCTTGGTCCTAGCTGAAACGCTCGGGTTCGATAGGCTCATCACTGAGATCAACGAAAACGATCTGCTTTTGTTGGCTAATGCGGCGCGGTACAGTGGGGATAGTCTCCGGGCACATCAGGCGCAATTGAAGTTGCGCGAGCGCTTTGCGGGTCGGCGTGGCGCTGCATTGGCGGCATTCTACCTTGCTCGCTCGGCTTTGGACATCGAGCACCGGCCAGACGTCGCGATCCATTGGTTCGACACGTTCCTTACCGAGTCACCTCGTGGTGATCTGGCTGCGCTAGCACGCGCCCACATGATGAGCCTATGGCTCAACATGGGTCAGCGCGAAAAGGCACGCCAGGTGGCTCTGGACTACTTGAGGTACCACCCAGACGGCGCGCAGGCAGAGCAGGCGCGTTCACTGGTGAAGTCCGTTCAATGAGATGGCATGCGTTTGCATGGTGGGTGCTACTCATGCTGCACGGTGCTCGCGGGTATGCAGAAGAACGCCCTGTCATCGTGTTGATCGCCAACGACCTCGGCGCCGATGAATGGCCCGAAGGAACCCGGGCTGTCATAGCGGAATTGTCGGCAGACGGTTTTCAGGTCGTTCAGCGCTTGAGCCACGCCGCAAGCGCGGGCGAGCTACTTGCACAGGTGGCACATAGTGCCTCACCCGAGGCCGTGTTGGGGGTTGTGGCAGTGCTACGCGAAGGCGACACGGGCGCCGCGTATGTTTGGACGGAACATGGTGAGCGTGTGTTGCGCGACGATAGTTCAGGCGCCAATGGTGCCGTTGCGGAAGGTGCCGTAGCGCTGCGTGTGGTTGAATTGCTTCGAACCGAGACGTTGAAGTTTCCAATGGACGATTCCGCGCCGCAACGACCCAAAGCAACGGACGTTCCCGCGCCGCAACGGCCAAAAATAGCGGAACCGGCTCGAACGGTCCCCGCATCTTACCACCCTTGGCTCAATTCCTGGCTCGGGGTTTCAACCGTCATTCCCGCGAGTGCAACTACGTTGCCTCTGCAGATGAGCCTCGGTACGGCCATGGAACTAGTTTCGCCCATTGCTCTGGATCTTGGGGTGCGCGTTGGGGTCTTGCCGAAGCGACTCGAAACCAGCGCGGGCAACGTCTCATTGCGTTCTGTGGAGATTGGGGGCCGCGTGATGCTCGCTTCGCGGTCTGATAGGCTCGTGCGCTTCGCAATGGGACTTGGTGTAAGTTCTTTGTGGCTTCACGAAACGGCGACGGGTGATGCGGGGTATTTAGGGAAAAGCGACAACACGCAGGTAATGCTGATTACCTTGCGAGCGCGACTCGCGTTACATAGTCAGCGCTTCTTTGGGGTGTTTGTGGTCGATCCAGGCCTCACGGTCCCGCCGGTAAGTGTGCATTCCAATGTCGCGGAAGTTGCGCACCTCGGTCGGCCGTGGGTTACCACTGAACTCGGAGTAGGGTGGTCATTTTGACGGCCTGCCGACGGAATGTGGCTGCAGCTTGGTGTTGCCTGGTCATTGGCTGCGGTAACGGTAGGCTTGACGCATTCGAGTTGCAGCAAAGTGGGCTCATCGATGATTTCGAAGATTTGAACATTCGCGCCGCGTCTGATCTCGGATGGTGGTACATCGTAAGTGATCATACGGGCTCGCAGACGCTCGAATTCAACGCTCCACCCAATCGCCCCGGCGACATGGGGGCGCTCCATGGGTATTTCCGTGGCATGACCGGTTGGGGCGCGGAGGTCGGCGTGAGCTTTGACCATCCTTTCGACGCAAGTCGGTTCTCGGGCGTTGAATTTAGTGCAGAGGCCGGGGCGTCAGGGACCGATACGGCAATGGTTGTGTGGTTCTTGGATTCGAGTCACAGCTTCAGTTACTCTGCGCCTTTGACTCAGACCTGGGGCTCGTATCACGTCCCATTTGCCAACGTGATCAATCCCGATGATTCCTCGCTCCGACTCGATACCTCACAAATCACCGGAATTCACTTTTCCTTTGATAACTACCCGAACGCGGTCGACTTGTGGCTGGATGAAGTAAGATTCGTCGCTGTGCCTTAGTCGGCTTGCTCGTTTACGAGCTACGTGCTTGCCACGGGTTCACCGTTTTGAGAAACGGGGTGTTTGCGCTCTGCCTGGGATGACCAATCGCTCGGTGGGATCACAGTGACGGCATCGAGCAATCTCTTGACGCGTGATTGAACAACTACCGCGTAATTGCGAGCGTAGTGTCGCGTTGCAACCGCCAAAGGCCCAACGGGATTGTTTGGCCGGTTGGAGCGGCGGAATACGCTGCATCGAGGTCATCTAACGAAACGATGCTCTTGCCGTTGAATTGCAGAATGACGTCGAGGGCCTGCAAACCATCATTCGCAGCTACGGTTCCCGTGGGTACGGTGGCCACTACGACCCCCACGTCGCTGCCAAGACCAACCGCCGATTGATCGTTGAGGCCGATGAGATTTCGAATCGTCGCTCCGCGCCACACTTCCGTTCTTGTGCTGCGTGTACTCGTTGTTGTCGTCGTGGTGCCAAAGAAGGGCGTGCGAGCTTGTGCCTTCAAGCTCAGACTCGTGACGCCGTACGGCTCCGCCTGAATGCTCTGGATACCGAGCCCCAACGCGGGCGAATTCGAGCTTAGCTGATAGTTGCCATTGGCCGCATCGACATATCCGGGGTTGGCGGCAGATGCGGAGTGCGCATCCACGCCATAGCCATGCGCCGTCGTCAACGCAGCCGCATTCGTGAACAAGTTGTAGTCGAGCGTTTTACCCCAACCGTTAGGACTTGCAGGGTCGTAGCCAGCAAAAATGTTGTGAGTGAAGACGTCGCCGTTGTTTTTTGGCCACACGTGGACGCTCATCTTGGCCGATGCGTTGAACAGGTTGTTGTCGCCCGTGCGGTTGTAGCCTTCGCGCCACTTCAAGCCGCCCGATAGGAAGATATTGTTTGCAATTACGTAGTTCGTGGAGCCGTCGTCGAGATCGACGTCCCAGCCGTGGTCGCAACGCCACCGGTTGTTCCTGATTGTGATCGGCTTTACCGCGTCGAGCAGGTACAGCGGGGTCGAGCCTGAGAATGCGCTCACGCGCGACTCAATAGTGCTGACGCTAGGATCCCAAAACCGGTCGCGACCCCAACTGTTGAACGCTCCATGGTCGCCAGTCTCAAGCACGGTGTCGAACACGTCGTTATATTGAAGCAGGTGCCCCCCCCAGCAGCCATCCCCGATGTTGATACCTGCGCGAGGTACGCCGTAAATGCTATTGTGGGACACGGTTATGTCCTGGGCGATATCGATACCGACGCCGGCCATTTGCTTCTGAGGATCGCCAATGTCGTGAATCAGGTTGTCCGTTGCATCGCACTGCGCCGGATATTCAGAGGTCAGTGGTCCCGGTGTTTTGTCAAGGGCTGAGACGGAAACCGTACCTGCGTAGTAGCCGAAAAGCGGATTGCGAACCGCGGACGAAAGGCCGATAAATAGGATGGCACTTGCGCCGACACCGACGAATTTGTTGTGGGCGACACTCACGCGGCGGTTGTACCCGCTGACAAATACCGCATTGCCTCCCAGGCTGTCGAAGAAGCTATTCGTGATCGCGGTGTCCTCGGCACCCGCGATGAACAGCGAGCCGCTGCGGTAGATCTGCCAATCGGAGCGCAAAATCGTCTCAGAGCATTTCGCAAAAGTTCGCGATGTGGCAGTGAAGTGGAAACCATCAAGATTAATCCACTGTACGGGTGCGGTGGGTGTCCCATTGAATTGGATGAGGGTTTCGATGCCCGCTACTTCAATGGTTGCGGTCGTTAGATCAGTACCCGTTGGCGGATAGAAATAGAGGATGCTAGCGGTCTTGTCGAAATACCATTCGCCAGGGGCATCGAGCTCTTCGAAGATGTTCTCGACCATCCCCGCGCCATTCTGCCCACTTGCTCTGGCGTTGCAGTACGGCCCATCGAGGCTGAGGGTACCGCCGCTGGCGCTCTTGATGACATAGTGTTGGCTGCCCCAATTCGAGGTGTGCATACAATGGACGAAGCCACCGGCAGGCGAATGCGTCCACTTGCTAACTCGTGTCGACGATGTGTAGTCGCTTGCGACGCCGTTGAACGGGGTCTTTCCAGCTTGGTAGTTGGGGTAGCGCGCCATGACCTGGCGCTGCCCGTTCAGGAACAAGACGTCGAAGGAAAGTCCGCTAGACGCGCTCGACGGCACCGTAGCTTGCATGATGCCGTTCTTGTATGACGACCAGGTCAGATTCAACTTCGCGCCACCGCTCAACGTGGCTGTGCCAAGCCCGGTGTACGTGACTGACGCTGCCTGAGTACCCGAGTCGGCGGAAGTGAACACAATCGGCTTGGTGAGGTAGTACGTCCCGGTCGCGACGCTCACCGTGATTGGGAGCTTGCCCCGATTGGAACTGGCTCGAACTGCTAGCTGTGCCGCGCCCACCGTCTTGAATGGCTTGTCTTTCGTACCTGAGTTTGTATCGTCGCCGGTTGTCGCGACGTACCACGTATTGCCGATATTTGCGCTGCCGCCAGCGCTCGTGCCGCCAGCGCTCGTGCCGCCAGCGCTCGTGCCGCCAGCGCTCGTGCCGCCAGCGCCGCCCATTGCCGACAAACCGCCGTTTGATACCGTGGACTGCGTCGTGCTGCCGCCACCGGTTCCCGGACTTTGACTATTTGTGCTCTTGCCCCCCAAGCCTAGGTTGCTTCTATCGCTACTGGCCGGCGACGCCCCCCCGCTCGTGTGCGTTGTTGCCCCCCCGGAGGTCCCCGAAACACCACCTTTATCGCCGATAGCGATGCTGCCGCCCAAGGTTACCTCGCTACTATTTGACGACGATGGCGATGACGAACAGCCAAGTGCCGCCAACAGTAGCATTGCGGCGAAAACTCGACCGAATCTGGGCTCCGGATGACAACTCTGCGGCAGCATGGTCTTCTCCTCTGGCGGATGAAGGAACTATCTGGTGCGAAACATACGTAGTGACGGCCCGCGTCAATTCGCGGTTGCGGATGTAGAACCAACGGTTAGTCCGGACGAATTTGCCGAGACAACAATTTGGCCTGATTCGCCCGTGGACTGAACGATGGCAAGCGCCTTGCCGTTGAACGCCTTTCGCGTTGGAGATGTGTATGAAGTGGTGTCGATAGCGTCGCCGTTGTCCACCCCGAGGAGTTTACCGGGACCCGATACGGAAAACGTGATGCTGTTGTTCGCTGTGGGGACGAACACACCGTTGGCGTCCTGAACGTCCGCCGTCACAAACATGAGATCCCGCCCGTCGGCGTGAATCGTTGTCCGATCTGTGGATAACTTCACCTGGGCGGCCTGCCCGGAGGTCTTGAGTTCCTGCGTTGCCACCACAGTGCCGAAGCGTTTGCCTTCGACGCGCAGTGTGCCAGACGCCCAAGGCACATTCCATTCGAGACGTGTCGTTGTGTCTGAGCCGAAGGATTTTGCGCCCAGAGATACGCCGTTGAGGAAGAGTTCGACGCTGTCGCAGTTGCTGTAGGCCCAAACCCAGACGGTAGTTCCAGTTGACCAGTTCCAATGCGGCAAGATGTGGACCATGGGCGTGGTCGTTAGTTTGCTCTGGTAGAAGAAGTAGATGTCTTTCGGGAACCCGGCGGTGTCGACGATGCCGAAATAGGAGCTCTTCGACGGCCAGCTGTAGGGTGTCGGTTCGCCGCCATAGTCGAACCCCGTCCAGTCGAATTGACCGAAGAAGAATGGGCGCTTCGCGTTGATAAGATACATCTCCTCCGTGTTGAAGCCGTCGCCCCAACCGACGTCGTATGACGAACACTCCCCGTTGCTGCAGCCGGTCCAGTGCAGATTGGTGGCTTGGGTCGTGTAGATGCCGCGGCTTTTCACATCGGAGCACTCTTCACTGCCGAAGATTTTCCACGTTGGGTTGTTCTTGTGGTCGTTGTCGAGTGTAAAATTGCCTGTATCCGTGTTCACGTCGCCTACGAAGTAGTTGTACCCTTGCAGATCGAGGAGGGCGGCGACTGCCCTTTGGCCCTGATCCGATTTCATGTTGTTGGCGCCCCAGGTCACCGGGCGCGTCGTATCGAGGGCCTTGACCCAGTCTCGCAACTTCTGCCCGGTCGCGGCAGTCGCACCGGGGATTTCGTTGCCGATGCTCCACATGATGACGCTTGGGTGGTTGCGGTCGCGGCGCACCTCCGCCTGTATGTCTTTCTGAGCCCAGCTGCTGAAATAGAGATGGTAATCGTTCAGGCCGTTCTTTCCTGTCTCCCAGGCGTCAAACGACTCATCCATGACCAAGATACCCATCTTGTCGGCGAGATCGAGGAACTCTGGAGCGGGCGGATTGTGCGAGGTCCGGACCGCGTTGGTTCCCATGCCCTTTAGAATCTGCAACTGTCGTTCGATGGCACGGACATTGACTGCCGAGCCTAACGCACCAAGGTCGTGGTGCATGCACATTCCCCAGATCTTCATCGCCTTACCGTTGAGTGAGAAGCCGTTGCTGGCGTCGAAGTTGATTGACCGGATGCCTAGCGCAATTGTGTACGTATCTACTGTTTGGCCGCCCACCTGCAGTTCAACCGTGGCTTGGTAAAGCGTGGGTGATTCCAGGGACCAGAGTTGTGGATTGGCAACGGTGAGACTCTGCGTCATCGTCCCTTTGCCGTTCGCCGCAAGGTTGCTCGCCGCGGACGTGTTGCTCGTTACGAGTGCCCCATTGGGGTCATAGATGCGGGTAACGGCCGTGACGGCCTGGCTGCTACTCGAGTGATTCTCCACTTCCGTTACGACGGAGACCGACGCCGAAGCCGTGCTCACCGTAGGGGTCGTGACGAATGCGCCATTGAACGCGACGTGAACCGGATTGAGCGCGGTGAGCCACACATTGCGATAGATGCCACTGCCCGTGTACCAACGGCTACTCGGTTGTTTGTTGTTGACGCGGACTGAAATGACGTTGGTGCTGCCGTCAGTCTTGACGTAGGGGGTCAGATCGTACTGAAACGTCGTGTATCCGTAGGGCCAGGTGCCGAGCGAAGTGCCGTTGATCCAAACCTGGCTGTTGTAATAGACACCATCGAACTCGATGAGAATGCGCTTTCCAGCATATGAGGGATCCAGCGTGAAGGTCTTTCGGTACCAGCCAACGCCCCCAATTGAGTACCCTTCGCCGCTACCGCCAGGAGAAGACTGGCTCATCCCGAGCGCGGGGCTCCAGTCGTGCGGCACGCTCAGGCTTGTCCAAGAGGCGTCGCTGAAGCTCGGATCTTGGGCATTCGATGGGTCACCGAGGTAGAATTTCCACCCGCTGTTGAAGCTCTTGCCACGCGCACCGTCGTACGCCTGAACGAGAGCAGCACCGCCACTGCCGCCTGCGCTGAGCGTGCCGCCCGTAGCAGTAGCACCGCCGAAATGGGACCCTTGGGTGGCTCCTCCTGTGGTTCTCGCGTCAGTTCCGCCCACTGCATTGCTTCCACCCGCGCTATTCAA
>Ga0302321_100005340_pt1 | contig 11251 bp, 5 predicted proteins | sample Fen_T0_1_FD_202505 | JGI IMG/M metagenome (GOLD analysis project Ga0302321, IMG submission 202505) | Peat permafrost microbial communities from Stordalen Mire near Abisko, Sweden - Fen_T0_1 | ecosystem: Environmental > Terrestrial > Soil > Wetlands > Permafrost | place: Sweden: Abisko...
GTAGTTTTTCATAACATATTATGTTTTATTCCTTTTTGATGAAAACGTCAGTCATTTTTTCTTATCAACCTTATATAATGATTCCTGGTAGGGTTGAAGTAAAATATGGGGATTATTCAGTTCTATCATCTTTCGTAAGTCGAGTATGGAGCCAAAGTTTCCTCTCCCTTTCAGATCAAATTCAACCGGTTTGTTTGTCAGATTACAGGCATATACGAGCCAATCCTTTTTACGTTCAACAGCTCTTACTTCAGCGCCAGTAATAAGTTTGCCATCATTTCCAATCCCAACAACCGGACGATTCAGTCTTGCTTTATCCGCAAGCAATGTCAGTACAGGAAGATAATCTGTTGATATTAATGGTGCAGCCAGGTAATAGAGTGAGCCTTTCCCGGTTTTTGAGAGCAAAATAGCCGGATTACCATCATCGAACTTTGCAAGAACTTTGTTGGTACCTGTATTAAGTGTTTGTATCAGTCCATCTGAGAAAAGAGTGACAGGAGTCACATTTTCTGTAAAAATATCCTCATGCACACTGGTTATTTTTTTTCTGACTTCACCATATATAATAGCCTGTGAAAAACTCTGGTCGTAATTCTGAGCCTTTTCAGCCTTACCGACTACAGGAGGAAGTGTGACACCAATAATAGTAATTCCAAAATCCGTTATCCTGTTATTTTCCCTTGCATACTGATCGAACATGAATGATTCTGGAATTACAATCCCAATCCCGCCACTCTCAATATATTTTTTTATTGAGACAACTATTTCGGGTCGGCAATACTTTACTGAAGGAATAATTAATAATTTAATCTTAGAAAGTTTTCCGGCTAAAATCTGATCCTCACTGATAAATCCTATCCGGCATCCGAGAAACCTTGCTCCTTCCCAGACGGAATTAATTGCATCAATATAAGGTGTTGAACCTTCTGGTATTTGTTGTGGAGGCACTTGTAGAATGCTTGTCTTTGAATATAGAATAGCAACTTCAGGATCATCCCTTATAAATTCTGTAATTTCTGTGCTCAGACGACGGATATCGAGTGCAAGTCTCAACACTTCATCAATATCTGATAAGGATATTCCCTTGCTAAAGGGAAGCGAGGATTCATTGTTCTGTAAGAATTCTTTACTTGGGGTACTTCCCCACAAATATTTCGAAATATCTGATTTACCATGAAGAAATTGCAATAATATATTGTGTGTTCCTCCCCCCATTTCCGGTTCGACCATTACTTTTTTCTTATCGCTGAGAGATAATAGCAAATCCGAGAAGATGGGAGAACTTCCTGATTCATTCAGAATGACATCATCCACTTCGTTAATAATCATCTCTTCGTCAATACCCGTTACACTATTGGATGAACTGAGCATTGATGATGTTCCTCCGGCACAGATCGGAGTGGATGGGTCCAATTTGCGCATTTCTGTCTTTATCCATTTCATGTAATTAGTAAACCTTTGTATGTTGAAACTCGACCAATCATACCAGGCAGCACGGTTGATGTCGTCTAGGGGTCGTGCATTTCTGGTTTCAGGGGCACTGATTTCATTGAATGTTTTGTAATGTGTTTGCCAAACCTTATTTAATGGCTGAATTTCTCCATATTTCGATTTCAACCAATCGCGAAACATTTTCTGGCTAATATCGCAGTAACAAATATATTGCAATTCATAAGCCATAATGTTGTAAAGCAGGTCAGGGTTATCTGTCCACTCCCTGTAATGCAATCTTATATATTCAACTACTGCCCGACGTATCTCGGGACTTTCCAGACATAAAACTACATCTTCCTTCTTCCCGCCATCTGACCACCTGTCCTTGACAAGGTGCCCGCACCAGCCATCCCATCCTACCCTGTGGGTGCCGGGGTATTTATGAAATGTTTCATATACCGGTGAACTTTCGATGTTGTATCTTGAACCACCTCCCACGGTATAACTTTCAAGCCTATGGTCGAAAGGAGCAAAATAATCCATAAGTGGGCCTTCATTTATTTGAAGCATGGAAAAAATGATAACCGGATTGCCCGATTTATCACGGTAATATCCATTCAGAGGTTTCAGTTCATTCAAAGGAGGATACGGTGGAACATAAAAAGAGGCGTGGCTGACTTCATTCTCCGGTTCCATGGTCAGATGATTAACTTGTCGACCGGAGATCATATCCCTGATTTCACCTGAAGCTTTGTTACATGAGGAAATAATATAATCCAGTATTTTTTTCTCTTCTGTCTCGTTCTGAAACCACACCAGTTTGCTTCTGATACCCATTCCAACATCAGCTGTAATAAGGGGGATACGCTGGTATAATGTCTGGTACCCTTGCAGTTCTGCAATGTGAACCTCGTTTCTTAGGTCTTCTGCTGCATCCAGGGCTTGTTTTCTAAGTTGAACAATTACGATACTGGTAATAATCTTCTCAACGGGTCCTGCCAGAGCAGGGTATACCTCCCGGTTATCAATTATAACCTTACAATCATTCGGATCGATATTTGACAGTGTCCGCGGACCTTCTTCCCCTTTGACCAGGCGGATATTATCGATGAACAGGGGGCAATCTGAATATCCGAATGAAAAGCGGAGTTTACGTATCTTATTTAACGCCAGAGGACGATCGCCTTCTTCCACAACTGCGTGCTGAAGTAAAAACTCGAAATGATTCCAACCAGTATTCAGGAATAGTTTACTGCCATTATAGCTTTGTCCCTGAAATTCAGCCTGTTCGTCTGTTCCTAATTCATCAAAAATCTGAATGGTGCCATAGTACAATTTGCCAGAAGGATTATAGATATCGAATTTCAGGAATTCATAAGCACTCCAGTCTTTTGGGAATTCACTTGTTTCAAGCCATAACAATTTTGACCGTGATTCAGAAAGTTTAAGGGAAGATTTGCCATGAGATGCAAAATCTTTGGATACGGAAATTGTCCCTTTCAGATTGTTGAGGCAAGATACATTCTCAAAATCGTTGATTGTTATTGTATTTACGGAATTCTTCTGATGTAGAAAACTGTCTGAGCGATGAATATTGCAGGCTGATGAAACAAAAATAAAAGTAATAGTTAAGAAACTTATTTTAAATATTTTCATTTTAAGCAATAAAAGGTATGAATAAGGCTTTATAATTTAAAAAATAGCCCAAAGAGAATTCTCAATGGGCTAATTTAACTAACCTAACTTACCCTGACTATGCAAATCAATGTTGGTATGCCGTTGGTTGAGTGGGATATACATAATTAGAAACATGTGGCGATGCAGGATTTGCATCCCACCAGAATTTTGAAAGTCTGCTGTCTACTCCGATACGGGATACAGCATCGTTATAATTGGCACTGTTAGTGGTTTGTTCTGAGATCGGGTATTTCTCCCTTCTAGGAACTTTTCCTTTCAGTTCAGAATTGACATCAGGAGAAAGGCCTTGCTGGGGGTAACCGGTTCGTCTGTACTCGCACCATCCCTGAAATTCATCGGGATATAAAGCAACAAGCTTCTGATTTATAATCATCTCCAGTTTTCCTTCAGTGGACCCGCTGAGTGTATAAACGGGTGTAGCCTTAAAAGCTGTGATGGCTGGATCTTTAATAGCTTTATATGCCAGATAATTTTGCACATCAGCGTCTGTCCATTGAGCACCAATAACTCCATAATGATTTTCGAAATGCAGGTAGCTTTTCATCAGGTCAGGTACCTGGGGAGCTGCGAGATTATAGAACCACTTAGCCCAGTCAATTCCTGCATCGATCCCTTTCTGATAATAAAAATTAGGATCGGTGTTAAACCCGGCAGGAAGTAAACCGCGCAACTGTGCTTCAGCCAGTGCAAAAAATACTTCCGAACATTTCATAATGGCAGGAGCTACCACAGGTACTCTCCAAAGATCAGACAGCTGGGATGTTGTATTAAATCCCCAGGGGTATTTATAGTCTTCAGTCACGTTACCGAGTGTAGGTTGTCCACGATAATCAATATTCGGGAATGCATATCCGTTATTTGAGACCCCTCCCTTAAATGTTGCTGTAATAGTATCAGCAAATATCTGGATTCGTGGATCTTCACTAATGCCGTCATTCCTCAGTATATCGACCAGCACTTTATGTGCCTGAACACTTTCCTGAACAGTACCATAGTTAATGATACGATAGTACCTGGGATTCAAATGGTCGGGATAGTCGGTATTGTTTTTCACGAATGCATCGTCATCAAGTGTGGCTAAAAGACCGGCCTCAGTAAGATCACTTAACTGTTGAGTTGCCAGTGCAGGATCGACATAACTGACACGAAGAGCAAGTCTTAAACGCAGGGAATTTGCCAGTTTTCTCCATTTTCCGGTATCACCGTTATAGATCACGTCGGCAGCGCCATAGCTGACTTTGCTGTCATCGAGTTGAGCTGCAGCTTCTTTCAGTTCTTTGAACAAATCCAGATATATACTCTGCTGGGTATCATATTTAGGCGCTAGTATAACTTTAACAATTGGTAAACACGATTCGGAATAAGGAATATCTCCGTAAGTGTCGGTGAGCAGTGAGACATTCCACGCTTTTAAAATTCTTGCAATGGCTTCTTTATTGACAAGGTCGGCTTTATCTGTTTTGCCTTCAATAAGCTGTATTATATTTGACAGATTATTAAGCTGATTAGTGTATTCAAAATCCCATTCACCTGGCGATGCAGCGTTAGTGAAAGGATTATCGTCACTCCTGACATCCATACCGCAGTAAGCTCCGTATGTGCCATTACCGTATGATCCTGCTCCCATCACGCCATTCACTTCTACATTAGTCAGCAAATAGCCAACATCCACCAGATCGGCAGTAACATCTTTTGGATTGGTGTTCAGAGTTTCATAATCTTTAGTACATGCATTAGCCAGAAATACTCCGAATGCATATAATAAAATCATTATTATTTTACTTATTTTTTTCATAATTCTCATTTTTTCACAGTTAATAGTCTGACTAGAACGTTACCTTGAGATTAACCTGGAACGTTCGCGTTGAAGGCATTGAAATAACTTCCTGACCTGCATAGCCAGCTGATGTATTAGGCGCTGATTCCGGAGAGATTCCCATTCCCTGCATATGTTGTTCAAGATAGGCCAGGTTACGTCCGATGAGGCTCAGGCTTAACCCTGCAAATGGAGTCTTTGAAATAAATGACTGACTAAAGCTATATGAAAGAACTACTTCCCTAAGGCTGACATAACTTCCGTCCAAAATAAATTCCTCATCTATTCCACCCCAGGCACGTCCTGCCCAATAGGTTTGTCCATTTACTGCTACATCATTCTTTACATATGTGACATTACCACTGGCATCAGTTACTGCCATAACTCCTGGCAATATTCCAACCAGAGGCAATTGTTCTCCCGTTGCAGGATCAATATCATGTAATCTGCGTCCTTCAGTAGTCCAGATACCGGTACCTTTTGCTTCTTCCTGATATTTTGTGCCCGAATAAATTTTATTACCCTGGACAAAATCAAGCAACACATTCAGGGATAGCCCCTTAAAGCTGAATATATTATTCAGACCACCAATCCATTTTGGAGTGATATTGCCCAGTACCTGGGTATTGGTAGTAGGAAGATATGAACCTCCGGTAACAAGTAACTGGCCGTCAGGTGCTCTCTGGTAAGCTGTACCAACAATGTCACCATAAGGATGTCCTACTCTTGCTTCGGCATTTCCGTATGCACCGGGTGATAATCCGAGAGTCTCGATTCCCGGATAGAGGCTGACAACTATAGAATGGTTTCTGGAATAGTTGGCATTAATTTCCCAGCTAAAGCCACTGGGTGTTTTTACCGGAGTCAGGTTTAGAGCAATTTCTACACCATGATTTCGAATTTCGCCTGCATTGATTATATCTGTTGTGTAACCGCTGGCATCGGGGATACCTACATTAAGAATTTGATTTGTAGTTTTCCCGTCATAATATGTAAAGTCAAGACCAATCCGGTTGTTCAGGAACCTGAGATCAGCTCCAACTTCCCAGGATGTAGTCAACTCATTTTTCAGGTTCAGGGCAGGTATCGTGTTATTCATCGATAACAAGGGCTGACCGGCATAAGTTACTGTGGTAGTGCTGTATCCATTCCTGGTTTTGTAGGGATCGGAATCGTTACCTACTTGTGCCCAGGAAGCCCTGACTTTGCCAAAACTCAGAATATTTTTGGGAAGAGACTTCAGGGCATCAGTAAATACAAAGCTGGTACTGACAGAGGGATAAAAGAAGGAATAATTGTTCACTCCAAGGGCTGAAGACCAGTCATTACGTCCTGTTACATCCAGGAACAGGTAATTCCCATATGCAAGTTCTCCGCTTAAATAGACCGATTCCACCTTTTTCTTTGATAAAAAGTCAAAGGGTCGGATATCCTGGCAGTTACTGACATCATAGACTCCGGGAGCCTTGAATTTCCTGCTATCGAGGATGAACTCCGATCTCTCCTGGTACAAAATACTTGAACCCAATGAAGCATTCATTGTAAAGTGACTTGAAAGTACTTTGTTTGCAGTTAGTAAAACATCGGCATTGATATCCTTTACGTTGTTAACATCATTTGTAACCCTGCCACTGGAATTATCAATCCCAAAGGAGCCAATCGGCCATTGTCTGTCCTGTCTCTGCTGGAAATAATCAATCCCTGTCCGGCCCATCAGGCTCAACCATGGAGTAAATTTCACGGTAGCTGATACCAGTCCGATAATCCTGTCTTTAATATCGTGATTTTTCAGTTCATTTACAACATAATACGGGTTGTAATTAACTCCGGGCCAGCTACCTGGAAGTTTAGTTGTTTCATAATATTGCTTGAGAAAGTCCAGAGGAACATATCTGCCTAAAGTTACAAAGGTCCTGGTAACATTATCACTATTTGTTCCTAGGGCTGGCCTGTCAGTCCCTTCATCGCGGATATAGTTGATTTTGGTGTCAAATGATAAGAAACTGTTAACTTCTGTACTTGTCTTTAATAATATTGTCTGCTTGTTAGTCTTCCAGTTTGGGATTATACCAGTCATAGTTGTATTACCTAAAGAGAGCCTGGCTGTTGTTTTATCATTTCCTCCGGAAATTGATATTGTATTGGATGTGCTGAAACCTTTGTTGTAAAATTTCTGCACGTTATCGGCCGGTTGTGGTAAAAGCACCAATGTTTTTTTATTTGCATCAGCAGGAAATACGAATGGATCGACAATAGTTCTTCGTCCGTCGAGAGGAGGTCCATAGCTATCGCCTTCCCATGTATCCATAGTTTCATATTGTTTGCCGTTGATGGTAACCATTTCTCCGTAAATGTTTGTCTCTTCATATCCGTTAGCATAGTAATTCTGAAAAGTAGGAAAGATGTTGAGAGTCTCCATTGTGACGTTTGAATTTATCTCAACGCCGATCCCTTTCTTCTTCTGACCAGATTTCGTGGTGATAATAATAACGCCGTTTGCTCCTCTCGAACCATATAATGCTGATGCATTCGGCCCTTTCAGTACCTCCATTGACAAGACATCCTCCGAATTGATATCTCCAATCCCATCTCCCAGGTCTGTTTCGTTCCAGGTACCTCCTGAATTATGGTTAATATTTGTAATTGGAATACCATCAACAACATATAATGGCTGGTTATTTCCAAGCAATGACTTTGCGCCACGCAAGGTTATTGCTGAAGAACCACCCATACCGGAAGATGTATGCGAAACCTGCAATCCGGCAACTTTGGCGGTAAGCATGTTGTTCAGGTTTGCCTCCCTTACTCCACTAAGATCCTTTGTACCAATCTCTTGCTGAGAGAATCCAATGGCCTTCACCTCTTTTTTTATACCTAAAGCCGTTACAACCACTTCACCCATAATTGCATCAGAGGTTACCATAGCCAGGTCAAGGACATTGGTAGCGCCGAGCTCTAGAGTCTCAGTTTTCATACCAATAAACGAAAAGTCTATTTTCTTATAACCTGCGGGAACTCTTAATGAGTATTTTCCGGACACATCGCTTATGGTTCCGATTGCTGTTCCAGACACAATAACATTCACTCCGGGCAGTGGTAATCCATCACCCGTCGAAGTGACTTTACCCGTAATGACACGCTCCTGAGCGAGTGCACTACCCAGCAAAACCAGGAATAGGGTAAATGTCAATAATAGTTTTTTTCTCATAGTAATTAGGATTATTTAAGATAATAAAAGGAAATAAATTGCTTGTTTTATAAGATGAAAATTGGTGGTTTCCAATTCAATAGTCAGGTCAGGTAACAAAATATGATTTATAATATGTGATCCAATATAATTTCGTATCATTATTATTAAACTCTTATTCTCTTTTATTTCATTTTATTTGGAGGTAAATATACTAAATAATTTAAATTACAACATATAATAACAAATAAATATTAAAATAAAAAGCTTTTAAAAGATTTGCTGTATAAGATATTTATAAAAGGTTACAAGTAAAGGTTTAGAAAACAGATATATCTATGGCCATTATTTATTATTCATAAATAAATATGGATTAAGTATTAAAGTCTGCCTGATTTTATAATGAAGCTTTATAAAATAGTATTTACCGGAATCAGCAGGATTATATTACAATACCAAAATTATCCAGAGCTGACTTCCTGAATGATTCGTAATTTTTAAAAGCTGTCGTTCCACCAGCGGCCGTTGTGGAAACAGCTCCTGCAAGATTTCCAAATTTCTGACATTCAGAAATATTTTCATTTTTAATATACTTAAAAATGAAACCGGCATTAAAGCTATCCCCGGCTCCAACAGTATCAATCACTTTCTCATTTAAAAATGAAGGAAGGTCAAAAAGATTGTTATCCTGTACCACGATTGATCCTTTGTTTCCTCTCTTAATTACAATGGTTTCAGAGTACTTTTTGACCGAATCTATTGCTTCATATAAATCTTTTTTACCTGTTAATGATTTTAGTTCCATTTCATTTGGCAGAAATACATTAACATGAGGCAGAATATCCTCCATATCCATATCCCATGTTTCCTTCGGATCCCACTGCATATCAAAGGAAGTAGTCAACCCAAGCTTCCTGGCCAGTCTGAATAATTGTCCGAGTCCCTTCCACATCCCCGGCTGCAGAAAATATGAAGAAAAATGAAGATGTCTGGCTTTTTTAAGATCTTCTTCAGTAATATCTCCCGGTGTAAGTAAATCCATAGCACCCGGATAGGTGGTATTTGCCCTGTCTTCATCAACATATAATACAATGGTAGCTCCGGTGCCTGCATTCTCATCGGTTTTAACCATTGATACATCCACATGATTTGTCTTCAGCGTTTCAAGGACAACTTCTCCGAATTTATCTTTTCCAATCTTCCCGAGAAAGGCAACCCTTGCCCCTAAACTGGAAATATTGCTGGCAAATATGGCAGATGAGCTTCCAAGTGTCAGAGTCATCCCATGAGCCAGCACCTCCTTACCTATTTCCGGAAATTTTTCAATATCACTCAGGATAAGATCAACATTTAGCTCGCCGACTACCAGCACATCAAAAAGTTTTTCCATAATATCTCTATAGATTGAATATATATTGGCTAAAAAAATTACCTGATAATATTTACTTTCCCAAGCTGGTACCAACCATCACTTCCTTTACCTTCAATTGCAAGATTTACCCTGGGCTCATGATTAAGCTTATCAACAATTGCAATCTGAACATCACAAATTCCCAATGGAAAATCCCATGGTATATAAATAACATTGTCGAATACTATATCACCGGGCATCCAGGCTTTTACGTTGGCATCTGTAACTATAACAACTGATTTGCTGCTGCTTTTCAACCTGATCGCCATTGTAAAGTCTTTATAACACGGAGCTACTCCCTGGTTTTCCCACCAGGATGTAAAGGGCATTTTCCCGTTTTGTCTTACGGCATCAGGGTAGGTAAATCTTCTCAAAGCAAAGCGATAACCCATTTTCCTTAGCCAGTCATCAACCAGGTCGTTCCATTCTGCAGGTACAGGTGATGATTTGGCGTTAAAAGAAGACATGTGCCATTTGAGCGACTGATCAAAAATATACTTCACCTCTTTTCTTCCATACTTCTGCTCATCGCGCCAGCTTAAAAACGTACCGCAAATCTCAAAACTTATAGGTGACTTTTTCCAATCATCCTGTACATTACAGTTTATGATCTCACGCGGATAAAAATCATACATATGTGTCCATCCATTCTGTTCCGTTGCCCAGAATCCCAGGTCTCCGATACAGTCAACCCGCCAGCCGACAGGGATTTGAGAATCGGCGTACATATTTGTTTCTTTGTCCATTAACAAGGCGATTAACGGAGTTGTTTTGAATGAATCAGTATATGAATTTACAAGGGCCTTCCTTGCAGTCTTATTAAGAAGTTCCGAACCTGCTCCCTCACCCCATGCACCTACGATTGAAAGATCCACTGCTTCGAGATCAGGATGTCCGTCATACCTTTCACCCATTGCTCTAATAAATCCTCCAAAGTATTGGGCATACCTGGGATCATTGGCATCTACCTTCCATGCATTTACAGGATTATTATACGCCCAGTTTTTATTTGGTCCCACCATTTTCCGGTACCAGTCCGGAACATCCCTGTCTCCATCGGTGCCATAAGGTGCAACTCGTACTTGCAAACTTTGTCCCCTGGTTCTTGCAACCTCAAGAGCTTTGTCAAGCATTTCCCAATTGTATTTTCCCATCTCAGGTTCCAGAAATTTCCAATAGATCCTCCAGTATGCTATAGTGGTAGCGGGATGATCTTTGTTTGTAAGATCACCATCAAAAGATTGATAATCAATCGGAAATCCTTCTGTCCAACCGTCTCCCTTGTTGAGATTATCGCCATTAAACCGCTGAAAAGTCATAAAACCCATCCCCGGGTTGGTGAGAACATCATTAATCACTTTTGGTTTAATAACAGTCAAATGATCGGGATTTTGTGAAAAAGACAGAATCGGCAGCGACCAGATTAAAATTACTATCGGAAGAATATACCTGGCTATGGTCATGTTTTTTTTCATAGTCTTCATTTTTTGGTTCTTAAAAGATAATTATCAGTCTGTACCTTTAATATATATATATGTAACATTTGTAAATCCAAGGATTAAAAATTTGTACAGAATAATGCAAAGAATTAAGTACCAAAAATAAAACAAAAATATTAAAACCACAAGGATATGATAAGTATATTATTTTGTTTACTTTTGACAATGTCAAATACAATAAGGTAATGAAAGTAAAATTCCTT
>Ga0302321_100005342_pt1 | contig 11248 bp, 12 predicted proteins | sample Fen_T0_1_FD_202505 | JGI IMG/M metagenome (GOLD analysis project Ga0302321, IMG submission 202505) | Peat permafrost microbial communities from Stordalen Mire near Abisko, Sweden - Fen_T0_1 | ecosystem: Environmental > Terrestrial > Soil > Wetlands > Permafrost | place: Sweden: Abisko...
TTGTAATAAACGCTTTAATTCACGACAATCATGTTGATTATGAAAACCTAGTGTAAAAATTCCAATAATATTTGCTGAAGGTTCTTTTGTTATAGATTGATCTAAGGTTCCTTGTCTGCGAGCCTTTTCTAAATAATACCGAACTACTTGTTCTAAAGTTCTATCTGCGGCTTGAAGCTCATTAACTCGATAATGATTTACATCAGCCAGAATAACATCTGAATTTGAAGTGATAGAAGCTCTATCAACAAAGTTTTGTAAATCTTCTTGTAAAATACTAGAAGTACATGTTGGTGTTAAGACAATTAAATCTGGGCGTTCTTCTTTATCTTTTCTAGTTATATTATCAACCACTTTTTCTTGAGATCCACGTGCTAATACATGACGATCAACTATACTAGCTGTTACAGGAGTAAAATCTCTTTCTCTTTCTAACATTGAACGCATTACATTAAAGTAATCGTCTCCTAAAGGAGCATGCATAATAGCATGAACATTTTTAAAAGAACTGGCTACACGGAGAGTTCCAATATGAGCAGGTCCAGCATACATCCAATAAGCTAATTTCATAAATATAATCTCTTTATAACTTTCAATAAATAATAATGTGATCTTTTTTTATTTTACACTATAGGAATATCCCTTGCCATATTTATGTAATTGTCATACTATGGTATTTCTAATACAATATATTATGAATTATTAATAATAGATTATGAATTATTAATAATAGAAATAATTTTTTAATATTTTATTTTAAACTTTTTTTCTTTTTCTATTTATTTCGTTATTGAAAATAATAAATCTGGGACGGAAGGATTCGAACCTCCGAGTAACAGGATCAAAACCTGCTGCCTTACCACTTGGCGACGCCCCATAAATAGATAATATTATTAAATACTTATATTGATATTTTGTCAATTGTTTTATTTCTATTTTCATTATAAAAAAAATGTTATTTGATTTTAAGAAAAAATAAATTATAAATTAAAAAATAAAACAACTATTATTAAAAATATATAATCTCTTTGACACTAATAAAACCTATAGTAAGATATACCGAAGAGCTTTTTTTATTAACTAATGAAAAATTTTTCATTTTTTATTAAATCATTATAATAATTTTTATTGGAGAACATAAATGCTAGCTATGTTTAATATTTATCTAGATAACGCGTTTCATTTAAATGGTATCATTTTAGCTAAATTACCTGAAGCTTATGCTATTTTTGATCCAATTGTAGATATAATGCCGATTATTCCTGTATTTTTTTTCCTATTAGCTTTTGTTTGGCAAGCTTCTGTAAGTTTTAGATAATCCTTTTTTTACTAACATAATTTAAAATTCTTTATTTAAATTTTTTTTTTATTCTAATTTAAAAGACGAAGGTGATTTTTTTCACTTTCGTCTTATATACGTATAATAGATCTATAGAAATATTTTTTATTATATATATTTATTTATGATTCTTTATATAAATATATAATATTTTAATATAACATTTTAATGATTTATTTTTAATGATTTATTAATTATTGATTATAATTGAGTTAAAAAAGTTTAATTGATTTTAGTAAATTAATTGATTCAAAATTTATTCAATAATTTAATTAATTTTTTTAGACTTATTTTATACTTATTGGAGAAATGGCAGAGCGGTTAATTGCACCCATTTTAAAATTTTTAAAATTATTGTAGCCTTATTTTCTTTTTATGTTAACGGGGGTTCAAATCCTCCTTTCTCCATAGTTTTGATTTAAATAATGAAAAAAAAATTATAAAAATAAAAATTTGTTTTTTTATTTTATTTTAATTTACAATCTATTCTATTCTATTTCTAGTAATGATCCCGGAGATTACGTTATGCTTACTCTTAAGCTCTTCGTTTATACAGTAATTATTTTTTTTGTTTCTCTTTTTGTTTTCGGATTTTTATCAAATGATCCTGGCCGTAATCCGGGACGTAAAGAATAATTTTTTATATATAACACATTATCAAATGAAGAAATAAATATAAAAATAAAAAAAAAATAAAAATAAGTTTTTCTAATTAAAAAAAAATTTATTTGTTAGTTGAAGGAGAGAGAGGGATTCGAACCCTCGGTACAAAAAAAATGTACAACGGATTAGCAATCCATCGCTTTAAACCACTCGGCCATCTCTCCAGTCAAGAAATAATAACACGCTGTAGAAATAGAAGTCTAGACAATAATAATATTAGATTATGTATATTATTTTATTTTTTATATACGTTTCTAAAATATAAAATTTTATTTCAGTAAATAAAATTATAAAATAATTTATTAATATAAAAATTTAATTAGGTCTTTTATTTTATTTGAGCCTAGCCAGATACTGGTACTGACCAGGCTACTTTTTTTGTATTTGTAAATAAATAAAAAATTAATCAATTTATTGATACAAATTTTTAGCTAATCTTAAAGCCAAAATACCTGTTATAAAAGCACTGACAAGAGCTACAATAATTTGACTGTCTGAAATCGATGTCATTTTTTCTCTCCTGAAAATCTATAATATAAATAACAAATTAATTCAAAATTTTAATAATAAATTATAAAATTTTTGAATAAATAGGTTTTTATTATTGTACTGATCTTAATTCTATATCGCTATAGATATCTTTTTTTTTAATAATTTAAAATTTTTTCTTAATTTCATAGAATCAAATTGAAAACAGAGAGGTTAAACGAAAATGAATTTAGAGGTTATTGCACAGCTTATTGCTTTGGCTTTAATAGTTGGTTCAGGTCCTTTAGTAATTGCTTTATTAGCAGCACGAAAAGGCAATCTATGAATTTAAAAGCCATCTCCGGAAATGAAATAACTTTTATTTAAGTATTGAATCTCCGGAGATGGAGTTTAAGCTAAAAAATATTAAAAGTAAAAAATTTTGAACAAAAAAAAAATTATGCTATAATGTTTTCATAGCGGGTATAGTTTAGTGGTAAAAGTGTGATTCGTTCTATAATTAACTTAAACATAGTTAAGGGGTCTTTAAAATTCTTTTAAATTTTTGACCAATAACTTTATTTCTAAAAAGATTTAAGATCTTTCCTAAAATAGAAAAGCAAAATTCCTACAATGACAAAAATAAAAAAGCAAAACGGAATTTTTTTGAAATTATAATTTTTTCAGCTGAAAATCTATGGATAGAAATCCAAAATATTTTTTTTCGTAACTGAATCTTTAATTAAAAAAAAAATTAAAGCAATTTAGCTCTAAGAAAATAAATTTAGTTTACTAAATTTATTAAGATTTTCATTGAAGCTCGGTAAAAAATATTTTCCTAATGATTTATTTTAATAGAAATAAAGAACGAAGTAATTATAAATTTTTTTATTAAAAGTTTGTAAAAGGATCATCTATAAAGTTATCTGATGAAAATGATGAAAAAACTAACATAGATGGTATGGATCTATTCGAATGCAAAATATAATAGAAGAAATTTTTTCTAATTCATAAAGGAGCCGTATGATATTAAAATTTCATGTTCGGTTTTGAAATAGAGGCAATAAATAATTAAATAAAAGCGCCGACTATAACCCTTAGCCTTCCAAGCTAATGATGTGGGTTCGATTCCCACTACCCGCCTTTATTCTTTTTATAAGAAGTAAATAATTCACTATTTTTATAAAAATAGTGAATTATTTATTTCTTAGAGTTTTATGAAATTAGAAGTACAATAATTTACTAGCGTCCATCGTCTAATGGATAGGACAGAGGTCTTCTAAACCTCCAGTATAGGTTCGAATCCTATTGGACGTAATCTCTTTTTTTTTTATTTTTTGTATCTTAAAATAAAAAATATTTGCCTTTTAAATTTTTTTAGTAAGAAGAAAAAAACTGAAAATTTTTTTTTTATTTTCGGTTTTTTTCTTTTTACTAAAAAATACTTAAATTTTTATTTGTCTTCTTGAAGTAAAAAAAGTTCCGTATGTTCTTTAATAGCTTCTTTTAAAATATTTTCAGCTTGTTCTGTAAAAATTTTAGTAGAACGTACAATTTCTACAAATTGAGGTTTATTAGTAATTAAATATTCACGTAATTGAACAAGAAATTTCTTTACTTGATCAACTTCTAATACATCTAAATATCCGTTTACTCCAGTATAAATAGTTGCTACTTGTTCTTCTACAGTTAAAGGAGATGACTGAGATTGTTTAAGTAATTCGCGTAATCTTTGACCTCTTGCTAATTGGTTTTGAGTAGCTTTATCGAGATCAGATGCAAATTGTGCAAATGCTTCTAACTCTGCAAATTGAGCTAATTCTAGTTTTAACTTACCAGCTACTTGTTTCATAGCTTTAATTTGAGCTGCCGATCCTACTCTAGATACAGAAATACCTACATTAATTGCAGGACGAATTCCTGCATTAAATAAATCTGCTGATAAAAATATTTGTCCATCAGTAATAGAAATAACATTCGTAGGAATATAAGCTGAAACATCTCCTGCTTGAGTTTCTACTATAGGTAAAGCAGTCATACTTCCTTCACCTAATTGTGAACTTAATTTAGCTGCTCTTTCTAAAAGGCGAGAATGTAAATAAAAAACATCGCCTGGATATGCTTCACGACCTGGTGGCCGTCTCAATAAAAGAGACATCTGTCTATAAGCTTGTGCTTGTTTCGAAAGATCATCATAAATTATTAACGTATGTTGTTTACGATACATAAAATATTCTGCTAAAGCAGCTCCTGTATAAGGAGCAAGATACTGTAAAGTAGCAGGAGAATTTGCTGCTTCGGCTACTACAATTGTATATTCTAAAGCACCACGTTCTTCAAAAGTATTAACTACTTGTGCTACTGAAGATGCTTTTTGTCCGATCGCCACATAAACACATATTACATTTTGACCTTTTTGATTTAAAATAGTATCTGTAGCTACTGCTGTTTTACCAGTTTGTCGATCTCCGATAATCAATTCACGTTGGCCACGCCCAATAGGAATCATAGAATCAATAGCAATAAGACCTGTTTGCATAGGTTCATATACAGAGCGTCTTGAAATAATACCAGGAGCTGAAGATTCTATTAATCTAAATTCTGAAGCTGATATTTGACCTTTACCATCAATAGGTTGAGCTAAAGCATTTACAACCCTACCTAAGTAAGCATCACTTACAGGTATTTGAGCAATCTTTCCTGTTGCTTTTACAGAGCTACCTTCTTGAATAGTTAAGCCATCACCCATTAATACAACTCCAACATTATCTGATTCTAAATTCAAAGCAATTCCGATACTACGGTCTTCAAATTCAACTAACTCACCAGCCATTACTTTATCAAGACCATAGATACGTGCAATACCGTCTCCTACTTGAAGTACAGTGCCCACATTTACTACTTTTACCTCTTGACTATAATCTTCTATTTGTTTACGGATAATACTGCTAATTTCGTCAGGTCGAATATTTACCATTAGCGTTCGTTAATAATTTTCTGAAAAATAAAACTAATGAAAGCTAATTAGTTGTGCTTTCCATGGCTCTAAGTAGGCCAATATGATAATCAATTACGCGTGAATGTAACTCGTTATTTAAACGTTTATTTAACGCTTCTAACGCTCTTTCTAATGCAAGACGTGAAACTTGTTGTCTAACTTGCTCAATTGCTCTTTGTTCTTCAAAACGAATAGTAGCATTTTTTGAATCTTCTAATCGTTTTGAATCTTCATCAGCAGCATTTACTAATTCTCTTTTTTCTCTTTCTATTTGAGAAAGACCATTTACACGAATTTCATCTGCTTTTATTTTTGCTCGTTCCAAACGAGTTCGAGCTTGATTAAGTTTATCAGTTGCTTCATTATATCGTTTTTCCGCGTCATTAATTGTATTCAAGATAGTCTGTTTACGATTACTTAATAAATTGTTTAATGAAAGTAGATTATTTATCGAAGATTTTAACGAATTATAAATCTCTTCCCAAACCGAACATGAATTTTTCAATTCATTCGGCTTTCTCGCTTAGTTAGAAAAACTAAGCCTGCCCCTGTTACTTTCTTAATTTTTTTATAAAATAATTTAAGGACTCTTCTAACAAAAATTATTTTATTTGTCAGCAAGGTTCTTTTTTTGAATAACTTAATATTAGATTTTTTTTTAGGTTGTCAATTTAGCATAAAAAACCAAAACTGGTTAGTTTTTAGAGATAATAATAATTTATTTAATAAATTAAATTCAAGAATTAGTTTAATATGAGTGTTATATATCAAATTAGTCTCTAAATATATTTTTATATTTTTTATATAAAATATTGAGGGGAAAGAAAAACCCCAATGGCGCTTAGACTTTAAGCATTTTAGCTTTAACCATTTTCTTAATATTTCCGAATAGAGTAATAGTAAGAAATAAAAAATTACTAATTTTACGAAATGCTATAGTTGTTCTAAATTTTGTTTAGAAGTAATTCGTCGGAATTATACACTTTTGTTATTTTGAAGTGTAACTGGATTATTCCAGGAGTTTTATTCAAATAATTAACCCGCACACACTCCCTTTCCAAAGTAAACTAATAAACCAAGCACTACACTTAAATTAATTAAATTTGTTTCTAAAAGATTTGTATTTAGACCAAAATTACCGGCAATAGGCCAATAACCTGAAGAAATAACTAAATTAATAATATTTTGCATATTCTCTCTCGCATTAATAGGTTATCTAAGTTCTATAGAGTTTTTTACTCAAAATAACTTGAATTTTTAGTTATAGACAGAGACTAATTTATATAGTTTTAAGTCTAATTAGCAATATAATTGAAAAATAGTTTATTTGCTTTACATAAAAAAAAATTATAAAACTTTTTTTTCCAAAAAATGAATATAAAATTTTTTTAATTTAAATATTAAATTAAATATTAAATAGGTTTTTTTTAAGAACTAAAATGGGTAATCATTTTAGTTCTTAAAAAAAATCTATTTAAATAAAAAAGTATAAAAATTTCAAGACAATTTAATTTAAACAAAAGGATTTGCAAATAAAAGTGCCAAAGCTACAACTAAACCATAAATAGTTAAAGCTTCCATAAAAGCTAAGCTTAATAACAATGTGCCTCGAATTTTACCTTCTGCTTCTGGTTGTCTAGCAATACCTTCTACTGCTTGACCAGCAGCAGTGCCTTGACCAATCCCAGGTCCAATGGAAGCTAAACCTACAGCTAATCCAGCAGCAATAACAGACGCAGCAGAAATTAAGGGGTTCATTATAAATATCCTCTAACCAAAATTAAGAAAAGGTTCATATAAAAAAACCTATTCTCTATTGCTTACTTATATTTTTATTAAAAAGAAATTAAGTTAAGCAGTCAATAACTCAAGATGTCTCTTAATAAAGTGATAGTATCACTAAAAAAAATAAATTAAAGTTTTTGTTTTGATCGTTTAAAATTTTTTCTTATTTAAAAATTTAAATTTTATTGAATGAAATAGAATAATAATTAAAAAATCTTTTTTAGTTAAAATATAAAATAAATTTCCTTAATTATTAAATTTCTTTTTATTATTATACCCCATAAAATTTCTTATCGAATTTATAATGTAAAATTTAAATCTAAAGTAAATTAAGCTATTTTCTTTATTTAAAGCTAATTATGCTTTAAAAGCATTTCTAATATATCTACATGGATACTTATTATTTTGATTTTATGGAATTTAATGATGACCTTCTAATGATTCCCCTATATAAGCTGCAGCTAAGGTTGCAAATATTAAAGCTTGAATAGCACTTGTAAATAATCCTAAAAACATCATAGGTATAGGAATAACCAAAGGTACTAAAGAAATAAGAACAGCAACTACTAATTCATCAGCTAATATATTTCCAAAAAGTCGAAAACTTAGTGATAAAGGTTTTGTAAAATCTTCTAAAATATTTATTGGTAAAAGTACTGGAGTTGGTTGAATATATTTACCAAAATAATTTAAACCTTTTTTATGAAGACCTGCGTAAAAATAAGCTACTGAGGTTAATAGAGCTAATGCAACAGTTGTATTAATATCATTTGTAGGGGCAGCTAATTCTCCATGAGGTAGTTCAAAAACTCTCCAAGGAAGAAGCGCGCCTGACCAATTTGAAACAAAAATAAATAAAAACATAGTTCCTATAAAAGGTACCCAAGGTCGATATTCTTCTTCTCCTATTTGAGTTCTAGTCAAATCTCGAATAAATTCTAAAACATATTCGACAAAATTTTGACCACTGGTTGGAATAGTTTGTAAATCGCGCGTTGCGAAAATAGCTAAACTTAATAAAATAGAAATAACAATCCAGGAAGTTATAAGTACTTGTGCGTGAACTTGAAAACTGCCTATTTGCCAATAGAAGTGTTGACCTACTTCCACACCAGATATTTCATATAAATTATTAAGTGTGCTAATGGAAAATTGTGCAGTATGCATATTACCCCTTCTAAAGATTAACTATGAAAAATAGAAATGAATTTTATAAACAATTCTAGTATTTAAATGTCTTATTGTTCTAAACCTTTTTATTATGTTATAACATATTTATTACAATAAAATATTTATTTTTATTGTAATATATTTTTAAGTTTTAAAATAGTAATGAGTAATAAAATAAAAAATTGTCTTTTGCTAAAATAATTATTCAATTATTGTGGAATTACAACGACCTGCAATAATAGCTAATTTTAATTTATTTAAAATCCATCGAATAGATGCTCGAGCATCATCATTTGCTGGAATTGGTATATCTGTAAGATCTGGATCACAATCTGTATCAACTAAACAAATTGTTGGAATACCTAAAGTTCTACATTCTTGAATAGCGGTGATTTCTTTTTGTTGGTCTATTATTATTACAATATCTGGTAAACTTGTCATATATTTAATTCCATTTAAATATTTTTGAAGTTGAGTTAATTGTCTTTTTAAATTTGCCGCTTCTTTTTTTGGAAGTTGATTAAATACTCCTGTTTTTTCTTTATTTTCTAAATCCTTAAATCTTTGAAGACGTTTTTCTATAGTTGACCAATTAGTTAACATACCACCAAGCCACTTTTGATTTACGTAATGACATCGAGCTTTTATAGAAGCTGATGCTACTAAATCAGCTGCTTGATATTTTGTACCTACAATTAAAAACTGTTTGCCTTTACTTGAGGCATTAGCTACTAAATCGCAAGCTTCTGATAAAAAACGAGCTGTTTGAGTAAGATTTAAAATATGAATACCTTTTCGTTCTGTAAAAATATAAGAAGCCATTTTAGGATTCCATTTTCGAGCTTGATGACCAAAATGTACTCCTGCTTCCATCATTTCTTCTAAATTAATATTCCAAGATTTTTGTTTCATTTTTTTTTATAAAAAAGTCTAATTTCTTTTTCTATTTAGACTAAAATCAATACATTTTTTAAATTTTTTCGTAAATGGATATTCATTTGTTCATTTAGTAACTTATCTAAAAAATTTTAAATAATTTAATTGAATTTATTTATTGCTACTTATTTCAAAAAATTACTGCTTTAATTTTTTATGAATTTGATCTGAAGTAAAAAAAATAGAAAATTTTTTATATAAAAAAATATCTTTTACTTTATTATCAAATAATTTTTTATTTTTTTTTTTTAATAAAATATTTTTTTGTTTTTCCAAAATTATTTGCCAAATAACTTCTTGACAGCCAGTACCCGCAGGAACTATTCCACCAAGAATAACATTTTCTTTCAAACCTTTTAACCAATCAATCCGACCCCGCAAAGCTGCTTTTGCCAACACGCGGGTAGTTTCTTGAAAACTAGCTTCTGATATAAAACTTTGAGTATTAAGAGAGGCTTTTGTTATACCCAACAATACAGGTTTATAAGGAATAATTTCTTCCAAAGCACGATTCATTCTTTTTATTCTTGTAAATTCAATTAATTCTCCAGGTAAAAAACCATTAATCATTCCATCTTCTAAAGTAACAACTTTAGAAGTCATTTGACGTACAATAACTTCTATATGTTTATCCGATATTTGTACTCCTTGTGATCGGTAAACTTTTTGAATTTGATCAACTAAATTTAATTGACTCTGTTCCATACTAATTCGGGAACTTAAAAAATAACCCCATAGACTTCCAAAAAAATTTGTCATGTCTTTATTCCAATCTTCAAACCCTTTTTCCAAATTAATAAAAACTGAATTTATTGGACGAGCTTCTAATAGCTGCTCAACTTTAGGAAGTCCTTGAATAATATCTCCCGATTTTAATCTTTCATATACTAAAGTTATTAATGTATCTCCTTCTTTCACAATTTCACCATAATGATTATGAATTGTAGCTTTACCAGTGGTTAAATATGGCTTAGCTAATCTAATTACGGAAGAAATATCTTCATAAATAGCTATAATTTGACCAGATTCAGAAAAATGCTGATATTTAGATATAGAAAAGCCATCACAAAGAAAATTTCCAAGATTAACTAATTGAGTTTTATTTTTTTTTAAAAAAAATGAAGAAAAAGACCAAATTAATAAATTAAAAATATTATTTTTAGTTAAAACAAATTTATGAGTTTTTTTATTTTCATCCAAAAAGTACCATGTAGTTATTTTAATTTTTTTTTCAAAATGATCAATAATTGAAAAATGAATTCGCGTTAATTTATTATTAAATTTTATATAAGAAAAAGGTTGAATAAATTTTGTAATATTTTGTAAATGGCCTAAAAACCCTAAAAATTCTATAAAATTTTGTTTCATAAAACTTTTTTTTTTTTTTTATATTAAAATCTTTAATTATTTTTTTTGATTCATAAATTAAACTTTTTTCTATATTATTTTCTACTTTTATATCTTCTTCTATTTTATCAACTAAACTAGTTTGAAATAAATTTGACGGAGATAAAACAAGAAAAGAGCCTTCTTCTTGGTTTTTTTTCGAAGGAGTACGAATAATACCCCAAGTTTTATTGAACAATAAATTTTTTTTACTAAAATTTTGATTAATAATATATTTTTTTTTATCAAAAAAATAGTTAATAATAATATGATTTTCTTTTTCTTTATGATTAAAAGTAAAATATTTTATTAAATTTATTTGAAAAAATAATCTAATAATTTTATTAATACGTATTTTTACAAAAGAAATATGAGCTTCTTTTATAAATATTTTTGTTTCCCAATTTAATATTAAACAGCTTTGAATTAGTTGAATCTCAGTATTATTAAGAATTTCAACTTCTTCACCATCTTTGTAAAAAATATATTTAACAGTTTTAATT
>Ga0302321_100005343_pt1 | contig 11247 bp, 12 predicted proteins | sample Fen_T0_1_FD_202505 | JGI IMG/M metagenome (GOLD analysis project Ga0302321, IMG submission 202505) | Peat permafrost microbial communities from Stordalen Mire near Abisko, Sweden - Fen_T0_1 | ecosystem: Environmental > Terrestrial > Soil > Wetlands > Permafrost | place: Sweden: Abisko...
ATCGTTGGCCGTTTCAGCCTTGCCAGTGGATTCGGTGCGTCCCGAAAACAAGTTGGTTTCTATTTCTATGGTGGCGCTGTCAGCCAAAATTATCGCCCGCTCGATCACGTTTTCCAGTTCCCGGATGTTGCCGGGCCAACGGTATGACTGCAAGCGTTGCATGGAAAGCTCGCTGATGCCGGTGACTTTCTTCCCCATTTTCATGGCATATTTGTCTATCAGGAAATAGGCCAGCAAGGGAATGTCATCAATACGGTCACGTAATGGTGGCGTTGTTAAGGGAAACACATTTAGCCGGTAATACAAATCTTCACGGAAGTTTTTTTCCGCGACTTCATGATGGAGATTGCGGTTGGTGGCGGCGATGACACGGACATCCACCTTAATCGGTGTTTGGCCACCAACCCGTTCGAACTCCTGTTCCTGTAGTACCCGTAACAGCTTAACCTGTATGTCCAAAGGAATCTCGCCAATTTCATCGAGGAATATCGTACCGCCGTCAGCCAGTTCAAAACGTCCGATACGTTTGGCGATAGCCCCCGTAAATGCGCCTTTTTCGTGGCCGAATAGTTCGCTTTCAATCAAGCCCGACGGTAAAGCCGCGCAATTGACTTTTATCAATGGGTTTTTCTGGCGTTTACTGGCCGAATGGATGGCGTGGGCGATCAATTCTTTGCCGGTGCCTGATTCGCCCTGGATTAAAACCGATGCATCTGTCGCGGCAACGCGCTTGACATTGTTCAACAGGGACTGGATGGCGGGACTACGGCCTACGATTTCATCAAAATTATGAACCGATTTGATTTCTTCCTTCAAATACTGGTTTTGTGCCTGCAACCGAGCCTGTTCCTGTTCCATCAGCACCCGTTCGGTGATGTCTATGAACATGGTGCGGGTAAACTGTCCACTCGGGTCAGGTTTGGACCACCACTGGATCCAGATTGGCTTGACGTTGTCCTTACGGCGCAATTCCAACACCACACCACTGGTGTCCGTCCCTCGTCCAATAGATTCGAACGCTTCTTTAATGCGGCGTTGGGCATCCGGCGTATCGGGTGCCAAGGAAATACCGACCATACCTGGCACTTGTTCCGGCGTGATGCCGAGTATCCGCATGGCGGCGCGGTTGGCGCTGATGAACCGGGATTCAATGTCTTCATGGACATAGGCAATTGGGGCTTCATCGAACAGGTCACGGAATTGTTCTTCACTGTGCCTTAATTTCGCAATAACCTGAATCCGATTGAACTCTGCGGTAGCCCGTGCAGCAAATATCTGGAAAGTGTATAACAACCGAGGTTCGGTAGGCATTTCACGCTTGTCGAACAGGGCAAGATGCCCAAGGATTTCACCTTCAGTACCGTAAAGCGGCATCCCCAAATAGCTTTCTATGCCTTCTTCCTTAGGGAATTGCTGCCAGACCCCGGAAGGGTAATGGCAAAGCCCTCCGAGTAACACATCCTGGCAGGGTGTCCCTTCAAGATCCCATTCCTGGTTATCGGCAAATTGCCCTTCATTCCAGAAGGCCAGGGTTCGTACCCGTGTCTTAGTTTCCGCGAATTCCGCAATAAACGCACTCTCAACCCCGGTAGCGATGCTTAAGTTGCTGACCAGGGCACGGAAAAACTCATCGCCCGTGGCGTTAACTGTGCCTTCGACTATTGCCCTTAAGACGGATAGTTCGGTGCTATCAAGTGCCTGTAAGGTTTCTGGAAGAATTTGGTGATTATCTTGCATAAGGTAGCCACAAATAGAGGTGACAGGATTTTACCCCTTAAAGCCCACAAAACCTACCCACGAATAGTGGTGGCTTCCACAACTATTCGTGATCTGTATCATAGTTTTCGTGTGGATATTTATTCGGCCAATTATCTTATCCATATGAAATTATTTGAATTTATATTGGTATCGCAATATTGGCACATCGATTGCTTTATCCATAATGCCACAGAAGACGTGGCTTAACTTATTAACCATTTGGGGATTTAACAATGAAAAATACCAACACTATCGTTAGCACTGCTTTGGCTTCTTTGATCGCGTTAGGCGGAATGGGGATGCAACTAGCCGCTGCCGAAGAAAAGAAAGACATCGAAAAATGTTATGGCGTTGCCAAGGCTGGCAAAAACGATTGCAAGACCCTAAGCAATGCCTGTGCAGGCCATTCTGCAACGGATGCCCAACCGGATGCCTTTATCGCCTTGCCTAAAGGGACTTGCGAAAGGATTGCAGGCGGCAGCTTGGAAGCTCCCGCTAAATAAGGAAAGGGTCATGGCGCACGTCCAACAGGTATTCACCGCCAGCACCGCGATTCCGGTTTCCGCCGGAATCGGATTGCGTTCCCAGCATTATCGGGACGTACTGGAAAGCCACCCGAATGTCGGTTGGTTTGAAGTACACAGCGAAAACTATTTTGGTAAGGGTGGCGCTCCATTGCACTTCCTGGAAAAGATCAGGGAAGATTACCCCATCAGCCTGCACGGCGTGGGGATGTCGTTGGGTTCGGCGGATGCGTTGGACGTACAACATCTGGATAACCTCAAAGGATTGATTACGCGGATTGAGCCAGGGCTGGTGTCCGAACACCTGTCCTGGAATTCATTCGGCGGGGATTACCTGAATGACCTCGCGCCGTTGCCTTACACCGAGGAAGCTTTACTTCATCTGGTAGATCGTATTGCCCAGGTGCAGGACTATCTGGGCAGGCAGGTGCTGGTCGAAAACCCTTCCAGCTATCTGGAATACGAGCATTCTACCTATAAGGAACAGGATTTCCTGAATGAATTGTCCCGCCGAACAGGATGCGGCATTTTGTTGGACGTGAATAATGTGTATGTCTCATGCCATAACCACAGCTGGGATGCGCTTGAATATTTGCAAGGGATTGCGGCTGACCGTGTTGGGGAAATCCATCTGGCAGGGCACACGGTTAATCGTGTGTCAGGTAAGGACATCTTGATAGACACCCACAACCAGCCGGTTTGTCCTGAAGTGTGGGCTCTTTACCAAACGGCTTTACAGCTAATAGACACAAAGCCGACCCTGATTGAATGGGACACGGATGTACCTGCTTTATCAATATTAGCCGATGAAGCCAAGCAAGCCGATTCGTATCTGGGAGCCAGTTATGAACTCGCTGCTTGAAACGCAACGCCGTTTTACGAACTATGTCTTGCGTGACCTGGGACAGGTTTCGGCGGTTGAAGGTATCAAAGGCAACGGCCTGGACGCTAAACAACGCTTGGCGATTTACCGCAACAACTCACAACTAGGCTTGACAGAGGCCTTGCGTGATGGTTATCCCGTCGTCAATAAACTGGTCGATACTGATTTTTTTAACCACCTTGCCCGCAATTTTATCCAGCGATATCCGCCCAAGGCTGGGTGTTTGTTGTCCTTCGGCGCGAACTTTGCCGATTTTATAGCGGATTTCCAACCCGCAGCAGGATTGCCTTACCTGCCCGATACAGCAAGGCTGGAATGGTTTTGGCACGAAGCCTTTCATGAGGCCGATGCCGCTGCCTTGGATATTGCAAGACTGGCGCTGATTGATCCCATTAGTTATGGCAACCTTGGTTTTTCCTTGCATCCCAGCGCACGGTTCTTGGTTTCCGGTTTCCCGGTACTAAAGATTTGGCAAACCAATCAAGAGGGTTACGAGGGCTATGGCCGAATAAATCTTGATGAAGGCGGTTGCCAGTTATTGATTTATCGACCTGAACTGGAAGTTATCATTGCCCCATTGAATGAAGCCGAACACCTGTTCCTTAATTTACTGGACATGAAATTGACCCTGACCCAAGCCGTTGAACAAGTTATTACGAAAGATTCTATTTTTGATGTTCAGCAGTCGCTTCAACGCTGGATTACTAATGGATTGTTTATCGATTTTTTTATTAACAACTGACTAGAGGAATGAACCATGAACACCATAACTTTCGCAGAACATAAAGGCAACACGATGAAGTTTTCAGGTTTGACGTATAAGACCATAGAAACCCTGAATTTCTTGTCTCCCATCGGGGATTTGATCCTGCGCTGTTGGGTCGCCTACGCCTTTTGGGTGTCGGGTTTGACCAAAATCCAGAATTGGGACAGTACGCTGTACCTTTTTAACGACGAATATTCCGTACCCTTGTTGCCACCTGAAATTGCCGCTTATTTGGGTACGGCAACAGAGTTAGGTTTTCCTGTGCTATTGGCATTTGGATTGTTAGGACGTTTCGCTGCGTTTACGTTGTTCTTGTTCAATATTGTCGCAGTACTTTCTTATCCAGACCTGGGTGCGGCGGGCATAGAGCAGCATAAAGTCTGGGGCATCATGCTTTTGGTGTGCTTTCTGCACGGCCCTGGCAAATTATCGTTCGATCATTGGATAAAAAAACGGTTCTTTATTACAAACACTTAAGCTCCGTAGCAAACAAACTTCATCATGGACAAGAACTACTGTTAACCAAATAACACGACTAAGAAGGAAAAAGGTTACAACCTCGCATTTATAGCATTGCAAGGTTAAGCTGTTCGGGATTTTCCCCCTTACGGAAGGAAGGGCATTTTCGAAATTTCTTCAACATGCCGCAATAGTGCCATCGTTGATGCTGGCTGCGCTCATGTTAGGCGTGGGATTAGGAGGTTTTACGCTCGGTTCATTGCGGGTACTATATCCCTTAACGACAATTTTTCATTCAGCGATTGTGCTGCCCATGTTGGTGGCGGGGTTGGGCATTATGACAGTGATAGAAAGCAAAGGTAATATAAAACAAGAACCATCATTGTTGTGCGCTATCCCCGGCAATTTAAGCCAACCAGTTCGTGAAGGTATTGTTATTTGCCCAGCATGTGGCGGTGAAAACCCGGAAGATGCGGTCTTTTGTGGTAGTCACCAATGCCACAAAGCATTGGGTGAATTCAAATACGTATTGGAAGAACTTCAAGCCAAAAAGAACTGGATAGAAAAACTGGCAGACAAAGTAACTAATTTTATTGCGAAGCCTCATTTCATCATTATCCATATGCTTTGGTTTGCGGTCTGGATTTTAGCCAACGAAGGTTATCTTGGACAAATACAAAACTTCGATGAGTATCCTTACAGTTTGTTGGGCATCATACTGGCTATTGAAGCCGTCTTTATTACCGGCTTCTTGTTAATCAGCCAAAACCACCAAGCCGCCTACTCAGAAAAACGCGCAGAATTGGATTATGAAGTCAACATTCGATCTTATCGCAAGCTAATTGAATTGGAAAAGCGGTTGGATAGGATGGGCAAAAGTCTCGCAGCTTATCAAGGAGAAGGGGAACCATGAAAATAACCGTGCCTTTCGGGCTATGAGTGCCTGTTTTTGATGATTTGAGGGTCAGCTATCGGAAACTGTGTGCGACTGTAATTGGCCGATGACCGAAATTCAAATATACAGTCGCATTCTATTTTCAGCGTCTGCAAAGACACCCTAACCGACTATCACGAGGGCAAAATTGCTTTGGTGTGCGCTCGAATAAGATAGCTGGACAAAGTGATTTTTGAATGGTTTCAGGAAAGCAAAGGTAGGATCCTTATCGTTAAAAATACTTCTTAAACCGGGTCGCCATGACGGATGTCACCCAGCCCAGGAAACCGGCGAAGGGCAGGATGATGAAATACGGGTGGATGTTGGTCGGCCAGGCCAGGTAGACAATCCAGGGTAGCGTCAGGGCAGAGCCGACAAAGCTTTTGGCGAGGTGGTAGCGTTGCCCCAGTTCCCGGCCTCCCTGCCACCGGTTCAGGTCGCGTTGGACAATACCGTCAATCGCCCCCACTAAACCGGCCAACACAAACACCGGGGTTGACAGGCACAACACAGACAACCGCAGGGTATAGACCTGGGTGGCCACCATGGCCGCAATAAGGTAGCCGTGCGCAATAGAATAGAGTTGGGCTAACAATTGGCTAAAGCGGGTGCCTTGCGGCTTGGCTTGCTGGTATTGTGGCTGGCCAGTGAAGGCGATGGCCTTGACAAGGCCGGTTTTCTCAAATAACACCCGGTTGAGCTGTTTGGCCATATCCACCGCGAAACGGGTAGGCTGGTCGGTCAGCAGGCTGTCTTGCAGGTCTGCCTCAAGGTAGCCGATTTCCGCCTCCAGCAGTTTTTCACTGCGGCTGTAGCCTTGTTCCGGCCATAACACGCCCATACAGAGCCATTCAATTAAAATATTGCCGAACAAGCCTAAGACCAACCAGATGGCAAAACCGAGCAGTCCATAGACCAAGGCGCTAACCGGGCCACGGTTAACGGGTGGCGCGGCGCTATTTCGGCTGGCCGGGGTCTGGATAACAGCGTCAGCCATAATAAATGTCCTCGCCAGTCATACTCAGGCACCCATCGGTGAAGGATTGACAAAGCCCCGTTTACCGGCCTGGTCGGCAAGCGACCACCAATTATCCCCGGTTTGGTATTTCCGGGTCATGGCCTCGGCCACACCGGCAAGGTCGGCTGGCAGGTGCGGGTCATGGCTGGCATCCGGCAGTGGCATCCTGATTTTCCACAATTGGCCACCTTCGATCAAGACAAAGGCCTGGCCTTTGGGCAAAGCCATAATGTCACCAGGTGTCAGCATCGGTGCTTCACGGATACTCAGGCTGTCCTCGTTGCGGCTGATATAATCCACCCCTGAGGTCGGGTCGGAGGAGTCCACCACCCCGGAGACGGCAGTCAACGTCATAATATCGACTAGATCCAGTTGTTTCGTCAGCAGTTCAGCGGTCGCTTCTTCTTTGACCCGCAGCATGATCGTGGTATTGAAGTTGCCGGTGATTTGCCCGGCCTTGGCGGCATTGCCGATCCGGGCTTCAATATCGGACAGGGTTTGGGTATACGCCGTGACCTGGAAGCCCGCGCCACCGGCCTTGTTGATCAACGGCACAAATTCATCACCGATCAGCTCGTTAAATTCATCGGCATGCAGGCTGATGACGGGCAGTTTAGTCGCCTCCGTGCCGCCTAAGGTGGGCAAGCCGTTATCGACCCCATGTTTATACAGGTGCCCGGCGACCGCAACCAGATCAGAAAACATGGCATTGCCGACGGCGGAGGACACCGCCGTATCGGTCAGCGCATCCAGGCCGATATAGACAATGCCCTTGCGCCGGACCACCTGTATCCAGTCAAATATTTGCCGGTGGTCGCCACTGTCGGCATAATTGGCCACCAGCAGTTCGGCTATTTGGCCGGACACCAGCTTTTCCATGAGCGGCAATAAGGACGCCACCGACTTATCAAAATACTTCTTGTCGTATTCAAAGGCAGAACGCAAACCATCGGCCACCCCATCATACAGGCCGCTGTCCTTGGCATAACGGATCAGGGCAATGACTTCATGGGAGCGGCCTTTCAATTCAAACGGCAAGTCTTTGTCATTGATGGCAGCGGCACGGTTCATCACCTCCTTGTCCCAGCCCCTTGGCGCGGCTTCCCTTAACCACTGCCGGTAATAATCCGTCAATAGCGGTTCGATGTGGGTGACATAACGGATAATCTGGGCATAATCCGGCCTGCGCCCCAGTGCCACCAAGGCTCGGCTAATAATATTGGTAAACCGCCAGGCGAACTCCCGAAACGCCGCCGAATCGCCCTGGGAGGGCAGTTGATTGGCGATACGGGTGGCAATTTCGGTAATCCGGGAGAAATTGCCGACCGGGTTGTAACGCGCCGACAGCCCAGGGTAACCCAGATGGAACAAGGTCAGGCTGTTTTGACATCCGGCCCGGTGGGCTTCGGCCACGATCCGTTTCATCAAGTCCGCATCGCCCTTGGGGTCAAAGACAATGACCACATCGCCCCGATGGATATCCTGGGTGATCAGGATTTCCGCCAGGCGGGTCTTGCCGACACGGGTGGTGCCTAGCACTAAGGTATGCCCGACCCGCTCATACAGCGGCATGAGGACGTCAACTTCTTGAATCCCGACCGCATGCAAGGCAATCTTGCCACCCAGGGGTGCGATCGGCGGTACCGGATTCCACCAGGCATCTTTGGAGAGACACCTGAGTAAAAACGCCATGCGCCGAGTCTGTGCAAAGCGGATTTCAAGCTGTCTGGCCCAGCGGTAGACCCTGCTGGGTTCTAAATAGTGGCGGACACTGGGCTTTCTGGCATCATACAGCCGTTGGCTGTGTTCCTGGTACCAACGAAAGCCGCGGCCTAAAAACAAATGGGTGTGACTGACCGGTATGTGTTCCGGCCGCAGCCGGTATAAAGGCAAGCGTTTCATGTTGCGTTGGTAACGCAGTACCCGCAAGGCTTGATGGCCGCGCACGATTGATAATAGGAACAACCCAGCCGAGACTGGGTACGACAGGCTATCGGTCAACATCAGCGTGTGCGGTGCCAACAAAGCGGCAAATCCGGCACTCCCTGAAGCCAGCATCGACCACAGCTCGACCGGCGGCCTAAGTAACGCTTCCAGGGGCTGCCCACTCATTGTTCGATCCGCGAAGCCGTGACCAGCACCGGATAATGGCTAATCCCGAGTTGCTTGGTCAGTTGTGAGGCCGGTACCTGGGATAAGCGCAAGCCTTGGGCCACTTCCGATAAGGCCAGAAAATCAGCCAGGCTGTCCGCTTCCACGACCAGGCCGACCGCACCTATCTGGCTTAACCGATCTTTAAATTGAATCAGCCATTGCTTGGAGCGCCCGTCACAGCCAATGATAAAAAAAGGTTGCGCCAACAACAGTTGGGTCGTTTGCGGGTTGACCTCCCCTGGCGTCAGTTCCGGGGTGTGGATAGGGAACAGTTGCTGGGCAAAACCGTCGCTGGCTTGCAAATTAATTTCTGGCAGCCCTTCTGGAACAGCCAGCTTGGGGGCCTTCACAAAATCAGACAGGGGGCTTGCGGTGCCGGTATCATAGATTACGGTGACTTCCGCTTGTGTCCCGCCCATGGGAAGCCAGAAGAATAACGCCGCATAGGCGAAGATGGCCCATACATTCAATAGGGGAAGAGTCCAATTTTCATCGAATTTTGGGTTTGTGTTGTCCATTAGGAACTCACAGGGGGTGGTATTGGATGCTGGGGATTGGGATAGTTCGCCATAATGCACCGGACATAGTGCCGGGTTTCCGGGTAGGGTGGAATGCCTTGGTAATGGTCGACCGCGTTCTCGCCGGCATTGTAGCCGGCTAAGGCCAAGGCGACATTGCCCTCAAAATGCCGTAACAGCCAATGCAAATAGGCAATACCGCCGCGAATATTGTCCTCAGGGTCGAACGGATGTGTGACCCCGAAGCGATGGGCGGTTTGCGGCATCAATTGCATCAGGCCCTGTGCCTTTTTATTGGACAAGGCTGCGGTGTTAAACCCCGACTCCTGGTCGATGACCGCCATCACCAGTGCCGGGTCGACCCGGAAGGGTCCGGCCAGGTGCCGGACCAATTCGGCTATATGGCGATGCCGTAAACGATTGTTGCTGGCCTTACCCCTTACGCTGGCTTGGTATCTGGATTTGGTAAGTTTTACCCCATGTTGACAAAAGCCGGCCAGGCCAAAGCGTTGGTAACGTTGTCTGAGGGGCTGGATGGCCGTATCAGCCCCCGAATGCAGGTTAGTTAGCCCTAACAGCAAATTGGTGGCAGGCTCCAGGAGGTCATTGAGGCGGTGTGGGCCTACGTTTCGTGCATCGACCTGCATCAGGCCCACCTTAATGTCGGTGATGCCCTGGCTCGGCGGCTACCAATGCGCTATGCGCCTCAGCACGGGCCAGGTAATGGGCGGTGACTGCGCCGATAGTCAAAGTCCAAGGCCAAGGTTGCAAGCAACCGTTATCGAGCCTGACGCCACTACGGGATAAAGCAGTCAAATAGGCATCAGCCGGTGCTAGATGGAGGGCATTAGCCGCCCTGACATAGCCTACCGGTACGGTGCTTGTTATAGCGGCCGCACTATCAATGTGTCCACTTATGCCCAGTAACACCAGGATGAGGCGACTAATGGTTGCGTGTTTCATGCGCCTTGGTGAATGCAGTCCACCTAGGACAGCTTAAAGCGTTGAACCAGTTCCTTGACCGACAGCCCCGTCATGTTTGCCAGCAGCGCTAAAAGCGCCGTTTTGCCTTTGCCAGTTCTCCTATCCCGCATTTCATGAGGGTGACTTTGTTTTAAGCAAGGCGCAAAGGGTTGCGTGGTATTGTGTAACCGCTTATTCATTTTGTTCTCCCCCAAAAAACACTGTTGGACACTTGCCGGATCAGCAAAAAATGTAACACCCGTTTCGCCGGCCGCTTCGAAAACGTAACCAAAATCATCATCGTGGTCGTAACCTAATTTATACCAGGCGTTTACCCGACCAGCAATGTGTTGGAGTCGGCTAAGCAAATCGTCCAGGGTTGAATGTTCCGTCCCTTGGCGTTTGATGGTGATTTGTTTCAGTGGAAAGGCAAGTCGCTGCCAGTTACTATTTGCCCTAGTCATTGGATGGCCTCTTGCACTTGGTACAAAAGCCCGGGGAATAACAATGGCAAGAAAATCGTGGAGAGCCAGTGCCTGGCCTCCGCTTCACGCGAGAAATGACAGCGGAGGGTAAAGGCGCTGATCACCGTGCCTTGATACAAATGCCAGCCTTGCCGGTAAGCGGCGGACGTCTCCCGCTCATAACCGACCATGCCAGGCAGGGTGGCTTCCAAAACTAAAAAAGTGGCTTGTTGCAAGTCGTTCAGTAATAAATCCTGCTGATGATAGCGTTCTAACAAGGCTTCCAAACAAAAGTCCCAGTCAATGTGGTTATCACAGCGCCGTTCCAGGATATGCCCCCAGGCAAAGGCATAGCCTTGGGCATTGATGTATTGGGCCAGCGGCGGCGCATTCAAGGGTAGTAGGCCCCTTGGGGTCGCCGGTCGGCCCTGCAAGGCATAGTCGGTACAAATAGATTGGGGCAGGGCGATGGCTTATTTTAGGGTGGCTCCCAAAGGAATGCTGTCAGGGGAGGGTGTTACCGCCCACCTGTTGTCATTATTGGCATCGTTCATGACGAGTTGCATATTAAGGCAAAGAAAACGGGTTAAGGGCCAGGGTAGTCGAGCCGCGAAGCAACAGGCTAAAGGGGACAGTCCCGGTGGGGCCGGCCAGTTTGGTCAAGGTGCCTTGCATGGTTAAGGGTCAAGGTCTTGTTGGCCAAGCGGGCGTGATCGAAGGGCTGCGTTGCCGCCCAAGCCCGGATGGCTTCGTCATTGTCGGCGCCGATCACATAGACATCGATCTGGACATTAGTGTGTTGTGTT
>Ga0302321_100005346_pt1 | contig 11241 bp, 5 predicted proteins | sample Fen_T0_1_FD_202505 | JGI IMG/M metagenome (GOLD analysis project Ga0302321, IMG submission 202505) | Peat permafrost microbial communities from Stordalen Mire near Abisko, Sweden - Fen_T0_1 | ecosystem: Environmental > Terrestrial > Soil > Wetlands > Permafrost | place: Sweden: Abisko...
GCCCGCGCGAGCCAGCCGCTGGAACGGCTGGCCTCGCCCATCGGGAGTAAACGATAGCCGGCCCAAAAGGCAGCGCGCGCCGCGCCACGCGCGTCCGCCGCCTCTACCGACGCGTGGTAGATCCGCTCCAGCGTGTCGACCATCTCCGTTTCGCGCCCGATCAGCCCGCAGCACCAGGTAAGGCTCCACAAGTCCGGGAGCGCGAGCCGCTCCTGCGCGTCGACGCGCAGGAACGCTGCGTGCGCCTGTCCCCAGGCCCTACGGGCGTAGAATTGGTGTGCGGTTGCAAGCTGCGCCGCGACGCGGTCAGCCGCTGTTTCCACGGGCTCCACGGGCTCCACGGGCGCGAGGTTAGCAGCCCGCACCCGGGCGCGCTTTGGAAGCGGCGCAGTTTGCAGCTTGGGCCGCAACTGCTGCGCAGCCAGCACGGCGAATCCGAAACCGGCTCGCTAGGGGAGGGTGCGGTGCTCCCATCCGTGGAATTAATATCGTATTAACAGGTACTTGCGCGGGTCTTGGGTTGGAAGACAAGAGCTCGAGCCCCCACTCTGTCGGCTCGACACAATCATGGCCGCGCGGAAGCCGATGGGGCGGGCGCGGCAGGAGGGCTGACCGAAGCAAACGGCGGGCCTGCTGTCGCGCTCGCGGCTGCTGTTGGGGGCGCAGCGACGGCGGTCGTCGAGACGCCGCCGAGCAGCGCTATCTGGCCTTGGCGCGCGAAATCGGCGGCCTCGCCGAGCACTCTCGCGGCCTCCTGCGGAGCGTGAAACCCCATGCTGTTCTCGGCCGCGATGAAATCGAGGCGCCACTGCGCCCGGCGCTGCAGCCTGCGGGCCTTCTCGAGCATTTCGGGCGTGGTGCCGTTGGTCTTTGCCTGAACCAGCGCGTCGATCAAATCCACGATGGCGGCGCCGCCGCGTTGCAGGAGCTCGTAGTTTCGTTGTTGGATGACATCGACGCGGGCCTTCATCTCTTCTTCAGACGCGCGATGACACGTTTGGCAAGCGCGGTTCACGTTGAGCAGCGGGCTCCTCACCCAATGATCACTCACCTTGGTCGCCCCTTCACGCATGTACGGCATGTGACAGTCCGCGCAGCTCACGCCGCTACGGGCGTGAACGCCTTGATTCCACAGCTCGAATTCAGGGTGCTGAGCTTTGAGGACTTGTGCGCCGGTCTCGGCGTGCGTGTAATCCGCGAATGGTTCGCCGTGCGGGAACTTCGTCTCGTCCCAGAACGCCTCGATATTGTCCGCGCTGAGGCCCTTGCCCCAGGGAAAGGTGAGCGGCATCTTGCTGCCGCAGTAGTACTCTACGTGGCACTGGCCGCAGACGAACGAGCGCATCTCGTTTCTGGTCGCATCACGGTTCGCGTCGTACGGTTCTTGGCGCCCGCCTTCTCGCCACTGACGAATGCTGGGGAGCGCTGGCACCGGGGCGTCGGAAGCGGCCAAGGCCTGGATACCGATCAGGAACCCGGGGCGCGTCACGCGCAAGCCCATGTTGCTCGGGTCGTGACAGTCGACGCAGGCAACCGGATGAGCGTGACCCGATGCGTGAAGCTTCTGACTGACGTCCTGGTAGCTGAGCTTGAACGTTTCGGCGAAACCCTTCATCGCGTCGCCACCGCCTAATTCGCGGTAGAGCGGCATGATCGAGGCGTGGCAATGTAGGCACGAGCCCGATTGCGGCTTGCTCAGCCGCTCGGTGTGCTCTTGGTCGAAGAGCATGAAGGCGTGTCCGCGCCGGTCGCGGTAATCGATGGCGAATGCGTAGCCTGCGAACATGCGCTTCAACCAAGGGTCGCGCGCGATCTTCTCCGCCGGCAGGGCCTCGCTTCCCTGATGACCGCCGAAGCGCGTCTTGGTGAGCAGGGCCGTTCGTCGGTAGCTGTCGTATTGCGCGGGCCAATTCTTGCCCCACTTGGCCGGATCGGTGTCGTTTTCGCCGACCTCGACTAGCCGGACATACGGCGCTCGCTGCTCTGCCTTGCGTTCGAAGATGTTGGTGAGCAATGGGCAGTCAAGCCCGCGGCTGCCGCCGCGACCACGGCGATCAGCGCCAGATATCCGGCCCGCGTCCGCCAAAAAGGTATCTTGTGGGTCTCACTCATGCTCGCCTCTCAGTGCTCTGGTCGCTCTACGCTGGTGAGCGGCCCGCCCACGCCGGCCTTCTCGCCGTGACCAACGCCAAAATGACAATGAGTGCATGCCAGTTGCTCCTCGGCCGGGGATTTGCCGGCGATTTGCTGGGCGATGTCGCCGTGGCAACGCAGGCAGTTCTCTTGCAGAATTGCCCGCCCTTTGGCTTGCACGACGATTGGCTCGACGAAGCGCTGGGTGGTGAACTTTTCACCGTGCCGCCAGCCGTTCTCGGCTTTTGCTAGGTATTTGGCAACGAAATCGTGGGGCAAGTGACAATCGATGCAAACCGCCACTTGATGGTGACTAGACTTCTGCCAAGCGTCGTATTCGGGCTGCATGATGTGGCAGTTCACGCAGGCCCTGGGGTCCGTTTTGAAATACGAAAGCCCTTCGGCATAGCGGAAGGTGTAGCCACCGATGCCGGCGGCGACGCCCAAACACAGCGCAAGCATCAGCGGCAGCAAACGTGCTGCGCGCGTTGCCAGCGCCGCGGGCGAAGCTTGCCCATCCCCGCGGTCGTCTCGAGTCGACCCAGCCAAGCTCGGACCTTATGCAGCGCGCGCTAGGCGGTCAATGTCATTCACGCATCATTCGCTGCCCGAGGATGACTCGGTATATTCCTCTCGCGAGGAAGACGGCGAGGTGGAGCGTGGTCGAGGTGTTTTGGAGAAATCTTCGCTTTCGCGGACACAATTCTGCAACGCGTTCCCGCGCGCCTCGCTCACCGAGCCCGGCGCTGCGGCTCGCGCCATAGGTGAGGGTTCCTTGCAGATTCCGAGCGGCGCGCCGCCACCCGGCGGCCCTTCGAACAGACAAGCTGCGCCGTGATTCACGAGCGTACAGTCGTGTCCGTCGGCACACGCCTCACCCGGCTCCTCGCTTTCGCGTCTCGTGATCTCGCAAGCAAACCATCGAGATTGAATGGTACCTGCAAACTCATCACCAATTTCTACAAATTCGACCCGCGCGGTCTCGGGTCTACGCTCGGCGCGGTCCAAAAGTGGCCAGCGCGGCTAGGTCCTGGCCACTCGCGTGACTGCCTTATGGCCACTTTCCTGGGCCGAGACGCGCGACTACTCGCGCGGGCGGCTGCTGCCCCCAGGTATGTTCGCTGCATTAGCCAGCCAAGATGATCGTGACCTCCCCGGTAGCGCGCCGTAGCCTGGACGAGCAGTGCCAGACACCATGATCCCCCTGTCGACCTACGAGGTCGTGAGGCTGTGGGACGATGGCGAGTTCGTGATCTCGAGGGGCACCGCTTCTCGCGCTCCCGGCGTGCTCTTGCTTACGCCGGCCTCCGCGCAAATGACGGTTGCGCAACTGACCCGAATGCAGCGCGCTAACTCATTGCGCGACGAGCTACAATCGGAGTGGGCAGCCCGACCGATCGAGCTGGCGGATCACCGCGGCCGACCCGTGCTGATCAGCGAGGACCCGGGAGCCGAGCTGCTCGCCTCTCAGGTGGGACGCCAGCGCTCGTTGCCGGAGTTCCTGCGCATCGCCGCCGGCATCGCAGGCGCGTTGCGACAAATGCATCGGCGCGGGCTGATCCACAAAGACATCAAACCGGTGAACATCTTGGCGGATCCAAAGACCGGCCGGGCCTGGCTGACCGGGTTCGGCATCGCCTCGCACCTGCCGCGGGAGCGACAGCTGCCAGAGCCCCCCGAGGTGATAGCGGGCACGCTCGCGTACATGGCTCCAGAGCAGACGGGGCGCATGAACCGCTCCATCGATTCGCGAAGCGACCTGTACGCGCTCGGAACCACGCTCTACGAGCTTTTGGCGGGGGAGTTGCCGTTTAGCGCCTCAGAGCCCATGGAATGGGTGCACTGCCACGTTGCGCGAAAGCCCGCGCCGCTGCACGAAAAGGCCAAAGGTGTGCCGCGGGCGGTGAGCGACATCGTGATGAAGCTCCTGGCCAAGACAGCTGAGGATCGCTATCAGACGGCTCGCGGCGTGGAACACGACCTGCGGTGCGCGCTCGACGCACTCGAATCGAGTGGCCACGCGCAATCGTTCGTGCCGGGACAGAACGACGCTTCGGATCGGCTAATGATGCCGGAGAAGCTTTACGGGCGTGATGGGGACATCGCGGTGCTCGTTGCGAGCCTCGAAGGAGTCGTCCGAGACGGCGACACGCGGCTCGTCTTGGTCTCGGGCTACTCGGGAATCGGCAAGTCTTCGGTGGTGAGCGAGCTCTACAAAGTGCTGGTCCCTCCGCGCGGGCTGTTCGCGTCCGGAAAGTTCGATCAATATCAGCGGGACATTCCCTACTCGACCCTCGCCCAGGCCTTTCGAGTTTTGATTCGGCAAGTGCTCGGCAAGAGCGACCGGGAAGTGGCGCTCGTTCGGGAGCGCCTATCGGTCGCGCTCGGTGCGAGCGGTTCGCTGATTTCCAATTTGGTTCCCGAGCTGGAGCTGCTGATTGGCAAGCAGCCCGCGGCACCAGAGGTCTCGCCGCACGAGGCGCAGACTCGCTTTCAAGCCGTGGTGCGCCAGTTTTTGGCGGTATTCGCGCGCGCTGATCAGCCATTGGCCCTGTTCTTGGACGACTTGCAGTGGCTCGATTCTGCGAGCTTGGATTTGATCGAGCACCTGGTGAGCGACCCCACGGTGAAGCACTTGTTGCTCGTCGGCGCCTATCGCGACAACGAGGTCGATGCGGCCCATCCCTTGGCGGCCACACTTTCGCGCTTGCGGCGGGATTCATCACGGGTACACGAAATCGTGCTCAAGCCGCTGCTGCTCGAGGACGTGGTTTCGCTGTGCTCGGACGCTCTCCACCTGGGGGCCGGTGCCGTGCTGTCCCTCGCCGAATTGGTGCACGAAAAGGCCGGTGGGAACCCGTTTTTCGCGATCCAATTCATTACCACGCTGGTCGACGAGAAACTCTTGCTCTTCGAACCGGAGAGCGCTTCTTGGCTGTGGGACGCGCAGGCGATCCGCGGCAAGAGCTTCACGGACAACGTAGTCGAATTGATGGCGCTGAAGTTGCACCGGCTCGAGCCGCGGGCTCGCACTGCGTTGCGCCAGCTGGCGAGCATCGGTCACTCCGGCCAGATCGAGCGTCTGAGCCTCGTCTTCGCTACTTCGGAGAGCGCCATCCACGAAGCGCTGCAGAGCGCGGTCGTGACTGGCCTCGTACACCGCTCGCCGACTGGCTATGCCTTCCTGCACGATCGCGTGCACGAAGCCGCCTATGCCTTGATTCCGGAAGGAGAGCGCGCCGCCGAGCATTTGCGCATCGGCAGCATCCTGGCTTCCGAGACACCGCTCGCTCAACTGGAAGAGAACATCTTCGAGATCGTCACCCACCTAAACCGGGGCGCGGCGCTCGTGGAGTCCGAGCAGCAAAAGGTCCGCATCGCCGAGCTGAACCAGATCGCAGGGATGCGCGCGAAAGCGTCGATCGCGACCGCGGCCGCCCACGCTTACGCCGTGCTCGGCCGTTCGCTGCTCGGTGACGCGGGCTGGGAGCGGAACTTTCGCCTGACCTTCGAGCTCGAGCTATTGCTTGCCGATGCGGAGTTCGTCCAGGCCGATTTGCAGGCGGCAGAAGCACGCTTGGAGGAGCTCGGTCGCCGCGCCGAGACGCTCACCGATCGCGCTTCCGTGATCTTCATTCAGGCAAACCTATACACGGCCATGGTGGACCGCGCCGATCGCGCCGTCTACATCTGCCTGGACTACTTGCGACACGTCGGCATCGCGTGGTCAGCGCAGCCCTCGGAACAGACGGTGCGCGAGGAATACGAGCAACTGCTGCGCCGTCTAGACGGGCAGTCCATGGACGAGCTCTTGAATCTGCCGATCGTGACCGACCCGGATCGCGTCGCCACGATGGAAGTCTTGCTCGGCATGTTCACCCCGGCGTTCAACTTCAACCGAGGGCTGATGGCGCTCGTGCTGTTGCGCATGGGCAATCTCGGTCTCGAGCACGGCAACACGGACGCGGCGGCGCTCGGCTATGCTTTCCTCGGCATGGTGCTCGGCTCCGCGTTCGGGGACTACCGGACGGGCTTCCTGTTCGGCAAGCTCGCACGCGACTTGGTCGAATTGCGCGGGCTCGGGCGTTACAGCGGGCGCGTGCACAACACACTCGGTACACACGTACTCTCCTGGACGCAGCCAATCGCGATTGCCGAAGCTTCGCTACGTCACGGCCTGAAAGAGCTCGAAGCCATCGGTGACGTGACCTACGTGAGCTTCGCGCACATGGGGATCTTGTCGTTGATGTTGGGTGGCGGCAAACCACTCGACCGCATCCAAGCGTACGCCGAGGAGAAGCTCCTGGTCGTGCGCAAAGGAAAATTCGAGATCGCGATCGATGCGATTAATGGTTATTTGCGCCTGGTGCGAGCCTTGCGCGGCCAGCTCCCCGACCCCTGCACGCTGGCGGACGGTAGGAACCCTAGCACCGACTACACCCGCTTGAGCTTGACGCGAGGTTGGCACTGGATTCGCACCATGCAGGCCTGCTTCATTTACGGTGATCATCGAGCGGCATTGGCCGCGTACCGCAATGCCCAGCCGCTCGCGGGTTTTTCCAAGAGCTTCTTCGAGCTAACCGAGTTTCACTTCTTCGGAGCGCTGGTGTGTGCCGGAAGCTTCGACCAAGCGTCGGCGGACGAGCGCGGTGCCCTCCGAGCGGAGCTCGTGGCGCACCGCGCCGAGCTGGCGACCTGGGCCGAGCATTGCCCGGAGAACTGCGCGCACCGCGTGGCGCTGGTGGACGCAGAGCTCGCGCGCATCGATGGCCTCGTGCTCGAAGCCATGAACACCTATGAGCAGGCCATTCGCTTGGCGCGCGAGCAGGGGCTCGTGCATAACGAGGCCATCGCCTGCGAGCTCGCGGCACGCTTCTACGCGGGGCGAGATTTCGACACGATTTGTCACGCTTACTTGCAGAAGGCGCGCTCCGGGTACCTGCGCTGGGGCGCGCTCGGAAAAGTCCGGCAGCTCGACGGCGTAGCTGGGCAATCGCTGGAAGCTGCCGAGCCCACGCGCTCCTCAACCGCAATCGACGCGCCATCCGCGCAGTTGGATTTGGCGACGGTGGTCAAGACCTCGCGAGCGGTCACTGGCGAGGTCGACTTCGAGAAGCTGATCGAAACGCTGCTGTTGATCGCGCTCGAGCAGGCGGGGGCCGATCGAGGACTATTGATCCTACCTCACGCGGATGAGCTGTTCGTCGAAGCCGAAGCGAGCGCGCAGGGTCAGCAGGGCGAGCGGGAGGGGTCAGCGATTTCGGTTACCGTACGACGCGCGCCAGCCCGGCACCCGGATGTGCCGGTGACTTTGCTGCACTACGTGAGCCGGACCCAGAAGCTCGTGTTGCTCGACGACGCACAGCGTCCGCATTCGTTCGCGACGGACCCCTACTTATTGCTACGAAAGTCGCGTTCGGTGGTGTGCATTCCGCTGGTCAAACAAGCGGAGCTGGTTGGCCTCCTGTACCTGGAGAACCAGCTCACTCCGCACGTCTTCAGTAGCGCGCGAATTGCGGTTCTCACGCTGCTCGCTTCCCAGGTGGCGACATCTCTGCAGAATGCATCGCTCGAAGAAGAAAACGCGGTGTTGGCCGAGAAGGAATCCTTGCTCAAGGAAGTGCACCATCGCGTCAAGAACAACCTGCAGCTGATCAGCAGCTTGCTCAATCTGCAGTCGTCACGCATCAAGGATTCAGCCGTGGCCGAGCTGTTCGCCGATAGCCGCAATCGAGTGCGGTCGATGGCACTAGTGCACGAAAATCTGTATCGCGCTGGCAATTTTGCCAAGATCCCGATGGCCAATCACATCCAGGCGCTGTGTGCCGAGCTAACTCGTGCCTACCTGAGCCCCGGCCGTACGATCGAGCTGGTGATCGAAGTGGGGGACTTGCACTTGGACATGAACCGGGCGGTTGCCTGTGGCCTGATCGTCAACGAGCTGGTTTCGAACGCGCTGAAGCACGCCTTCTCGGCGGATAACCCAGGAAGAATACAGGTCAGCGTCGAAGCCCTCGGAAACGGGCGTCATACGCTGCGCGTTCAGGACGACGGCCGCGGGTTGCCCGAGGGCTTCGACCTCAGTCGTGCCGAATCGCTCGGTCTGCAGTTGGTTTTCGATCTGACGCGCCAGTTGCGCGGGGCGGTCAGCGTCTCGCGCGAACGGGGCACCACGTTTTCGATTACCTTCGACGAAGCTGCTGCAGCGCGCCGCGCTCACTAAAGCCAGGCTGTCGAGCAGCCTGGGCTTCGGATGCACGTGCTCGACACTTCACGAGCCTGGCAGCAGCGCGTTCAGGGACAAGCGTGCCACGAGCCGCATCAGCTCCTCGGCCAAGGGCTTCAGACGGGCGAACGCGGCTTGGGCGGCTACGACGTCGCCACGCGCGGCGTCGTCCTCCAGCTCCGACGCGAGCGCCGCCGCTACCGTCGAGAACGCCGACATGACGCCGACCAAGCGGTGGGCGACCCGCTGTGCGCCGGACGAGTCTCCGCCGTCGAGGGCGGCAGCGAGCTCCGCGAGGTCGTTCGGTAGGCCACTCTGCAGCGCGCCACAGATGCGCCCCAGAGCCAGGGCATCACCTCCACAAGTGGCCAGCAGCACGGTCGGGTCGAGCAGGCCGCCTTCCGACGCTGCCGCATCGAACGGAGCGGGCAACACGCGTTCGATCGCGGACCACAAGGCCGGCGCCAAAATCGGCTTGACCAGGAAGTCGTCCATTCCGGCGGCGAGGCAACGCTGCCGATCTTCCCTGCGCGAGCGGGCCGTCAAGGCGATCACGGGTAGCCGAGCCGGGCCGCCTTCTTCACGTGCGCGGATCGCGGCGATGACTTGAAAACCGTCAGCCTCGGGCATGTGCAAGTCGAGCAACAGCAAGTCGAAGGATTGTTCGTCGAGTTGCCGCAACACCGCGCGCCCATCCTTCGCGACCGTGACCGAGTGCCCTTTGCGAAGCAATAGCTGCTTGAGCAGCTGCGCGTTGAACTCGTTGTCCTCACCCACGAGCACGCGCAGGCTACGCGCGGGAGCCGCGGGCGGGCTCGGAAGCGAACCGGGGGCGCGTCCGGATCCTCGCGGCTCATCACGGCATAGATCGTGTCCAAGAGCTCACCCTCGGGGACGGGCTTCAGCAGGTGGGCATTCACCCGCAGTTCACGAAAACGCTCCAGGTCGCCAGGGCGGTCCCCGGAGGTGAGCAAGATGATACGCGTCGCCGCGAGCTCGGCGCGCTCGCGGATCTTCGCGGCCAGCGTCAGCCCGTCAGTGTCCGGCATGCGCGCGTCCAGTAATACGAGCGGATAGGGGCGCCCGCTGTTGACGGCGTGCCACAGCGCATCCATGGCAGCGAGTCCGTCGCCGACCGAGGTGGGGTCCATCTGCCAGCCGCGCAGCCACTCCTTCAAGATGTGTCGGTTGATGGCGTTGTCGTCGACGATCAACACCCGCATGTTTCTGAGCAAGACCGGCGGGTCCGCGCTTTCGGCGGGAAATGGCTGTTCCTGCAGCCCGAAGCTCGCGCTGAAGGCGAACACGCTGCCTCGGTCTCGTTCGCTGACGACGCTGATCACGCCGCCCATCAGCGCCACCAAACGCGAGGCGATGGTCAGGCCCAGGCCCGTGCCACCGTATTTTCGCGTCGTGGAGGTGTCTTCCTGTTCGAAGGCCTGGAAGATGGTGGCCTGTTTGTCCGGTGAGATACCGATGCCGGTGTCACGGATCGCAAAGCGCAACAGGACTTCGGACGTCTCTGACGAAGCAACGTTCACACTGACCACGACCTCGCCCTCGGTCGTAAACTTGATGGCATTGCCCACCAGGTTGATCAGCACCTGGCGCAGCCGGCCCGAATCGCCCACGAGCGCGTCCGGAACGTCCGGTTGGATCGTGCACACGAGCTCCAGTCCTTTGCGGTGCGCGCGGGTCGCCAGCGCACGCAAGATCTCGCTCACCGTGGAACGCAGCCGAAAGTTCGCCACGTCCAGGTGCAACTTTCCCGCTTCGATCTTGGAGAAGTCGAGTAAATCGTCGATGATGCCCATCAGGCTCTCGGCTGCCGACTTCACGGTCTTGAGATATTGGCGTTGGTGCTCGTTGAGCTGGGTATCGAGCGCTAACTCGGTCATGCCCAAAATCGCGTTCATCGGCGTGCGGATCTCGTGGCTGACGTTGGCCAAAAATTCGTCTTTGGCGCGGTTTGCGCCTTCTGCGGCGTCTTTGGCGTGCCCGAGCTCTGCCTCGAGTCGCTTGCGCTCCGAGATGTCTTGCGTCACGGCAATGGTGTGCGTGGGGTGACCGCTCAGGTAACTCTGCAGGGAGACCGTGACGTTGCCCCAAACCAGAGCCCCACTCTTGCTCAGCATGCGCCGGTCCACCGAGTAGGAGGGGATCTCGCCCTTGGTCAGGGCGTCGATGCCAGCGTAAGTCTCGGTCAGATCTTGGCTCGGGTGAATCGTCGCCAGAACGTTCGAAGCCAGCAGCTCTTCCCGGGAGTAGCCCAGGATGTCGCACAGTTTCTGATTTACCCTCAGGTAGCGTCCGTCGAGCTCGCAATGCGCGATGCCGACGCCCGCGTTGTCGAACGTGCCTCGAAAGCGTTCTTCGCTTTCGCGCAGCGCTTGCTCGGCTTGCAGGCGTTCGGTCCTATCCCGCGCCATGGCCACGAGGAAGATCTTATTGCCCTCGGCGAAACGCCGCAGGCGGACTTCGACTGGGAAGCTCGAGCCATCTTTGCGGCGGTGCCAAGATTCGAGGCTCACCACCTCTTCGTTGCCGTTCCAGGCCAAGGTGTCCGCGACTTGGTCTGGCGTGCGTGCCGAGTACAGGAGCGGAGTCTGACCGAGCAGCTCTTCACGCGTGTAGCCGAGGATCTCGCACGCGCGGCGGTTCATGTCCAGGATCACGCCGTGCTCGTCGTGCAGGTAGAAAGCATCCAAAGCGTGATCGACGAACGTGCGAAACAGCCGCTCGCTGCTCAAGAGGGCCAGCTCGGCCAGCTTGCGATCGGTGATGTCGACGCTGCTGCCCAAGAACCGGACCGGTTTGCCCTGCGCATCGTATTCGGTCGCGCCGCGCGAAAGTAGCCAGCGGAACGAGCCGTCCCCCTGCTG
>Ga0302321_100005347_pt1 | contig 11240 bp, 10 predicted proteins | sample Fen_T0_1_FD_202505 | JGI IMG/M metagenome (GOLD analysis project Ga0302321, IMG submission 202505) | Peat permafrost microbial communities from Stordalen Mire near Abisko, Sweden - Fen_T0_1 | ecosystem: Environmental > Terrestrial > Soil > Wetlands > Permafrost | place: Sweden: Abisko...
CACATGGTGGACGACGTATCTCAGCGCGCCGCGGCAGAGGCCAGGGCGCGTGGCGTCACGCTGCAGGGCTCGATCGGCTCCATCGGCGAGCGGTCGCGCGAGATCGGCAAGATCGTGAAGGTCATCGACTGGATCGCCGACCAGACCAACCTCCTGGCGCTGAACGCCGCTGTGGAAGCGGCACGGGCAGGTGACGCGGGGCGCGGCTTCGCCGTCGTGGCGGACGAGGTGCGCCGCCTGGCCGAGCGCTGCATGCAGGCGACGCAGGAGATCGGTGAAGTGGTGGAGATGGTGCAGCGGGAGACCGAAGCGTCAGTACGACTGACGGACGAGGTGGTGGGTGGACTGGTCGGGTCCATCGGCAAGACGTCCGAGCTGGTCACCGATGCGGCACGCGCCACGGACGAGCAGGCGGCGGGCGCCAAGGAAGTGCTCAAGATCGCCGGCCACATGTCTGCGCTGACGCGCCAGATCGCCGGCGCGGTGAAGGAGAACGCGGTCGGCGCACGCGAGATCAGCCATGCGGCGGACAAGATGAACCAGCTCACCCACCAGATGTCGGAGTCGGTGCTGGAACAGAAGCGGGGCGGCGAACAGATCGTGAAGTCCGTGGAGTCGATCGCGATGATCTCGCGGCAGAACCTCGTGGCCGTGGAGCAGATGAGCTCGGCCGCCAAGGCGCTCGCCGGCGAGTCCGAGGGCCTGCAACAGCGCGTCCAGGCCTTCCACATATGAGCGTCGCAAGCGCGGCGAAGCAGCGACTCGCCGCCGTGGACGCCATGCCGGAGCCGGAGCGCCTGGGCCTCATCCTGGCCACGCTGGAGGATGAGGCCCCGACGGTCCGGGAGCAGGCCATCCGGTACGCGGCCCGCTACCTCGAACCGGCGCGGCTGGTTCACCTGGTGGCCAACCACGAGCGCGCCCTCCTGCGCAACAGTGCAATCGCGGCGCTCGAACGCCAGGGCCCCTATGCCGTGGCTCCGCTCGTGGATGTCCTGACGGGGAGCGCTGACGCGGAACTCGCGATGTTCACGCTCCAGGTCCTCACCCGCATCGGCGATCCGTCGAGCGCCGGAGCAGTGCTGCCCTTCGTGCGGCATGAGGACCTGAACGTGGCGCAGGCGGCCATCGAGGCCCTCGGAGCATTCCGGGCTGCCGATGCCGTTCCCCACCTGCTGGCGCTGATGGCCGGCAACCTCTGGCTCCAGCTCGCCGCGGTGAACGCGCTGGGCGAGATCGGCGACGCGAGGGCGACCGGCCCGCTCCTCGCCCTGGTGCCCGATTCGCTCGTCGCCATCCCGGCCATTCAGGCGCTCGCAAGACTGCCCGCCTCGGCAGTCGCCGAGCCACTGGCACAACTGCTCTGCGACCTCCGGGAACCGGCATCGCGTGAAGCGGTGCTCATTGCCCTCGCGGACGTGATCGCCCGTGACCCGGCACAGGTCAGCCTTGCCCCGGCGCTCGCCGTCGTGGACGGCGCCTCTGATGAGCCCACGCTCACACGCATGCTGAGCGAGGCTACGCGTGCGGGTACGACGTCACCCGCGGCGCGACGCAGCGCGGCCCTCCTGGCCGCGGCGGTGCCGATGCCAGCCTTGTGGCCCGCTGCGCTGCTCGCGCTTCACGAGCTGGGCGACACGACGGTCGTGCCCGCCTTGCTCCAGGCTCAGCGGCGCCGGCTCCGCGCACAGGTCGATACCTGCCTGCTGCACCAGAATCCACTCGTTCGTGCCATCCTGCTCGAGCATGCGGCACCCGACGCCGTCACCAGTGTCCGGCTCATGCAGGCGTTGCAGGACGTCGATACCGGGGTTCGCACGGCCGCATGTCGCGCGCTGGCTTCCCGTCATTGCGGTGAGGCCGTGCCGCGCCTGGTGGAGCTGCTGAAAACCGGCAGCGACGCGGAGCGCGACGCCGCGGCGTCCGCACTCGCGCACCTCGAAAGTGACACGCTCGCGCCGCTGGCGGCGTGCCTGGTGGCATCGGCCGAGCCGGAGCTCATCATCCAGGCGCTCGGCGTCCTGGAGCAGACGGGCGGCCAGCCGCAGATCGAGCGAGTCATCGAACTCGCTGCCCACGCCTCTCCATCGGTGCGCCGCGCTGCCTTGCGCGTCCTGGCGGGCCTTCCCGATCGCCGGGTCGACCCGGTGCTCCTGAAGGCCTTGGGCGACGTGCATCCCGCCGTACCCGCGGAAGCACTCGAGATGCTGGTGCAACGCGGGGGAGACCGCGCACTGAACAGCCTCATCGGCCTGCTGTCGCTGGCCGACTCACTCCGGTTCCGGGTGATCCGCGCGCTCGGGCGACTGCGCGTGGCCCGCGCCGCGACCAAGCTCGAGTCGCTCTACCCCTCTTGCGCACTGCACGAGCAGCTCGAGATCATCGGCGCGCTGGTATTGATCGGGGGGCCCGGTGTGCGTGCCTTCCTGCATGCGCGATTCGCCGAGCCGGAGCTGGAGGCGCGCCGCGCCGCCGCGCGCGGCCTGGCGGCACTGGCCGGGACGGGCGACTTGCCGCAGCTGCGGACCATGGCAGAAGACCGGGACTGGAACGTGCGCAACGAGGCAGCGCGCGGACTCGCCCGCCTGCCGCTGGACGATACCCGCCCGCTGCTCCTCACCCTGGCCCGCGACATCGAGTCCGTCGTGTCGGCCACGGCCCGTGAGGCACTGGGCGGAACCAGTGCCAGGGAGAGGACTGCGCAGGCATGACGCTCGCGCTCGAAGCGGAGTGGAAACTCCTCACGGACCTCATCGAGGAGCGCTTCGGGCTCTCGTTCACCGGCGTGCGCCGCGACATCCTGGCCTCGCGACTGGCGTCGCGCTTCCAGGCGCTGCAGTGCGGCAACCCGCTGGAGTACTACTACCACCTCAAGTCCCATCCGGAGCGCGATCGCGAGCTTGGCCAGCTGGCGCTGACCCTCACCAACAACGAGACCTACTTCTTCCGCGAGTCTCACCACTTCGAGTGCGTCGCCCGGCACGTCCTCCCCGCCATACAGGATGAGCTGCGCGTGCGTCCGCTGCGGATCCTGTCCGCGGGCTGCTCCTCCGGGGAAGAGCCGTACTCGCTAGTCATGTCACTGCAGGCCTCCGGGCTCGATGCGCTGTTGCCGCACGGCTGGGAGGTCGACGCCTGCGACCTCAATCCGGCGCGCCTGGCGCAGGCGCGCGCCGCGACGTATGAGGAGACATCACTGCGCAGCTGCGATGCCGATGCGCGACGCCGGTACTTCACCCAGGAGGGCAGCCGCTTCGTGCTGCGGGAACGGCACCGCGCTGGGGTACGCTTCTTCGCCTGCAACCTCGCGGCACCGGTGATGCCGCTGGGATCGGGCCGCTACGACGTGATCCTGTGCCGCAACATGCTGATCTACTTCGGGGAGGCGGCGTTCCTCACCCTCATCGAGCGGTTCGCGCGAGCGCTGGTTCCCGGCGGGCTCCTCATGCTCGGGCATTCCGAGTCGATCATCGACCGGACGCCCTCGTTCCAGGCCGTGGTCCTCAACGGCATGGTCGTCTACCGTCGCTGCGTTCCCGACTGATGATTCGCGTCTTCGTGGTCGACGATTCACCGTTCATCCGGAAGGCACTGACACGGGCCCTGGGCGCGGCGGGCGACATTCGCGTCTGCGGCGAGGCGCGCAGCGCGGAAGAGGCGCTGCGCCTGGTGCCCGACGCGAACCCCGACGTGGTAACGCTCGATGTGGCGATGGAGGGAATGGACGGCCTCGCTGCCCTGCGCGGCCTCCTGGCCTGGAAGCCCAGCATGCCGGTCATCATGCTGTCGGCACACACCGGGAAGGGCGCGGCCGCAACGCTCGAGGCGCTGTCGCTCGGCGCCGTGGACGTGATCGACAAGGGCGACTTCAACCTCATGGACCTCGAAGGGCTGGGGAAGCGCACCATCGAGAAGATCCGGCTCTGGCGCGGTGGTCGACGGGTCACGCCGAGCACCGCCGGTGACGATCCCCTGCCACGCGGACTGCCCGACGCCTCGGCGAGCGCGCTGTGCGTGATTGGCGCGTCGACCGGTGGGCCGCCCGCCCTGCAGCGGCTGCTGGAAAAGCTGCCAGTCGATTTTCCGCTGCCGATCGTCATCGCGCAGCACATGCCTCCCGGCTTCACCAAGCCGTTTGCCCAGCGACTGAACGGCGTGTGCGACCTGCGCGTGCGCGAGGCGGTCGACGGCGACCGCATCGAGCGCGGGATGGCGCTGATTGCCCCGGCGGGCCGTCATGCCCGCATCACGCGTCGCCTGACGGTCGCGCTCTCGGATGAGCCATCCGACGCGCCACATCGGCCGAGCATCGACCTGTTGATGAGTTCGGCCACGGTAGCGCGGCCCGGTCGCGTGCTCGGCATCCTGCTCACGGGGATGGGGGACGACGGTGCAGACGGCATGGCCCTGATCCGCGCCCAGGGTGGCATCACGATCGGCGAGAGCGAGGAGAGTTGCGTGGTGTTCGGCATGTCCCGCGCTGCAAACGAGCGGGGCGCGGTCGGGCACCTGCTTCCGCTGGCACACATCGCGGGCTGGCTGGGCGGCATGCACCTCACCGCCACGCCCGCGCGCTAGTACTCGGCGAAGAGCGACAGCGGGCAGGTCTCGCGGGGAGGGTCCGCCCGCCGCTCGAGCAATACCTGCTGTTCCACCAGCGATCTCGCCGGGCTCTTGATCGCCCCACCGATCGGCACGCTTGCTTCCACCGTAATTGCATGGTCATAGCGCATGGGCCCCCGCATGGGGTCCCACGCCGCGATACCGCGATCGTTGAGCGTGCGGGAATAGGTCGGCGTCAGTGTGTCCCCGGGCGGCGGGGGCACGAGGCCTTCGCGGTTGAGCTGGATGCGATAGCGCTGCAGGCTCGCGCTGTCGCTCAACCGCTTGATCGCCAGGCTGTCGCCGCTCCGCCATTCCTCGCCCACCTGGATTACCCACGGCGGCAGTCGCGGCAGCATGTCGTCGAGCACGCCCGCCAGCTCGGTCACTTCGCGCACCGCGTCGGGAACGAACGGGACGACCTGCGTGACAATGGAGCCATCGGGAAGCAGCTCGCCGCGGTAGCGCCCGCCGAGCACACCCGATGCATCGGGCTCGATCCGGTTGCCACCGGCGCTGCGCCAGGCGCGCAGCGAATCGAACCAGGCGACGACCTGGTATGGCGGTGCGGTGGGTCGCGCAATCGTGGCCATGGTGAGATAGCCCTCGCGACCCGAGTTCGCCGACGCGGTGCGGCCGGCGGTCTGGATGGTCAGGTCGCTGCGGATGCTCTGGCGGAAGCTGGCACAGGCCAGCTGGGCCGCGGAATATCCCAGCTCAGCCTGCGCCGAGAGCGGGGAGCTCATGGCGAGCAGCGCGCCGAGAGAAGCCGCGGGCCATCTCACAGGTTGTGGCTACTCCGCCCCCATGTACGGGTAGCGATAGTCTGTCGGCGAGACGAGCGTTTCCTTGATGCTGCGTGGCGACACCCAGCGCACCAGGTTGAGGATCGAGCCCGCCTTGTCGTTGGTGCCGCTTGCGCGCCCGCCGCCGAACGGCTGCTGGCCCACCACCGCCCCGGTCGGCTTGTCGTTGAGGTAGAAATTGCCGGCCGCGTTCCGCAGGACCTGGCTCGCCTCGGCCAGTGCCGCTCGATCGCGCGCGAACACCGCCCCGGTGAGCGCGTAGGGACTCGTGTTGTTGACGAGGTCCAGTGTCTCGCGCCACTTCCCCGCCGGATACACGTGCACGGTCATTACCGGACCGAACAGCTCGTCACACATGAGCCGGTACTTCGGATCCTCGGTGGTGACGAGGGTGGGCTGCACGAACCAGCCCTCCTTGTCATCGGTACCGCCACCCGCAATGACCTTGACCCCGGGCGCCGATCTCGCCTGATCGAGATAGCCCTTGATGCGATCGAATGCCTTCCGGTCGATGACGGCGCCCATGAAGTTCCTGAAGTCGGCCACGTCGCCCATCTTGATATCGACGATCATCGCCACCATCCGGTCGCGCACCTCCGGCCATAGGGTATCGGGGATGTAGGCGCGCGACGCCGCGCTGCACTTCTGCCCCTGGTACTCGTACGCGCCCCGCACCAGTCCCACCGCCACCGCCGCTGCATCGGCGCTCTGGTGCGCCACGACGAAGTCCTTGCCGCCGGTCTCGCCCACGATGCGCGGATAGGAGACGTACTTGTCCAGCCGGCTCGCGACCTGGTGCCAGATCTGCCGGAAGACGGCAGTCGACCCGGTAAAGTGGATGCCGGCGAAGTACGGCTCCTCCACCAGCGTCGCCGTGCACATCACCGGCTCGGCGGGCACGAAATTGATGACACCAGGCGGCAGGCCTGCCGTCTCGAGCAGTCGATAGGTGTAGTAGTTGCTGAGCAGGGCGGCGTGCGACGGCTTCCATACGGAGGTGTTGCCCATGAGGACCGGTGCGCCCGGCAGGTTCCCGCCGATTGCGGTGAAGTTGAACGGAGTCACCGCATAGACGAATCCTTCCAGCGGGCGGTGCTCCATGCGGTTCCACACGCCGGGCGAGGACTCGGGCTGCTCACGATAGAGCCGCTCCGCGAAGGCAACGTTGAACCGGAAGAAATCGATCATTTCACAAGCAGCGTCGATTTCCGCCTGGAATGCTGTCTTGCTCTGGCCCAGCATCGTGGCGCCGTTGAGCAGCGCGCGATGGGTGGTGGCGAGCATGTCCGCCGCCCGCAGGAACACCGCCGCTCGATCCTCGAACCGCAGTGCCGCCCAGTCCCGCTGCGCCTCGATGGCCGACCTGGCGGCTGCCCGCACGGTGTCTGCCGTGGCGAGGTGCGCCCGGGCGATGACCTGACGGTGCCGGTGAGGCGACGTGACGTCGAACATGTCGCCGCTCCGGATCTCCCTGCCCCCCACGATGGCGGGAATGTCGGCCACTTCACCGGACAGGCGGGCGAGTTCGGCCTTGAGCGTGGCGCGCTCGGGCGTTCCCGGCGCATAGGAAAGGATCGGCTCGTTACGCGGGTGCGGGATGTTCGGAATGCCACTCATGGACGGGACCCGGATGGAGATGGGCTGGGAGTATACATCGTCAGGAGCCCTGTCGGCGGAGTCCCGGTGACGATCGGCGACGGCAGCAGCACGAAGCCGTTCTTCTGCAGGATGACGCGCCCTTCGGGGGAGAGCGCAAAGCGGACGAACTCCGCTGCCAGGGTGGGATGCGGCGCCCCGATGGGGATGGTGAGGGCGTAGACGATCGGCTCACCGCGAAAGGTCAGGGAGTCGCCACCGCCCCGGCTGGCGCCCGGTATGCGCACGCTCGCAGCCTCGTAGTCCCGGGCGAGCGCGGGATCGCTCAGGTCGATCGCCTTCGGCAGCGACAGGTACCGCAGCCCGCTTGTCTCCGCCAGCGACTGATAGGTCCAGGCGTAGTCCAGTTCGCCGGCCTGCAGCAACGCCGTCAGGTCGGCCTCTTTCGGGCGCTGGTAGCGTGGTGGCATGGCGGCATCGAGCCGGTGCGCCAGCCCCGGCTGGCGGTAGTAGCTCTCGGCGAGCTGCAGGACGATCAGCGTGCGATAGCCGTTCGGGTCGAGGGCCGGGTCGGAGTGACCGGCACGCACACCGGGCTTCTGCAGGATCCGCCACCAGTTGGCGCTGTCGATGGTGGCGGCATCGATCGAGCGGTCGGTGTACGCGAGCACCATGGCATTGCGCGCAAAGTTCACGTACCAGGCGGCATATTTCGGGCGAAGGAGGTCGTCGATGACGTTGTAGTCGGCCACGGCAAGCACGTCCGGAATCTTGCCGAGCTCGGTGAGCTTGCGCGCCGCCTCGAGGCTGCCGGAGTTCTCCTGGGCCGGCGTCACACCGGGATGACGGACCCGGAAACTGTCCAGCAGCTCGCGGAAGGGACGGGCGAGACTGCCGGCGTTGTACACGATGAGTGGCCCGCCCAGTGCCTGCGCCGCCGCCGGGGCAGCGAGGGCCAGCGCCGGTACCGCCAACAGCACGCCGAGCCGGGCCCGGCGCCCGGTTTGCGCAGGAATGGATCGTTGCCGATACTTGTCTCCGCCCCGGGCGCCGCCCGGAACGCACCGCCACCAATCTCGGAACCCGGACTGCTTCATGCGCCGTCTCCTCGGATGTCTCGCTTTTGTCGCCCTTGCTGCCTGCCCGACCTACGACCGGTACGACAAGCTGGCCGACCAGAAGGGCATGCTGAGCGCCGACCAGTTCGCCAGCTATGGCCCGGAACAGGCGCAGAAGGTCGCCATCGGCCGCAGCCTGGCACAGGCGTACGATGGCAAGAGCGCCACCGACTTCGGCGCGCAGATGGGGGTCGCGGTGGCCTTCGCGAAGACGATGCCCGACGTGGTGGACATCAAGGCCGACACCCTCGCCTACTTCATGACCATCAAGTTCAGGAGCGGCTGGCGCACCGCGGTGCTCCCGATCGCCGATGGCAAGGCTCCAGGCGACACTCCCGGCCTGCCGAAGGCCGCGAGCTGACAGCGGCGGTCAGCGAATCTCGACCTTCGCCGGGTGGACAATGCTGCCGTCGGGCGCCTTGACGGCGGCATCGAGTGAATCCTCGTCCCATACAACGATCGCTACGCGATCGCTGCTCGCCGCAAAGGTGGCGAGGTCCTGGGGTGACAGCTCGCGGCTCTTGAGCGGACGGTTTTCGGGATCGGCATGATACGGGTGGGTGTGCCAGCTCCCGATCACCCGGGGCAATGAATCACAGGTGCCGGTAACGGCCAGCTGCAGTTGCCGCATGTTCCGGGCGGGAAGGAAACTGTTGACGGCCACCAACCCGACGTCGACGGTTCCCTGCAGGCAGCCGAGGTACTCCTTCTGGGTCGGGCGCACGGTACCCAGCATGCGTTCCATGGTGTTCAGGTCCTGCAGCTTGTCCCAGTTGCGATTCGATTCCCCGAAAATGACATTCATCGAGTCCAGCACTGGCTGGGAGATAGTGATGTTGGCGGCCGGGTACCCGGCGCCACGGGGCGCCAGCGGCGGCAGCAGGAGCAATGCCCCAAGGGCGGTGAAGTACAGCGGGCGCGAAACCATGCATGAAAAATACACCCGACCTCCGGAGCCCTCGTGAAACGCAGCACGCTTGTTACCATCGGCGCCCTGGTCGTGTTCGGGGCCTTCCTTCTGTACAGCACGCTGACGTCGCAGAAGTATTCCTGCACGGTGAGCGTCATCTACCAGGGCCGCAGTGGCACCGCCACGGCGTCGGCCGCCTCCGAGCATGACGCCACACAGCAGGCGCAGACCACCGCGTGCGGCCCGATCACGAGCGGCATGAACGAGTCGATCGCCTGCAGCAACACGCCGCCCACCAAGACCGAGTGCAAGACGCTTTGAGGTGACGGTTCGCTTCGCCTTCCCGCATCCGCTCGTCCTGCTCCTGGGCTGCGTCGCGTTCGCGGCCGCCCTCACCTGGGTAGTACCCGCCGGCGTCTATGATCGCGTCGACGACCCCGCAACCGGCCGGGCCGTCGTCGTCCCCGGCACCTTTCATTCTGTGGACGCGGCACCGGTCGGGCTGTTCCAGACCCTTGTCGCCGTTCCGAAGGGGCTGATCGACGCGGCGAGCGTCATCTTCCTGATCTTTCTTTCCGGTGGCGCCTTCACCGTGGTAGATCGCACCGGCGCGCTCCGCCGGCTGGTCGATGCACTGGCTCGGCGCCTCGAGGGGCGCGGTGTGCTGGTAATTCCCGTCGTCGGCCTTGCGTTCGCGGCGGGTGGCGCGCTGATGCAGATGCAGGAGGAGCTGGTGGCCTTTGCGCCGCTCCTGCTGCTCATCTGCGCGTCACTCGGGTTGCCGCCGCTCATGGCGGTGGCCATGAGCCTCGGTACCGCGTCGATCGCAGCGGCGTTCTCACCGGTCGATCCGTTCATGGTGACCATCGCGCAGAAGGTGGCGCAGGTGCCGGTCGGGTCGGGCTGGGAATTCCGTACTGTCATACTCGCGATTGCCACCGCCTACTGGCTCTGGAGCATCACGCGGTACGCCGCCCGCCACGCCAATCCCCCGGCGGCGACAGCAGTCGCCGACGAGCGCGACCAGCGCCTGACGACGCGGCACCTGCTGGTCATCGCCGTCATCGCGCTCACCTTCCTGTTTTTCGTGATCGGGGCGCAGCAATGGGCCTGGGACTTCGACCAGCTGGCAACGCTCTTCCTGATCATGGGACTGGCGGCGGGCGCGATTGGGGGCCTCGGGTTCTCGGGCACGGCGGACGGCATGGTCGCCGGCGCCCGCGACATGACGTTAAGCGTGCTGGTGGTGGGCGTGGCGCGCAGCATCTTCGTGGTACTGGACGAGGGCCACATCGTCGATTCCCTGGTACACGCCATCGTGACGCCGATCGAAGGCATGCCAGTGACGATGTCGGCGGTCGCAATGTTCTTTGCCCAGGCACTGATTCACATTCCGGTGCCGAGCACGAGTGGCCAGGCCGTGCTGACGATGCCGATCCTGGCGCCGGTCTCAGACCTCATCGGCCTGTCGCGGCAAGTGACGGTGCTGGCATACCAGCTGGGCAATGGCACGTTCGACCTGCTCTTTCCAACCAATGGCGCGCTGCTCGCGCTGCTCGCCGTCGCTGGCGTGCGGTTCGACGACTGGTTCAAGTGGGCGCTGCCGCGCTGCCTGATCCTGGCGGCGTTCGGTTGCCTGGCACTGGTTGTCGCCGTCGCGATTGGATGGCACTAGCGTGAGCGATGGCATGGATCGGCGCACCTTCCTGGCGAGTACCACGGCCGCTGCAGTCGCGTCGCAGCTGGGTGCGTGTCGGGCGGAGCCGGCGCGGCCTGCTTCGGTTCCGCAGGCGGTGTTCGAACTCGAGGAAGCCGGGATCACCGACCTGCACGAGGCCATTGCCGCGGGCAACGTCACGTCGGCCAGCGTGACGCAACAGTACCTCGACCGCATCGCCGCCATCGATCATTCCGGACCATCGGTGAACTCGGTCATCGAGCTCAACCCCGAGGCACTCGGCGATGCCGCGCGGCTCGACGAGGAACGGAAGGCCGGCAAGTCGCGCGGCCCGCTCCACGGCGTGCCGATCCTCATCAAGGACAACATCGGCACCGGCGACCGGATGCGCACCAGCGCCGGCTCACTGGCACTGGCCGACACGCCGGCGCCCGCTGATGCCTTCGTGGTACAGCGCCTCCGCGCCGCCGGCGCGATCATCCTGGGCAAGACCAATTGCAGCGAGTGGGCCAACTTCCGCTCGACGCACT
>Ga0302321_100005348_pt1 | contig 11240 bp, 18 predicted proteins | sample Fen_T0_1_FD_202505 | JGI IMG/M metagenome (GOLD analysis project Ga0302321, IMG submission 202505) | Peat permafrost microbial communities from Stordalen Mire near Abisko, Sweden - Fen_T0_1 | ecosystem: Environmental > Terrestrial > Soil > Wetlands > Permafrost | place: Sweden: Abisko...
AACCACGCGAAAAAGGCACAAAGTATACGGCGCTAGTTATGCACTCTAATAAAGAAGACCGTGCCAAACATGAAAAAATGGGCTTCCAAGAGGGCTGGGGGACGGCGCTTGATCAACTCGTTGCCATGATCAAAAAAATATAGAATGATGCTCTGCAAACCAATATCCATGCGGCTTGCAGAGCCTTAAACAGGAGCAATAAAATGTTTAAACTTATCGCAATAATAGTCATCGTATTGATTGTCGCCGTGCTTATTTTTGCCACAACCCGACCTGATACCTTTCGCGTAGAACGTTCGGCAAGTATCACAGCACCGCCCGAGAAGATATTTCCCCATATCAATGATTTTCACCAATGGAAGGCATGGTCGCCGTGGGAAAAAGTTGATCCTGCGGCAAAAGCTACCTTTAGCGGAGCCGCCAACGGTGTAGGCGCAGTATATGAATGGAACGGCAACAAAGAAGTTGGACAAGGACGCATGGAAATCATTGAGTCAGCTTCTCCGTCCAAGGCGGTACTCAAAATTGATTTCATCAAGCCATTTGAAGGCCACAATATCATCGAATTCACGTTAGTCCCGCAGGCTGATACGACGACGGTAACACAAGCCATGTATGGTTCGAGTCCCTATCTATCGAAAGTTATGTGCCTATTTTTCAGCATGGATAAGATGGTTGGTTCAAAGTATGAGGAAGGGCTTGCCAGCTTAAAAGCCATCGCCGAAAAATAAACGGATATTCAGCGAGTGGGGCGCGTATGACACAGTCACCACCGTAGAATGGGTGTTCACGTCCGGCAGACAATACCACTTTTGTCAGCGACACCAACTCAGGTTTTAGTGGCGATGGCAATGAAACCGTAAAACAAGCTTTCGATTCAACGGGAGGGTTTGCGCTGGTGCTGGCTGGAGCGAAGGCATACATTGAATACAACATCAGCTTAAATCTCATCGCGGGTCGTTTTCCTGATGGACACTGAAAGTCATATAAATTGTCTTAATTATTCAGCGCGTTACGCTGAGCTTATCTGAACATAGCCACTTTAAATTTAGGAGTAAATATCATGCAAAAAATAACCCCATTTTTATGGTTTGATAATCAAGCCGAAGAAGCGATGAATTTTTATGTCTCTATTTTCAAAAATTCTAAAATATTGAGTGTCAATCGGTATGGAGATGGAGCGCCTGCACCGAAGGGTTCGGTGATGACCGCAAATTTCGAGCTTGATGGGCAAGTGTTTACAGCTCTTAATGGCGGCCCGATGTACAAGTTCACGCCAGCGATCTCGTTTGTAGTGCATTGCGAGACGCAAGCAGAAGTTGACGAGTATTGGGAGAAACTTTCCGCAGGTGGGAAAGAAAACCAATGTGCTTGGCTGGATGACAAATTTGGCGTGTCCTGGCAGATTGTTCCCAATGCCCTCATTGAATTATTGAGCGACCCAGACCCCTTGAAAGCGGGAAGGGTAATGCAGGCCATGATGCAAATGACGAAAATCGATATCGCAGCTTTGAAACAAGCCTATGAGCGGATGGATTGAGGACAGTAGGGCAAACAACACTTAGCCCATCAACCGCGGAATGAAGTTCAGTCCTACGGAAGACAGAGCCAAGCGCGATAAATCAACGCTAAGAATACAATCACGGAGACAAAGATGAAATATATGCTGCTGATCTATCTCGACGAACACACGTTAAGTGAGGTCGAACGGGAGGAATGTTATCAAGAGTCTACCCAGCTTGCACATCAGCTTAAAGCTAGCGGCCAGTATCTATCAGCCAACCCCTTGCAGCCAACCGCACTGGCGACCAGTGTTCGTGTGCGTGATGGCAAACAATTCATCACCGACGGCCCGTTTGCAGAGACCCGTGAACAACTGGGCGGCTACTATCTAGTCGATGCCAGCGATCTTGATGAAGCGATCAGCATCGCATCCCGAATTCCGATGGTACGCAAAGGAACGGTCGAAATTCGTCCGGTGATAGAGATCGAAGGATTACCAATTTCTTAGGACTGCGAAGTGTTTTTGTCTGCTTTCAGGCACCAATTGCAGTCATCGCCATGCCGTCTATACGGCGCATCAATAAGATTAATTTTTCTTATTTAACGCTAGCTGTTCCGCCTTGTTATAACGTATCGATGAATATACCGACAGCGCTATTAATACCGCACCAACCAACCCCGTCACCACTTCACTGATATGGTAGCGCATACTGACCAGCATAATGCCCGCCAATACGCCTATAGCGTAATGGGCACCATGCTCTAAAAAGACGTATTCATCCAGGGTTCCCTTGTTGACAAGGTAAACCGTCAAGCTTCGAACAAACATGGCCCCGATTGCAAGGCCAAGCATGATGATGACGACATCCTGTGTAATCGCAAACGCGCCGATAACGCCATCAAACGAGAATGAAGCATCAAGCACCTCAAGATAAATAAAATTCATTAAGCCCGCTTTTTTTACGACCTCGGTTGCCAGCTCTCCTTGCTCCTCATCTTCAAATAATGCGGCGAGGCTATCGACGATTACAAACAAAATTAAACCTGAAATGCCAGCCACCAAAGCATCCAGGCGAATCTCCAGCGGTAACCAATTTTGAATTACTAGTAACAAACCCAAAGCCAAGATAATTTCAATCGCTTTGAGTTTGCCCAAGGCAGACACGCGTTCCTCGATTCGCCCCAGCCAATGCAGTTCCTTGGCATCGTTTAAAATAAAGGAAAAAAACACCATCAACAAAAACATGCCACCGAAAGCTGAAATCTGTACGTGAGCACTGTTTAAATGCTGCGAATAAGTCGCCGGATCTTCTAATGCCATTTGAGCAACGCTGACAAAATCAAGACTTGTAGCGACCGATACAATCAATACCGGGAATACCAGCCGCATCCCGAAGACAGCGATTAAAATGCCCCAAGTCAAAAAATAATACTGCCACCGTTCAGTCATTCGCTTTAATACGGAAGCATTAACAACGGCATTATCAAAGGATAAGCTAACCTCAAGGATTCCCAGTATGATGGCGATAAACACGCCGATCATACCACCCCACCAAAAAGCGGCGGTCAGGCAAAGGACTGTAATAAAAAAAGAAAGACGAAAATGTTGCATGAAATACTCGAGTGGTTTAAGTCGCACAACTAGATGTGCTAACGCTTTCTTTAGCAAAATTGGGCACCAGTCAACAAGACAAATTCGCTAAAGCTTATTTAAGTTGATATTTGTTCGAAACTACCTATTCAACGGGTTGCCAGGGCGTTCACTGTCAAGAAACTGTTACATTTAGTTGTTAGCATTGCCTTTTAACAACTAACAAAGGAAAAATAATGGTTTTACGAAAATTGATTTTAGTTTTTAGTCTTTGTCTGCTAACTGCTTGTGCAGCCGAAAAACAAGTGGTTAATGATACACCTCAAGAGCAATCGACCCAAAAAAAAGACCGCGAATTATCTGAATTACGTAAATCTGTTGGAGATAGATATACCAAAGCAAGTGACATCTGGCTGGAAAAGTTAACTCCAATTACTGAAGATATAGCTAAAGTTTGTCGTCAAAAAAAGGATAAATCCTACATTAGTTGTATCGATAAAAAAAATGATGAACTTATTGCATCCAGTTTTTTTCCAGATTTAGTCGCTAAGATGCTAAATGCAAGAAAAGAGTTTGATCAGAAGTTAATCAAAAAGAAAATCACTAGAAAAGAATTTCTGGAAAACGCGGCGAAGTTACAAAATAATTTAACAAATGAAATTAACGATCGCGTTACGCATGACATAAAGTCTGGTATTTATACTGGAAAATATTAGGGGTATAAGAACGTATGCTTTAAAGCAACCTTTCTGGCTTTAACAGATAACGTTTATAGCCATCTTTCCTAAGATGGCTATAAACCTACTCCATTCGTTCCCCAGCGTTGAAGTTTACGTCAATTCAAAGCCCAACACCGACTAGAAAAACCGCCACCAATAACACGGCAATGGAGAATTCCTCCAACTGGTGCATTAAGGAAAACCTGCCCTCCTGCATAATCATTTCGATGCGGTTAGTCACTTGGTCACGCATATGTACATTTCTATTTATCATAAGATTGCTCCTAAAAATGATTGGAATAACTACGCATTTGCCCCACCAACACACCCTGGATTTCCACCTGTTCAGGCTTATAGTGCATGGCTTCCATTTTGGCATTGGCGGGGATGAGTAAGGTTTCGTGCGGGTATTGCTCTATGAATTTCAATGTCGCCTCGAATTTATTGACCAACGCCACCACAATTTCGCCATTTCGGGCATAACTGCGTTGCTCGATAATCACCCAGTCGCCATCGAAAATGCCCTGTTCAATCATGGAATCACCATTGATTTTTAAGACATAACAGGGTTTTTGGGTTTTTAGCTGGTCGGGGATAGCCATATAAGAGATGGTTTCCACCGCTTCTATGGGTCTACCTGCGGCAATCGTACCCACAAAAGGCAAACTGCCCTGATTATCCAGACCACCGATTAATTGTTTGGCGTATTCGGTTAACCGGATACCGCGTTGCTTACGTTCCGGCGCTTCAATCAGGTGTGCATCAATCAAGGCTTTGATATGGGCATGTAGCGAACCACGGGATTTCACCCCGATGCCGGCACAAAGTTCTTCCAGCGTCGGCGGATGCCTGAAACTATCCTGATTTTGACTTAAAAAATCGAAGATTTCTTGCTGTTTGCGGGTTAATGTGAGCTTCATAATGTTCTCTATTTGTTTTGTTTAAAAGATAGCACAAGAACAAAATAAGAACAAGAGTAGAACAAAAATTTTAAGGCCATTTTGGAAATCATCCTAAAACGTTGGCGGATTAGTCGCGCATAAAGCATAACAATCCACCTAAATCATTGGGTTTTGCATGCCTAATCCGCCCACAAGCTCTGAGTCGTATGACGAGCATGGGCATTAATCTGATAAAATAATGCTAATTATGTGATGTATTCAATCGAAGCCAACACCCCTAGCTAACAACATGCACTATTCCCAAGATTTCATAACAGCAGCAACGGCGCTCTGCGATGCCGGGCGGTTTATAGACAGCAAGGGCTGGGTGCCGGCAACTAGCGGGAATTTTTCTGCGCGTTTGCCGGATGGCACGATTGCGATCACGACATCAGGCAAGCATAAAGGCTGTTTGCAAATCGATGATATTATACTGATCGATGCCGATGCCAACTCGCTTGACGGCAAAAAACCGTCGGCGGAGACGGGTTTGCACACGTCGCTGTATAAGCGTTTCCCCGATGTCCATGCCATTTTGCACCCGCATTCGATCAATGCCATACTGGCTTCAAAGATTTTTGGCGATGAAATCGTGCTGGAAAATTATGAGTTGTTGAAAGCCATGCACGGCATTACCACGCATGAAACACGGATTACGGTGCCGATTTTTACCAACGACCAAGACATTCCCAGACTAGCCAGCCAAGTCGAACGCTATCTGGAAACAGTAAGCGATTGTTATGGCTATATTATCGCCGGACATGGCTTGTATACTTGGGGCGAAACCACATCGGAAGCCCTGCGCCATCTTGAGGCGCTGGATTATTTATTTGATTGCGAACTACGGCTACACGGAGTCAGAAAACCATGAGCGTGTTAACCATTTACCCTGACAGCCATTCTGATAATCGGCCCAAGCAAGGCACACGTTACACCGATTTTGCCGACATTGAGCGTGAGCTTGCGGCGATTGATGTCAAGTTTGAACGCTGGACTGCCAACCGTGAACTGACTGCCGATGACGACCAGGCAACCATCATTGCCGCCTATCAGGAATCCGTAGACAAGCTGAAACAGCTTTACGGTTTTCAGTCCGTAGATGTGATTAACCTAAGCCCGGATCATCCTGAAAAAGCCGCATTCCGGCAAAAATTTCTGGCTGAACATACGCACGATGATTTTGAAGTGCGGTTTTTTATCGACGGTTGTGGGCTGTTTTATCTTCATATAGGCGATAAAGTCTATGCGGCTTTATGTGGAAAAGGCGACCTCATCAGCGTTCCCGCCCACACTACGCACTGGTTTGATATGGGGGAAAATCCCAGCTTCAAGGTCATCCGTCTGTTCACCACACCGGAAGGCTGGGTGGCAAAGTTTACTGGTAGCGATATCGCCAACTCCTTCCCCACGCTGGATGAAACGGTGGCAGAACTGCAATGATTAAAGCCATCGTCACCGATATTGAAGGCACTACCTCGTCGTTGTCTTTCGTTAAAGATGTCCTGTTTCCTTACGCCCGTGCGAATCTGCCCGATTATGTCCGGCAACATAAGGACGAATCGACTATCAAACAACTTCTTGACGATACCTGTAAAGAAGCGGGAATTGAATTCGATACCGAGGGTGCTATCGCCCAGCTTATCCAATGGATAGATCAGGATAAGAAAATCACGCCGTTAAAAGCCTTGCAAGGTTTGATCTGGGAAGCAGGTTACAAACAAGGGGATTTTAAAGGCCATCTATACCAGGATGCGGTAAATAATCTTAAGGCATGGAAAGATAAAGGTATTTCGCTGTATGTCTATTCTTCCGGCTCGGTGTTGGCGCAAAAACTACTCTTTGGGCATACCGATTCTGGCGACTTAACGCCATTATTTTCTGGCTACTTTGACACCATGATTGGCGGCAAAAAAGAGGCCGACTCTTACCGTAAAATTGCTGTTGAAATCGGCTATCCCGCACATAACATTTTGTTTCTGTCAGATATTAAGGAAGAGCTGGATGCCGCAAAACATGTGGGTTATCAAGCTTTCTGGTTAACCCGCGATCAGGTGCCAAACATTCATGCCGAACATCTGCAAGTCAGTAGCTTTGATGATATTGAATTGGATAAGTGATGAAACTTTTTTCGTTTTCTATGCGGTACGATTCGTACCAACCAGTTTTGCTGGCTATGCAAATAATGTTATAACTAGCCCACTCAAGTGTTGTTCTTGAGGGTTTTTAGATTTTGGCTTAAGGAAGATTCGACAAGTTCACCACGAACGTAATCGACACAAACCGTTCGTCCTGGGCTTGTCGAAGGAGTATGCAGAGATTCCTTAATGCGAAATCTGTTTTTTGCTCACCGTAATAATAAATCCAATTTTTTCAATCGAGGAGTTAATTATGACAATCGCAAAAGTAAGTGAAATAACCTCCAGTTCCACCAAAAGTTTTGATGATGCCATCGAAAAAGGTATAAAACGGGCTCATAAAACGATAAGAGGAATTCAGGGCGCCTGGATTCAAGACCAGAAACTTGTTATTAATGATGGCAAGATTATCGAGTACCGCGTAAATATGAAAATCAGTTTTGTTATTGATTAGTGTTTTCAGGTTCAGTGATAAGTCCTGCGCCGCTAACACAAACGACAAGCCCCTGATTTAGACTTCCAGTACTGGAATTGTCTTGATGGGGCTTTTTTATGATTGCCGCATTATGCCAGAACCCGCTCTGGCATAATGTCCACCTCAACATCCGCGCCCCAAAGCTGTGAAATGACCTGTTTGGCTTGGCCGTTTCCATCGCTGCTCCAAAACCGCACTGGCCCTGGATGATGTGGGCCAGCCAATATCTCTGCTTTTTCCAAACGCGATTTAAGTTCACGGGCTATGGCAGCACCGGAATCAATGACGGCTATCGAAGACCCGACGATTTCCTGAATAAGTGACACCAAAAAAGGATAATGTGTGCAGCCCAAAACAATAATATCAACATTCTGCGCTACCAAAGGCTGAACATACTGGACGATTAAGGCACGGGTCTTGTCACTGCTTAGGTCGCCGCGTTCAACCTGCTCAACCAAGCCAGGGCAAGCTTGCGTAATAATTTTTACCTGGTCGGCAAAACGTGCAAACAGTATCTGGAAGTTATTGCTGGATAAGGTGCGGCTGGTTGCCAGCACGCCAATGATGCCCGTTTGGGTTCTCTCAGCAGCGGGTTTGACGGCGGGTTCCATGGCAATAATGGTCTGGTTAATGGTCGGGCGTAGCTCTTTTACCGCTGCGCCCGTCGCCGTATTGCAGGCCACCACAACTGCCTTGACTTGATGGCTGACAAAAAAATCGACGATGGCAGTGGATCTTTCCAGGACAAATTCTTTGGATTTGTCACCATAAGGCGCATGGGCGGAATCAGCGACATACAAGAGATTTTCATGGGGCAACAGCTTATGGATTTCGCGCAGCACCGAAAGGCCACCCACGCCTGAGTCAAAAACCCCTATGGGGTTTGCGGCATTTTTATCCGTCATTGCTAACCCTTTGTTTGAGGAATTTAAAAATGCTTATTTTGAAAACTACTTTTTAATAAGGTATCCGCTCAGTCCGCCGACCAGAGCCGAAAGCACTGATTGCGCCCATCTTTTTGCATCTGGCGATGTCTCTGCCGAAACCAGCGTATGGAAACAATTCTCGACAATGATTAACATAAAAATGATCGCCACGACAAAAAGTACGACATCTTTAAACAAACGAACCTTTCGTTCCTCTTCGGTTTCAAGCCGCTCTACAGAGATGCCGAATTCATGCCAAGGCGGAGGGGAGTTGAGGTCGATTGAACTCACAAGCCGATAATCTCAGTTTCCAGTTTTTGTGTGTTCGGATCAACCAGACCAACCTTGCGGCCTTTTTTATGGCCTTCATACACAGCCAAATAGAGCGTCAAAGCCTTGCGAAAAATCTCACTTTTGTTTGTTTCAGATTCCGCCGCCGCTTTGTCAATCTCTTTATTCAAGTCGTCAGAAATAGTGATGTTAAGACGCATACTCATAAAACCTCCAAAATAATGTTACATTGATGTTAATATTACATCAAATTTACGTATTAATAGAGCAATACTTTTTAAATTAGTTCCAGTTAACCCATTTTACAAAGAAAACAACTCGCGCATTTTTTGCCCAGGGCTTTCAGCACGCATAAAGGATTCACCCACCAAAAATGCATAAATCTCGTTATCCAGCATCAGTTGCACATCATCTTGGGTATGGATTCCGCTTTCAGTTATCACGATTCTATCAGACGGAATCATTGCTTTAAGGTCTAACGTGGTTTGCGAGGACGTTTCAAATGTACGAAGATTGCGGTTATTGATCCCCATCAGTTTCGTGTCCAGTTCCAATGCACGCTCTAATTCCGCTGCATCATGGGATTCAACCAGCACATCCATGCCCAATTTTGTCGCAGTATCCGACAACTCGCGCATTTGCCCGTCGCCCAGGGCTGCGACAATCAACAAAATGCAATCCGCGCCCAAGGCACGGGATTCGTAAATCTGGTACGGGTCGATCATGAAATCTTTTCTGATGACGGGCAACGGGCAACGCTCCCTGACCATTTGCAAGTAAGCCTCCGCACCTTGAAAAAACTCCTTATCCGTCAACACTGATAAACAGGTCGCGCCGTTCATAGCATAATCCAGGCCGATGGTGATAGGTTCAAAATTCTCCCTGATCACGCCTTGGCTGGGCGAGGCTTTTTTGATTTCGGCGATAATCGCAGGCTTTTTTGCGGCAACCTTATGCTGCAAAGCTTTATAAAACCCTCTCGGCTTTTCAACACCTTGGGCTATATCTTCCAGATCTGCAATGCTCATGCGCTGTTTGCGGTTGGCAACCTCTTCAACTTTTTTAGCTAGGATTTTTTTTAGTATGTCTGGGGTATCGGTCATTATTTTTATTGTGTCATTTTTGTCGAATAGTTAATCAGGGCATCCAGCTTGGCACAAGCTGCGCCAGTGGCGATCACCTCGCGGGCTTTGTCAATCCCATCGACAAAGGTGTCGGTGATATTCGCTGCATAAATACCAGCTCCTGCGTTCAACAGCACGATGTCCAATGCCGCACCCGGCTGGTTATTCAATACAGATTTTATCATGTTCAGGCTGGTTGAGGCGTTAGTTACAGATAACTCAACCAAATTCGCCCGTTGAAATCCAAATTGTTCAGGCGCTATGCTATAAGTCGATACAACACCGTCTTTCAGTTCGGCAACGTGCGTCGCTGAAGCAATGCTGATCTCATCTAGGCCATCTTCGGCACTGACCACCAACACATGCTGGCTGCCGAGTTTTTTTAACACCTGCGCCAACGGTGCTACCCAGTCCTTGGAAAACACGCCGATCAACTGATTAGGTGCAGAGGCGGGATTCGATAAAGGCCCGAGTAAGTTAAACAGGGTTCGTACACCCATTTCTTTACGCACAGCAATAGTGTGTTTCATCGCACCATGATGTTTAGGGGCGAACAAAAAACCCACGCCAATTTCACGCACACATTGCGCCACCTGTTCAGCTGATAAATCCAGGTTAACACCCGCCGCTTCCAGCACATCCGCACTACCACAACTGCTGGATACCGAACGGTTGCCATGCTTGGCAACCTGCCCGCCCGCAGCAGCAACCACAAAAGCGCAAGTTGTAGAAATGTTAAACGTATTAGCGCCATCGCCGCCAGTGCCGCAGGTATCGACTATATGATCGCCTGTTATCGGTACGTTACTCGCTAATTCGCGCATGACTTCCACTGCGGCGGCAATTTCGTCTACCGTTTCGCCTTTACAACGCAGGGCGATCAAAAATCCGGCAATCTGGGCATCGGTCGCCCCACCGCCCATGATAATACGCATCACCTCACGCATTTCGGCTGCGGTGAGGTTTTGTCTGTGCAATAATTTTTGCAAGGCTTGTTGGATTTGCATTTAGTAAGTAAGCGCCGAGTGACAAAAACGATGAATCAAATTACGAAACTTTCTTCAAAAAGCAGGTTTTAAGCACCAGCCCTTTGACTTTATCCGCATTGCATTCAATGACTTCTTCATCGTCCGTGAGGCGTATATTCTTGATGACCGTACCCCTTTTTAGGGTAACGGAAGTGCCTTTTACCTTTAAGTCTTTAATGACCTGCACTGAATCGCCGTCATTAAGTGGAGTTCCGTTACTGTCTTTTATGTTCATAGCTTTCTTTATTTGATTGTTACGTTGCGTAGTTTATTGTTTTGTAAAATGCTTTGCGGTCAATTTCCTAATTTATGGTTTTGTGTAGGGCGATTTCGCGTAGCAAACCGCCAATATACGGTAATCAAAAAATGACGGATTGCTAACGCGAATCCGCCTTACAAATTTACTCTCATTAGTTATGGGTTATTTTAATAAAGGCTCTCCCAGGCAGGCTTGAATTCTGTTTAAATCGACACAAGCTTCAGCCGTTTGGGTTTTGTAAAAATCAT
>Ga0302321_100005350_pt1 | contig 11239 bp, 8 predicted proteins | sample Fen_T0_1_FD_202505 | JGI IMG/M metagenome (GOLD analysis project Ga0302321, IMG submission 202505) | Peat permafrost microbial communities from Stordalen Mire near Abisko, Sweden - Fen_T0_1 | ecosystem: Environmental > Terrestrial > Soil > Wetlands > Permafrost | place: Sweden: Abisko...
GCGTGCACAATCGTTGTTTGTGGCCCCAGGACTTCAGAGCGCTCAAGCAGCTCGATTGGTGTGCAGCTATAGGTAGCCAGGCATTGCTCGATCTCAATTATTTGCTCGTCCGCGTGGATATGTATTGGCAGATGATGGGTGCGACCATACATACCTATTGCACGCAACCATGTTTCTGGTAGGGCGTGTACAGAGTGAGGAGCTAAACCAAGCGCTACACCTCTCAGGCGTAGCATCTCAACTCGTGCTAGATAGGCATCAACCGAGGCATCGCAGAAGCGTTTTTGCTCTTTTTCTGGCCGAAAATTTTCCTGTGCATAGGCCGTTAGCAATAAAACCACACGTATACCGACATCGTGCCCGGCCTGAAGAATGGCATCTGACATAGCATTTACATTGCTGTAGGGCCTACCATCGGGTTGGTGATGGACATAGTGAAACTCGCCAACACTGGTATAACCAGCAGCCAGCATTTCGCGATACGCTTGCATTGCACCCTGATAGAGTTGGTCAGGGTTCAGACGCTGAGCTTCAGCGTACATTGCACGGCGCCACGTCCAGAACGTATCGTTTGCAGAAAAGGCGCGCTGTGTGTGCCCGCGTAATGCCCGCTGAAAGACATGGCTATGTGCGTTGACAAAGCCTGGTAGGAGGGCGGCATGAGGCAATAAATCAGTAACAGTCGAGTCAGTCTCCCGCTCGCTTACGGAAAGAATATATCCCTCGTCCGAGACCGTCACAATCTTATTGGGCTGAAGACCCTCAGGCGTATACACATATTCTGGGGCAAGATGTTGCATAGAAGAAAGCTCCGTGAACATGTACGAAAAAATTCCATTCAGCGAAAAAGAAAATCACTCAATGAAAATATAGCAGAGGAAAGAGTTCATGTCAATGCAATAACGTATGCTAGCAAGAACTTAGAGTTTTTGGCTGTCGAAAAGAAGAGATTTCTAAGTTTTCTTTTATTTTGTTAAAATTTGCTTATAAATTGAATTACTTCCGATTTTTCCATGGAATTCTTGAGAATTTTTGTGGAAAATAGAGCGTTATGTGTTACTCTGAAAGAGTCGGGTAGAGATAGAAGAATTGATAGGATACGTTTTTCATTGTGAAGAAAGAACAGATAGGTATGCAAAAAGAGTCTATTTTGAAAAGTGAAGTATCGTTAGGGCTATCTGATGCGGAACTGGCAAAGCTGATAAATGAAGGTGATACGAGTGCTTTTGAGCTATTGGTACGGCGATACAGTGCTCCTCTCTTTACGTATATTTACCATATTATCGGTGACTATGAAGATGCCAGTGATGCATTGCAGGAAGTCTTTGTACGCTTCTATCTTTCGTTACCATCTTTAGGATACGATAAGCCATTTAAATCCTGGCTCTTTCATGTTGCACACAACTATTGTATTGATAAACTACGACAGAGACGCAGACATATGCTGCGCTTTTCGCAGCTAGAAAGCGAGAATAACGACAGTGAGATCTCACCTCTTGATGGAATACCAGATACAAATCTCTCTGTAGAGGATTTGGTAGAGGAGCAGGATCGGGGAGATGTGCTCCGAAAAGCCATTCTCTCTCTTCCAACAAAATTTCGCAATGTTGTTGTACTACGCTATACGTCAAATCTGCGTTTTGTCGATATCGGAAACATCCTGGGTATGCCTGAACAAACGACGAAGACCTATTTTCATCGTGCGAAGGTTCTTTTGCGTAAAAAGTTGGAACAAGAAATGTTGTCGGTTGTATAGCCGATGCTCCATGGGTAGAGTTGTCAGTTCTATCTGCAAAGTGGAGAGTGGGTCAGAGACAAGCCGGCATTACCTGGTAGGGATTGTGCTGGCTTGTCTCTGGAGAAGAAATTACTGAAGAAGAGTTATCTGGGTGCCACCTCACCCGGCTGTCCGATAGCAGCCAGCGCTGCCTCAAGGCCTGAGCGCAACTTGTCGGCTTGTGACAACAGAGGTAAAACTTGCTCCAGAGTTTTTTACTGTTTTTGAGCATAATAGAACGAATATCGAGGAGTCGATCCAGCCCTGATGACTGTTGCTGTATGGCTTTCACCACCACATTCCAGGCATCGAGATCATCGATAAGTTCGTGAAGTGGGCTGTTGAGCGAATAGTGGGACTCATATGGATAAGTCCAGTGATGTATTCCAGAGCCCACCTCAACGGCAGTTCCAGCGTTATTGGGAAGAGTGACGCTGGCTGTGACATTGGGCGGTATTACAACCACGATCTCTATCTGCCCCTCTTTGATTGTCCACGCACACTCAGCCGGGCCGTAGGGTGTAATATGTCGCGCGTGCATATGTAAGCCCTCCGCCTGGATGGGGTTGTACCGCAAGATGCTGATACCCGGGTGTTGCAGGTGCCAGGCCTCCCACCGTGCGATGCAGCCAGTCGGCGACTGCTCCCAGCGCATAGTGGTTAAAAGAGGTCATTTCGCCCGGATTGACCAAGCCATCTGGCAGAAGACTGTCCCAGCGCTCCCAGATTGTGGTAGCACCCATCGTCACGGGATAGAGCCATGATGGGCATTCGCGCTGCGTGAGCAGATTGAAGGCAGCGTTGTATTCCCCAACGCTGCATAACGCGTCGCAGATCAGCGGAGTTCCTACAAAGCCGGTGCTAATGTGATATCCATTGCAGCGTACAAGTTCGACCAGACGCTGGCCTGCATGCTGACGTTGCTCCGCAGTTTTGAGCAGGCCGAACTGTAAGGCCAACGAATAGGCTGTCTCCGCATCGCTGAGCACACATCCAGCCGGAGTGACGTACTCGGCGTCAAATGCCTCGCGTATTTTTGCAGCCAACTGCAGGTAATACGTCTCTTCTTCTGTGCGACCAAGGATATGTGCAGCCTGTCCCACTAGTTCGGTAGAGCGTGCAAAATAAGCGCTGGCAATTACACGTGAGTCGGTACATGCTGCGTCTGCGCGGTCAGGTGGGGCAGTCGGGTCAAGCCAATCACCGAACTGGAAGCCTGTGTCCCAGAGATGTCCCTCTCCAGCGATACGGTTAATGCAATCAACCCAGGCCCGCTTGCTTTCGAATTGTGTTGCCAAAATACCAACGTCGCCGTAGCGTTGGTAAAGGACCCACGGCACAACCGTTGCTGCATCGCCCCAGGCAGCCGCTGGAATGGCGGGTCCGGGCAAGCCATTGGGAACAACAAATGGGACAATGCCTCCGGCGGCCTTTTGATCGGCTGCCACGTCTGCCAGCCATGAGGCCAGAAAACCAGCGCAGTCGTAGAGGAAGCTCGCTGTAGGCGCAAACACCTGGATATCACCAGTCCAGCCCAGCCGCTCATCGCGTTGTGGGCAGTCCGTTGGGATACTGAGGAAGTTGCCGCGCATGCTCCATATTACATTCTCATGAAGTTGATTGATAAGTAAGTCTGAGCATTCGAACCAACCAGTTCGTTCCATATCAGAATGGCAGACGACAGCACCAATATCATCGGCCTGCAACGTGCCGGGCCAGCCCTCCACCTCGGCGTAGCGGAAGCCGTGGAAGGTGAAGCGGGGCTCCCAGACCTCGATGCCATTGCCCTTAAGAGTATAGTGGTCGGTGGCTTGTGCCTTGCGCAGTGGGCGTGTGCATAACTCACCATGCTCCAGAACTTCGGCATGGCGCAGTATGATTGTCTGTCCCGCTGGTCCCTGGACGTGGAGACGCAGCCGGCCGACGAGATTCTGACCGAAATCAATGATAGTACGGCTAGAAGGTGAGAGACTGATCGCAATCGGAGCTACCAGCTCTGTTCTGCGTACAGGCGGCTCAGATGACGCGACAAGTATTGCCAGGTTGTGCTCAATTTGCCGCACATCGACCCAGTTGCGGTCATCTGAGCCAGGCCTCAAGGACCATGTATAATTTGCCAGTGTAAATATAGACATAGACGTGCGGGATCTCGGTAAGGTGATTGTCACACGAATGAGGTTGAACCTTCGATCGAGCTGATTATGAGATCCCTGATGGCCTGGTAACCGGGCAAATTAAGATTACTTACTTAACAAAGTAAATGGCTAAAGGCAGTATAACCAGAAAAAACTGCCATGTCAATGATTTTTTGCTTCAAATCTTGTTTTTACCTTGACAAAATGCAGAAGAAACACGTACAATAAAATTACTTAGTTAACAAAGAAAACATGTCAGGCAACATATTTATGCAACAACAAATCAAATCAGCTGACCGTGAGTTGATCCGTAGTATCAACCAGAGTATTCTTCTGAATTTGATTCGGGGGCATGACCCCATTTCACGTCCGCGTTTAGCAGCCTTATCTGGACTCAGTCAGGTGACGGTGATAAAAATTACCAACAACTTGCTAGAACATCAGCTCATCCTTGAAAAAGAGTATGCGGAATCGACAGGAGGGCGGCGGGCAGGATTGCTGGAGATCAATCCTGAGGGCGGCTTCGCCATCGGGCTTATTCCGCAGCAGAATTCGCTCCATGGCGTCATTCTCAATCTGAACAACGATCTTGTTTTCTCACGGCAATGGAACGTCACATTTTGTGGCAACTATCCGCAGATGATAGAGCTTGTGAGTCAATGCGTCGAGGAAATGTGGCACGAGAGTGGCATATCCAAAGAGAAGACGATCGGAGTAGGTTTTGGTGTTGCCGGGCTAATTGATGCCGAGCATGGGATTTGCATCGATTCATGGAGAATGAATTGGCAAAATGTTGAGATTAGCCGTCCCTTGGAGGAGCGTCTGGGTATCCCTGTCTTTCTTGATAATGATATTAACTGTCTGGCGATTTATGAGAAGCTCTTCGGTCAGGGGCAAGCCTATAAGCACTTTCTCGTGGTCGGCATTGGCAGTGGGGTTGGCCTGGGTATTGTTATCAACGGAAACCTCTATCGAGGAGCGTTCGGAGGTGCAGGAGAGTTTGGCCATACCGTAGTAACCACCGAGGGCCGTCTCTGTGAATGTGGCAACCATGGTTGTCTGGAGGCTTACATCTCCGATCGTGGGATCTCTAAAAACCATCGCGAATATGTGTCTGCAACCGCCTACAGTCTGGCGGGGGAGATCTCCGAGCTAACAGCATTTGAGATTGTAGAACGTGCAAAAAATGGTGAAGAGGCAGCCATAGCTGCCATTCAACGCGTTGGTATTCTGTTGGGTGTGTCCATTGCCAACCTTGTCAATATCTTTAATCCGGAGTGCATTATCCTCTCCGGGCCCAATACGGATGCGTGTATCCAGGCCGGTGATCTGTTGCTGGAACCAATGCATCAGGTACTCAAGCGGCACACATTCTCGCGCATCGATAAAGATTTGCGTTTCACTGTAGAGCGGCTCGGTTTTGAAAGTTGGGCGCGGGGCGCGGGCAGCCTGGTTCTGCGTCACTTTTTCGCATCACCTCTGCACCCTCAACGGATATTGAGCTAGCCTATGAAGGCCGCAAGCCTTTCTTTTCGCTTCCGAGCGCTAGCAAAGAATTTACCTGTTACTCGTTTTATGGGTCAGGTGCTTTCTATAATTGTATCTCCAAAGAAATAGAAGCGTACCCAGTAAGAGTGCCACTGCCAGCGCCATTAAGACTATAAAGAAAGAGAAAAGAGCCGACGTGGCCGATGTTGTGCCTGCCTGTTGTAGGGAAGCGGCAGAATTACCAGCAGGTGGATAGAGGCCTGTGATGATAAAATATGGAGAACCCCCTACCGTGATGCTAGAGATGAGGCTTCGTTTTGGAATATCAAGCATTGCCACCTGGCCGTTGGCAAGAGCCACGAAACCAAATTGCCCATCGTTTGTAATCGCGACCGCTTGCGGGGCGCTGCTCAGGCGAAAGATACGCACAGGTCCTTGTTGCTTGGTCGGAGATCCTTCTGTGACAGGAAGGAGAACATCGAGCTGATTGCGTTGCTGATCAGGTACATAGATCTCCCCTGTAATTGCGTCATAATCCATTGGGCCGAATTTTCCCTCTGTCAGCAATGTCTGGAGAACACGTCGTGTATTCAGATCAACCGCGACCAGAGTGCCCCGACGCGTCGTCACGTAAGCGGTAAAACCTGCTGGAATGCTGATATATTGCGGCCCACCCGCGACGGATAGTGTGCCTTGAAGCTGGCCGTTTACGTCGAAGACGGTAAGTGATGTGGTACCTGTAATCCATAACTGACCAGGTGTAGCAGGTGTAGCATTAGCGGCGGTCGATGCAGCGACCGCTAATCCATAGACTGGCTCATGTGTCTCGAAGATACGTTGAATAGTACAAGTAGCAGGATTAAGTGCACGTACACGAGTATCTCCTTGACCTGCCACATACAGAACGGTTGCATCCAGGCTAAGCGCCAGGAGTGATGGTTGACCGGGAAGATTGGCAGTGCAGAGCGTCTTTCTTGTTTTTGTAATGATCACCGCAACCTGTCCAGATGTTGGTTGCGTGACATACAATGCAGATCCATCTGGACTCAGCAAGATAGTATGAGGATTCCCCGCAACCGTAATCGTGCCGGCTAGATGCCATTGTGCGATATCAATGATACTGACACCACCAGTGCCTCCTGCCACATACGCAAGTTGAGGAGCACCTCCATCTGCATAAACAGATAAGGGAAATAATCCAACCAGTAAAAATAGTAAAAATAGGGAAAAGAAGCGCAGGCGAGACAAGCGCAAGATTGAGATCATCATTCTGTCTCCTATGCTTATTAACGTAACTTTTTAATGTGGCTTTCATGAACTCCTTATCGGAGTATCTTTGCTGTTCCTTGCTTTACAAAGTATACATAGACTGGGGCATGAAGAACAAGGAGAAGATTTTCCCCTTAATCTGCGAGTATTTTCCCCTTATTGGTTAAAAAGGCCTGTAGAGTTCATATCTCCAGCCATAGCGCCTGACAAGTTTTTGGCAACCTCTTGCTTTTTCTTTATAATCAATGTATCATACATATATGAGGCAACTGATCTATTTAGATCTTAGATACTTTCCTCTTGAACAAGAAGCTTTCTCTCACTATTTCTAAATGCAATACTTATTATAGTCTGCTTAGAAAGTAATCCTCGCTAGTTTTATAAGAAATTTGCCAGGCTCTTTTGCTTTATACCTATTTTGTGGGCAAATAAGGGCCGTATCTATAAAATCCCGCCTTGTGCTGCATCCACTAATTTCAATTTATTAACGAAGTTGGTAAGGAGGTATGATTTCGTTTTTCTATTTAAGGGTGGTCTGATGTCAGGATGACCTGTATGGTCGGTTGCTGAATGACAACGGTGGGCTCTGCGGGTCAAGGAGATCCATCAAGGAAAGGATAGGGTGAAGATTTTCAGAGAACGAAGAAGCTTCTTCGTGCAGATAGCTTGTTAGAATCGGGCAATGACAGGATGTCTGGCTGGCGTAATACATGTAGCTACGGTAGCTGATAAAGGGGCTGGCTTTCACGGCAAATTTTAGGCAAGGAGGACTACATTGAAAAAACACACGTCAGGCTTTTATATTGGTATCATCGTATCGTTAATAGTAGGTTTTGGCGCCACCGCTGGAATTGTGGTGGGTTTTCAATCAATAAGGGGGCTTGGTTACGAACCCAGTGCAGTGGCCCGAGCAAATAAAACAGGCCCGAGCAGCGCAACCCTCGCACTGCAAACGTTTCCTGACAGTCAGGTATGCCACGCCGATGCGGGAGCGCCGCAGATTGATTGGGTAACATATTGCCCATCTACCCATCTTGAAGTTCCTGCGAATAGTGTAATTACAGTTGTCATTAGTAACTACGATGGAGCAACGACGTTAGCCAACGATTACTTCCGGCAGGTGCATGGAACGGTTGGAGATGTCGAGTTAGTCAACAATAAGCCTATGAGTGGGCTCGATGCAGATAAAATCTCACACACATTCACCCTCCAGTCAGTGCCCGATACGTCCTATCCGATATTTGTCAGCGTGCCTATTGCAGCTGTGCCAGACGATGCCCCTACCCCTGTAACCATCAATGGCAATAGTTATCCGAAGCCGAACATCATCTCTTTCCAATTTCGTACCGGGCCTGCGGGAACCTATGTTTGGCATTGTTACGACCCTTGTGGAGAGGATCGCGAACCTCCCTTTGGTTTTAGTGGAGCCATGTCTACCACTGGATATATGGCGGGAACGCTAACAGTGACAAATTAATAAGGGGGATAAAATGTCTAGCACCAACCTCGGTGAAAATGTTGGCTCGCCAACGCCAGATGAGCCAAATCATCTGCGTCGTGCACTCATTATCTGGGCAGTTCTCTCTGTTGTTGGGATTGTATTGTTTCTTGCCCTGAGCCCGTATATTCTGCCAACCTCAGCAAGCGCTCTTAGTGATACTGCTAATTATACACTTGTCCTGCTGACCGTTCTGGCTGTGCCAGTTGGTATGTTTGTTGCCGTTTTTCTCTTCTATAGCATGATTGTATTCAGAGTGAAGGAGAGGCCGACAGAAGATGCTGTTCCTTTAAAGCCCAGGCCTGGCCTGCAGATTGGGTGGATGGGAATTACTGGTCTTCTTTGTCTTTTTCTTGTCATCTGGGGTATGGTCGCCTTCTATCAGGAAGCTGTTGCCTCGCCCTCAGCTCCTATTGTGGTGCGAGTGACTGGCCAACAGTGGTTATGGACTATTGAATATCCACAATATGGAGCGACTAGTCAGGAACAGGCTATTGAACTACCTGTGAATCGTCCAGTAAAATTCGACGTTACCTCAAAAGATGTATTGCATGGTTTCGCCATCCGCGCACTTGGAGTACGTGTTGATGCTAATCCAGGTGAAATGAGCAGCACACCTGTCGTGATACCATCAGTGATCGGACGTTATACTGTGGTCTGTGTGGAGTTGTGCGGACTCTATCATTCCTATATGTGGTCAGAAGTGGATGTGGTCAGCCAGTCGACCTTTGATTCCTGGATAGTCAGTCAAGGAGGACATGTATGATAGAAACGAGACGGCGCACGAAGCTTATACAAGCCCTTTTCCCCAGTATAGTTTCTGGCGTGCTACTTGGCGTTATTGGTGCTATCATAGCAGGAGTTGTCGTGACTCATTTTGCGTCACCCGATAATCTCGACGCACCAGTTGTTGCTGCCTACACGGGCTGGGTGCTCTTCTTCTTTATTGGCATTGGAGCTTTCAATGGTGTCTGGGACTGGGGTTTTGCTCGCCAGGAGCCAACACCTGCCGAGGAGTTGCAACTGGCAGGCAAAGATCAAGGCCTCTGGCGTTACTTCCGCTATACCACCGACCACAAAGTTGTGGGGATGCAATATCTGGTCACCGTTTTGCTCTTCTTTCTCCTGGGCTCAATCGGAGCCTTTATGCTCCGCCTGGAGCAGTCAAGTCCCGGAGCAATCTTTTTTAATCCCGCAACCTACAACACGATTGTGGGGATGCATGGCATTCTAATGATTGCAGCCTCGATCCTCATGGTCAGCGGCCCTTTTGGTAACTTTGTGTTGCCGATCATGATTGGCGCACGTGATATGGCGTTTCCTCGCCTCAATGCGCTGAGCTACTGGCTGATTTTTGCCATCATTCCTATCTTCTTTTCCACGCTGGCCCTGGGTGGTTTTCCGACGGGCTGGACGGGGTATGCGCCTCTCTCTGTCCAGGAATTGACGCCTGGCATGGATGCGTACTGTTTTACGCTTATCATCTTTGCTATCTCAACGACGGTGGCGGCACTGAATATTGTGACGACGGTGCTTGTGTTGCGCACAAAAGGGATGACCTGGGGGCGGTTGCCCGTGTTCGTCTGGGGTGTTGTGCTTTCGGTTGTACTTGGTCTGACTGCGTTTCCTTCGTTCCTGATCTCTCAGGTAATGGTTCTGACGGATCGTGTGTTCCAGACATCTTTCTTTATTGCTGCAAATGGCGGCAGTAACTGGCTGTATGAGCACTTGTTCTGGTTTATGGGGCATCCCGAGGTGTATGTGATCGCGCTACCTGCAATGGCCGTAGCAGTTGAGGTGTCCGCTGTTTTTAGCCGCAAAACGGTGTTTGGTCATCGTATGCTTTTAGGCAGCCTGATTACTATTTGTATCTTGAGCGTTCTTGTCTGGGGCCATCACCTCTATACAAGTGGGTCCGCGACCTCGCTAGACGGCCCTTACATGCTTGATACAGAATTAATTTCCATTCCCACGGGTTTCTTCTTCCTGGCGCTTATAGGTACGCTCTGGCGTGGTAAAATCTGGATCACTGTTCCCCTGTTGTTTGTGGGAGGAATGCTGATAAATTTCGTCATTGGTGGTATTACAGGTATCTATCTGGCCGATCTGCCTACAGATGAAATTCTCCATGGCGGAATGTTTGTCACTGCACACTTCCATTTCACATTGGTTGGCAGCATGGTCTTCGGATTTTTCGCGGGCTTCTACTTCTGGTTTCCAAAGATGCTGGGGCGACGGCTCAATCCTATGCTAGGGACACTCCATTTCTGGCTGTTTGAAGTCGGTTTCCTTGGGACCTTCCTGGCATTGTTTTACGCGGGCCTGCAGGGTGAGCCGCGCTGGTCAGCGAATGTTGCCCCTGAATTTGCCACTGCCAATTTGATCGCCAGCCTGTTTGCGATACTGATTGCTGCATCGGTGTTTATCCTCGTCTATAACGTCGTTATCTCTGTCAGGAGTGGTGAGGTTGCAGCAGCCAACGAGTGGGGAGGCAAGACGCTTGAGTGGACCGTTCCGACACCAGTTCCTCTTGAGAATTTTGAACACCTGCCTGAGATCAAGTCAACGCCCTATGACTACGGAGTGTCTTTACCGCCAGTAGAAGGTGCGGCAGGTGTTGGTCTGGAACCAGCTTTGCACACGCAACCAGAGACTCTACACTCACAACCAGAGAGTTGATAGCCTTGGAGGAGACATACTTATGAGTACAGCCTTAGAGGAAATGCACAATATTGCGCCTCACATTCGGGTTGGGAGAGCACGTGCAGGGGTGCTTATGCTTATCCTCTCAGATTCTTTGTCTGTTGTTGCTATCCTGGCCGCTGGTGGTTACTTGAGTGCTCTTAATACAGAGAATCAGTATCGACTTGCCGCAGATCATGCTCCTACTTTTCTGCCTGGCTTGCTGGTCTCTCTTGGCCTTCTGCTGAGCGGACTTACTTACTACTGGTGGGAACAAAGAGTACGCAAGAGTACAGATGCGAAGGGAAGTGGTCAGCCGATCATTTTTGTGATCTCCCTGCTGTTCATGCTTGCAGCGCTGGTAGGGCAGAGTTGGGTAGGCGCAACGTT
>Ga0302321_100005351_pt1 | contig 11239 bp, 9 predicted proteins | sample Fen_T0_1_FD_202505 | JGI IMG/M metagenome (GOLD analysis project Ga0302321, IMG submission 202505) | Peat permafrost microbial communities from Stordalen Mire near Abisko, Sweden - Fen_T0_1 | ecosystem: Environmental > Terrestrial > Soil > Wetlands > Permafrost | place: Sweden: Abisko...
CAACGACGAGCGGTCGGTGGACGAGCTGGCGGCCCTCGACCCCGATGCGGTGCTCATCTCGCCCGGTCCCGGCAACCCCGACGACGCCGGGCTCTCCAACGAGGTCATCGCGCACTTCGCCGGGCACCGACCCGTGTTCGGCGTGTGCCTCGGCCTCCAGTGCATCGGCCAGCTCTACGGCGGCAAGGTGGTCCGGGCCCCGCACGTGATGCACGGCAAGACCTCGTTCATCGAGCACCAGGGCACCGGGGTGTTCGCCGGCCTGCCGAACCCGCTCGAGGCCACCCGCTACCACTCGCTGGTGGTCGACCGCGACTCGGTGCCCGACTGCCTCGAGATCACCGCCACCTCCGACGACGGGCTCGTCATGGGCCTGCGCCACCGCGAGCTCGACGTCGAAGGGGTCCAGTTCCACCCCGAGTCGGTGCTCACCGTCGGCGGGCACCAGCTCCTCACCAATTTCCTGGCCCGCGCCGCGGTGTAGCGGTCCTTCCGCCTCAGTTGGCGGTGGTGGTGGGGCTGGCGCTGGTGGGTGGCGCCGTGGTCGGCGGAGCGCTGGTGGGCGGCACCGTCGTGGGGGGCAGCGTCGTCGGCGGGATCGTGGTGGTGGGCTGGGGCCCGTTCGAGATCTGGATCGCCACGTTGGAGCCGGGCTTCAGCTGGGAGCCGCCCGCCGGGTCGGTGCCCGCGACCTTCCCGGCCGGCACCGTGTCGCTGTAGACGTAGACGGTCGACACGGTGTAGCCCGCGTCGGTGAGGACCTTGGTGGCGTGGTTCACGCTGAAGCCCTCGAGGCCGCTGGGCACCCGTGAGCTGGGACCGGCCGACACCACGAACGTGACGCGGGTGGTGTCGTTGAACGGCTGGCCCTTGCCGGGCGTCGAGCTGATGATGAGGCCCTTGTCGACGCTGTCGGTCTCTCGGGTGGTCTGGGTGACGAGCGTGGTCCCGTCCCAGCCGGGACGCAGGCTCTCGAGCTGGGAGATCGCCTGGTCGGGGGTGAGCCCGGCGAGGTTCGGCATGGGGCTGCCGTTGGGCCCGCTGCTCACCAGCACCTTGACGTCGGAGCCCTTGGCGGCCTTGGTGCCGGCCGGGGGCTTGGTGCCGATGACGATGTTGGCGGGAACCGTGGCGCTCGGCTGGCTCACGATGGTGACCACGAAGCCCTTGTCGATGAGCGTGGCGCGGGCGGTCACGCCCGACTCACCGTGCACGTCGGGGATGGTGACCGTGTTCGAGCCGCCGGCGCCGAGGCCCTTGTAGAAGAGGAAGATGATGCCGGCCAGGACGGCCAGCAGCAGCACGAGCGCCAGGATGAACCAGCCGGTGCGGCGGGGCTGGGCGGCGTCGTCGTACTCGTCGTAGCCGTAGGCGGGAGTGCCCCCGGGCGGCGTGTGCCCGGGCGTGCCCGCGCCGACGGCGGCCACGGCCGCGGTGGCCGCCACCTCGGGCTCGTGCGGGCCGCTCTCGGCCAGGACCGGTTGGCCCTCGCGGAAGCGGCGGAGGTCGGCGCGCAGGTCCTCGGCGGAGGGGTAGCGGTTCGCCGGGTTCTTGGCGAGCAGCTTCATGGTGACGGCCTCGTAGGCCGCGGGGACCTCGGGGTTCACCGAGCGCGGCAGCTCGGCGTGCTCCTGCACGTGCTTGTAGGCCACCGCCACCGGGCTGTCGGCCTGGAACGGCGGCTTGCCGCACACCATCTCGTACATGACCACGCCGAGCGAGTAGAGGTCGCTGCGCGGATCGACGGCCTTGCCCTGCGCCTGCTCCGGGGAGAAGTAGGTGGCCGTGCCCATGACGGACCCGGCCTGCGTGAGGTTGTCCTCGGCCGACGCGGAGATGGCGCGGGCGATGCCGAAGTCGGTCACCTTCACCACGCCCGACGACGAGATGAGCACGTTGCCCGGCTTGATGTCGCGGTGCACCACGCCGTTGCGGTGGGCGAAGCCGAGCGCCGCTGCCACGTCGGTGGCCACGTCGGCCGCGCGCTGGGGGTGGAGCGTGCCCTCGCTGCGGAGGATGTCGGCCAGGCTGCGCCCGTCGACGTACTCCATCACGATGAAGTAGGTGCCGGACTCGCGACCCCAGTCGTAGACGCCCACGATGTTGGGGTGGTTCAGGTTGGCGGCGGCCTGCGCCTCGCGGCGGAAGCGCTCGACGAACAGCTGGTCGGACGCATATTCGGGGAACAGGATCTTGACGGCCACCGGGCGCTCGAGCAGCTGGTCGCGCGCGAGGACGACGTCGGCCATGCCCCCGCGGGCGATCCGCCGATGCAGCTCGTAGCGCCCGTTGAGCACCACCGGTCCCTGGTCAGACATGCGCGCTCCAGCCTAGAGGTCGCCGGAGGGGGCGCCGGGTACGCCACACGGGCGGTTGCGGGCGGCGAGCAGTGCTGGTCGGCGCATCAGTTGGCGGGGGTGGTCGACGGCGTCGTGCCGCCCGCCGGGTGGAGGATGGCGAGCGCCTTGGTGAGGATCTCGTGGGCGGCGGGACCGGCCACCGCGGCGCCCGTGGAGTTGTTGCCGTAGCCGGGCACGTCGGGAACGACCACGGCCACGACGACGTCGGGCATGGCTCCGACCTGTCCGGCCCATGCCACCATCCAGGCGTTGTTGCTGCGGTGCTGGGGCGTGCCGATCTCGGCGGTGCCGGTCTTGGCGCCCACGTCGAAGCCGGGCTCCTGCATGATCGTGGCCGTGCCGCTTTGCACCACCTGGCGCATCGCGTCGCGCATGGTGGCCGCGCTGGCCGCGCTGATGGGCGAGCGCCAGGTGCGGACCGGGTAGGTCTCCACCAGGTTGCCCTGGGCGTCGCGCACCTCGCGCAGCACGTGGGGCGCCATGATCGTGCCGTTGTTGGCGATGGCCGAGGCCACCAGCGCCATCTCGAGGGGCGAGGCCTTCACGTCGGCCTGCCCGATCGAGGACTGCGCCAGGATCGGCAGGTCGCGGGTGAAGTCACGGGCCGGGTCCGACGACGACGCCGTCAGCGGGCGGAACGTCGACTCGGCGACGGGGCCGGGAAGGTCGATCGGCGGGGCGCCGTCGAAGCCGAAGCTGTCGGCGCCCTGCACCATGCCGCGCGGGCCGATGGTCTCGGTGCCCATCTGGGCGAAGGCGCTGTTGCACGACTGGGCGAGGATGGTGAACAGCGTGCCGCCGCACGCCTCGCCGTCGAAGTTCGAGATCGGGGCGCCGTAGGGGACGGGAGCCTTGTAGAAGGTGGCCGTGGGGTACACCGGGTTGGTCGGGGTGACCTTGCCCGTCTGCACGCCGGTGGAGCCGGTGACGAGCTTGAACGTGGAGCCCGGCGTGTAGTTCTCCTGGTAGGGCTTGACCAGGAGCGGGTCGCCCGGGGCGTTGAGCAGGGCCTGGCGCTGGAGCTTCGCCACCGGGTTGCCCGGGGTGTCGTGGTGGCTCAGCGGGTTCGGGTCGTACGACGGGTTGCTCCACATCGCCAGGATCGCGCCCGTCTTCGGGTCGAGGACCAGCGCGGAGCCGTGCTTGTCGCCGAGGGCCTGTCGGGCGGTGGCCTGCAGGTCGTCGCGCACCGTGAGCGTGAGGTTGCCGGTGTGGTCGCGGGCCACGAAGAGGTCGGAGAAGGTGCGGAGCTGCTGGGTGGCCGTGTGGCCCGAGAGCTCGTCGTTGTACTCGCGCTCCACGCCGGAGGCCCCGTACGTGAAGCTGAACGAGCCGGTGATCTGCCCGAAGAGCGAGCCCGTGGGGAAGACCCGCTGGTACTTGTAGCGGTCGTTGCTCGGCACCGACTTGGCGAGCACCACGCCGTCGGCGCTCGTGACCGTGCCGCGGTTCTGGCTGAAGTCGCGCGTGATGGCGCGCACGTTGCGGGGGTCGTTGTTGAGGTGCTGCTGGCACCCGGACCGGTCGTACGCGGCCACCAGGCCGGGGCACGAGGTCTGCCCGACCTGGAGCAGGTTCACTTGCACGAACAGCACCAGGAAGCAGCCCATGAGGATGAGCGCGAGGCCGCGGATCTGGCGGTTCACCGGGCGGCCTCGTTGGCCAGGCGCTTGCGCGTCGACTCGTCGGACACCCGCATGAGCAGTGCCAGCAGGACGTAGCTCGAGACCAGCGACGAGCCGCCGTAGGACACGAACGGCAGGGCCACGCCGGTGAGCGGCAGCACGCGGGTGACGCCGGCGATGATGATGAACGACTGGAAGCCCAGCAGCGCGGTGACGCCCACGGCGAGGAGCTTGTCGAAGGCGCCGTCGGCCTGGGCCGCGATGCGCAGGCCCGCCCCGATGATCATGAGGTAGGCGACGAGCACCAGGGTGCTGCCGAGCACGCCGAGCTCCTCACCGATGACGGCGAAGATGAAGTCGTTCTGGCTCTCGGGCACGAGCCCGGGCGACCCGAGGCCGAGGCCGGTACCCGCCACCCCGCCCCACGACATGGCGAACGCGCCCTGCACGATCTGGTAGCCGTTGCGGTCGTAGCTCGACCACGGGTTGAGCCAGATGGTGAAGCGCGCCCGCACGTGGGTGACCTTCTGCCACGCCGCGTAGGCCCCGGCGGCGAACAGGCCGAAGCCCACCACGAGGTACGTCGAACGCTCGGTGGCGACCCACAGCATCACGATGAACAGGGTGACGAGCAGCAGCGACTGGCCGAAGTCGTTCTCGAACACGAGCACGAGGAGCGCCACCCCGACCGCCGCCAGGATGGGACCGAGGTGCTTGAGGTCGGGCAGCACCGGGCGGAAGCGGGGCCACGTGGCCATGCCGAGCAGCTCGCGCTTCTCGACCAGGTAGGCCGCCAGGAAGATGACCAGGCAGATCTTGGCCACCTCGCCCGGCTGGAAGCTCATGGGCCCGAGGAACACCCACACGCGGGCGCCGAGCACGGGCCGGCCGATGCCGGGCAGCAGGGGCAGCAGCAGCAGCCCCACGCCGACGAGGGCGAACGTGTAGCGGTGGGCCTGGAGGTCGCGGGTGCGGCGCACCACGAGCAGCGTGAGGACGAAGGCGAGGATGCCGACGGCCGTCCACGCGGCCTGGAGGCCGGCGAGCCTCTGGTCGAGGCGGGCGATCACCACGTAGCCCAGCCCGTTGAGCAACCCGGCGACCGGCAGCAGGATGCCGTCGGCGGCGGGCGCGAGGCGGCGCACGGCGAGGTGGGCGATGAGGACCAGGCCCACCACCACGCCCAGGAAGGGCCCGATGTTGGCGGGGATCGACGCCGTGCGGCCGAGGCTCGCCAGCGTGTAGGCGCCGCCGATGATGACCGCGCTGAACAGGATGAGGCCCAACTCGCTCCGGCGACGGAGGCGGGGGAGCACGGCGCTGATGGTGGCCGTGGTCATGGCGTGGTCGTGGCCGTCTGTTTTCCGCCGGTGGTGGTGGGAGGGTGCTTCGCGCCGCCGTGGACCGTGGTGGTGGGGCGCGCCGGCTTCACGGTGGTGGTCGGCGCCGTGGTCTTGGGTGTGGCGTGGGCGCACTCGGCCGGGAGCGTGGTGGTGGGACCGGCGAGCGCCCCGGCGACGGTGGTGGTGGTGGCCGTGGAGGGGGCGACGGCCTGCTCGCAGATGACCTTGCGGATGTTGGTGACGTAGGCCTCGGCGTCGCTGCGGCTCGACCACACCTTGCCGGTGTCGAGCGAGTCGACGAACAGGCCGGGGACCTGGCTGCGCGCCACACCGGTGCTCTCGACGTAGGTCGGTTGGAACCAGAGGAACCCGCCGGGGCGGCCCTTGTAGATCGTGACCGTGTCGCCGCCGTCGTAGCCCACGAAGTAGGCCCCGCGGCCGTACCAGGCGAGGGTTCCGATGACGGCGCCGACCACGGCGATCATCAAGAGGATGAAGAGCGCGGTGCGCCAGGTGAAGCTGCGGGCCTTCAGCTCGGGTGCGGCCGGCGCGGGGGGTGTGGCGGCGGCGGCCGCACCCGCGCCGCCGAGCGTCGCCGTAGCCCGGGCGCCCACAGCAGCCGCCTCGTCGGCGCGCGCCTTGCGGCGGCCGCGCTTCTTGTCCTTCGCCGGTTCGGCACCCGCTGGGCCCGGGACGGCGATGGTGTCGGCGGTGGTGAACCCCGCCACGTCGGGGGGGCGCTTGTCGCGGGTGCGGATGAGGGCCGTGCCGGCGAGAGCCGCCCGCTCGGCGCGGCCGTCGTCGTCGACGACCTCGACGATGACGCACGTGATGTTGTCGCGGCCACCGTTCTCGTTGGCGAGCCGCACCAGCTCGTGGGCGGCCTCTTCGGGGTCGGCCAGGCGGCGCAGCGTGGCGGCGATGCGGTCGGGCGCGACTTCGTTGAACAGGCCGTCGGAGCAGAGGATCAAGCGGTCGCCGGTGCGCGGGATGACGCTGAACTCGTCGACGTCGACGCGGGGGGCGATGCCCAGCGCCCGGGTGACGATGTTGCGCTGGGGGTGCACCGCCGCCTCCTCGGCGGTGATGCGTCCCTCCTGCAGCATGTCCTCGACCAGGCTGTGGTCGCGGGTGAGCTGGATCAGCTCGTCGTCGCGGAGGAGGTAGACGCGGGAGTCGCCCACGTTCACCACGGCCAGCTCCTCGTCGCCGTCGTCGCTCACCACCGCCACGGCGCAGAGGGTGGTGCCCATGCCCCGCAGGTCGGGGTCGTTGCGGGCCCGGTCGAAGATGACGTGGTTGGCCTGCTGCACGCTGCTGAGCAGCGCGTCGGGGGTGGGGTCGGCAGCCAGGTGCTGGAGCGCATCGACCGCCATGGCCGACGCCACCTCGCCGCCACGGTGGCCGCCCATGCCGTCGGCGACCGCGAACAGGGTGTCGGCGATGAGGAACGAGTCCTGGTTGTTGGTGCGGATGCGGCCGGTGTCGGTGGCCGAGCCGACGCGGAGTGAGGTCATCCGAGCTCCATGACGGTGTTGCCGACCTGGAGCCGGTCACCCCGCTGGATCACCAGCGGGCCCGTGACCTTCTGCCGGTTGAGCCACGTGCCGTTGGTCGACCCCAGGTCCTCGACCAGGAGCTGGCCGTCGCGGACGTAGAGGCGCGCGTGGAGCTGCGACGCGTAGGTGTCGTCGAGGGTGACCTGGCAGCCGGCCGCACGACCGACGGTGACCTCGTCGCCGAGCACGAACACGCGTCCGGCCTGGTCGGCGGGCTCGACGACGGTGAGGTGGGGCTCCTGGTGCCTGCCGCGGGCCTTGTGCTTGGCCTTGGAGGCCTCGCGTCCCGACTTGCGCGAGGTCTTGCCGGCCGGGACCAGCGCCGGGCCGCGCACCTCGACCCACACCGCGCGCAGGACGCGGAAGAAGAACAGGTACAGCAGTACCAGGAGGCAGATCTTCAGGATGTTGAGCAGTTGCTCCGACATCAGCCGCGGAGCTTAGGGGCAGGGTCGCCGCAGACGGCCCCACCGGGGCGTGCCGCAGGGACGTCGAGGTGGGCGCGCCCGCACCCGGACGGGGGTGCCGGGGAGGGGCACGACCGGTGCGTGGTCAGGACGCCTCGAAGCGGAGGACCGTGTTCCCGAAGGTGATCTGGTCGCCTCCGTCGAGCTCGTGGTTGGCGATGCGGATGCCGTTCACCCGGGTGCCGTTGGTGGACTGCAGGTCGACCACCACGTAGCCGGTGCCGACCGGCCGGATCTCGGCGTGGTTGCGGCTGACGTTGGGGTCGGCCAGGACGATGGTGGAGTTGGGCGTGCGGCCCACCGTCACCACCTCCTCTCCGAGCGCGAGCCGTTCGCCGGACGGGAGGATCAGCGTGCCCGGCCCTGCGCCTGCCGGGCCCTCACGGAGGCGGGCGTCGATGACGAACGACCCGGTGCGGAGGGTGTCGTCGACGACCAGCTCGGCCTCGACGTGGCCCACGAAGGTGTAGCCCTCGTCGTGGGCGTGGTCGCGCGCGGCCTCGGCCAGCTCGGAGCACAGCGTCTCGTGGATCTCGGCGAACTGGTCGTAGTCGACCTGGCTCAGCCACACCGTGAAGTGGTTCGGGACGATGGTGCGGCCCCGCACGTCGACGCTGCGGTTCGTGTCGAGCTCGCGCACCAGCCGGCGGCCGATCTCGACCGGACGGAGGGTGCTGCGGAACACGCGACCGAAGACGCCTTCGACCATGCTCTCGAGCCGGCGTTCGAAGCCGCGTGCTGCCATGGGCCGAAACGATACCGACTGGCTGGTCAGGTCCCGAGTCGCGGGGTGACCGACCGGGGTTCGCGGAGAGGACCCGACGGCCGCTCCCCGGGCCCCCGGATGCCGGGTGGGGGCCGACGTGGGGCTGCGCTACGATCGAGGGTCCTCACTCGGGCGAGTGGCGGAATTGGCAGACGCGCAGGATTCAGGTTCCTGTGTCCGAAAGGATGTGCGGGTTCAAGTCCCGCCTCGCCCACCCCACCGCTGGTCTCGTGCCTCAGACGCTCATCACGAGCTCGAGCGACGCCGCCGAGCGGTCGTCCCGGACGGCGGGCCGTTCGAGCGCCGTCAGGCACTCCCGCTCGACGCCTTCGAGCTCGACCGCGAACGCCTGGGCCTCCCGCAGGCGGCCGACGTGGTTCCGGAGCAGCGCCACGGCGATGGGAGGCGCGACCTCGAGCATGCCGCGGAACTCGGCGGAGCCGAACACGAGGACCGTCATCGCGGTCGCGGCGGTGACGGTCGCGAGTCGCACACCCGGATCGAGGAGCCCGATCTCGCCGAACGACTGCCCGGAGCCAAGGGTGTGGAGCGCCCGGCCGTCGACGGAGACCGTCGCCTGGCCATCGAGGATGACGTAGAACTCCTTCGCCTTGGCGCCCTCACGGATGAGCACCCACCCGGGATCGGTGTCGACCCGAGTGCTGAGCCCGTCGATCCTGGTGAGCTGCCGGTGGGTGCAGCCCGCGAACAGCGTGAGTCTGCCGAGGCGTTCGATGCTCGGCCGCTGCTGGTCGCGGCGGCGCAGCCGGGGCAGGTTCGGGACCCGCCGGGCCGATCCCTGCTGCGTCGGTTGGGAACGAGGTGACGTGGACATGGTCGATTGCTCCTGGATGCGAGCCGGTGTCACGAGTGGGTGGCGGCGACACGTCGTCGTTCGAGGGGGTCCCACTCGCCGCGGGAGCACCTGGAGGGGCAAGGTCGACCAACGTGCGCCTGGTCGACGATCCATCCCGACGACCGCATGTCGGCCGCACCCGCATCTCACTGTCAGCGCGTGTGTCAGAGGGTGCAACCCCGATACAGACGCCTGACCGACCCTGATGCTTGGCAGCCGGCGAGCGTGTCTCGGTCGGCTGCCCCGTCGACACCCGCTGACGTGCGCTTCTTCGCCGATCCCTTGGCCGCGCGGTTGCCCGGGCTCGACCGGTCGGCTCGAGGGCCGGCGCCTCGTGTGACCCTTGACCCCGCCCGGTAGGGTCAGCTGCCCCCTCGGGGCGCGCTACGACGAACGGGAGTGGGGGCACCATGCCGATCCTCGACGAGAGCCACGACCTGCAGCACCCGGTCGAGTCCGACGGCGCGTGGAGCGAGTCGTACTACTTCAACGCCTACGACCCCGGCGTCGACTGCGGGTTCTTCAGCCGCATCGGCGTGCGCCCCAACGAGGGGACGATCGATGCGCACTTCGCGCTGTGGCTGCCCACCGGCGACGTCGCGCACGTGCGGTACAAGCGCGAGCAGCTCGAGATGATCGACACCCACCTCGAGGTCGAAGGGGTCACCTACGACTGCATCGACCCGATGCGGGAGTGGCGGCTGCGGGTGAAGGGCGACGCCTTCGTGCAGCGCCTGGGTGGGGACACGGGGCCTGCAACCGTGGCCCTCGATGTCGACGTGCGGTTCCACGCGCTCACCCCGGCCATCGGCGTCGACGGGCAGGGTGCCACCCGTTCGGGAGCCGCCAGCGCCGCGGCGAGCGCGGCCACGGGCAAGGGCCACCTCGAGCAGGCGGGGCGCTGGACGGGCACGGTCACGGTCGACGGCGAGACCTTCGAGCTGACCGACGCCCGCGGCAACCGCGACAAGTCGTGGGGCCCGCGCAGCTGGGGCGCCCCGCTGATGTGGCGCTGGTTCTCGATCAACATCGACGACGGCACCCACTTCGGCGGCATCCGCATCGGCACCGAGGAGGGCGACCTCCACCGGGGCTGGGTGTGGCGCGACGGTGAGGCCACGAGCGTGGCCGAGTGGAAGGTGCGCACCGACCTCGCCGACGACGGCCTGACCCAGCGGGTCGTCCACCTCACCGTGGTCGACAAGGCCGGCCACCGCCACGAGCTGCGGGGTGACCTGCTGCGGGTGGCGCCGTTGCCGAGGAAGAGCGCCGACGGGGTGACGGTGGTGAACGAGGGCCTGGCGAGGTGGACCTACGAGGGGCGCACCGGCAGCGGCATCGCCGAGTACCTCCACCAGCTCGACGCCGAGGGCCGCCCCCGCGTCCCCATCGAGTAACGCACCCCGCCCGCCGCCCAGCCCTTCAAACTTCTGGGGACGGTTGCCGCGCATATCGCGCCGAAACGGTCCCCGAAACGCACGAGGTCGCGGGAGGGGGGAGCGACGCGGGGTGACCGGACATCGGGGGAGGGGTCGGCCACGCTGGTCGGATGGCCCTCGACACCCCGGCGCTGTGTGGGGTGGTCGGGGTGTCGGCCGCGCTGGTGCTGGCCCGGCCCACCTGGCGGGTGGTGCGCTACCCGGTCACCGCGGTCCACGAGTTCGGCCACCTCGTCGTGGCCCTGCTGTGCGGAGGCCGGGCCGGGCGGGTGCGCCTCCGCGCCGACACCTCGGGACTGACCACGTGGCGGACCGGGCGTCAGGGCCGGGGCCGGGCGGGCCTCACCGCCCTGTCCGGGCCGGCCATGCCGCCGCTCGTCGGCGCCGGGTGCGCCGCGGCGTTCGCGGCCGACAAGGCGGTGCTCGGGGTGGTGGGCCTGGCGGTGCTGGTCGGCGTCATCGCCCTCGTGGTCCGCAACGCCTGGGGCCTGGTGGTGTGCGCAGCGCTGGGCGCGGTGTGCTGGTGGGGCTGGCACGACGGCAACGCCTCGGCGCAGGTGCTGATGCTGGCGAGCGCCACGGTGCTCTGCCTCGGCGGTGTCCGCGCGGTCACCGAGGAGATGACCTCGCTCCCGCCCGGCGGCCGCCGCGACACCCAGGTGGCCGCGGCCGCGCTCTGGCTCCCGCCCGCGCTGTGGGGGACGGCGCTGCTGGCCTGGGCCCTGGCGTGGACCGGCTGGGCCACCTGGCGGGTCGCCGCGACCCTCTGACCCGCGCCTCGCCCCCCCCTCCCGTTCTCCGTGCGGAAAGCGTCGCTCAGCGAC
>Ga0302321_100005353_pt1 | contig 11238 bp, 11 predicted proteins | sample Fen_T0_1_FD_202505 | JGI IMG/M metagenome (GOLD analysis project Ga0302321, IMG submission 202505) | Peat permafrost microbial communities from Stordalen Mire near Abisko, Sweden - Fen_T0_1 | ecosystem: Environmental > Terrestrial > Soil > Wetlands > Permafrost | place: Sweden: Abisko...
CGCGCTCGCGAGACGTGCTCGTGCCTTCGCGGCCCGCCTCCGCGCGACCCACGCCACGAGTGCCGCCACCACGATGATCACGGCGCCTACCGCCATCGCCGACTCTTCCCAGAACTGGAACGGGAACAGCTGGACGAGCCGGTCCGTGGCCGGGTCGAAGTCGTACGAGCCGGCGGGGAAGAAGATCTCGTGGAAGACCTCGAAGAGCTGGTCGAAGGCGACGAATCCGACGACGCCGAGGACCGCCGTCCCGACGATCAGGCCGATCGAGCCGCCCTTCACGGCCCCCCACAGCCGCACCCGGTCTCGCCAGCGGCTGGCGACGAGCAGGACGACGACGGAGAGCGCCGCGGCCACGTAGAGACCGCCGAACACGGTCCGCACGTCGCGCATGTGCTGCTGCTCGCGTTCCTTGAGGACGGGCACCCCATCGACTTCGACGTCGAAGGCGGGCGGTCCGAAGATCAGGTCGTGCAGGATCGATGCCGTGACCGCATCGACCTGCTCCTGGGTGAAGCCGGTCCACGCGGTGACCTGGGCGCGCTCCTGGGCGAAGGACACCCAGCGCTGCGACAGGAACGGGGTGACCGAGGCGGTGACGATCACGAGCGCCGTCGCGATCGCGATGAGGACGGAGGCCAGCCGGCCTCGAAGGTCGTTCACGGCGTCATCGTAGCCGTGCGGACCGGATCACTCGTCCTCGAGCGTCCTCGCCTGGTCCCACCAACCCTCGATCGTGAGGTCGGTCGGCGACTCCTCGCCGAGCTCGGCAGCGCCGCGCTTGACTCGGGCCGTGAACTCGTCGAGCGGCAGCTCGAGGATGTCGTGCAGGCCCTCGATGCCGGTCTGGATGAGCATCCGATGCTGCAGCGGGCCGAAGCTCGCGAGGTTCAGCATCAGGGCCTCGTCGCGCCACATCAGGACGTCGTTCGTCGTGGCCGAGACCTGGTCGGCGAGGGTCTGGCGGCGGGTCGTCGTCTCGGACCGCTCCAGCAGCAGGCCCGTGGTGAAGATCCCCTGGCGGTCGAGGCGCGCGAGGTGGACGGGCTCGATCCGGGTCAGCTCATCGATCGGTGGCATGACGCGATGATGCCACGCGCGGCGACGCCCGGTGCGGTCGCGTCCGTTGCGCGAAGATGCACGGCGGAGGTGCTCGATGGGTCGAACGGTCTTCACGGGCGGACGTGTCTTCGATGGCAGCGCCGAGCTCAGATCGGTGGATCTCGCGGTCGAGGACGGTCGCTTCACCGATGTCGGGACGGGCCTCGATGGCGATGCGATCGTCGACCTCGCCGGTCGGGCGGTCCTGCCGGGTCTGTTCGACTGCCACACGCACGTGATGATGAGTCCGGCGCGGCTCGACACGAACAAGGAACTGGACACCCCGTTCTCGTATTGGTTCTACGCCGCCATCGAGAACCTGCGCAAGACCCTGGACCTCGGGATCACGACCGTGCGCGACGCCGGATATGCGGACGAGGGCGTCAAGATGGCCGTCGCCAACGGACGCGTCGCCGGTCCGCGCCTGCACATCTCCACGACCATCCTCTCGCAGACCGGCGGCCATGCCGACGGCTGGGTCCCCTCCGGCTACGACCTCAAGACGGTCGCCTACCCGGGGATCCCCAATGGCGTGGTCAACGGACCCGAGGAGATGCGACGGGCCGCGCGGGAGATCATCCGGGCCGGCGCCGACCAGATCAAGGTATGCACGTCCGGCGGTGTCCTCTCGCCACGCGACGACCCGCGCCACGGTCACTTCCGCGACGACGAACTCGACGTCCTTGTCGCCGAGGCGAACGCCGCCGGCATCCCGGTCATGGCCCACGCCCAGGGCGCGCCTGGCATCAAGTCCGCGGTCCGGGCCGGCATCCGGAGCATCGAGCACGGGATCTTCCTCGACGACGAGGGCATCGAGATGATGCTGGCGCACGGGACGTGGCTGGTCCCGACGCTCGTGGCGCCTCAGGGGGTGCTTGACGCCGTGGCAGCCGGCGCGGCGGTCCCGCCCGCCAGCGTCCGCAAGGCGACCGAACTCATCGACGTCCACCGCGAGGCGGTCAAACGGGCCATCTCGGCCGGCGTGAAGATCGCGATGGGCACCGACTCCGGCGTCGCCCCGCACGGGAAGAACCTGCGCGAACTGGCGCTCATGGTCGAGTGCGGCATGACGCCCGTCCAGGCGATGCACGCGACCACGATGAGCGCCGCAGGACTGCTCCGTGTCGAGGCGGATCTCGGCTCGATCGAGACCGGCAAGCGCGCCGATCTCGTCGTCGTCGATGGCGACCCGTTCGCCTATTCGGACCTCACGGACCGCATCCACGCCGTCTACCAGGACGGCAAGCTGGTCGCCGGCGCAGCGTAGGCGCGCGCCCGCTCGGATCTTCGGGCGCCGCCTAGAGGGTCTGGCGCCGTTCGCCGAACCGCCGGGCGAGATCGCCCTCGACCCGCGTCCGCAGCGCCGCATACAGCCGCTGGCGTTCCAGCACCTGCAGCAGCGTCAGGTGGTTCTGCGGGATGTCGTGCTCGGCGAAGAACGCCTGGACGTCGGCCGCGGTGTCGGGGTCGCTCAGGAACCGGGCGCCCTGGGCGATCGCGATGATGTTCGGGACCGCGAAGAGCGACGTGAGCGTGTCCCAGTGGTCGCGGATGTACGTCCACGCGTCGCCACCGAGATCGCGGTTCATCTCGGCGACCTGGAGGATGAACGGGCCGTCCTGCGCCCGGATCTCGCCGGACTCGACCAGTTCGAACGTCCGCCGCAGCAGGTCCGGATCGCGGAAGGTCGGGAGCGCGAACCGGTAGCGGTCCTGGTCCTGGGGTGTCGTCGCCTCGCGCATCCGATCCACGTACGTGTCGTAGTCGCGTGCATCGCCGATGAACGCCACGACATCGACCGCGGCAGAGGCGACGACCGGGTCCACGGGATGTCCGGCCCGGACCTGGGCCTCGTCCTCGCGGGCCATCGCCTGGGTCTCGCGATCGTCGCCCAGGATGCCCATGGCACGGATGAGGTCGCCCCGCAGCTCGAGATCGGCCGGAGTGTCGACCTCGCGCACGTCCCACCCGAGGCGCAGCAGGGCCGGCCGCAGGAGCGTGCGGATGCCCTCGCGGAACCGTTCGCGGGCTTCGCCCTCGACGAACCGGTCGACCCAGTCGAGTCCGGCCAGCAGCGTCTGCCAGACGGCCGGCGAGGTCTCCTCGCTGAAGCCCGCGGCGAGATCGAGATATGAGTCGATGGTCGCCCCGCCCGCCACGACGACCGCCCACGCGTCGTCCACGAGGCTGAGCCGCTCGGCCGGTGAGAGATCGGTCTGCGCCCGGGCCAGCAGCCTCGCCCGCAGCTCGTCGTCGTACAGGGTCCGGACGTAGGCCGTGGAGCCCGCGTTGACGACGATCATCGCATCGGGATGGGCCAGCGGCAGCTCCAGGCCATCCGCCTCGACGACGACCCGTTCGATGGTCTCGCCGGCGGGTGAGAACTGGCGGATGGTCAGCGGGATCGGCCAGGTAGATGTGGCGTCCGGCAGCGACGGAGAGAATCGGCGCTGGGTCAGCCGGACCCGATCGCCGGCGAGGGCCACGGACACGGCCGGATAGCCGGGCTGGAAGACCCACGGCTCCGCGACGTGCCGGACTGGCTCACCGCTCGCGGCGGCCAGCGCGTCCCACAGGTCGTGCGTCTCGGTGTTGCCGTAGGCGTGCGTCGCCAGGTACCCCCGGATCCCGTCGCGGAACGTCTCGCGACCGAGCCACTGCTCGATCATCCGCAGGACGGCGCCGCCCTTCGTGTAGGTCAGGATGTCGAACATGCCATTGGCCTCGGCCGGCGAGCCGACCGGGAACTCGATCGGGCGGGTCGTGGCCAGGCTGTCGACTTCGAAGGCGCGGACGCGCGCTGTCAGGACGGTGTCGAAGACCTTCCAGGTCGGTTCCATGGCGTCCAGGCACAGGTACGACATGAACGTGGCGAACGCCTCGTTCAGCCAGATCCCGTTCCACCAGCGCATCGTCACGAGGTCGCCGAACCACATGTGCGCGTTCTCGTGGGCGATGACCTCCGCGACCCGCCGGCGCTCGTCGATCGTGGCGGTCTCCGGGTCGAGCAGGAGCAGGGTCTCGCGGTACACCACGAGGCCCGTGTTCTCCATCGCCCCCTGGGCGAAGTCCGGCAACGCGACCTGGTCCGACTTCCGCTCGGGATACGGCCGGTCGTAATACTCGGCGTACCAGTCGAGCGTGAACGCGCCGACCTCGCCCGGGTAGTCGGTCATGCCGAGCCGGTCCGGCCGAGCCACCGTCCTGACGGGGATGCCGCCGCGCGTCAGGGTCGGCGCCGAGAGCGCCATCGGCCCGACGAGGATGGCCAGCAGGTACGTCGACATCGACATCGAGGGCGCGAAGGACACGCGCACGAATCCCGGGTCCGCGGGCTCGCGCCCGACCTCGGGCGTATTGGTCAGCGCGAGGTCGCCCTCCCGGACGGTGAGCGACACCTCATACGTCGCCTTGAGATCCGGCTCGTCCCAGCACGGGAAGGCGCGCCGGGCGTCCGTGGCTGCGTACTGCGTCGCCACCACGTGCGCGTCCTCGCCGGACGGTGTCGGGTACCGCGACACGTAGAACCCCTGCATCCGGTCATTGATCAGGCCATCGAAGGAAAGTTCGAGGACGTGCTCACCCACCGGCAGATCCGCATCGAAGGCGATCCGCGCACGCTGGGTCTCCGCGTCGGGGTCCGGCGCGACCTGCGACGCCCGGATCGCGTCGCCGCCGCCTGCCGGCACGAACGTCGCGTCGGGATGCACCGTCAGGTCGACGGCGTTGAGGACGATCTCGCGAACAGGCTCGTGGACCGTGATGGCGATCCGAGCCGTGCCGGCGAACGTACTGCTGCCGGGCACGATCCGGAACCCAAGCCCGTAGGCGGACGGCGTCACCGTCCGGGGCAGACGATATCGAGGATCCTGCGTCACCCCAACCCTCGCTCAGCCTCGAAACCCGGCCTTGGGTCGCTGGGCATCGCCGCCTGCACGGCCGTTTCGGTGCATCGGCGTTGGCGTCCGGGACGAGTCTAGCGGCCCGTCGGGCGTCGCGACAGGTGCGTCGACACCCCTTGCGCGAGCGCGCGTGCCGTCTATGCTCACGGCCTTGGCGCGGCTGCACCGTCGACCTGTCGACCGGCCACGCCCGATGAGAGGTGAGTCTCATGATGGCCATCTTCGGGGCACTCCTGCCCCGGTTCGTGCTCCTGGTCGCGTGGTCCAACGATGGGACCTACTGGGGTTCGACCCTGTTCGGCGGGCCGGTGCTGTTCCTCGGCGGCTTCCTGTTCTTCCCGTGGACGACGTTGATCTACGGGTTTGCCCAGGCGAACGGGATGAGCCTGCTCAACTGGATCTTCGTCCTGGCCGCCCTGATGATCGACCTCGGCACGTGGGGCATCGGCGCCTTCGCGACCAAGAAGCAGGCCGACTCGTACATGGGTTCCTAGCGAGGGTCACTCGCTCGGCCAACGGTCACGTGCTCGGCCGGGGCGTTCGCGAAGCGCGGCGCCCCCGGTCGGGCCGGACGGACGGTCAGGCGGCGGCCTGGCGCTCCGCGGTGGCGCGCCTGGCCATCAGGACCCGTCGCGTTCGGTTCGTGCCGTCGGCGATCAGCACGACGAGCGGGATGACGGTGGCGGCCACCGCCCACGGGATGTCCGAGCCCTGCGCGAACAGGATCAACGGGAGCCCGATGATCATCACGTAGGCCGTGACCACGACGACGCTGATCACGGCAGTTCCCAGCTGGTTCATGCCGCCACTCTGACGCCGCCCGGCTCCGAATGCAACGGGCGATCCGTGGGGCCCATCAGCGCCGCATCTCCTCGAGATCGTGCAGGCTCGCCTGGGTCGACGCGATCCGCTCTTCGAGGACCCGATCGATGGTCGCGCGGTCGAAGCTTCGAGTCGGACCCATCGTCGCCATCTTCGCCGCCGTCCACTCGAAGTGGATGTACGCGGTCGGATCATCCGATCCGGCGCGCTCCTCCTGCACGATCGGCGTCAGGATCCACCACCACGACTGGCAGGCGAGACCGAGGCTCTCCTTGATCAGGCTGGTTTCGATATGCCCGGCCCTCGTCAGCCCGCCCACCTTCTCCCAGAAGTCGGCGATGTAGAACGCCGCGCCGGCCGGGATCTCCGACAGCGCCCCGCCATCGCGGAGTGCAAGGTAGGCGGCGAGCCGCTGCCGCAACATCCGTTCGGACTCCCAGGCGTCGACGAGTCCGTTCAGTTGCTCGAACGCGTTCGCACTTCGTTGCAGCCGGAGCTGCCGGTAGATGGCGAGGAACGTCAGCGCGAGGACGACACCGCTCAGTGCCGTCCAGAACCACTCGGAGCCGGGTCCGATAAGGGCCATGCCCTCGGTGTTGATGAGCGTCACGTCCTTCCTCCTTGCGCTGACCTGAGTGGTTCGACGATACGTCGACTGCGGTGCCCTCGCGGGACCGGGCCACAGAGCGCGAGGTGGGTCGGTACGATGTCCGCATGGCGACCCAGATGTGCCCGAAGTGCGGCGCGGCCCGAACCGGCTCGTTCCGATTCTGCCGGACCTGCGGCCTCGACTTCGACGCCCCCGAGACCGGGACACCGACCGCCCCGGGTGGCGTGCTCGCGCCGGCCTCCGCGGCCGATCCGGGCACGAGCCGCGGGTCCGAGACCGCCGGCGGGAAGGGTCAGCCCGCGCGCGGCGACGTCATCGTCATCCAGGTCGGGCTCCTGAAGCTGTGGGCCGGACTCCTGATCGGCGGGTTGATCGGCGCGATGATCGCCGGCGCCGTCGTCGTACCGTTCTTCGGCGAGAAGGGCGTCCTGCTGGGCTCCATCGCCGCGATCGTCACGGTGGTCGCCTTCGCGGCCCTGGGCTGGCGGATCGTCCGGACGCTGCTCCGCGGCTGACGCGGTCAGTCGACCGGCGCCACCCCGGTCTCGTTTCGAGCGGCGGCGATCTGCGCCGCGCATTCGTCGGCGAGGACGCCGCCCGTGACCCTTGGTGGGCGCTTCGTCCGTGCCAGGACGTCCGCAGCAGGCAGGTATGGGTCGAGATGCGGTTCGTGTGGCGCACCGAACGTCAGCTCCGCGATGCCCGACTTCACGATCGCCGACAGGCACATCGAGCACGGTTCGGCGTTGACGAAGAGCTTCCAGCCGTCGAGGCTCGGCGCTCCGCGGATCGCTCCGCCCGCGCGGAGCACGTTGATCTCGGCATGGGCCGTCGGATCCGACGTGGAGACCTGCGTGTTGTGCCCGGCGACCACGATCTCGTCGAACTGGTCCGTCAGGACGGCCCCGAACGGCGGGTTGCCGCTCGCGATCGCGAGGGCTGCCTGCGCCATGGCCGTCCGGATCAGGCGTTCGTCGCGTCCAGTGCCGTCCGGGCGATGGCTTGAGCCCACGGACACCTCCCCTGGGGTCGAATGGTCCCGCCGACGGTGGACGACGGCGGGACCGATGTGCATCTTGCGCTGTCCGAGGGCGCCCGTGCACCCGGACCTCAGGAACCCTGACAAGGCAACGCCCGGATCGCGAGGATGCGGCTCCGGGCGTTGACGCGGATGTGGGCAGGCTCCCCAGCCGGCCCACCGATGAATCCCGCCACCGAGGGGGAGACGGCGGCGGAGCGAGACCCTAACCGCCCCGCGGGGACGGTGGCTACTAGGTGGTATGACCTAGTCGGGCCGAAGGCACCTGCCCAGGTCGTCAGCGCGCAGAGGGCCCGCCATCGCTGACGGACCGTCTGCGTCGCGCTCCGGTGGGAGGAGGCCCGCCACGTGGCTGACCCCGATCCGGCTCGCTGTCCGTCCATACGCCGGCGCCGCTAGATCGGATCCCGCCAACGCGATCGAATTCGATCGCTGGCATAGCTACCGATCCAGACGGCCCAGGTACGCGCCGCGACGACGCCACAGGATGACGCCGAAGACGAGGTAGCCAAGTCCGAAGACGACGATCGCTACCAGGTCAGGACGACTGGCGCAATCGGCCACTCTTGCCTCGAGCTGGGCTTGCGTGAGCGGAATGAAAGACGCCCCATCGACCGGGATCGGCTGGAGCGTCGCGCCACCACATAGGTGACTTCCCGCGAACACGAAGATGGATAGATACGCGACGAACGACCAGGCCAACAGCCCGCCGATCAAGAGCAACCGTTCGGCCCGGGCGTTCTGATCCATCACCGGAGCCTACTGCGACGCCGACACTGGGTGTCTCGTGGCCTACCTTGGTCAGTCGCTCCGAGCGAAGATCTTGCGGTTCGTAGCACGCTCACGAAATCGCTACGCGTCCGGCTTGTCCCCAAAGACCGTGTAATGCCAGCCCTTCTCGGCTTCGCCGGTCAGCTCGAGCATCACGTGCTTGACCTGCGTGTACTCCTCGAACGAGTACGTCGACATGTCCTTGCCGGTCCCGGACTGCTTGAAGCCGCCATGGGGCATCTCGGAGGTCACCATGAGGTGGTCGTTCACCTGGACGTGGCCGAAGTTCAGGGTGCGGGCCGCCTCCATCGCCACCCGCACGTCGGACGTCCAGATGCTCGCCGCTAGGCCGTAGATCGTGTCGTTCGCCTTCTCGAAGGCCTCTTCGATCGTGTCGAACGGCAGGACCGCCAGCACCGGCCCGAAGACCTCGTTCTGGACGATCTCGCTGTCCTGGGTGCAATCGACGATGAGGGTGGGGCGGTAGAACGCGCCGTCCGGATGGCCGGGCACGTCCGGCCGATAGCCGCCGGCCGCGACCCTGGCCCCGGCCGCGACCGCGCGCTGGACGAACCCGTCCGCTCGCGCGACCTGGGTCTGGCTGATGAGCGTGCCGAGGTCGGTCGACGGATCGAACGGGTCGCCGACCCGGACCGAATCGAACAGCTCGGCCGTCCGGGCGACGAACGCGTCGTACACGCTGCGGTGGACGTAGGCCCGTGTCGCCGCGGTGCAATCCTGGCCACCGTTGATGAGGGCGCCAGCCGTCGCGCCGCGCGCCGCGGCTTCGATATCGGCGTCCGCGCAGACGATGAACGGGGCCTTGCCACCGAGCTCCAGGTGGACGCGCTTGAGGTTCGATGACGCGAGCGCCTGGATCGTGCGGCCTGTGGCCGTGTCGCCGGTGAGGGAGATGAGATCGACGTCCATGTGTGCGGCCAGTGCCGCACCGACGACGTCGCCTCGCCCGGTCACGACGTTCAGGACGCCGGCCGGCACGCCGGCCTCCAGGGCCAACTCCGCGAGGCGGATCGTGGTCAGTGGCGTCGCGCTCGCGGGCTTGAGCACGATCGAATTCCCCGCCGCCAGCGCCGGGCCGACCTTCCAGATCGCCATCCACATCGGGTAGTTCCACGGGCTGACCTGGGCGACGACGCCGATCGGTTCGCGCCGGACGAAGCTCGTGTGGCTGCCGCTGTACTCGTAGGCCGCCTTGCCCTCGAGGTTCCGGATCTGGGTCGCGAAGAACCGCAGGTTGTCGCTGGCGAACGCGAAGTCGGACTCGCGCCGCAGCTTGTAGGACGTGCCGGTCTGCAGCGTCTCGAGTCGGGCCAGCTCGTCGGCGTCGCGATCCAGCAGGTCCCCCAGGCGATTCATGATCGCGACCCGGTCCGCCATCGTCATCCGATGCCAGCGGCCATCCTTGAACGCGGCCCGAGCGACGGCCACCGCGCGATCGACATCGGCTTCCGTGCCGTCCGGCACGCGACCGACCAGTTCACCGGACGCGGGGCTTCGAACCTCCAGCCAGCGGCCGCTCGTGGACCCGACGGCGACGCCATCGATGATCATCAGCAGATCGGGCGCGACGTCGACGGCCATGGCGGGAGCCTCCGGTTCGTGAGGGTGTTGGGACGCCTGCTGCGATGCCCGCGAGTCTAGCGGTGCCGGGCGACCACGGACCGCCCGAACCCGGTCAGCGCGACATCGTCGAGCGGCGGATTGATGAGTCCGGCGCGGGCGTCGCGGAAGGCACGTTCGAGCCGGCCGGCGAGGAATCCGGGACCGCCGGCGATCCGCAGGGCCTCGTCCGTCGCGACGACCGCCGCGTTCGTGGCGGTCACCTTGGCCAGGGTCAGGTCCGCCTCGAGCGCGCGGCGAGCGGCCAGGTCAGGAGCGGCATCCCAGCGGCGGGCGACGTCCTCCACCACGATCCTCGCGGAGCGCAGGGCCGCATCCGCGCGACCGAGGCGCAACTGGATCGTCGGGAGATCGGCGACGGCCGTCGAGCCGTCACCGGGACGACGATCGAGGGCCCACCGGGCGACCGCCTCACGCGCACCCTCCCCTACTCCCAGGTACACGGATGCGATGCTGATTGCGAACCAGGCGCCCGGCACGGGGCCGCGCGGATCGGGGTCGCGGACGCCGCGTCGAAGGAGCAGGGCGCCGGCGGGCACCAGGACGTCGGTCAGGCCGAGGCGACCCGACGCCGAGCCGCGCATCCCCATGGCCTCGAAGCCGGCCCGCCGCTCGACGCCCGGCGACTCGAGATCGACCAGGAGATTGACGACCTCTGGCGGGTCCGCGGGTCCGTCGACGCGGGCGCTCACGAGGGCGTAGCGCAGGGCCGGCAGCCACGTCGTCCAGGTCTTCTCCCCGGTGAGCCGCCACGCGCCGGTCGCGTCGTCCAGGGTCGCGATCGTGCCCGGGATCGCACCGCGCGCCGGGGAGCCGCCACCGTCCTCCGTCGACGCGGCGTTGACGAGCGCTGCATCCCCCACGACGGCACGGAACAGGCGCTCGCGCAAGACCGGGGGCCACGCCTCGGACTGGGCGGCCGCGCCGGTCACGTGCAGGTGCATCGCGAACCCGAGGGCGGTCGCCCCGTCGATCGCGCCCAGCGCGGTCAGGATCCGGACGGCCTCGGTCAGACCTGCCCCGTCACCACCCAGCTCGGGCGGGACGGCCGCCAGGTGCATGCCCGACGCGACGATCGCTGCCGGCACGGCCGGATCGAATGTGTCGGCCGGGGCCAGAGCCTCCACCGCGGCACACGCCGCGGCCAGGCGATCGCCAAGAGACACGCGGTGCGGCGCCGTCATGAGCCCGACGCTCGGTCGGCTTCCGCAGCCGCGGCCTCGCATAGCAACACCCAGGCGCGCTCGACGTGCTCGGGCTCCGTCCGGAGATTCCCCACCGAGAGTCGGATCGTGAACCGGTCGTCCAGCCGTGTGTGGGACAGGAAGATCTCGCCGGTCCGATTGACGGCG
>Ga0302321_100005354_pt1 | contig 11236 bp, 6 predicted proteins | sample Fen_T0_1_FD_202505 | JGI IMG/M metagenome (GOLD analysis project Ga0302321, IMG submission 202505) | Peat permafrost microbial communities from Stordalen Mire near Abisko, Sweden - Fen_T0_1 | ecosystem: Environmental > Terrestrial > Soil > Wetlands > Permafrost | place: Sweden: Abisko...
CGGGACGGGACGGTGTCGAGCAACACGGGTTTGCGCGGAGCGGCGTACTCAGCGCGAAAAAGCTTCCCGAGATCGAGTTTGTCGGCAGCCGCTGGAACTGTCGCCCGTTTCTTCGCTGCGGGACGAGACTGGTTATTCGTTTTCATGTAGGGTTTTTCTATCGGGAGTTACCTATCAACAGGCGCCGGGCGCGACCTTGGCCGCAGTCAATCCGCGCCGTCGACTCCAGCCGCACCGTACAAGGTCTTGGCCTCCGCCGTCCGGTGGCCTTGCGCCTGCGAGATTCTCATCCGTGTTCATCCGGGAAATCCGTGGTCACCGACTGCCGGAGTCAGGTCTCCGGCGGAGCCAGGGGCACATAAACATCGGTGATCAGTTCGGCCGGCGGCGTGTTCTCCGGAGCATTGACGTATTCTTCGAAACATGGCGCATCGCGCAGCTGGCGGCCACTGCGGGGCAGCCACTGCCCCATCAGCCGGCCGTACGTCTCCTTCAATTCCGCGTAGGGGCCGAAATGGGTCGCTCGCACGTAGTCGCCGCCTCCCACCGTCTGCACGCCGATCCCGGCCGCGGGCTGGAAGGAGTCGTCGACCGTGACACAGGCGTCGTAACGAACCTTTGATGACGGCGTGCTTTCGGGATCGTCATAGGAGACGCCAAGCATCCGGCAGCCCGGCCCAAGATAGCCCTCCTTGCCGAGCCAGGCACCGAGCCGGTCCCAGGCCGCACCACATTCGTCATACGGCCCGGTGTGACGCACGAACGCGACGCGCAGCGGAGCCACGGTCTCAATGGCGGTTTTCAAGGCAAACAGCCGGTGGGTGACCGCGCGAAAATCGAACAGTGGCCCGCCGTTGTTGAAATGCACGTCCGAGCGCGCCGGCAGCTGCTCCGAAGCTGCATTCGCCCCGCGGAAACCCGTCGGCGACAGACCGAACGCCATTTTGAATGCGCGGCTAAAAGCCTCGTGGGACTCGTAGCCTGCATCGAGGGCGATCTCGATCACGGACCGGCGGGTTTGCCGAAGCCGGCCGGCCGCCCGTTCGAGCCGCAACCGCCGCACATGGGTCGCGAGCGGCTCGCCGAGCATGCCGCGAAACACGCGATGAAAATGATACGGAGAGAGACATGCCCGCCCCGCGAGTTCCTCAAGTTCCAGGTCCTCGTCGAGGTGTTCCTGAATATGCACCAGCACGCGGAGCATCTGCCCTTTGTAGAAGCGGAGAGTCGATGCTTTGTGGCCGGGGCTCTTCATTGTCGGATCCGTTTATACCGCGAAACCGCGTCGCCCGCTTGATCGCACTTGCGAATTTTCGCCCCGGGTGGAGCCAGCCGCTGCTCGCCCATCATTTCTTCGCCTTGGCTTTGTCGTCTTTCTTTTCCGGCTTTTTCTCCGGTGTCTGGTCAAAATCCCAATCATCCTGGGTCGTGAAGGCACGGACGACCTGCGAATCGTCGCAAAGGTAAAAGCCCGCCGTCCCGGCCGGTGCGCCCGACACCTCGAAGCACACGCCAAAGACTTTCCCGTGGACGAGGAGTTTCGAGTTCCACGGCGTCCAGGTCGCCGTATCCGCTGCGACATCGACCGGTCCGGCGAGGAAGATCTTCTTTGCCGTGAAGCCAAGTGCGCCGTAGGCGACTTTTTCCGCCGTCAACTCACGGAACGGGACTCGCAGGATTGGCTTCTTCTTCACGAGCCCGGCGACCTTGTCGAGAAACCCGATTTGTTTCTCCAGCATCAGGCCGTCGACCCGGAGCCGGCCGGTGACGTATTCGCCCGGATTTTGCAGTTCGTAACGGCCCTGGTATTGCAGGTCCCCGTCCCGAATCTTGAACGGAATGTCCCGCACCATGGCGAGAATCGAGTCCGGCGGGATCGCCGCGATCGAGAGCGTGCCGAGCGGGGCCGTCACCGCGGCGAACAACCGGCCCACGTCCGTGAATCGTGCGGTCAGGTTGTCCCCGGCCGGTGCTCCCGTCCAATCGATGGAGTAGTCCTGCGGACCGCAGCGCCACTTCAGGTCTGCTGCGGCCGGCCAGCCACCCCGCGTGCCGAAGGTGCCAGTCACGGCGGTAAACGCCTCCTGGGGCCCCATCTCAATCCGGTCGACGCGGAGCGTGCCGTGCAGGTCGGGCAGTCCGGGATTCACCGCCGGGGGGAGCACGGGCGGCGGCTCCTCGACGAACGGACCCGAGATCCAGGCGTTGTAGTCTCCGATGAATTTCTCGCAGAAACGGGCGAGTTCGCCGCCGTCGATCGACGGCGATTCGACCGCCAGCTGCAGCGCGCCCTCGTCATTGGCCTCGGCTCGAGCCCGCACGACGCTGTGGCCCAGCCGGGCTTCGCGGAGTTCCGCCCGCCGCCAGCCGCCATATTTCCCCGCGTATCCAGCGCGGAAATCCACGTCCCCAGTCCCCGACCATGCGCCGAGGGGCAACCCTTCCGCCTTCAGTTCAAACTCGCCGTGCGGCGACCGGTCTGCCGCGAGCAGGCCGGCCGTCTTCACCCGCACCTCCACCCGCGCCGGCGCTCCCGCCGGTTTCTGCCAGGCGACTGGGCCCAGCGCCAACTTCGCCGCGGTCAGATCCAGCGCGATTGTCGTCTCGCTCGCCTGCAGCCCGGCGTCGCCCCGCGCACGGATCTTCACCGGTACCGCGCCCGAAAGATAGGGCGCGACCACCAATGACGCGGGCACCAGGTCGACCGCCCCGTCAAACTGGCCGCTCTTCACCGCGGCGGTGAGCGTCAGGCTGACCGGACCGACCTCGGCACCCGCCCCCACCGCGGGCGGCACCAGCCCTTCGCCGCGGACAGTCATGTCGGCCGTCCAGTCGCCCAGTACGAACGGCTGACGCATCGGCCCGGACACGCGCACCGCACCCTCGAGCCGGCCAGCGAGCTTCGCCGGATCAAGTCCGGCCGGCCATGTCACCGGAATCTGGAGCTGGCTCAAGTAGCCCGATAGCCGGGCCAGATCAGCCGACCAGTCGGCCGTGGCGCACAGCGCCCGTTTCGCCGCGAATGGCTCGGTGAGCGTCACTTCCGCCCGCGGCACCCGTGCCGGTCCGGCCGCGAAATCGTCCAGCGTCAGGCGCAAACCCGCGGGATCGCCAGTGAGGTGGATTTTGGCAATCCGGGCGGCGGGTTGACCGTCCCACGAGGCCGCGGCACCGGTGAGCGTCGCGTCGAGTTCCAACTTCGCCAATTGCGGCGGTTGATCGAGTTGGCGCGGGTCCGCGGAGGCCCTGGCCATCAGCCGGACCTTTTCGAGATCGCCGCTTAATCCCAGGCGGCGCAAAGGCTCCGCGAGATTGGGCGGCAGCATCGGGCGCGGCGCGCGTTCGAGCAGCCAGCCCAGGGGAACATGCGCGACCTCGACCTCGGCCGCCGCCGTGAGTGTTTCGCCGTAGCCGACGGTTGCATCCCGCACGGTCAGTCGCGGGCCTCGGAAATCGGCCATCAGCTCCAGTCGGTCGAGCGTCACTGGATTCAATTGCATCCCGGCGACCAACCGAAACGACTCCACCGGGGTATCGGCCCCCAGCCAGCCGCTGCGGCGGAGCGTGCCCGGCCCCGCCGAAAGTTCGGCAGTGAAGCGCGGTGGGGCAAACTCACCCGGAATCCGCTCCGGCAGTTGCACGAGCGCCTCGGCCCGGAACTCGATGGGAAGATCGAAATCGCCCAATCCAAACGGCAGATACGGCGGCGGAGGCAGCCCAAGGCTCGCCGGATTCAGGGGTGGCAGATGCACCGAGGTGCGCAGGGTGCGCGACGCCGGATCGAACCCCGTCCGCATTTCGACCGGAACATCGCGGCCGCCGAGCGTGAGCTGCGCCGATTGGGTGGCCTCCGCGGAGGCGATCTCGAGCGTGGAGTCAGGATGGAGACTCGCCCGGGCGGCAAAGTCGGCTTCGAGCCGGCGCAGGCCGTTGCGCCCCGGAGGCAGTTCCGCCGGTAGCATTCCGCGAACCTCGGCGGAGACGAGCGGCAGAAGATCCTCGGCGTACCAGTCCTCGAGCAGCCAATGCATCCGGATCTCGAGCGGCACAACCCCGGCTGCGAAGACGGTCGCCGGCGCAGTCACGATGCCCCGCTCAAAGCGCAGCCGGGCGCGACCGAGTTGCAGATCCGCCTCGTCCAGGGTGAGCTGCCGGAAGTGATCAACGATGCGGCCGCCCGCCACGAATTTCCGCAACGGCAAGGGACCGACCAGCCACCGCAACAGCGGCCCCTGCGGAACGAGGCGCCCAGCATCCGCTTCGAGGTGCCAGGTCGCCGAAACCACCCGACCGGGCCGACCGGAGAGGGGCAGCGTGATCTCGGTGGCAAACTGCGCCCGCGCCGGCGCCTCGATCAGTGGAACCGGCAACTTCTCGAGGACGGCGAGTTTCCAGCGGGCTTCGACAAAATCAGGGACGTCGACCGTCGCCCGCAGCACGCCCGTCGGCCAGTCAAGTTGCGCGCCCGCCCGGATCGCCAGCGGCTCGCCGTTGACGGCGAGATGGGTGTCGACGTCGGCCTCCAACCGTTCGGGCTGCGGGATTCCGTCCTGTCCCACCAGTCCGGATACACGGGTCTCCACCGACAATCCCGCGAGCGCCCACTCGGCCAGGGACGCCTCCGGCAGCGCCAGCCGCGTGCGCAACGCCGGCGCCAACCACGGCGCGACCTCGGCCCAGGCCAAGCGTCCCAAGGTGACAGTCGCACCGCCGCGAAACACGCCCTCCGGCGTCTCCCATTTTCCCCCCGTGCATTCGGCGAGGACCGGGCCGGCGGCCAACACGAAGGGTTCGATCCGGCCCGTGCGCCCGCCGTCCTGCACCTGCACCGCCAGCGTAAACGGCGCCAGCGTCAGCGGCCGCGCCAGCCATTGCGGCGCCGTGACCGTGAAACTGCGGGCGCGCGTTGTAAGCGCCGCAGTGTCGAGGGCAAAGGGTTGAGTGACGCCACTGGCTCGCGCATCGACGGCGAACTGGCCGGTGACTGCAACCGGGAGGGCGAGCGCCTTCAGCCACGGTTCCACCGTGGCGAGATTCGTTTCCGCGAGGTTGAAGGTGCCTTCCCAGCGACCGCCGGTTTCCGCCAGCACCGTCGTGAGCTCGAATGCCGGTGAGCCCGGTCCGCCTTCCATCCCACCCCGCAGGTCAAGCCGTCCCGACAAAACGCGGCCGAAGTCGCCGCCGGCCCGCAGGTCGGCCGTGACGGCGGGAAGCGCAATCGCCGGTGAGGCCGGAGCCGCGTGCAATTCGCCCGGCCCCGCCGCAAAGTGCCCGCACACCTCGGAAACACGAACGGTCGCTCCCGACCAGCTGACGAATCCGCCCAACGTTGCAGTGAGCGGACTCTGCGCTTCCGGCAAAGACAGATCCGGCAGCCACGCCCGGATTTGTTCGAGGCGAAGTCCACGCAAAGCGCAGTCAAACCGCGCCGAATGTTTCGGCCGGTCAACCGTCGTCTCGGCTTCCACTTCTGCGGTACGGCCGTCGGCCTCCGCCGTCAGCCCGATCCGCACTTTCGTCAAGTCCGCTGATTGAACCTCGGCATCGAACGCCGCCGCGGGCAGCACCAGGCGCGACGGCAGGGCGACGCCGGCGCCGGTGAAGTTGGTCAATCCCAGGTGCAGTTTTGCCTGGCCCCGGGTCAGGTCGCCCAGCGTTGTCGCCGCCTCGAGGCGGAATTCCGCGGCTCCGGCAAGCGATTTGAAACCCGACGACGACGGTGCGAGCGGCAGCCACGCGCCCAAATCCGCGACCCGGCCGCTGGCGGTCCCCGAGAGCGCATCGGTGGGAATCTCCGCCGTAACCGTGCCCGCGCCGGCGGGGGCCAGGCTCCCGACGACCGGCTCGGCGTTGAACGCTGCGCGCAAGTCCGCCCCACCCGCGCTGGAGAGATCCAGGGTGATGCGGCTCCAGGCCAGCGTGCGGGGTTTGTCCCCCTGCACGAGCAGCCGGACCGCAGCGTCCTCCACGGATACGCGCATCGCACGGCCGGGACGCGGCAGCGCCATCGGCGGCAGATCACGCAAGCGGAACGCCGGCCCCGCCGGTGGCGCCGCAGTTTGAGGCCCCGCGGGCCAGAATTCCCACGCTCCGGTGCTGAGTTGCCGCGCCTGCAGGACCGGCACCCGCACGCGCACGTCATCAGGAGCCAGATACAGCCGCACCCAACGCGTGAAGGGAAGATGCAGCGTCGCGCCCTGCACGGATGCGACCGGCGACTGGTCTGCTGCGCGGAGCACCCGGCACCCGGCCAGATCGACGCGCCACGCGCCAGTCCATTCGAGCCGGAGCCGCCCGCCGTCGGACTCCCAGCGGGTCTGAGGCTGCGTTGCTTCGATCCGGGCGAAAACTCGGCGCATCACCGGCCCGAGCGGCAAACCGACCGTCAACAAAGTCAGCACCAATAAGAACAACAGCCCAGCGAAGAGGACGAGGCTGCGGCGGAGCGTCCGCCGCAGCCATCCGGAGCGGGAAGGGGGTTGACCGTCCATGCGTAAACTATTTCCTAAACTAAAGCTTCTAGGCCACCCCAATAAACATTCCTACTTATGAAATTTTCCGTCTCTCTCGTCGGTTTCGTGGTTCTGGCCGGTGTTGGTTTCGCTCAGGTTTTCCCTCCCGACTTTCCGCAACAGGAGCCTTCGATCGGCGACAACCCCCAAAGCTCCACGGCGCTGACCGACGGCACGCCCCAGGCGACGACCGCTGTCGTCGCGCGCGAGTCGGCCGGCTTCGCCCTGCCCACCGATCCCGCCAAACTGGAAGCGGAGTTTCCGGAGCTCGCCGCCGCCGGCGAGCCCGCCGCGCCCGCGAAGAACGATACGGGCGTGGACGTCGGTTACGGCAGCTTCAAGATCGCCGGTGTGAAGGGCGACTCCTGGACGGCGCGCGTCCCCTACTCCCGCCGGCTCGACGACCGCGCGACGCTGGAAATCGGCGTACCGCTGACCCTGACCACGATCAAACAGGCGGTCGGCGGCGACGCCCAGATCTACGGCATGGGTGTGAATGTTGGATACAGTTACGGCGTGGTCACCAAACTCGACAGCAAGAACTACCGCTGGCGCCTCACCCCCAATGCGAGCCTGACCTTCCGCAACAGCAGCGACCTGAACATGGGCTCCGCCGTGCTCGGGGCCGGCCTCTCCAGTTCCTTCGCCTGGCAGATCGCCCCCCGGTGGGTGTTCAACATCGGCAATTCGCTGACGGCCACCTACGCCACCAGCACGGGCGGCCACCCCGATCCCACGCGCAAGAACCAGTTCGCCGTGGTCAACGGCGCCCAACTGGCGCGGTTGATGGGCCGGTGGTCGCTCAACGCCTTCGTCATGGACACCCGTTTCGTGCGCGACGTGCTGGTCGACGGTTACCAGACCTATGCGGTCGGCCTCGGCTACAAGGTCACCCAGTATCGCAGTTTCCGCGTTCTCGGTGTCGTGGAGAACGGCGCCGGTTATCGGTCTTGGAATATTACTGCCGCCAACACCTGGCGGTTCTGAGCCCGCCGTGATCGGGCGGTCGGAAATCCCCGCCGGCCCGCACCGCGAGCTGTTTTCGGCGCTGCGTCCGCTCGTCGCGGAGCGTGATGCCGTTGTATTCTCGAGCCGGAGACGCTGTCGCGGGGATTTGCCCGGCGCCGGCGCCAACGTGGCGTTAGGGTCGATGCCCCACATGCAGGTTTTCCGCTCAACCCGCCTCCGCCCCTGGCCGATGCAGCGCGGCGATGGATTACCTGTCCTCTATCCCCAACCGTGAGGCGATGGTATCGCCTCTCTCCGATGGGCATTTCCGACTGGTCCGCGCGACCGACGCCCATCCGCTCACCCCCATTCAATTCAACACCCGAAAGGCGGCCCGCAACTGGGCCTCGGGCCGCGGATACAGTATTCGCGATGCCGCTCCGTCCGGCAGCCGGTAGTCGCCCGGCCGAGACTTCGCCCGTCGCGCGGCTTTGGTCCGAGGGTTGACGCCGGCTGGCTGCGCGCTGTGCAGAACTCGTCGGCGCCTTGGCCGGAACCGTCCTCCGCTTTGCGGCCGGGCGCTCCCGCCTGGCCCACCATTCCCCCAGCCGCCCCGCCGTCGCGATCCAGTCGCAACCCGCACTGGCCGGCGGGCCCCCAGCGACGCCGGCCGTCGAGTGTTCCAGCCGGCCCTGCCGCCCGACCCACTTCCCGCAGCGATTGTCAGCCTCGCTCCGGACAGTCGCGGAGCGAGATCGGCCGGCCCCGCGCGGTTGGCTCCCACTTCAGTTGCGGCCGGCGGACCGCGCGGCAGACCTTCCGCGGTTGGAACCGATATTCGGATGCCGCAGCGCCCGTCCGTTCGCCCACCCGATGCCCGGTTGGGCGCGGGCTCAGTCCGCGTTCTCTTCCTGGATGAAGAGATCGGCGATCACCGGGCGATCCATCACCGAAAACTCAAAGGTCCACCGCTGGGCATTGGACGTGGATTCGACCCGCAGCTGCGAACCCCGCAGCACCGTGGGAAGCGTGACCTTGCACTGAAATCCAAGGTCGCAAATACCGTTCTTGAAGGTGCCAACCGTCATGTTGGTCATCTCGCCCACCACATCCTTGATGATGTCGTCGGCGCCGGCGGCCAGCAGCTCCGCGGTCTCCATGCCGGTAATTTTGCCCGCCATCTGCGTCGCCAGTTCGAGTTCCATGTAGAGATACACCATCCCGTTGGCTTCACCAGTGAATCCGACCGAGCCGACGACCAGCGGGTCCTTGGAACCGGCCTTGTAGAACGGCGTGCCATCCGACTCTCCACTGGCGAGGCGGCGGACAAACCCGGCCTTCATGTGCGCGGTCGTATTCATCACCTTCACCACAGCGTGCTCGAGCAGCTTCGTGAGAGTTTCGATGTCCGGAAATGTGGTTTCAGCCATGGCGTATCTCTCGACACCGCCGGCCGGTCGGTGACCGGAATCCAAGGCCGCAGGGGGCCAAGCCGGCACGGTCGGCCTGCAATGGGAGTTGCCGAGCAAATCGGTCAATGCAGCCCGGACCTAAGCAAAAAGTGCAAGTCCGGCTCAAAGCGGCGGCGGTGCCCGAAACCAGTGTGCCCGGCCTTTCCGTTTCGACGGACCGCGCCATCGCGGTGCCCTCTCGAATTGCCATAGCCGGTGCCACCCGACGCTCCCGCCACATCGCTGGCAGAATCGCGGGGGCGCAGGCAACTAACGGGCGTCGCCGGACCGGCGGGGATCGCGCCCGTTGGGGCCCTCGCCCCATGGCAGATGATCGCGGAACCGATTGCCCATGTTGCGTACGGTCTTGCGCCAGTCGAAATCCCACTTCAGCCGGCCGGTCAGTCGATGCTCAACTCCGCCATCGTAGATGATGGCCTCATAGCCCAGGCCGGCCACCCACCGGCCGCCGACGGCGCGGGTGAAATGCGCCGGTACCTCCCACGAGACCGACGGCAGGAGACTGACGTAGTTCTGATTGTCGCCCGCGAGGATCGTACTGCGCCACGATACCGCCAGCGTGTAGTGCCAGGGCGCCCGGTGCAGGACCACGCCGGGAGTGACGGAGAAATTGTCCTTCGACGGCCGATAGGCGGCGAGCCGTCCCGGAGCCGGGTCCGAGTCGAATATTTCGCACTCGAGATTGAGAAAGTAGCTGAGATCCCGCACGCGCCGCGCGTCCCGAGTAAACACCACATAGGGGCTGAAGATCGCGGTCCCCAGGTTGGTCGACGGCACTGCCCCGGGAGCCGGCAGCACGACGCTCGCACCCAGCGCGGTGTCGATGTAGGGCTGAAGCAGCGCGTTCCACGCATACTTGGCCCCGAAAGTATACTCCGCGACCCCCACTCCACCCGGACCATGGCCGCCAAAGTTGTCGAAGTAGGGCTCCATCTCGACGCTGCCTTCGAAGTGCCTGGAGAAAGAATACCGCACCTTGAAGGGGATCCGGACAATGTCCTGCCGCAAAAAATCGCTCCAATGCGGCGTGACGGTGAAACGCAGCGCCTCGTAATCCAGGATCTTCGGCAGCTGGAAATTGAAGATGCCGTCGATCGCGACGGCGTCCTGGTCGTCGACTGCGGGACGTGGACCATCCGGGTCCGGCGTCGCGCCGGCGCAGCAGACCGCAAACAACGGCAGCAGGGCGATTCGGGCAGCGCGGAGGAGGGCGGACATCATCGGGAAGAACAACAGCAATGACCGCGGGAGACAATCTTGGTTCACCGGATTCGAATAATCGCAGACGGCCCGCCGAATTTTCCACCGGTCAATCAGGGCGTCCCTGATTCAACGGTCGGACAGAAGCTGGGATCAGCCCGCCGGGGGCTTAGCCGGCGTACTTCGGCAAACTTTCCCTCGACTTTCGCGGCCCGCTGAACTCGCATATACTTCCAGCAGAAGCCAAGTCCCCCCCGAGATGAACGTCCTCCCAGAGCTCACACCCGAGACCTATTCGCTGTTCCAGTTCACGCTGACCTCGCGCAACGAGGGTACCGCGGCGCAGAAATCGCATTGCTGGGGTGAGAACTTCAACATCGAAGAAGCCTTCAACGCCGCCAAGGCGCTGGTCACGCGCGACTTCGAGGCCATGAAGACCCTCCTGCGTCAGAAGGGCGACGCCCAGGAACCGATGAACCTGCAGATCACGGACACCGAGTTCGGCTACGATCTGCGGCACAACTACCTGGTTGTATCCCGCTACTGGATCCACGCGAAGCCGGCCGCCCGCAAGGCGGTCTGACGGGTTGCGCCGCCGGCCGCCCCTCCCTCCGCCGGGCCGGCCGTGAGAATGGGTGTCGACACCCGCAACGCGGGTGCGCGGGACACGGAGGGAAAAGCAAATGTCCCGCTCGCGGCGGCGGGCTTCCCTGCCCGCTGGGACCGCGCCGAAGGCCGGCCGTCGCGAACCCCTCCGCCCTTCCGGGGCGCCCAAAGGAAAGGCGCGGCTCCCCAGGAAGCCGCGCCCGTTAGAATCGAAGACCGCGGATCAGCTGTGCAGGTACTGGAACAGCAGGTTCTCGAGGTATTCCTGGCGGCCGCTCTGGGCCACGGGCTCCCCGAGCTTTTCGGCCAGCTTGGCGAGTTCCTTGAAGCTGGTCGTGCCCTGCTCGATCTTTGCCCCGACGCCGGCGTCGTAGCTGTGGTACCGCGCGGCGACAAACTCCGTGAACTTGCCGTCCGCGAGAATCCGGGAGGCGAGCTTGAAGGCCAGCGCATACGCATCCATTCCTCCGATATGGGCGTAGAACAGGTCCTGCGGGT
>Ga0302321_100005355_pt1 | contig 11235 bp, 9 predicted proteins | sample Fen_T0_1_FD_202505 | JGI IMG/M metagenome (GOLD analysis project Ga0302321, IMG submission 202505) | Peat permafrost microbial communities from Stordalen Mire near Abisko, Sweden - Fen_T0_1 | ecosystem: Environmental > Terrestrial > Soil > Wetlands > Permafrost | place: Sweden: Abisko...
TGTTGCTGCACGCGACGATGCGGGCACGCGGGTGGAGGCCGTGGGCCTTCACGTAGTCCTCGCTGGCGTAGAGCACGGCCGCGGCGCCGTCGACGACACCCGAGGAGTTGCCCGCGTGGTGGACATGGGTGATGTCGACATCGGGGTACTTCTGGTTGATGAGCTCGCGGAACGTCGGCACGCCCTCGCCGAAGCGGTGGTCGGCGATGTCGGGGAAGCTCAGCGGGAGCGAGGCGAGGGAGTCGGCGGTGGTGCCCGGCCGCGGGAACTGCTCGTGGTCGAGGGCGAGCGTGCCGTCGAGGTTGAAGACGGGCACGAGGCTGCCGTCGAAGCGACCTTCCTTGATGGCGACCTCGGCCCGGCGCTGGGACTCGGCGGCGAGCTCGTCGAGGGTGCGCCGGTCGATCTGCTCGATCGAGGCGATGGCGTCGGCGCACACGCCCTGGTGCGACTGGGGGTGGATCTCCTGGAGGTGGGCGTTCCTGGCGCCCATCGGCAGAAGGCCCTTCTTCGGTAGGGACATCATCTCGGTGCCGCCGCCGATGGTGAGGTCCTCGTGGCCGGCCATCACCATCGCCGCCGCGAAGTTGTTGGCGGTGATGCCTGAGCCGCAGAACCGATCGAGCGTCACGCCGCTGGCCCGCACGTCGTAGCCGGCGTCGAGGGCGGCCATGCGGCCGAGGTCGCCGCCCTGCTCGCAGACCTGGGAGCTGGTACCCCAGATCACGTCGTCGACGTCGGCGGTGTCGAACCCGTTGCGATCGACGAGTGCCTCGAGGACCGTGGAGGCGACGTGCTGCGGGTGGAGGTGCGCCAACGCGCCCTTGCCCGGCTTGCCGATGCCCCGAGGCGTGCGGCATGCGTCGATGATGAATGCGTCAGCCATCGTGTGTCCTTTGGTCGCGGTTGGGTGATTGTGCTCCATCGCGGGGCGCCTCACCAGATCCGCCCGCCTTCGGGCCGACCGACCGAGGGGGGTACATTGGCTCGCTCTGGAAATGGGAAGTGTGATGAAGATTGCGATCGTCGGAACTGGCGCGATGGGTGCGGTGTATGCCGCGCTCCTGAAGAAGACCGGGCACGTGGTCTGGGCCATCGACCCCTGGCAGGAGCACCTCGAGGTCATCGCCGACACCGGGCTGTCGGTCTCGGGGGCCAGCGGCAGCTACGTGGTCGACGGCATCCTGGTCGGGGCCTCGCCGGCCGATGCCGGACCTTGCGATCTCTGGATCGTCGCGACGAAGGCGGCCGACGTCGACGAGGTGGCGGCCGCCATCGCGCCGCTGCTCCGACCGGACGACGTGGTCATGCCGTTTCAGAACGGCCTCGGGGCGGGCGAACGGGTGGCCCGGCACGTCTCCGACGAGCAGATCGTCATCGGGATCGCCGAGGGGTTCGGCTCCTCGATCCCCGAGCCCGGCTCCGTGCACCACAACGGCATGCGCCTGATCCGCATCGGCGAGATGCGCGGCGGCCTGACCGACCGGGTGCAGCGGATCGAGCAGCTGTGGCGTGACGCCGGTTTCAACGTTCGAGCGTTCGCCGACATCGATGAGATGATCTGGGAGAAGTTCCTCTGCAACGTGACGCTCAGCGCGCCGACGGCCGCCTTCGACGTCACGGTGGGGGAGCTGATGGCGAACCCCGAGACGTGGGCGGTCGCCATCGGCTGCATGTTGGAGGCCTACCGGCTCGCGGCCGCACGGGGCATCTCGTTCTCGTTCGATGACCCCGTTCGCTATGTCACCGAGTTCTCGGCGACCATCCCGAACGCCAGCCCGTCGATGCGCCTCGACCACCTGGCCGGTCGCCCGTCCGAGGTCGACGTCATCAACGGAGCGGTGGTGGACCTCAGCCGTGAGCTCGGGCTCGAGGCCCCGTACAACGAGTCGCTCTGCGCGGTGCTGCGCGCCCGCGAGTCGCGGTTCGCCGACGCTCAGATCCGGTAGAGCGCCCGAGCGTTGCCGCCGAGGATCTTGCGGCGGATGTCGGGCGACAGCGTCGCCATCTTGGCCTCGACCGTCTGGAGCGGGTTCGGGTACAGGCAGGTCGGGTGGGGGAAGTCGGTCTCGAAGAGGATGCTGTCCTCGCCGACCGCCTCGATGAGAGGTGGCAGGTTGCCGCCGTTCTGCTCGAACCAGAACGTGGCGTACATGTTGCTGCGGAAGTACTCCGACGGCGGCTTCTTCAGGCGGGCGAGCTCGGTGGGTGCGTTCTCGCTCATCTCGTAGTCCATGGCTTCGAGGATGAACGGGATCCAACCCACACCGCTCTCGACCGAGACGACCTTCAGCCCGGGGTGCCGGTCGAACACCCCCGACAGGATGATGTTCACCACGACGCGTGCGTTGCCGATGAACAGGAGCGTGCCGCCGATGGCCAGCTTGGTGTTCGGTCCGTGGGACTCCCACGGGTACTTCCCGTAGAACGTCATGCCGGTGACGCTCGCCCCGATGTGGAAGTGCACCGGGAGGTGCAGGTCGGTGCAGACCTCCCAGAACGGATCCCACGCCCGGTTGGCGAGGTCGGGGGCGCCGAGGTCCTGGGGGTCCGAGGTCATGTTGACGCCGCGCGCGCCGAGCGCCGCGACCCGCCGGGCCTCCATGGCGCACGCGTCGACGCTCCACGCCGGCATCAACGGCAGCGGCACCAGGCGATCGTTCGACTCGGCCTGGATCTCGGCCATGGCGTCGTTGTAGATCTCGATCGACAGCCGCTTGAGCGCCTCGTCATCGACCGAGCCGAGGTCCTGGCCGCCGAGGCCGATGGTGCTCGGGAAGATGATCTGCGCGTCGATCCCGCACTCGTCGAGGACCTGGAGGCGGACCTTCGGGTCGTAGGCGCCGACGTGGACCTCGTCGAAGGCCCACTCGAACAACGCCTTCTCGGCCTCTTCCTTGTGGCCGTCGCGGGCGATGACGCCGGCGGCGCTGTGGCGGCCGAGCACCTGCCCGTCGAACACCCACGTGGGCACGCCGTCGACCTCCTCGACCCGCGGCACCCGGTCGCGGTACTCGGCTGGTGCCCGGCTGGTGAAGAGGTCAGCGGGCTCGGACCAATGGGAGTCGGCGTCGAAGACGAACACGTCATCTAACATGCATGTCACGCTAATGTGCCGTCATGGCCTTCGCCACGGTCGATGGATTGCACATCAGCTACGAGCTGATCGGTGAGGGGCGGCCCTGGGCCATCACCCCGGGGGGCCGGTTCACCAAGGAATCGCCCGGGGTCCGAGAGCTCGCCGTCGAGCTCGCGGCGCACGGCAACCAGGTGCTCATCTGGGACCGGCCCAACTGCGGCGAGTCTGACGTCTGCTTCACCGGCTCCTCGGAGTCGGCCATGCACGCCGACGTGCTCGCCGGGCTGCTGCGGCACCTCGACATGACCCCTGCCATCATCGCCGGAGGTTCCGGTGGCTCGCGGGTGTCGCTGCTGACGGCGGCCCGCCATCGTGACGTCGCCTCCGGTGTCGCGCTGTGGTGGATCAGCGGCGGCGTGTACGGCCTGATGGTGCTCGGGACGCACTACTGCGGTGGTTCGATCGAGGCGGCCTGGCGGGGAGGCATGGACGCGGTCGTCCAGCTCCCCGAGTGGGCCGAGGTGCTCGAACGCAACCCGCGCAACCGTGAGCTGTTCCTGGCGCTCGACCCGGCCGACTTCATCGCCGACATGGAGCGCTGGATGCTGGCCTACTGCCCCTGCGGCGATGAGGTCGTTCCCGGGTTGCCCGACGCTGACGCACGGTCGCTCGATCTGCCCGCGCTGGTGTTTCGCAGCGGTGAGAGCGACGCCAACCACACCCGGGTCACCTCTGAGCAGGTCGCCGACCTGCTCCCCGAGTCGGTGCTCGTCGAACCCCCCTGGGGCGACCGTGAGTGGCTCGAGCGGTCATCGGCCCGCACCAGCGGCGAATCCGAAGGTCTCTTCGTCCGATGGCCGCTGCTCGCTCCGCAGCTGCTCGACTGGGCGTCGGGCGTCAGCTGACGATCCCGCCCGATCGGATGACGGCCACGGGTCGGCGACGACCCGGGTCAGCACCTTCGGTGGCCGGCATCGAGCAGGTCGCGCAGCTCGGAGGCGGCCCAGCACTTGAGCGCCGCGGAGAGCGTCCGATGCAGGTGGCCGGTGACGGTGAGCGTCTTGCGGGGCGTGTCGGGGTCGTCGCTCTCGATGACCAGCTCGCAACAACGCGCGCCGTCGCAGGTCGGGGTGTACTGGATAAGCACGCCGAGACAGGAACCCGGAGCGACCGTCGCCGGGAACGGGTTGTTGACCAGGCAGAAGTCGGTGCACCGCTGGTCGTGGTCGTGGTCGTGGTCGTGGTCGTGGTCGTGGTCGTGGTCGTGGTGGTCGGGCTCGCCACACCCGTCGCACTCGGGACAACACGGCTGCGGGGTGAACCCGACCCGGGTCACGTGGAGGTCGCACGGCCCGACGTTGCAGATCGACAGCGTCTCGTGCGCCCGTAGCCCGAAGTCGACCGGTCCGAAGTGCGTGGTGCCGGTCACCCGCAGGATCGGAGGCGGAGCGGTGCCCGACACCTGGATCGTGCGTGCGCCGCCCGGGTCGTCGCTCGCGACCGTGATCGTCGCCACCTTCGGTCCGTAGCTGGTGGGCGCGAATCGCACGGGGAGGTCGACGGCGTCGCCGGGACCCACGGTCAACGGGAAGGTGTCCACCCCCGGTACTACGAACTCCGATGCTGAGGACGTGAGCCCGGTCACGGTGAGCATGCAGTGGCCCGCGTTGGAGACCGTGAGCGGCTCGTCGCGGAAGTGGTCGACACAGACGTTGCCGAAGTCGCCGGTGTTGGCGACGGCGAGCACCAGTCTCGGCGGGGGACACGTGCCGTGCAGCACCACGGTCTTGGCGCCACCGGGATCGTCGCTGAGGATCGAGACCGTCGCCGACACGTCGCCGCGAGCTGCCGGCTCGAAGCGCATCGGCAGCTCGACCGAGGCTCCCGCCCCGACGACGATCGGGAAGTCGCTGACCCGCGGCGGGACGAAGGTTGTCGAGGTCGAATCGATCCGCCGGATCGTGAGCTGACAGGGCCCTCGGTTGGTGGCCACGATGTCGCGATCGACGAACGAGCCCAGGCAGACCTCGCCCCAGTTGCCGTCATCGGGGACGATCACCTCGAGGGCAGGCTCCCCGCCGAGGCCGGTTGCGGTGAGGTCGAGGATCGGGGCCCCAGGGTCGTTGCTGATGATCCGGATGGTGGTGACCTCGGGTGTGCCCGGTGTGGTGGGCGTGAAGCGCACGCTGAAGCTGATGTCCTCACCCGGCTCGATCAGCACGGGAGTCCCCGGGAAGGGCATCACCGCCACCGCGGTCGAACCCATGAGTCGCTGCACGCTGCTGATGACCAGGTCCGCCTTGCCCACATTGAACACACGAAGGGTCAGGTGCGCCGCACCGCCGGGGCACACGGTGCCGAACTCGAGGTCGTTCTCCGGATCGACGGAGATGGCCGGTCCGGTCGGCTTCACGAACTCGAACACCCCGCGCCCGTACGTCGCTGCACGAAGCACTCCGGAGGGTTGGGCGAGAACCAGCTCAGTCACCGGTGCATGGGGGAAGTGGATGTCATCGAGCACCGTCCACGACGCGCCGCCGTCGACCGTGCGCAGCACGCCGAAGTCGGTGCCGACATAGATGGTCGTGGGCGTGTCGGTGCCGTCGAGCGCCAGACCGCCGAAGGGCACATCCAGCACGGGGGAGATGTCCGTCCACCTTGAGGCTCCCACGGTCGTGCGGAACACGTGTCCGGTCTGGCCGGGCCCGCCGTCGAACCCACCCAGGACGGCGTAGATCACCGTCGGGTCGTTGGGGTCGAACGCCACCCGCTGCACACTTCGGCTGGGCAGGTTGCCCGTGATGTCCGCGAAGGTGACACCGTTCGGTGGGCCCACCGTGGCCGCCAGGGCATTGGTCGAAACCCAGACCCGGTTGCCGACGCCGGCCACGACGTTGTTGCCGTTGGTCGGCGCCACCGAGGTGATGGCGACGCCACCGAGCGCGCCGATCTTGCGCCAGCTCGTGCCGCCGTTCTGGCTCTGCCACAGGTTCTGGTTCCCACCCGCGTAGACGATTCCTGCGGCGCTCGGGTCGGTTGCGACGGTGCCGAGGTAGCAGCCCTGGTCGCTGGTCGTGCCCCAAGGGGTGATGTCCTGCGCGGCGGGGACGGTGGATGGGAAGTCGCTCCCGTCGGCACCCGACACGAAAACACGGGTGCAGGGCGCTGGCCAGAACCCGCTCGTCCCGTAGACCCGACCGGCGGTGCCTCCGTCGTACGCGATGTCCCATCCATCACCGCCCTGCGGGTTGTTCCATGCGGGCCCGACCGCGCCCGAGGTGGTCAGCAGACCGTTGTCCTGGAGTGCAGCCAGGGTCACGCTCGCCGTGGCATCGGGCCGAACCGCGAGGTTGTAGAGGAGGCCGGTCTGGAGACCGCCGTCGTTCAGTGCCGTCCAGTTGACGCCGCCGTCGTCGGAACGGAAGGTGCCGCCGTCACAGCCGCAGTACACGACCGTGGCCGCAGGTGCCGGTCGGCGCGAGAACGCCCAGGTGTGCGTATCCGGATGGACCCCTTTGATCGTGGTGAACGTGGCTCCCGCGTCGGTCGAGCGGGCCTGGCCGACGGCTCCGAAGTAGATGGTGTCGCCCGCCCCGTCACCGGGGGAGGCCGGGTCGACGGCGAAGTCGAAGCTGTAGCCGCCCTGGGTGCGGGTGGGCAGACCGGTGGCGGTCCGCTGGGTCCACGTCGCTCCACCGTCGGTGCTGAGGAAGAGCCCTACCGGGTCGGGCGCGGCGCCGGTCCCCTCCATGGACGCGTAGAGCACCTGCACGCCGGCCGCGGTGGGCGGGGTGGTCGGCGGCGCGATGTCGACCACCACCCTGCCGATGCCGCCGCCCGCGAGCAGACCCGCCACAGGGGCCGTCGCTGCGCCGAGGATCGAGCCCCAGTTGCGGCCTCCGTCGGTCGACCGGAACACGCCCAGCCCGTCCACGCCGCTGTACAGCACCCGACTGCCGGCAGGTGAAGACTGATCGAGCACGAGCGACCGCGCGTCGCCGGACGCTCCCGCTCCCTGGACCCAGTTCCGGCCTCCGTCGGCGGATCGGAACAGCCCCGAGGTCGACGCCAGGTACAGGGTCTGGGCGTTGGCGGGATCGACGACGATGACGTTGATCCACTGGGTGAAGAACTGGCTCGCAGTACCTGTGTTGCCGGTCGGGTAGCCCGAGCCCAGGCGGATGCAGCTCGCGCCGCCGTCCGTCGACTTGAACAGCCCGGTCGGCGCGGCCCAGCCGGACCCGACCTCGAGGGCCCCGGCCACCCGCTGGCTCGTACCGATGTAGATGGTGTCGGTGTTGGTGGGATCGATGGCGATGGCCCCGGGTTCGCCGATGCCGAGGGCGATCTGGCGGTCGAACAGCGGCCGCCAATTCAGACCGCCGTCGCGTGAGCGCCACACGCCTCCTCCCGCCGTGCCGATGAAGATCACGTTCGGGTCGTTCGGGTTGATCGCGATGGCGGCGACCAGGCCGTTGTCCTGGCGGCCGGCCTGGATCGGGCTGGGTCCGATCGGCGTCCAGACCGTGCCGGCGACGCTCATGATGTCGTCGGGTCGGATCGGTCGTCGCCGCCGCCGGTGGCCGAGGAGCCGGCATCCGCCGGCGAATCGGCTTCGTCCGATTCACCGGGCGATTCGGACGGCGGGATGCGGATCGAGCCCGGTAGGGCGTTCCACTGCCTGAGGGCCTCCCTGTAGCGGTCCGCCGTCGGTGGTGCTCCTCCTCCGACGCGTCGCTCCACGTACTCGCGGTGGATCCGGGCCGGATTGGCGTCCGGGTTCCCGGGCCCCTGCGGTTCCTCCTCGCCGCCCGGGTAGCCACCGTCGGGCGGCTCACCGCCTCCTGATGACCGTGCCCGTCGGGCGCCCGACTTCTTCACTGCCACGGCTCGTCCTCCTCGGGTTCGGTCTGACGCTCAGGCTCGGCGTTCGACCGGACGGCGCCATTCGACGCGGGCCAACACGGTGAGCGCGACCGTGGCCACGGCCAGAGCGACGACGATCGCCCATTCGAGCGCGCCGCTACCGGAGTCAGGATCCACCCCGAAAAGCTCCTCGATCCACGCTCGGGAGATCAGCGTCAACACGAACAGGCAGGCGGTGAGCACCGCGAGACCGACCTCCAACCAGAAGCGCCGCCGGATGACGTGGTTCACCACCAACCTCCTCGGGTGTCCCCTCGTCGATCGTGGACCCGTGGCTCCGGTCCGTCAAGGCTCCGAGTCGTCTCCGGACGAGCGCCGCGGTGGCGGCCCGGATCGGCTACGTGCGGGACCTACGATCTCGCCCATGGATGAGGCGCTCTCCATGCAGGAGCTCGAGGCCGCGCACTGCTGGGAACCGGGCGACCGGGTGCCGGGGCGGCCGGAGATGACCGAGTTCCGGCGAGGGCTACGGCTTCATCAGGCCCGATGGCGGGAGTCGCACGGTCACCCGATCGGATCCCAGCCGATGCGCCCGGTCGAGGGGAAGTCGAGTCGCTTGGTGGGGAGCCGGCTCCCGCTCGAGTACGCGCTCGACACCGGCGCCAACTTCCTCACCCCGGAGGCGCTCGGGGCCGCGAGGGCACGGGCCTCGGCCAAGGAACCGCGCCAGACGTTCGACAAGCAGGGGCTGTGGGCCGACCTGCTGTCGTCGACGGCGATGACCATCAACCTGTTCGGTGACCTCGCCGCGGACCTCGCCCTCGCCGATCGGGCTGTCCACACCTGGTGGCCGGATGCACCGGGCACGGTGAGCGCGGTCCGCTTCGCGCACTCCCCGGGGCGACTCGACCTGTCCTACATCGGGAGCCTCGTCACCTTCGACGTCGCCTTCGAGCTCGATCTCGGCGACGGGACGAAGGGCATCGTGGCCGTCGGGGTCAGCTACCACGAGCGGATCAAGCGGGAGGTGCCCAAGCCGATCCGACTGCCGCGCTACCTGGAGGTCACCGAGACCTCTGGCGTGTTCGGCCCGGAGGCGGTCGCCGCCGTCAACGGCACGGTCCTCACCGTCACCTGGCTCCAGCACCTGTTGATGCTGTCGATGCTCCAGCACGCGAGCGACCTGTGGAGCTGGGGCCGGTTCGTGCTCCTGCAGCCCGTCGGCAACACGGACTTCGTCGAGGCCGGCGAGCAGTACGCGGGCCTCCTGGCCGACTCGTCGACCTTCGCCAGTGCAACGGTCGAGAGCATCCTCGATGCGGGAGCTCTGCGCGCGTCGACCGCCACGGCCCTGCGCGAGCGCTACCTGCCCGGCTGATCGAGGCCGGGTGGGAGAGCTGGCCGGCCGGTGGTCAGGCCGTCGCTTCGAGACCGAGGAGGTAGGTCCGCCCGAGCTCGCCGTGGTCGAGCAGCCGATCGACGTGCAACCGGGCGTCGGCGGCCATCGACTCGAACTCACCGTCGTCGTACCAGCGCAGCGACCAGACGCGCTCGACCTCCTCGATCGGCTGGTCGAGGGGGCCGCGCCGATAGCGGAGGGTGGTGTCGACCCGGCGCTCGTCGGCGCGGTAGGACTCGGCCACGGCGCAGAACGCGAGCACCTCGCCATCGTCGGTGGTGTGCTCGCGCCAACGTCCGAACGCGTCGGGGCTCGTCGGCTGCGGCGTGAAGAGCGGCACCATGGCCCGCCCGTCGGGCACGAGATGGGCGGCGATCCTTCCGAGGGCGTCGCGCGCCGACTGCAGGTCGATGAGCAACTGGAACGTGGGTCCAGCGAGGTAGATGGTGCGGAACGTCGAGTCGAGCTCCATGGACTCGATCGGCTGGTGCACGAGCTGCACCTGCAGGCCCCGCTGCTCGGCCGCTTCCCGACACAAGGCCAACATGTCGGCCGACGAGTCGAGGCCGGTGACGTCGAGTCCGCTGGCCACGAGGTCGAGCAGAGGCTCGCCGGGCCCGCATCCCAGCTCGAGTGCGGGATCGCCGTGCCGTCGGACGAAGCGCTCGTAGGGCTCGACCGGGGCGGGGCTGCCCCGCAACGGACCGTAGGCCTGCGAGATGAGGCCGGTGTAGAACTGGTCCGGTGCCGTGCTCACGTCTGGCCCGGTGCCGGCCAGGGGCGCATCCAGTCCTCGATGCCGAGGTCGAGCGCGTTGCAGGTCGTGGCGATCATGCGGTACCAACCGTGGACGATGACCAGCTCGATGATCTGCTCGTCGTCGAGATGCTCGCGCAGTGTGCTCCAGGCGGGTCCACCGAGCGTGCCGTCGCGCTCGAGCTCGTCGACCGACTCGATCACCGCCCGGTCGAGGGCCGACCACGTCGGCTCGTCGGCGCGGTCTGCATCGCTCGTCAGGGCATCGGCCTCCTCCGGCGACACGCCGGTGAGCGGACCCCAGAACGCAGCCTGCCCGCCCCATTCGTAGGCCGAACCGACGTCGCCGCACGTGCGGAGGATGGCGATCGTCCGGGTGCGGGCATCGAGTCGGCCGTCGACGTAGAGCCCCTCGCCCAGGTGGCGCACCCGGTCGGCGAGGGCCGGGTGCCGCTGCAGGACCCGGGTCAGCAGCAGCGGCGGATAGGTCGCCGCGGGATGCCCCCACCGTCCGATGGCGGCGGCGTCCTCGTCGCTCCACGGCCGGGGCAACGGTGGCACTCGGCTCGTCGAGTCGTCGACGGCGCCGCGGGTTTCGTCCATCAGCTCACTCCTGCCATCAGTTCACTCCGGCTCGAGGCCGGTGACCGGGTCGGCGCGGCCGATGCCGGTTCGGCCTCCGTCCACGACGAGGACCTGGCCGGTGATGTACCCGCCGGCTCGGGAGGCAAGGAACACCGCGGTCCCGGCGATCTCGTCCGGTTGGCCGGCTCGGCCCATCGGGATCGTGCCCAGCACCGGATCACGGAGGGCCGGCAGCTCGAGGAAGGCCGACATGCGGGTCGGGAACAGGCCTGGTGCGATCACGTTGACGAGGATGTGCTGGGACACCAGCTCGGCGGCCTGGTGGCGGGCGAGCTGGTGCACCGCGGCCTTCGATGTCCCATAGGCGACGTCGGGGAGCCCGGACAGCGCGAACCCCGAGGTCGAGCCGACGATCAGCACCCGGCTGGGTGACTCGGCCGAGGCCCGGTGCCGGAGGAGGGGGAGGAGCGCGGCAGTGAGGTAGTGCACCGCGGTCACGTTGACGGCCATGACCTCGTCCCACCGCTCCTCCGGGACATCCTCGAACGAG
>Ga0302321_100005356_pt1 | contig 11235 bp, 3 predicted proteins | sample Fen_T0_1_FD_202505 | JGI IMG/M metagenome (GOLD analysis project Ga0302321, IMG submission 202505) | Peat permafrost microbial communities from Stordalen Mire near Abisko, Sweden - Fen_T0_1 | ecosystem: Environmental > Terrestrial > Soil > Wetlands > Permafrost | place: Sweden: Abisko...
ATAATGCTCGGGTGATTCCGGTCGCGGATCACCAGTGCACTGAGGTCACGATGTTCGACCGCCGGAGTTTCCTTCGGCGCTTGATCGAGGTAGGTGTCGCCCAAATGGCGGTTCTCAGCGATAACGAGAAAACCCATGCGGTCGCATTCATCGAGCAGGAATGGCGCGACGGGATTGTGGGAGAGGCGAATGGCGTTACAGCCCATTTCCTTTAAACGTTCGAGTCGCCACGTGAAGAGCCGGTCAGGCATCGCCACGCCGACGCCAGCGTGATCCTGGTGCATATTGACACCCTGAATTTTGAGGTGCCTTCCGTTGAGAAAGAAACCGCGGTCGGCGTCAAAACGAAGATGACGTACACCGAAATTGGTCGTCACCTGGTCGACGATTTTGCCTGCCACGCTGACAGTGCTGCGCAACCGATAGAGGTAGGGACTGGTTGTCGACCAGAGCGCCGCCTTGACCATCGGAATGCTCTGCGTGGTTTTCACACTCGCACCGGCCGCAACTTCCTGCGTCAACGACGCAGTGGCTACGCTCCGATCTCCCGCATCGAGAACTTCGCTCAGGACCGTTGCCGTGATTGCACTAGAGCTGGTATTGGCGACAGCGGTGTTTGCCACGACAGTCGCGTCGGAATGAAGACCGTCACCCGGGTCAACCATCGTTGGGGCAACGAAGACTCCATCCGGGGCGATGTGGACTGGTTCGACGCTCACAAGACGAACATGACGATAGATACCACCGCCTTCATACCACCAGCCATCCCAACGCGGATCGATCTGCACGGTGATCGTGTTTTTACCGCCGGGTTTTGCCACCTCCGTGATATCGAGGCGAGAACGCGTGTAGCCGCTGTATTCGCTGCCGACGAGCTTCCCGTTCACCCAAAAGAAAGCGTTGCTGAACACACCGTCGAACTCGAGCCACTGGCGTTTGCCAGCGGCCTCGGCGGCGATGGTGAAGGTCTTGCGGTAGACAGCGGGCCGGGTCGGTAGAAATGCGTGATACCAAAGCCAATCCCGCCTCACCGTTGCGCCAGCGCGCGTCTCGGGATCTTTTTCGGTGAACACCCCTTCGACGACGTAGTCGTGCGGCACGTCAACTTGCCGCCACGTGCTATCGTCGAAGGAGGAAAATACTGCCTCGGGTACCTCACCAAGGTGAAACCGCCAATCGCTATCCAACGACTGAGTCACGCGCGGTGAATTGGCGGCGGGCGCAGCTTTGCTCAACCCGGCGCCTCCAATCGCGAGCAAGCCAAAAGCGGCGGCTAGACCCGCTAAACGAATAAGGAATTTAGTCATAGTTTGATCGATTGAGAGTGGTTTTTATAGGAGAAGAAATCGAAGAGATATCGGACGCTGGCGAGCGCGGCGTGTTTATTTTCTGAGTGCATTGAACATGAGCCTCTTTGCCGTGACCGGATGAAATGCGCTGGTGTTGCTGCCGACAAAGGAATCCATCAGCCCCGGCAGCGCCAGCAGCACGATTTCGCCTCGGCCGCAGGGAATAACGGCAGCCGCGACGCCGATGTTGGGATCGTGGTTTTTGCTGTAGCCGACGACTGTCTCGACGCCGGTGCCGGAGAGCAGTAGTCCGTTGCCGCTGGTGATTTGGTAGGGCCAGTCCAGCACGCAGTCCGACGGCAGCCCGTCAAGCAACCAGTGCTTGCGCCCAAAAAACCAGAACCCCATCCACGATGGCCCCGACCCGCCGACGGGTCCAGAATACGTGACAAGGCTCTGCGCAGCTAGGAGTGTGGCGATCTGTTCGGCATCACCGGCGCCGGAAGTGAGCAGAACGACGCGAGTGCCATCGCGCCGCGCGCGTTCGAGGGCAGCGGCGAGCTCCGGCTTCCAGTGGTCGTCACTCTGTTGGGCAATCGGTGCCCACAGGTCGCCGGACGGATCGGTGTAGGGCTTGTCCCGGAAGGCCGCCCGCACCACCTTACCAGTCGAATCGTACAACTCCACGGCGGCGAGCGTCGCATTGTCGGATGTGACGTGCGGCACCGAAAGCGAAACCGTGCCGTCAGGGGCATCGACCACGTAGGTTTCCACCAGTGCACGGTCCTTGGCACCTGCCTTGGCGAAGATGTCTAGTTCCTTGGCTACCGTCACGCCGTTCAATGCAAGATCGAAGACCCGTTGGCCCGCTCCGGATGAATAACCGTCGGCTAGATGGAATTTGACGGTGACCTTGCCGGGCGCCAGACCGCGCCAAGCGTGGATCGTACCAGCCTTGCCCCACATCTGTTGCTTGTAGAGTTCCGGAGTGTCGGTGTTCGCGACGGGCGTGTCGGTAGCGCTTGTCTGCCAGCCTCCCGGATTACCACCACCTATCGCCAAAAGGATGGTCGGCACTTTGCCCAGCTTGGACGACAAAGGCACGGCCTCGATGCCGAACTGGCGCTTAAGCGCATCGATCAGCTCCGGCGTTTCCCCGGCGCAGGCAATCGTCCCTTTTAGCGCTGTCGGCTGGGTGTCGATCACGAGCAACGGTTCGTCGCGCTCAATCATGGGCGCGCCGCCGACCTTGGGGCTCAGTGCGGCGTGGATCGTGATGAGACCGGACTGGTCAACCTTGAACTGGATATTCTGCTGGAGCAGTTGGCCAAAGGTTTCGCCACCGATCAGCTCGACTGGGTAGTCCGCGTGAAACAGCGGTTTGTGATCCGCGAGGGAGGCCGTCACGGACAGCCGCCAGGAGCCACTCAGGTTTTTCTCGTTGATCTGATGAACATTCACCACGGCGGTGTCGCCCTTGGCGATCACGGAATGGCGCGGTCTCACGACCAGGACTTCAGGTTGCGCGGCCTGGTGGAGGAGCGCGGGGTCCGCCTTGAGCAGGCGCAGCGAATCGACCAGACCGCTGTGATTTTCAATCGCAGTCGATTCCCATCCGGAAAGGACGATATAGTCCACGTTGTCGCTGATGCGGGCGTTTTCAAGAATGTGCGCGGCGGAAAAATAGTGTTTCGCGCCTGCCTGGCAGAAGAGCGTTTGGGCGGTGGGAAACGCCTGCCGGAAGTGATGTTCGTCGAGAAATTTTTCGTAAGAAGCGAGGATCGTCTGGTGGGCGGCGAGATCGTAGCCGGTTTGGTTGTGCGTTTTGTACCAATTGACCATCTCGGCATGGTCATCGGGCGAAGCACCCGTCGCCATCTCACCCCACGCGACCACTTCTTTTTTGTTTTCGCTGCGATACTTGAAATCGGAGGGCGACTGATACATCGCATCGGTCCACACGCCGGGCGACTCCATCGCAGTGTGGAGATCCCACCAACCAGAGAGGCCGGTGCCGTCATCGGTCTTCCATGTGTCGCTGTAGGGCAGGCACCACACCTGATTGGGGACGTTCTCACCGGACTTGAGCACGACCAGGCGCGACGGATCGGCCTCACGCATCTTTTCGAGGGCGTAGCGCATCCGCGGATTGTTCACATCGGGGCTGACCTCGTTCTGGAGCGTCCAGAGATTCACGCTCGGGTGCGAACGGAAGGCCCGGATCATGGCCAGTTCCTTGGCGATTTGATAGCGGTTGAGGAAATCGAGTTCGACTGGTTTGCCGTCGTAGGTAACCTGGATGCTTGTGCCGGGCGGTTCCTGTTTCGCCGACTCGTACGTAAACACACCACCGCCCGCCTCGCAGTAGCGCAGGAATCCGACGCGGTCGAAGGCATCGAGCACAACGGCTTTGGGCATGTGTCGATGGTTTTGCAAAGCGTCGAGACCGAGGGCTTTCATCGCCGCGATTTCGCGCGCCACCGCAGCCTCGTCGGGGAAAATGCCGTTCGGTGCCCAGAAGCCCCACGAAATCGAGGAACGCGGTACGATCCGACGACCGTTCAGACGGAGCTTCGCATCTGTTCCGAGTCCCGTGACGTCGAACCAGCGGAAGCCAAAGGTCGTGCTCCGATCGGAATGCGCGAGGTCCGGCAGCGTTGCTGTCGCTTGGTAAAGGTTCGGCTGATCGATATCCCAGAGCTGGGCGTCGGCGACAGTCGCATCGAGCGATGCGATGACGGTTTCACCGGTCGGAACGTGAACGTTTTTGTTTTGCTGGAAAACAACCTTGCCGTCTCGCGCGATGGTGAAATTAACCGGGCCATCGTAGGCCTGACCGGTCGAGGTGATTTCGGCTTGAAGGCGAACCGAGCGCGGATCGGGCTTATTGAAAACCGCCAGATCGCTCACATTGACCGCCGCACGCACCTGCATCTCCACGCCGCCGGATAGACCGCCGAAGGCATGGGTTTCCGGCAGCGTGTAGTTGCCCCACCGCATCGTGTGGAAATCGATCCAATCCAAATTGCCGCCGGGATTGGTGATGCGCACTGCCAGCAGATTTCCTCCATCGGGCTTGATCGCATCGGTAGCATCCGCAGTGAATGGCGCCTCGGAAATGATATTGTAGCCCACCAGCTTGCCATTGACGTAGACTTCGGCGCGCAGACGGGCGCCAGGGAAATGGAACACCAACCGTTCGCCAGGTTGCAATGTCGGTGGCGTGAACGACCGATACCACCACGACACACCCTGATAGTAGCCGTCAGCTGCGACAATTGCCGAGGGATTGGTCGCGCTCGACGTGCGCGCCGGCGGTTTGTTCCAATGAAACTGTTCGACTGTCGCCGGTAACGACACGTCCTGTCCTGCCTGTTCGTCCAGCACCGACCATCCGCCAGTCGGCGGGTTCACCGGCAGCTCCTTGAGCCTGACTTCCTCTGGAAGATAGAGGGTGTCGTCCTGCCAGGCAGCTTTCGGGTCCAGCCACAGCCGCCAGCCTTGGTCGAGATTTTTGGCGGCGGTAACCTCCGCGCGCGCAAACGACGCAAAGACGAGTGGAAAAACGATGCAAACAATGAGGCGGGCGTTCGCCAGCAGGCTCAGTTTAATTGAGTTCAGTTTCATGGTTATTCACGGAATCAACTGCACAACAAATTTCCTCTGATCGCGGGAAACTCCGAGCTTCAAGGAACTGCCGGCGAGCGATGCCGACACTTGGCGCAAGAATGCCGCCGTGTTCGCAGTCTTCGCGTCGTTGACGGAAAGAATGACATCGTTCTTCCGCAGCCCGACTTGTGCCAGCGGCGATTCAATCGGAACATCGAGCACCAACACACCCGTCACGCCGGGCAGGCCGAAGGCAGACATTTCTCCTTCGTCGGTGATGTTGCGCAGGCGGGCACCGCGCCAAGCAATCGGTTCGGCAGCGAGCGGTGCGACTATGGGCTCGGGCGTTTTCGGCTGTGGCAATTGCGGCACGCGTGCGATCGCTTTGAGCTCCGACTTTTGCACCCCAAATTGGTCCATCGGGAAATTCACGAAGCCGAGAGCAAGCGCAGGCGAACCATCCTTTACACGATAATCTCCGTGGACAGGATCGACGAACTGCGCGTCGCCCACGATGGAATGCTCATCGCGTCCACTTTGTCGCTGCAACTGCGCCGCCGGCGCGCTAGTCGTAGCATCGTAATTTTGTATCAGATTGAAATCCATCTCTGCGCCCCAGGGCGGAGGCGGCATGTTGGCCGGTCGGTACGCGGTCCAAACGATGTTATTCCGAAACATGTCACCACTTTCCGAATACCAAACGTGCGGGTCGTAGCCGCCGTCCACGAGGATGTTATTCTCGACGACGCGCCTGAAGCCTTCGCGATTTTTGATGCCACCGTGCAGACAGAGGTTATTTCTGATGACGTAATTTGACGAGCCGTCGTCGAGGTCGATGTCCCAGCCGTGATCGCAGCGCCAGCGGTTGTTCGCAAGCACGATGGGTTTCACCACGTCGAGCAGCGGCAATTCGGGCGCTTGCTTCACCCAGGCGTTGACCTCGTCGATGTTGGGACGCCAGAAGCGATCGCGTCCCCACGCGTTGAACGAACCGTGATCGCCGGTTTCCTTCACCGTGTCGAAAATGTCACAAAACTCGACCCTGTGTCCGCCCCAGCAGCCATCGCCAATATTGATCCCGGCGCGCGGCAAGTCGTAAATCGAGCAATGCCGCACGGTGATATTCTGGGCGAGATCGATTTCTACGCCGGCAGTTTGTTTCTCCACGCACCCGGTCAGATGAATCAGGCAATCGTCCACAAGGCAGTCCGCCGGATAGTTATTGCTCCTCGGGCCAGACGTGCGGTCGATAGCGGCTAGTTCCTGAACCTGATCGTAGTTGAACAATGGACTGCGGGCCGCCCGCGGATCGCCGACGAAGCAAATGCCGCTCGCTCCGGCTTTTGCGATCTGTGTGCCACGAATCACGACGCGCCGGTTGTAATTATTTACGAATACGGCGTTGCCGCCGACCTGATCGATGAAGCTGTCTTCCAGTGCGCAATCCTCTGTACCGTTGAAGAATACCGCGCCGCCGCGATAGATGGTCCAGTCCGAGCGCAGCAACGGCTCGCGATTGTCCATCACCGTGCGCGCCGCCTGGCGGAAAACCAACCCTCGCAGCGTGATCCATTTTACCGGCCGCGCCTCGTCGCCGCGAAACTCGACGAGCGTGCGCAGGCGCGTCGCTTCCACGACGGCATTTTTCAAGTCCAGTCCGGGCGGCGGATAAAAATATAGCGAGTGGGTTTTTCCATCGAGAAACCATTCCCCGGGCGCGTCGAGTTCCTCAAAGATGTTTTCAACAAAACGGATTTTCTCGTGCGCCGCGGCACCGCGATTATTTTGCCAGCCGCCTTCGAGCTTCACGTCGTTGTTTGTATCCTTGCCCGTGATACGCCAGGTGAAATCGCCCCAGAGCGACGGATGCATTGCGTGGTAATAGCCCCCGGTTGGATTCGACCAACGTGCCGCTCGCTCCGGTGAAATGGCATCCGCCGCAAACCCGCCGAAGTACGGTGCCTTCGAGTCAAAGTTCGGGTAACGTGCCAGAATCTGTCGCTCGCCGTTGACGAAGATTTCCTCGGTCTGCAAATCCGCCGGGACTTTCGCCTGAAAGATTCCGTTCGTGGCCGGCTGCCAGTTGAGAGGATCGAGCCGGCTGCCACCGCTGATGATTACTTTCTCGCCGCGATAATTTTGAAAAACCACCGGCGCGTCTTTTGCGCCAGAATCCTGAGCCGTGAATACAAGTGTTGCAGACAAATAGTAAGTACCACCGCGGAGGAAAACGTCGCCGCGCTTCTGTCGCGTCGCTTGCTGTGCGCGTTGTAGCGTGGCGAATGGTTTCTCCAGCGTGCCAGGATTCGCATCGTCGCCCGTGGGCGAAACGAAATACGGCTGCGCGCGGCTCAAGATCGCGGAGATCAGCGCCACTGCGCAGACTAGAAAAACCTTCCACCTCATGGCACGAACGGGCGCGGCGTACAGGGTTTGGTTGGCAGAACGAACGTGCCTAGCGTGAGTCCGTTGGCGCTGGCGGTTAGTTTTATTTCACCTGCAACGCGTGTAGATTGTACGATGATCTGCGCAAGGCCGTTGAAGAGACTGCGCGACCAACGCACCGGAGTGGGTTTGCCCACGATGTCCATTTGTACGTCGGGATTCAAGCCGCCCAGACCATAACCATTGAACACGCCTACGGCGATGACGTTGTCGCCGACGTGAAGGTAGCGCTTGAGATCAATGACCGGCTTCGCGGACCAATCGTGCGACTCGCCGGCGAATTGGTTGTTCACGAAATACCAGCCCTCCTCGTCGCACCCGGCAAAACGAAGCTGTACGCCCGCGCCTTTCAGGTCTGCTTCCGTGAGCGTGACGTGCGTGCGGTAGATCGCGGATGCGTTGGCGGTTTTAATCGTATTTGGGTCGTCCCCGCACTTGAGGAGACTCCACCCCGCGTCGTCGAAATCGCTGGCGTATTCGGGCAACGCGCTGCGGTCGTGTGGAACATTGGCCGTCTTCCAGCGCCAGGGGCCGCACGCGACGCTGCGCACCGGCAACGACGAGAATAAGGTATCCGGCTCGTGACAGCTTGGATCGCCGTTGCCGACGCCGATGATTTTGCCCGCGCCTTCAACGGTGAAGGATACGTTGTCCTGTGCCACCGGCACAGGCCGTCCCTGGGCGTCAAGTGCCGCGACGGTGAAAATTGCTAGGTCCTGACCGTCCGCATTGATGGCCGTCCGGTCCGGCGTGAGCAGGATTTTCGCGGCAGGCCCCGTCGTTTCAACTTTTGTCTCTGCGATGACCTTGCCGTTAGTATCGAATCCTTTCGCGCTCAATGTTCCGGGCGTGTATTTGATATTCCACGACAGTTTCGAATTTCGCTTCATCGCCTGTTTGCCCAGTGAAACTCCGTTCAGGAAGAGCTCCACCTGCGCGCAATTACTGAAGGCCTCGACGAAGATTTCCTGTCCTTCCCGGCCCGGCCAGTTCCAGTGCGGCGCGAGGTGCAGAACGGGTTGGTTGGTCCACCAAGACTGGTAATAATAGAAGGCGTCCTTAGGGAAACCGCACGTGTCGAGTATTCCAAAGTGCGAATTGATACACGGCCATCCGTACGGCGTTGGTTCTCCGCGATAGTCGAACCCGGTCCACACGAAACCGCCAGAGAGCCACGGGCGGTCGCTGAAGTAACTCCACCAGCTCTCAGCCGTGGTGGTCCAGCTGGGCCAGACGACGTCGTGGGCGCTGACATAACCACGGGAAGTGTCGTTGGCGTAGATGCCGCGGGTGCCGACCACGCTGGCCTGCTCGGTGCCGAGGTTCGGTTGGTTCGGGTGCTCGGCATGATACTTGTCCATCTCCGAGCCGTAGTGATAATTCCAGCCGCGCACTTCGATGACGGTATTGATTCCTTGAAACACATTGCCTTCCGGCGCGGCGTAGGTGACGGGCCGGGTTGGATCGAGACGTTTAACGAGATCCTGCATGGTTCGTGCAATGGCCGCGGCCTGCGGCGTGTCCTGCACCGAGAACTCCTCGTTGGCGATGCTCCAGAGAAACACTGACGCGTGATTCCGATCGCGGCGGATCAGTTCCTCCCACTTGCGGAGGTTGTCGGAATCGCTACCCATCAACCGGCTTTCGTCCATGACCAGCAGCCCGAGCCGGTCGCACGCATCGAGGAGTTCCGGCGTCGGCGGATTGTGCGAGGTCCGAAGTGCGTTGCACCCGAACTCCTTCAACTTCCTAACCCGAAATTCCTGCAATGCGTCCGGGATGGCGGCGCCGACTCCCGCGTGATCCTGGTGATTGCAGGTGCCGTGGATCTCATAGCGCTTGCCATTCAGCAAGAAGCCGGTCGCCGGGTGAAAGCCCACGGTGCGCAGGCCGAAGGGCGTTTCCTGACGGTCAACGACCTTGCCGCCCATGGAAACCGTGGTGACGAGTCTGTAGAGCGTCGGACTTTCGGGGGACCAGAGAACGGGAGAATCAATCCGTACATCACCCACGCATTCGGTCTTCGAATCGCCTGCGATAGCCGAGACCAGCGGCGCTTCGCCGCTCTCAATCGGTCGCCCGTCCGGCGCAACAATGCGCCAACTGACTTCGGCCGCGCACGCCGTCTTTTGTTGGTTCAGGACGATGGTTCGGAGGTGCACGGTTGCGGGGCCTTCCGGCACGTTGTTCTTGAATTCGGAATAAACGAAGACACCGTCGGGGGCGATGGCCACGGGCGTGCTCTTGTCGAGCCAAACGTGACGATAGATGCCAGCACCCTCATAGAACCAGCCTTCGAACTTCGTCGCGTCGACGCGTACGGATATTGTGTTCGCACCGCCGAAATTGACCAAGTCCGTGATGTCTTCGCGGAAAGGGGAGTAGCCGCTTTCATGACGGCGCACGAGCCAGCCGTTGACCCAGACCGTGGCATCACGGAACACGCCGTCGAACGACAGTCCGATGCGTTTGTCGGAATCGGTCGCCGACAAATCGAAAGTGCGGCGATACCAGGCAATGCTGTTATTCGGAAATTTCTGGCTGAGGGCCTTGAAACCGTGATTAGCGTCGGCGGTTGGATCAAACGGCAGCTCGATCGCCCAGTCGTGCGGTACGTCGACCGTGCGCCAGTAGGAATCAATGAACCCCTGCGCCGCTGGTCCGGAGCCGGCTCCTGATTTCTCCAGATGGAGCGCCTCCGGCCATTCGTCACCGAGATGAAATTTCCAACCGGCATCGAGCGACAGTCGCTCGTGTGACACATCAGCAGCCGCACACCGCGATGCGCATAATAGTGAAATAAGGGCCCAAAACAGGCAGAGGCGAACGCGAGGAAATTGCACAGAAAGCATAATAAACGGGCAGTATGTCGATGCAGGATTTAAACCGCTTGATGCTGAGAATTTTCGCTGATGCGGGCTGACTATTTTGCGGGCAATACGGTGATCTCAGCCGCACCGACCCAGCCATTATCGTCAACGTCGTGTACAGCAGTGAATCGGAAAAAGCGTGCGTCAACTGGAACGAAACTGACTTCTTGGAGCATGGGGTTGTTTCGGATATTGCCGAAAACTCCAGCCGCCGCCTCAGTCCAGTGCTCTCCATCCGCACTGGTCTCGAACGTGTAACGGTCAACGACGCCCTCGAACACCCAGTCCTGGCGGGGCCGGTATGCGAAGCCGGCGATGCGATGGATACCGCCCATATCGATTGTGAGTTGTGGGCGGGTCTGATCGGCGGTTACTGCGTGGGTCTTCCACAGTGTCAACGCATCGGCGTCGATCGCATTGGTGGCGGGAAATGCGCCTGCATCGCCGTCAGCGGCAACCGGCGGCACAACTTTCCACCCGGTGGGCGCGAGGCCCACGAAGGTCTTGCTAGCCACCAAGCCTAACTGTCCCTCAGGAGTCAGTATAGCGGTGTGCAAGGTACCACCCTCCGGAAGTGAGATCGGCAATTTGTAGACAGGCGACTTGGCCGTCGGCTCGGTACCGTCAAGCGTGTACAGAATCGGGAGATTGTGGGGATGATTAATGGTTATCAGGCCATCGCGGCTACGATCGGAAATCCCTGGCTCCTTGGGTAGGGACTGTTTGAACAAACCGATTTCGGCCAACGTCGGCTCCAAGCGCGAACCCATGATGCGGATGCGCACCTGATCGGTCGTTACCGGCACGGAAAGACGAACCAGACGCTTATATCCAACGGTCGTTTGCTCGTCGACGGTCGCAGAAGCAGTCCAAGCGGAACCATTCCAAGTTTCGACGACAAACGACTCGATCCGTTGGCTGCGATGGTCGACCGCTTCCTGCAGTGACACGACGTCGAAGGTGACAGCCGCGGGCAGCGCTAGCGTAAAGTTGGCGGTGGTGTGGCCGGCCGCAGCTTCCCA